>ERZ773028.110-NODE-110-length-71755-cov-10.945718_pt1 | contig 71755 bp, 73 predicted proteins | sample MGYA00511123_ERZ773028 | MGnify/ENA primary metagenome ERZ773028 (study PRJEB29015, sample SAMEA2738134) | human oral metagenome | biome: human oral; feature: human-associated habitat; material: saliva | place: China | collected 2206 ... | reverse complement strand
AGGCCAGCGACGGATGCAGCCCTGATGAACAGACTGTCCCCCGGTTCACGATGATCTGATTCCTCAGACACGCGTCGGCGCACCTGGCTCATCGTTCTCTGCCCCATTTCTTCTTCATCAAATCATAGTTACCATTAATCAACGCCTCCACATACTCCTTTCCATAAGCCTTCTCAAAATACGGGTCAAAAGCATTATCACCATTAGGACCGGTGAAAATCTCAAGCGGACCAGACGTACCATACTTCCTATCAAAACCATAACTCACAGTCGCATGCCACCCATCACCAGACACAATCACGCCAAGGAAGAAACCACCCATCGGAGACACAGTGGCAGACCCCTTCTCAATCTCAAAACCCTTGATCACCCCATACCGGGTGAAAGCGTTCGGATCCTCACGACGCAAACTCTCCTCAAGCAAATCATGCACCTCACGGGAATAAACCACCCGCTCCAACTCAACCTGCGTACGCCAATCCACCCACTTCCTATACACGAAAACGCTAGACGGAATGCCAATAAAAACAACCAAAAGAACAACCAGCGACTTCACCCACAAAGACTCACGGCGACCTTCCCCCGGCTCCGCCACCATAGCAACCCCTTTCCTGAATCGGAAATACCATTAAAACCATTCATCATTGTTATCAGCGCGATTGTTATCAGCGCGCTTCTTTTGCGGTGTGGGGAACTCCTGCGGATGCTCCTTGCGATACTTCTCGGCAGCATTATCCGTTTCGCTCCATCCTTTCCCATAGCGCTTTTCCAACGCGTCAGTCAACTCCGTCGAAGGATCAGCGCCATCGCTCTTAATCGGCCCGTAGCCATCATCACCGATGAAATAGTGGTCGACATGGAAGCTGACATCGAATTTCTTCTCATCGTTGACGATAGCATCGAAATCAACACCGCCCATAGGATTTTCCCGGATTGACGAGTCATCAATCCGGTAAGTGTTGATGACCCCCTTCCCATCAAAAGCATGCGGATCCCATTCCTCTAGCCCTTTCTTGATAAGCTCTCCGACCTCCTGGGAATGAACGACTTGCACCATCTCCTGCCGGAATATTCTATCTCTCCACTGAATATGGAAATAGACCCCACAGGGAATCCCGACCATCACAAACAGAATGATGACCAGCGACAACGCAAAGTAAGACTTACGACGCCTCTTCCTTGCGGATGCCACACGATCATCCATCATCCTCACCATCCTTTCCCATGCTCCTTTCCTGCGCTAATCAGCGTAGCCATCCTCCGCTGTGCCATCATCCTCATCCAAATCATCCGAATCCAAATGGTCATCCGCACCCCAATAGTCATTCTCATCCTCGTCCTTCTCCTTCCCCCCATCGGCTCTTCAACGTCTTCGCATCCCCATATTTCAGGATCCTCACATATTCTTTCCCGTAATGCTTCTCCAAATGCTTATACAGCATGGTCGGTTCCGGCGAAATCATATTCGAGTAACGGCCGAAATTCAGCTTCTGTTCGAAAACATAGTTCATTTCCTCCTCCCATCCATCGCCTTGCACCACTACGACAACCGAGAAGTCAGGCTCCGAGTAATGCCTGGATGCGGAGAAGAACTTGATATGGTAAGACTTGATCGCCCCGCTATCCGTGAAGGCATTGGGGTCGATCCCCCTGAGGTTCTTCCTGATGAGACGGGTCGTCTCAGGAGAGCGGGCCAGGTCGTTCATGTGCACCTTCTGGGCGAGGTTGATTCCCGCAATCACCAGGATAGCGATGAGGACGATGATGGGGAACCTCCAACCCTTCTTTCTTTCCTCATACATCCTTCTGCGGACCGAAAGCGGAATGTCCCGAGCGGAAGCATCCGGGGTCATTTGAGGCCGAGTCTGGTCGGTGGATGGGTTGTGCGGTTCCGGCATGGTCGTCATTCCTTCCTCCCCTTGATCGTGTTTCACCTTTTTGGGAATATGCCACCTGGCCCGCATTATATCATTTCGTCCGCATGAGCGAATTTCGCCCGCATGAGCGATTCACGTCATCGACGGCGGACCGCCCTAGGCGTCTGCCATGAGCATAATGATTGTCAAAATATTTGACTATATAATTTTTTGACTTTATAATGACTGAACAGTTATCCCCTTCCTGGCGAAGAGGAAAGACGACTTACATCGTAAACAACAGCAGGAAACCGGAGCAGCGATGATGACAGACGACACAATGGCGACCACGATGAAAGCCGCGCTGGTGACCCGGCCGGGAGGGCCGGAAGTCCTGACGGTCCGAGACGTCCCCCGCCCGAAAATCAAGCCCGGGTGGTCCGTGGTGAAAGTGATGGGGTTCGGAGTCAATCATTCGGAGATCTTCACGAGACAGGGCCTCTCCCCCAGCGTGCATTTTCCGCGCATCCTCGGCATCGAATGCGTGGGGGTCGTGGAAGAAAGCAGCGACCCCAACCGGCTTCCGACCGGAACCGTCGTCGCTTCCCTGATGGGCGAGATGGGCCGGGCCTTCGACGGCTCTTACGCCCAGTACACCCTTCTGCCCAACGACCAGATATTCCCCATCAAATCAGACCTGCCCTGGCCGGCATTGGCCGCCATCCCCGAAACCTTTTACACCGCGTTCCTGGCCTACCGGTCCTTGAAAATACAGGAGGGCGACCGGATCCTGGTGCGCGGCGGCTCCAGCGGGGTCGGCATAGCCTTCCTCCATCTGGTCAAGGCCCGCTTCCCCCAAATCCCCATCAGCGGCAGCGTGCGCAGCCTGTCAAAGCGGGAGCGTCTGCTGCGAGCTGGCTTCGGCCGCGTCCTGCCCGACCGGAACCGGAAACTGATCCTCCACGATTCAGACACCTTCACCAAAGTATTGGAACTCATCGGCCCGGCGACCATCAAAGACAGCATCAGCCATATGGAAGAAGGCGGGATCGTCTGCTCCGCCGGGCAGCTTGGCGGAATCTGGTATTTGCAGGATTTCGACCCCGTCATGGAGCTGCAAAAGACCATCTATCTGACAACCGCATATTCAGGCAGGGTCACAGGCGAGACGATCCAGGAAATGTTCGACTTCATCGACCGATATCAGGTGCCCGTCGAGCCGGAGAAAGTTTTCACCCTGGACGGGATAGCTCAGGCGCACGCTTATCTGGAAGGGAAATCCAGCTTCGGCAAAGTCGTCGTCCTGCCTCAGGATAAGGGGGAATACTGATGGAAGAATCGACCGCCCAGCGATTCGTCCGAATCGTCGATGCCCAGTCCTCCCTCTATGAGGCCTATGCCCGACGGCATGGCCTTCAGGGAAAATCATTGTCCATTCTTCTGTGGCTCTATTACTCCCCCCGCCCCATCACCCAGAAATTCATCGCCGACAAGACCCAGTCCACACGGCAGGTGGTCAATTCCACCATCGGCAAATGGCGGGAGGAAGGCTATATCATCTACACAGACGGGCCTCAAACAGGCGGCCGGGAGCCGGAAGGAGCGGACGAAAGACTTGACCGACGCCGGAAGTTCATCACCCTCTCCCCGCTCGGCCGCGAATGGGCCAGACCGACCATGGAAGACTTACGCCAGGCCGAGCTTGCGGCCATGGATAGTCTTCCGCCAGCCGATCAAAGCGAGCTCGTCCGCCTTTATCAAGCATACTCAGACGCTTTTCACCTGGCGCTCAGGTCGGATTGCAAGACTGGAAAAGACGAGCTGACAAACGCTGGAAATCAGCCACAGGCGACCAACCAACAGGGAAAGAAGATACCATGATCGAATTCAAAAACGTCAGCAAAACCTTCGGGGACCAGACCGTCATCACCGAGGAAAGCTTCACCATCAACAGCGAGGAATTCTTCGTCCTGGTCGGGCCCAGCGGAGGGGGCAAAACAACGACCCTGAAAATGATCAACCGTCTGGTGGAACCCAGCAGCGGGCGGATCCTCCTGGACGGCAGGGACATCAGCTCCATGCCCTTGCGCCGGCTGAGGCTCACCATCGGCTACGTGCTTCAGCAGATCGCCCTTTTCCCCAACATGACCGTGGGGCAGAACATCGAGCTCATCCCGGAGATGAAAGGCTGGCCCAAAGACAAGCGGGCCCGACGGGCGAAGGAGCTGCTGACCACCGTGGGCCTGGACCCGGACTCCTATTACAAGCGGTATCCGCAAGAACTGTCAGGAGGAGAACAGCAAAGGGTGGGGATCCTGCGAGCGCTGGTGGCCAACCCGGAGCTAATCCTTATGGATGAGCCTTTCAGCGCTTTGGATCCCATCACCCGGGCCCAGCTGCAGGACCTGACCTTGGACCTGCATGACAAGTTGAAAACCACCGTGGTGTTTGTGACCCACGACATCGATGAGGCCTGCTATATGGGAGACCGGATTTGCGTGATCAGCGACGGTTCCGTCACCCAGATCGGCTCTCCGAAGGAGATCAAGGGGCATCCGGCCAACCAGTTCGTGGCCGACCTGTTCAGCCACAATCACAAACGCAAAGACCGCGACTAGAACAAGGCGAAAGGATCCACCATGACAGACTTGATCGCCACTTTCCACGAACGTTTCGGCGACTGGACCACCGCCCTCCTGCAACACCTGCAGATCTCCCTCCTCTCCCTCCTTCTGGCCATCGTCATCGCCATCCCCCTGACCATCTGGCTGTACAACAAAAAACGGGCCTCCGAAGCGATCCTGCAAGTCACTGGCATCTTCCAGACCATCCCTTCCCTCGCCCTGCTGGGCCTGCTCATCCCACTCATGGGCATCGGGACGGTTCCGGCCGTCACCGCCTTGGTCATCTACGCCCTCTTCCCCATCGTGCAAGGGACCATCACCGGCCTGAGAGGAATTGACCCCAGCCTGGTGGAGGCCGGCGAAGCCTTCGGCATGACCCAGGGCGAGCGCTTGCGCAAATACGAGATCCCTCTGGCCATGCCGGTCATCATCTCCGGGGTGAGGACGGCCGCCATCATGATCATCGGGACGGCCACCCTGGCTTCCCTGATCGGGGCGGGAGGCCTGGGAGATTTCATCCTTTTGGGAATCGACCGCAACGACAACTCCCTCATCCTCATCGGGGCCATTTCCGCCGCTCTCCTGGCCATTCTTTTCTCCACGCTCATCCACTGGTTGGAGAAGCAATCCCTGAAGAAAATCATGGTGGCCTTCCTGGTCCTGGTCGTCGGCCTCGTCGGTTCCTACACCCCGACCTGGGCCACGGCCATCCAAGCTTCCCGCTCAGGGACCGAAACCCTGGTCATCGCAGGTAAGCTGGGACCGGAGCCGGAGATCCTCATCAACATGTATAAACAGCTGATCGAGGCCAACAGCTCCCTTAAAGTGACCGTCAAGCCCAACTTCGGCAAGACCACCTTCCTCTACAAGGCTCTGAAACGCGGGGATATCGATATTTATCCCGAATTCAGCGGGACCATCACCGAAAGCCTGCTGAAGTCGAAGCCAGGCGGATCCCCATCCAGAAAATCCACCCTCCCCGGCCTGGTCTACAGACAGGCCCGGGACGGGATCTACCAGCAGGATCAGCTGATCCTGCTCAAACCTATGAAGTTCTCCGACACCTACGCGGTGGCGGTCAAGAAGACTTTCGCCAAGGAAAACGGGATCCGCGACATCTCCGACCTGGCTTCCGTGCAGGGGACGGCCACGGCCGGTTTCACGGCCGAATTCAACGACCGGGATGACGGCAACCGGGGCCTGACCTCCCTCTACGGGCTCAACCTGACCGTCAAGACCATGGACCCTTCCTTGCGCTATTCGGCCATCAACGACGGCCAAGTGCAGATCGTGGACGCCTATTCGACCGACGCCGAAATCGCCCAGTACAACCTGGTCACTCTGACCGATTCGAAGCACCTCTTCCCTCCCTACCAGGGAGCTCCTTTGATGAAGGAATCCCTGGTGAGGAAGCACCCGGAGCTGCGGACCATCCTCAACAGGCTGGCCGGGAAGCTCTCCGACTCCGAGATGAGCCGCATGAACTACCAGGTGAAGTTCGAGGGGAAGCCCGCCTCCACCGTGGCTCATGACTACTTGGTCAAAGAGGGGTTGCTGAAAAAGTAAAAGGCAAAAGACAATAGTAAAGGCAAAGCAAAAAGGAAAACGGGGAAAGAAGGAAAAGTAAAGTCAAAAGGACTCGAAGCCATTGAGGACACGAAAAATGGGGCGCCTGCGAACAGACGTCCCATTTTTTTCTTTGATCCTTCAGGCTAGCTTTCAGACTAGCCTCCAAGATTGCCTTACAGCATCCAGACTAGCCTTTGGGTATCCTTCAGCTAGCTCTTGCTGCCGGTCCTCTTGCCGCTCTTATCGCTCTTGCCACACAAGGCGGTCAGGGCCAGACCCAAACCGGCGAAGCCGAACATGGCCAGGAGGATGGAGGTGACGGCCACGCCGGTGGTCGCTAGATCCTTCTCCCAGTTCCGGTCGGCCCGAGTCTCCCGCCCGGCCTGGGAGGGCTTCGCGGCCTGGGATGAAGGAGCGGGCTTGGACGGCTGCGATGGCTGTGCGGTCCCGGACTGCGAGGAAGCGAGAACGGTCAGGGGGGCGGAGGCCAGGACCTTGTCAGCGGAGACGGAAGCGGCCGTCACCAGGACCTGATGCTTCCCGGGGGCGGTGGTGACGGGGATGGTCACCACCTGGTCCACCTCGCCGGAGGCGTTGGACGTCACCGCGACCAACTTGACCGGAGAGGAATGCAGCCAGAGCACATAGGCGGTGTGCGGGACCAGACCTTTGACCATCACGCGGACCTTCCAGCCAGCGCGGACCCGTATCAGGCTAAGGGTGATCACGATCTTCCCCTTACCAGGGTGGGACGGCTCGGAAGGCTTGGATGGCTCCGACGGCTTGGAAGCCGCCGCCACCTTCACCACCACCGTCACCGGCTTGCCATAGCCGGCCACGGTCCCGTTCAAGGAGAACTCTCCCCCGTCAGCGGAGGCGATGATGCCTTTCTGCTCGGCGGTCAGGGCGGGCCAGGTCACCTTTTCCATGGTGGTGCGGCCGTCGGTCCACGTGGCCTTGACGGTCTGGGGCAGGGTCAGGTGGCCCTGGGACTTGATCTGGATGGTGTCCGGATCTTCCACTTGGGAGATGGCGGGCTGGGCCAAAAGCTCGCCTTCCTTCAGAACCAAAGCGCTGGTGGCCGGGACCGAATAGGTTCCGTCGGTCACCTGCACTTCCTGGAACTTGGGGGAACCGGCTTTGCGCACATTGGGCGAACCGTTCTTGACGGCGGCCGCGATCTCCTTGACGGCGGCCGAATCCACCGCGCCGTCCGAAGAGACGACCGTGTAGGTGCCCTTCTTCAGGCCGGTCAGATTCATGGCCTTCCCGTTCCCGTTGAAGGCGACCAGGTAGGTGCCGGAAGCGTCCGCCAGCTTGAAGGCCAGGAGGCCATCCTTCTGGGCGATCACGGTGACGTGGGAATTGATCTGGTCGTAGGAGCCCAGACGGAAAGCCGGCAGGGCCTTGCGCAAAGCGATCAGGCCACGGGCGTAATCATCGCTGGTCTTGAACTGATCCAGCCGATCCCAATCGACCGCGTTCTCGCTGTCCGGCTTGTTGTAGCTGTTGTCATCGCCTCCCTTGGTCCTCAGGAAGGTCTGCCCCAGCTGCATCTCCGGCACCCCTTGGGCAAGCAGGACCATGGCCGTGGCCAGCTGGTCCCGTTTGACTAGTTCGTCCTGCTTGACCCCCGGCATGCTGGCGACCAGCTTGTCGTAGAGGGTCAGGTTGTCATGGACCCCCACGTACTGAACCAACTGGTTGACCGAAGCGTAATGGACGTTGGCGTTCCCGTTGGTGCAGGCCGCGAAGCCCTTCTGGTTCTGACAACCCATGAAGTTGTTGGCCAGCAGGGATTCCTGTCCGAACTGCCCTTGGACGAAGCCCTTGCCGGTCTTGTCGAAGACGCTGCCTTTGATGGCGTCGCGGTAGGAATCGTTGAAGAAGGCGACGGAAGACTTGTCCGTGGCCAATTCATAACCGTTGGGCTGGATGGACATCCGGCTCTTCTCCATGGTGGTGTTCATGTCCCACCCTTCGCCGAGGACCAAGATGGAAGGATCGATCTGATCCAAGGCCGAGCGCACTTCCTTCATGGTCTCCTTGTCGATGAGGCCCATGAGGTCGAAACGGAAGCCGTCCAGGTTGTAGTTCTTGGCCCAGTAAGTGACGGAATCCACGATGTACTTGCGCATCATGGCCCGTTCGGAGGCGGTGTCGTTGCCGCAGCCGGAGTTGGAGACCAGGTCGCCCTTGGCGTCGTAACGGAAGTAGTAACCGGGGACCACCTGGTTGAAAACATGCTTGTTGGCGTCGTAGACGTGGTTGTAGACAACGTCCATGATCACCCGGATCCCGGCCTTGTGCAGGCCTTGGACCATCTTCTTGGCCTCGACCACCCTGGTGGCCGGATTGGCCGGGTCGGACGAGTAGGAGCCTTCGGGCACGTTGTAATTCATCGGGTCGTAGCCCCAGTTGTAGGCCACGTTGTTGCCGATCTCGCCGTTGACGTTGTTGAAGTCGTACATGGGCATGATCTGCACATGGGTGGTTCCCGACTTCTTCAGATAGTCGATACCGGTGGACTCTCCTTTGGAATTCTTGCTGCCTTCTTCCACCACGCCCAGGTACTTGCCCTGGTTCTTGGCGGAGATGCCGGAGGTGGACGACTTGGAGAAGTCGCGCACGGACATCTCGGTGATGACGGCGTCGGCCGGCTTAGTGAAGGCGGACATACGCTTGCCCCATACGGCCGGCTTCATCTCCTGCGGGGTCAGGACGACCGAACGGCCGCCGTTGACGGTGGAGGCGGTCCCATAGGGGTCAGCGGCTTCGTTCACCTTACCGTCGGGGAAGGTCAGGCTGAAATCGTAAGCCAGATTCTTGCAATCGCCAGGAAGGGTGACGGTCCAGACCCCTTTGGCCCCGGCGGTCATCGGATAGGACTTGGCCAAGGCCGCGTCGGCCGCCGTGCTCTTGTAGGAGTTGAGCTTGACGGAGGAAGCCGTGGGGGCCCAGATCTTGAAGGTGGTGGAAGCGGCCGTATAGCTGGCTCCCAGATCCTTGCCCTCGTAGGCGTAAGCCTTGTCGAAGGCGTCGGTGCGGACCACGGACCCGGCCACAGCCGTGGCCTTCCCGAAGCTGCCGGCGTCCACGGTCACCGCGGCGTTGGCGGGGATGGCCTCCTTGGTCGTGATGACGACCGTGGTCCCGTCCTTCACTTCGAAGGACTGCAGGTCGGCGCCCTTCAGGCTCAGCTTGCCTTCCAGGTCGGAATGGTTGACGGCGTGGTTCAGCTTGATAGTCACCTGGTTCATCTGGGAGATCTCGGAGGAGACGATCTTGTCCGAAGTGTCGATGTTGGCCGGATTCGTGTAGACGGTGGTATCACCGGAGACGATCCAGACTTCCGCCTTGGCCGTGTCCCTGCCGGTCATAGTGATGGCCGACTGAGGGATCACCCGGTGGCCTTCGGCGTTGTCTTTGCCTGCTTCGCGGCTGGCCCAGTCGTTGGTCCCGTCGCTGTAGCGGATGATGAAGGTGGACCCCTTCACCCCGCTCCCGGAAGACTGGCTGTAGCGGGCGGTCTCCCCGAAGGAGTCGTGGTCGGTGAACTTGGCGGGGATGTTGTCCGCCACCCCATCGGCCCACTGCCAGATGTCCCAACCGGTGTAATTGTTGTCCGACCGGCGGTAGTGGACGGTCACGTCCAGCTTCTTGATGGTCTGCCCGGCCTCGTCCGGCGGGGTGATGTAGGTGGTCTCGTCGCCGCCTTTGACCCAGATCTCTCCGGAGCCGCCGGACACATCGACCATGCGGTCGCTTTGCCCGTCCTTGTTCCAATCGGTGGTGGTGACGATGACGCCCAGCTTGTCGAAGGAGCCGTCGAAGTCCATGGTGAAGACCTTGCCGAAGGCGTCCTTGCTCTGGTTGAACTGATAGTTCTTCCCATCCAAGACTCTGCCGTCCTTGCGGGTGCCCCAGACGTAGACCCCGCGCTTGTCCGCCACGGAATCCCCGGCGGCCGGCCGGTAATGGACTGTCAGGCGGGTGGTCGGCTTATAGGCGACGGCGCAAGGGTTGTTCGCCGCGGTCACTTCGGACAGCTTCCCATCAGTCACCAGAAGGTCGGCCTTCTCGCTGATGGAGTAGTTGCTGCTGGACTGGCCATTGGGATGGTCCCAGTTGCCGCCGCCGTCGGTGAAGAGGAACTCCTGCTTATGGTTGGCGTCCAAGATGCTGATCAGGGGCATACTGGCCATGTAATAGCCATCGCATGCCTTGGCCATGGCGACCCCGGGGAGGTCCGTCCAACCCGATTCCTTCTGATAATGGAGGTAAGGGGTCTTCCAGCTGGTCTTGTAGTAGACGTTGACGGTCCGGTCGGAATCCACCGGCCCCTGGCGGGGCTCGTCCTTGGCCGGATCCAAAGGGTTGGACTTGGCCCCGGGCTGGTAGACCGACTTGAGGGACTTGGCGTGGATGGCCAAGGCGGAGTGAGCGGGTACGGTGGCCTGGAGCCTGCCATCAGCGCCGACTTTCACCGTGGTGGAGCAGTCGCCGGCCCCGTAGACGTCGCAGTATTCGCCGGCGGGCATGCTGGTGGCGAAAGTCTGGCTGATGTCCTGGTCGGAATTGTTGATGGCCAGGTAACCACTGGTCCCGCGGCCGAAGGCGATGGCCGTCGACCCGTTGGACCACCAGTTTGTCACTTCGCCGCTGACGGCGTTGTGGAAGCCGATCATACCCCGGATGGCGGTCCAGCGCTGGGTGCAGAGCCAGCCGGAATCGGTGGAGCAGACCGTATCGGGCACGGAGGTACCGGTTGCCCCGGGAGCCCCGGCGTCATGGCCGGCCGCGCTGTCTCCGAACTTGTAGCCGGAGTTGATGTAAGGGGTGCCGTAGCCGTAGGCCAGCATGAAGGCATTGGCCAGGAGGTAGCGGGAACCGTCCTTGTAGTTGAGGGTGCTGGCGTTGCGTTCGGTGTCCCAATTGGACACGAAGACCGAAGCCTCCTGGGAAGGCAGGAGCTTGGACGACAGGTCCTTGAGACCGGACACGTTGCCGTCCCCGCCGTTGAAGGCCGTCTTCAGGCGGTAGGAAAAGTTCATCTCATGGACTTCGCCGGTGGAGACATAGTTGGATGGCTGGATCCGCGGGTCTTCGTTGGCGTTGCCCAAGGTCTCCTGATTCCAGTAGATCTTGTCTTCGGCCATGCCGGACTTCTGGGCCAGTTTGGCCTTGATGGCGCTGACGTCTTGGGGGTCCATGTGTTTGACCGCGTCCACGCGGAAGCCGGCCACGCCGTCGTCCAGCAGATGCTTCATGTAATCGGCTATCTTGTCCTGGACCTGGGCCTTGCTGGTGTTGAGGTCCTGCAGGCCGGTCAGACGGCAGTTCCAGACCTCGTTCGCATCATTATAATTGCCGATGTTCCTGGCGCAATCGTGGAAGTCGTCCTTGGTATAACCGATGGCCGGGAAATTGCCCTGGCTGTCGAACTTGCTGCCGGCCACGCCCACGTTCGCGGGGTGGTCCACCCCGGTCGTGTGGTTGATGACGGCGTCGGCGATGATCCCCACGCCAGCGGCCTTGCAAGTGGCGATCATCTGCTTGAAGTCGGCCTCGGTGCCTTCTTTGGAATCAAGCTTGTAACTTACTGGTTGGTAGGAAGTCCACCACTGGGAACCTTTGATGGACTCGGAAGGAGGAGAGATCTCGACGTAGCCCACGCCTTCGGGACCATAAGTCTCGGTGCATTCCTTGGCGATCGACTTCCAGTTCTGCTGGAAGGCGATGATGGTGACGTTGCGGTTGGTCGTGGAGGCCGCTCCGCTCGCCGTGGCCGTGTTGGCCGGCATCGTGGCCTGAGCCTGAGGGACGATACCCACCAGGCCGACCAGAATCATGGCAATCGAGGCGACCATCGCCCACAATACGGCACTAATCCTTCTTTTTTTCATTCTGTACCTGTTCGTACCTTTTTATACCTTTGTTCTTCTACGCATTTCCGCCTGACCATCCCCCGCCGTCCTCCACGTTCTTCGTGTCCTTCGGCGGCCAGCCTTGCGGGTTCGTGCGTTCCTATCCTGAGTCTTTCCCAGGCTTCAGCGCCGCGGAAAGAATTAGACCGTTCTAAAGTCAACGGCCTTTCCATTGTACGCAGATCCAAGGAGAGAAAGGGGAGCAAGACCGGTCCTGACTGGCCGAGGTCAGCCCCTTCCCCAGGGGGATTCAGCTTCCCCCAAGCTCTTTCAGGAAACGCTCAGCGACACGCCGAACGAGCCTCCAGCCAGGCCGCTTTAAATAATAGATGTCAACGATAAGACCTCCCAACCAGTAGGAGGCCCCGATGACACAAGGTGAAGGCCTTGATAACTCAACCCTTATAACTGAACCTTTCTTCTCTCTCCTTCTCTCTAAAGCCCGGTACCCGCCGGGCTTTTTCTTTTGGTGGACGATTGGTAGTCGTTTGGCGGTCGATTGGTAGGTATGCGGCAAGCGTTTAGCTGGCATGCGGCAGGCATGTAGCTCAGCCTCGCGGGATCAGGCATGAGCTAAAGTGAAAACATGACAAGGCGCGGCGATGCACAGACCTTCCTTCCCGGGCGAGCGGTCTTCCAAGCTTTATACCAAGAACTCGGCCCCCAGGGATGGTGGCCGGCGCAAACCGGTTTCGAGATGATCATCGGGTCCGTCCTGGTCCAACATACCGCTTGGCGGAACGTGGAAACCTCCTTGCAAAACCTGGTCCAAGCCCAAGCCCTGACCCCGCGAAGCATCGCGGGCATGAAGCAAGAGGACCTGGTCTCCCTCATCCGGCCCAGCGGCTTCATGCAGGCCAAGGCCGGAACCTGCCAGGCCATCTCCCGTTGGCTGATGGACACGGGCTTGGATGAAAGCGTCATCTGGCCTGAAGACGGATCGCAGGCAGCCGGAGACCCGCAACCTCCTCTGCCTGATTTGCGGGAAAACCTCCTGTCCGTCAAAGGAATCGGACAAGAGACCGCCGATGTGATCCGCCTTTACGCCTTCCATCAGAAATGCTTCATTTGGGACGTCTACTCCCGCCGAATGATCGCCGCCCTTGGCCTGCCCGACTACCCCACCTACCAGGCGGCGAAGGACCATGAGGCCGCCTTCCTCGACATCTCCGAATTCACCCTGCCCGAATTGGGCGAATACCATGGGCTGATCGTGGAAGCGGGCAAGCGGAGCCGCGCCGCCGGCTCCTGGGAGTGGCTGATCCGGCGGATCCCCCGGTGAAGGCGGCTCAGACGGCCTTCCGCATCAAAGAGATGAACATCTGGTCAGTCCCGTGGATCTGCCCGAAAAGCTGCACATCGCCCGGGGCTGCAGGCAAAGGCGTCCCCGAGGGGAAAGCCTGACGGACGTCCAAGCGGATGAGGTCTTGATGCCTGCCCAGGAAGGCGTCGACCACAAGCCGGGTCTCCTCCAAGATCGGCGAACACGTGACGTAGGCGAGGTAACCGCCGGGAGCCAAGGCCCCATAGGCGGAATCCAAGAGCTGCCCTTGAAGAAGGCTGAGGGAGGCGATCTCCTCCGGCTTTTTGCGCCAGCGGGATTCGGGACGGCGGCGCAGGGACCCTAGGCCCGAGCAGGGGGCGTCCACCAGGATCCGATCAAAGGCTTGCGGATAAAGGTCTCCCAGCTGGCGGCCATCCTTTTCCTCCACCCCTTCGATGATGGACGGGGCAGCGCCGGAGGCCGGGGCCATGCCCGTGAAAGCGCGTAGATTGTCCCTGACCAGATCGGCCCGGTGATGGGTCGGCTCGTTGGCCAAGAGGGTGGTGAGCCGGCCGGAATTCGAACGACTGAGGGCGCAGGCGGCCAGCAGGGTGGTTTTGCCACCGGGGCCCGCGCACATATCCAGCCAGCGTTCGGCTTGGCGAGAGGTCGTCAGATCGGACTGCGAGTCAGCCGGGAGGTCGACTGGAAAATCGGTCGGAAGGTCGGTCGGAAACCCGGCCGCTTTATCCACATCGGCCACGGCTAGGGCGGCCAACTGACTGCCTTCGTCCTCCACCCCGGCCAGCCCCTGCCGGACGGCCGGAATATCATGGGGATTCACCCCTTTGATCCGCAGCCCATAAGGAGAGAAAGAAGTCTCCTCCCAAACGATCCGGCCGGGAACAGCCTGTCCATCCGAATCAGCCCTGCCGGCGGAAATCCCTTCGAGCTGGGCTATCAGCTCCTCCCGTGAAATCAAACCTGGGCGGGCGCATAAGGTGACATCCGCCGGCTCATTATCGGCGGACAGAAGGGCGGCCAACTGGTCATCCGCCCTGTCTTCATAGGCGGCCGCCTCCCACGAACGGCGCAGCTGCCCGACGACCCAATTAGGATGGGAATAGCGGAGGGCCAAACGGGCGTCGGAATCGGCCTTGGGAATCCGAGAAGTGAGGACCGCCTCCCATTCCTGCCGGGACCTGGTCGCCACCTTCCGCAAGAGGGCGTTGACGAACCCAGCCGCCCTGGCATCCGAGCGACCGCCCCGGCGAAGCAGGCCGACCGTTTGGGAAACGGCGGCGTAATCCGGCGAGCCGAGGAAAAGAAGCTGATAAACACCCAGGCGGGCCGCATCCAAAACCGGGATCTCGATCCTTTTCAACGGCCGGAAGGACACGTCGGCGATCACCGCATCGAGGAAGCCCTGCCAGCGCAAAGTCCCGTAGACCATGTCGGTGACGGCGGCCCGGTCCCGCCCGCCCAGCTCGTCCGGGGAGAAGGAACTCAGCTCCTGGGGGACCAGCAGATTGGAGAAGGCCTGGTTCCGGTGGACGCGAATCAACGATTTCCAGGCGATGGAGCGCGGGGAAAGGTCTTTCTTGGCTTTTCCGGTTTTCCCGGCGATTCCGATCCCGCCCTCAGTCACAGCAAGCCTTCGCGGACAGGCGGGCGCCGCGGGCCCAATCGGCGGCCTTCATCTGCTTTTTGCCTTGCGCCTTCACCTGGTCCAACTCCAAAGGATCCGTCAGGGTCCCCAGCCAGATGTGTTTCTTGGTCACCAGAAGACGGCCGGGTTTCAAAGCGCCGGCGGCAGGCTTGCCTGCAGTCTCGGATTTGTCCACGTGCGCCTGGGCGATGGTCAGTTTGATGGGGGCAGCCTTGTCGGAATCCTCCTGGGTATGCAGCTGGCACCAGGCCCCTGGCTCGGGCGTGCAGGCGCGGATCTGCCGATCCGCGGCGAAAGCGGGCACGGCGAAACGGATACGGGCGTCATCAGGATGAATCTTCGCCGCCATCTCGAAGCTACCGGCCGGCTGGGGGCGGAAGGCCAATCGACCGTCAGCTATCCCCTGCAGGACCGCGCACAAAAGATGGGCCCCGTCCTGCGACAGCCGGTCCAGAAGCTCTCCGGCCGTTTCATGAGGACCGATTTCCACGGTCGACTGGGCCACAATCGGCCCATCATCCAAGCCGGGACCGATCTTGAAAACGGTGACCCCGGTGATGGTCTCCCCCGCCCAAATCGCCCTCTGGACCGGGGCCGCGCCGCGATATTGCGGCAGGAGGGAGAAATGCAGGTTATACCAGCCCAGGGGAAGGGCGTCCAAGGCTTCCGGCTTGAGCAGATTCCCGTAGGCGACCACGGCGGCCGCGTCCGGATGAAGTTCTTCCAGCGTCCGGAAGAACTCGGGCGAGGTGGGCTTGTCTTCGATGACGGGCAGGCCCGCCTGGATGGCAGCCTGTTTCACCGGGCTGGGAGTCAGCTTCCGGCCGCGGCCTTGCGGGGCGTCCGGCCGGGTGAGGACTCCGACCACTTCCAGCTTGCCGCCGGCCTGAATCAAGGCCTGCAAAGGTCCTACCGCCACTTGGGGGGTTCCTGCGAAAAGAATTCTCATAGCTCCTACTCTAGCGAAGCGAGCGAACGGCGTCTGACGGCGAGATCAGCTCAAGGATTTGGGGTTGATCTGGAAACGCAGCTCCCCTTTCACCCGCGACCGGGCGTGCTTGGCCGCGGCCGCGTGCAGCTGTTGAGCCAGGCGAAGGGTCCGCCCGACCGGGACCCGGACCACGGCTCGTACCCGGTCATTGCTGCCTTCCAGCTGGCGATCGATAATCGTGGCAGGCGGAGGCAGGGGAATCGGCCCCAAAACCGGGGGCTGATCCCCGGGCTGCAGGGAATCGAGGTCCAGCCCGTCCAGGACTTCTTCCACCACTTCGCGCCTTCCCCACACATGAGCGGCAGTCACCGCCGGGGGCATGGCGGTCTCTTGCCTCTCCCCCAGCTCTTGGGCGGCCAGGAAGGCCGGATTCCACGTCATGAGGGACTGGGCGATGGCCGGATCGCACTCCCCCAGCAAAAGCACCTGCCCTCCTTGCGCGTGCGGCAGGCATAGAGCGGCGGACCGCATCCAGGCGGTCAAAGTATCAAGGCGGGCGTCCATGCTGGAGGAATAGAGGCTGGTCCAGGTATCGACGATGGCCACGGCCCGGTAATGCGGGCTCTGCCCCTGTCCTTCCTGTCCCTCTCGCCTTTCTTGCCCTTCCTGCCTTTCCATCCGGGTCACAGGGGTGGAGACGATTTCCGGTTCCGCACCCGGAGTGGCGATGACCACTTGCGGCCGGTCCTCGATCATCGGCACGACCCCCCGGGGCTGGTGAGGGGTGGAAGTGACGATCCTCGTATGGGGGAAGAGGCCGAGGAGTTCTTGGGCGGTCCCCAAGGCCCCGACCCGGATGACCCTCATCCGCTCCCCCTTGCAATGAGGGCAGACCCAGGCGGTGGCCGCCTGGCCGCACCAGAGACACCGGGCGGCCTGACCTGAATCCGCAGGCTGCTTGAGCGGCCCGGAGCAGCGGGGGCAGCGGGCTTGCCGATGGCAGGAGGAACAAATCAAAGTCATGGACTGCCCATCGTAAGGGATGGAGATGAGCACCGGCCCCGATTCCAAGGCGTTGTTCAGGATCCTGACGGCCGTATGGGGAACCCGGGACCCGACGGTCGGGTCGGTCAAGTCCTCCAAGGCAGCCCGATTGAGGACCCTCACCCAGGGGGTCAGCTTTTTGACCACGGAATCAAGCCCATGCACGGCCACCACCGGCCCGCAATCGATGGCGGAAGGCAGACCTTCGACTTCCGCCTGGCTCTGGGGGCTGCGGGCGTGGGAGAGCATGACGGCGATCCCCTTATGGTTCCTGGCCCGGAGCAGCATGACGTCGCGCGCGTTGGGGTAAGGCATGAAGCCATCGGCGTTCTGGTATGCGATGTCGTCCACGCAGACGAAGACAGCCGGCCCGGTCACCGGGGCGTACATGCTGGTCCGGGCCCCGATCACGCAGGTCACCTCCCCTCGGGCGATGGCCATGTAGGAACGGTACCTTTCCTCCGGGGTCTTCATCCCGGCCAGGACGCAGTAGTCCCCTTGCCAGACCCCCCGGCCGGAACGGACGGAATAAGGGCGCAAACCGGCCTTCTTCAGGCGCTGGTCCACCAAGCGGATATGGGCCGAGTCCGGCAGTTCCGCCACGATGGGGCGGCCGGCCGTCAGACTTTTCCCGATCAGCCAGACCAAGTCGTCCGCCCAAGTGGTGACGCCGGGCAAAGCATCCCAGACCACCTGGCCGGGGGTGAAGGCCTCCCAGAGGCGATTCACCTGGTCGATCGCCTCATAGGATGATTCGACCCGGTCGTTTTCCTGGTTGAAAGCGGCGGCCGCAGAAGAGTCGGCGGACCCGTTCCTCCCCCGGCGGTCCCGCCGACCGGGTCGGGGTTCTTTATCCACCCGGGCGACTCGAGGGGGCAGAGCCAGCCGGATGATGTTGGCCCGGGTCCCCCCATAGAATTCCGCGATTTTCTCGATGTCCGACCGCATCTGCTCCGGCAGGGCGATCTGGTCCCCCAAGACCCGTTCCAGATAACGCAAGGAAGAGGCCGGGGTCTCGCTTTTCTCCGACCGGCCCCAGATGGTCCCATTGACCAGCCGGCCGGCGAACCTCACCCTCACCTGGGCTCCGGGCAAGGCCCGGGCGGACTGCCTCTCCTCCACCAGATAATCGAAGGTCTGCCCCAGTTGGATGGCTTGGACGTCAATGACCACGTGGGCGACGGGAAGCCTCTCGGCCGGCTCTTTCACCCTGGCCGGGCTTTTCCGCTTGCGCGGGGCCAGCCCGTCAAGGGCCAGCTGCTCCCCTAAAATGACCATGGTCCCATCTTACCCAATCGCCCTCGAGAAGGCGGCGGCACGGGTATGAAGGCGAAGAAAGCCGCCGCGGCCGCCCTAGGAGGGGCAAGCGCATATCATCCGGCGATCAAGTCATGGACGGCGGAGCGCAGCTCCTCCACCCGGTTTGTCTCCTCCCAGGTGAAGTTCTGGTCGCTGCGGCCGAAATGCCCATAAGCGGCCGTCTTGCTGTAAATGGGCCGCAAAAGGTCCAGCTGGTCGATGATGGCAGCCGGGCGCAGGTCGAAGACGGCTTCCACGGCCTGGGCCAGGGCGGCATCCGTGACTCCGGCCTGGCGGGCGGCGAAGGCGAGGGTGCCGAAGGTGTCCACATTGATAGAGACGGGCTCGGCCACCCCGATGGCATAGGCGATCTGGACTTCCACCTTATGGGCGAAGCCGGCGGCCACCAGGTTCTTGGCCACCCAGCGGGCGGCGTAGGCGGCGGACCGGTCCACCTTGGAAGGGTCTTTGCCGGAGAAGGCGCCGCCCCCGTGATGGCCGAGGCCGCCATAGGTGTCGACGATGATCTTGCGCCCGGTCAAACCGGCGTCCGCGGCCGGCCCTCCAAGAACGAAGGACCCGGTGGGATTGACCAGGAAACGGTAGGAATCATGGTCCACCATATCCAGACGGGTTTCCGGGCTGTCCCCTCCCTCCTGGCCCAGGACCTGGGCGAGGACGGGATCGACCACGTTCTCGCGCAGCTGGTCGCGGAGCAGGGATTGGGAAATGCCAGGGTCGTGCTGGGTGGAGATGAGGATGGTGTCGATGCGGATCGGCCGGCCGTCGTCCCCGTATTCCACCGTCACCTGGGTCTTACCATCGGGCCGCAGATGAGGGACTACCCCGTTCTTACGCACCCAAGCCAAGCGCTCGGCCAGCCGATGGGCCAGCTCGATGGGCAAAGGCATGAAGACCTTGGTCTCGTCGCAGGCATACCCGAACATGATTCCTTGGTCGCCAGCCCCCTGGGAGGCGTAATGCTCCTCCTTGGTCGTGGCCGCGCGGCTGACCCCCGCGTTGATCTCCGGGCTCTGCTCGTCGATGGAGACCATGACCCCGGTGGAATCCGCATCCAGTCCCACTTCCGACGACGTATAGCCGATCCTCTTGAGGGTGTCGCGCACCACCTTGTTGATGTTCACATAGCCTTCCGAGGTCACTTCGCCGAAAACGAAGAACTGGCCGGTGGTGGCGCAGGTCTCCACGGCCACGTGCGAGGCCGGGTCCTGTTTGAGCAACTCGTCAAGGATGGCGTCGGAGATTTGGTCGCACACCTTGTCGGGATGCCCCTCGGTCACTGACTCCGACGTGATCAGTCTCGTGTTTTTCTTCGTCATGCTCATCCATCCTTATTCCTGTTGGCATCTTTCCGCCCGGGTCCCTGCTGGCACCTTGGCATCCGGCGATCTTGAAGACAGAAGGGCCCCGCACCCGGCAGGTACGGGGCCCTCGATGATGGGCCAAAGCCAGGCCCCGGCCGGTCGCGGTCTTGTTGACGACTTAGTTGAGCATGCCTTCGGTCAGGTCGTCCTCTCCCAAGGTCTCCTCCAGAAGGCCTTCGTTGATCTCGCGGAAGGCGATGGTCAAAGGCTTCTCCTGGTTCTTGTACTCGACCAGAGGGCCCACGTTCTGCAGAAGTCCCTCATTCAGCTGGGTGAAGTACGAGTTGATCTGGCGGGCGCGCTTGGCCGCGAACATGGCCAAAGCGTAACGGGACTGGGCATGCTTGTCCAGCTCATCGATAGGAGGATTCGCCAAACCTTCAGGCTGTGGAACTGTTCCTAATGCCATTTTTCTCCAATGCTGCTTGCGCTTATCTTTCATCGTGCTAAACGAGAATCCGAATCACCATCGGTCTGGCTACCACTCTAGTACTTACCAGACGATATTTCCAGCATTCACCGTCCCGGATCCGCCGGATGATGCAAACCTCCAGTATGATACCAGCCCGGCCGAATATTCCGAGTCCTTACGGGGAAGACGGCCGCCTTTCAGTCCTTCTTCTTCGCGGTGAAAAGGCCCAGCCTTTGGATGTTGGAGAACATCTTGGCATAGCCGAAGAGGGATTTGCCCGTGTCCAGGCTGGAAATCCGGTCCATGTCATCCTCGGACAGGGCGAAATCCCAGATGTCCAGGTTCTGCTCCATCCGGTCGCGGTGAGTGGATTTCGGGATGACCACCAGCCCCCGCTGCGCCAGGAAACGCAAGGCCACCTGGGCGGCCGACTTGTCATAGGCCGTCCCGATCTCGGTCAAGAGAGGATGGATGAACAAGTCGTTCTTCCCCTCGGCGAAAGGCCCCCAGGCCTCCCCCTGGATCCCATGATCCTTCATGACGGCCAGGAGGTCGTTCTGCTGGAAGAAGACGTGGTTTTCAATCTGGTTGACGGCCGGGACCACATTCGCCCTCGTGGCCAAGTCAATCAGCCGGTCGGCCTCCATGTTGGAGACGCCGATGGCCTTGACCAAGCCGTCCTTGTACAAATCCTCGAGCGCCCGGTAAGCCCAGAGGTAATTGCCCACCACCTGGTGGATGAGAACCAGATCCAGGTAATCGGTCCGTAAAAGGCGTAAGGACCTTTTGACGCTTTCGATGGTCTTGTCGTACCCGAAATTGTTGATCCAGACCTTGGTGGTCAGGAAAATCTCCCGCCTGGGCAGGCCGGATTCCTCCAAGGCTTCCCCCACGGCCCGCTCGTTTCGGTAGAACTGGGCGGTGTCGATCAGACGGTAGCCGACCTCCAAGGCGTCGGTCACGGCTTGCTTGCATTCATCATGCCGGGGAATTTGAAACACGCCGAAGCCTTCCTGAGGCATGGAAATTCCGTTGTTAAGGGTGACCGAAGGAACCATGACCGTCCGCCTTTCTGCCTGTGCCCGCGCCCTTGCATGGACGGGCTTTTGTTTCCGGTATTTCCAGCCTAGTCGTTTCCCCTCCCTTTTTCACTTTGGGCTGGAATGGCCTTGGATGGGATGACTTTGGGATGGCCTTGGCATGAATTTAGGATGGGATGGTCGGAGGTCTTACCCCATCCCCAAAAATCATGAGGGCGTATACGAAACGAGGTTACAGAAAACAGGCCGCCATTTCCAACCTCGATTTTTTGTAACCTCGTTTCGTATACGCCTAGGGGAGGTAAGGCCTGGATTTGAGGTGTGAAATGGGGTGGGATGAGGGATGAGGTGATGAAATTGGGTGATGAAATGAAAAAGGGAGGGATTATGGATTGTGAGAGGAAATAAAGGGGATGGAAAATGATGAAATGAAAATATGGGAAATCAGGGAGGAAATATAGAGGGAAGAAAAATGGGAACACCCGCAAAACCATCAATCCCATAAACCCATAAATAGGGGGGAAGCCAGCGCCCCTGAAGGCGCTGGCTTCCCTTAACTTTTTCCTCAGCCTGATCCAGACAAAAGCCTTGATCAAGCCGGCAACCTCACCAATCAGGCTGAGTAATCAGGCTAAGCAATCAGACTGGCCACTCAGGTTGAGCGGCCCAATCGGCGAGGTGATTAACCGGCTAACCGGCTGGCCGACTAGGCGGCTGATTGGCTAGGCGGCCTGATTATCCTGACCGTCCTGACCGGCATCACCCTGCCCAGACTTGTCAGCATCGTCCTGCTGGCCGGAAGCGGAGGCGGACTGGTCGGAGTCGAAATCAGACAAGTCGCCGAAATCAGGCAACTCCGTATTGTTCGGAGTCCCGTCGATTCCACCCAAGTCATTGAGGAAGTCATCAGGGTTGAAGTCATCCTCGATGTGCAGCTGGTTGAAATCAAGCTGGTTGAAGTCGATATCGCCATCGGCCGCCTCGTCGGAGACTTCCAGCTCCTTAGGCTCCTCGCCCAAGCCGAAGCTGGGGTAAATGGTGTCGCGGATGGTCTTGTCGGGCTCGACCTTGGCGTTGCGATACCGGGCCAAGTCGGTGCCGGCGGGGATGAGCTTACCGATGATGACGTTCTCCTTGAGGCCCTTGAGGTCATCCACCTTCTGCTGAATGGCGGCTTCGGTGAGCACGCGGGTGGTCTCCTGGAAGGAGGCCGCGGACAGCCAGGATTCAGTCGCCAAAGAGGCCTTGGTGATGCCCATCAGCTCGGGACGGCCATCGGCCGGCTGCCCGCCTTCAGCGGCGATCCTCTTGTTGGTCTCGCGCAGGATCTGACGATCCACCAGCTCGCCTTCCAGATACTTGCTGTCTCCAGGAGAGGTGATCACGGCGCGGCGCAGCATCTGGTGGACGATCACCTCGATGTGCTTGTCATGGATATCCACGCCCTGGGAACGGTAGACATCGTGAACGCCGTCCACGATGGACACCTGGGCGGCGCGGGGGCCCAGCACTTCCAGGATGCGCTTGGGATCCACGGAGCCTTCGATCAGGGCGGTCCCGGCGGCGATGTGCTCCCCGTCCTTGACCAGGAGGGGCACGCGGCGGGTCACCTTGTACTCGTAGCTTTCGTCGCTGTCATCGGAGGAAACGGTGATGGTACGGCCGCGGTCGCTGTCTTCGATATGAACGGTACCGTCGATATCGCTGATGGGAGCCTCGCCCTTGGGGGTGCGGGCTTCGAAAAGCTCGGCCACACGGGGAAGACCCTGGGTGATATCGGAAGCCGAAGCCACGCCGCCGGAGTGGAAGGACCGCAGGGTCAGCTGGGTGCCAGGTTCACCGATGGACTGGGCGGCCACGATGCCGACGGCCTCGCCCACGTCCACCAGACGGTTGGTGGCCAGGGACCAGCCATAGCACTTGGCGCACACTCCCCGCTTGGATTCGCAGGTGAGGACGGAACGGGCGCGCACGGAGGTGACCCCATGGGCCACCAGGTCGCGCAGCACATCCATGTCCAGGGCATGATCGCGGCGGTAAAGGACGGTCTTGCCGTCGGCCGGATCGACCACGTCGGCGGCCAGCAGACGGGAGTAAGGGCCGCCGTCGGCGTTCTTGACCAGCCGCAGGTCGCCGTTCTCGTCGGGCTCGGCCACCACGACCTTGAGGCCGTGCTTGGTGCCGCAGTCCTCTTCTCGGACGATCACGTCCTGGGAGACGTCCACCAGACGACGGGTCAGGTAACCGGACTCGGCGGTACGCAGAGCGGTATCGGCCAGACCTTTGCGGGCCCCGTGCTGGGAGATGAAGTACTCAAGCACGGACAGGCCGTCGCGGTAGTTGGACTTGACCGGTCGAGGAATGATCTCGCCTCGGGGGTTGGCCACCAGGCCTCGCATACCGGCGATCTGACGGATCTGCATCCAGTTTCCACGGGCTCCGGACTGAACCATGATGTTCACGTTGTTGTCCTCGTAGAAGTTCCCCTGCATGGCGTCAGCCACCTTGTCGGTGCACTCGGTCCAGAGGTTGATCAGCTCCTGGCGACGCTCCTCTTCGGTCAGCAGACCCATGGCGTACTGGTCATTCACCTTGTCGGCCTGCTTCTCGTAGTCGGCCACGATCTGCTTGTGCTCAGCCGGGGCCACGATGTCGGAGAAGGCGATGGTCACGCCGGCCCAGGGGGCGCGGGTGAAGCCCAGATCCTTCAAGGCGTCCAGGGTGGCGGCCACCTGCTCGGTCGGATAGCGGGAGGCGATGTCATCGACGATGCCGGACAGCTTGCCCTTGGGGACCTGTTCGTTGATGAAGGGGTAATCCACGGGCAGGGTCTCGTTGAAGAGCATGCGGCCGAAAGTGGTGGAGAAGAGGATGCTGCCATCGGCCAGACGCTCCTCCTTGACCACTGGGTCTTCGCCTGGACGAGGGTCCAGGACTTCCACTTCGCCCGGTTCCCAATCCTTGGGCAGGACGAAGTCGGAAGGCATACGCAGGAGAATCCGGGTCTGCATGTCGATCTCGTGCAGGTCCAAAGCCATGCGGGCCTCTTCCATGGAGTTGAAGATCCGGCCCTGGCCCTTGGCCCCCTTCTTCTCAGTGCTCAAATAATAGAGACCGAGGATCATGTCCTGCGAGGGCATGGTCACGGCATGGCCGTCGGCGGGCTTGAGGATGTTGTCGGACCCCAGCATGAGGGTGCGGGCTTCGGCCTGGGCCTCGGCTCCCAAAGGCAGATGAACCGCCATCTGATCGCCATCGAAGTCGGCGTTGAAAGCGGCGCAGGCCAGAGGAGGCAAATGGATGGCCTTGCCTTCGACCAGGATGGGCTCGAAGGCCTGGATGCCCAGACGATGGAGGGTGGGGGCTCGGTTGAGCAGGACGGGGTGGTTGGCGATGACCTCTTCCAGGACATCCCAGACCACGGAGTCCCCCCTATCGACCAGACGCTTAGCGGACTTCATGTTCTGCGCGTACTGCTGCTCGACCAGACGCTTGATGACGAAGGGCTTGAAAAGCTCCAAAGCCATGGACTTGGGCAGACCGCACTGGTGCATGCGCAGGCTGGGGCCGACCACGATGACGGAACGGCCGGAGTAATCCACGCGCTTACCCAGCAGATTCTGGCGGAAGCGGCCCTGCTTGCCCTTGAGCATGTCGGACAGGCTCTTCAGGGGGCGGTTGGAGGCCCCGGTGACGGCCCGGCCACGACGGCCGTTGTCGAAGAGGGAGTCCACGGCTTCCTGGAGCATGCGCTTCTCGTTGTTGAGCATGATCTCCGGGGCGTGCAGCTCGATCAGGCGCTTGAGGCGGTTGTTGCGGTTGATCACGCGGCGGTAAAGGTCGTTCAGGTCGGAGGTGGCGAAACGGCCACCGTCCAGCTGGACCATGGGGCGCAGGTCGGGCGGGATCACGGGGATCACGTCCAGGACCATGTTGGCCGGGGACTTGCCGGTGTTGATGAAGGCCATGATGACCTTGAGGCGCTTGAGGGCCCGGGCCTTGCGTTGGCCGTTGCCCTTTTCCACGTCCTCGCGCAGCTGCTCGGCGGCGGCCTGCAGATCGAAGTCCTGGAGGCGCTTCTTGATGGCCTCGGCTCCCATGCTTCCTTCGAAGTAGTCGCCGTAGCTGTCCTTCATCTCGCGCCAAAGGTCGACGTCGCCTTCCATGTCGCCGGGCTTCAGGCTCTGGAAACGGTCCCAGACCGCCTGGGAACGGGCGATTTCGTTGTCGTAACGCAGGCGGATGGCCTTGAGATCGCGCTCGGCCGAAGCGCGCAGCTTGGCCTTGGCCTTGGGATCGGCCCCGTCGGCCTCCAAAGCGGCCAGGTCCTCCTCGATCTTCTTGGCCCGGGCCTCAAGCTCGTTGTCACGACGGTTGGTCAGACGCTCGATCTTGGAATCCAGCTCGGCCTGCAGGTCGGGCAGGTCCTCCTGGCGCTGCTTCTCGTCCACCAAAGTGACCATGTAAGCGGCGAAGTAGATGACCTTCTCCAGGTCCTTGGGGGAGATGTCCAGCAGGTATCCCAGGCGGGAAGGGGTCCCCTTGAAGAACCAGATATGGGTGACGGGGGCGGCCAGCTCGATGTGGCCCATACGTTCGCGGCGCACGCGGGAACGGGTGACTTCCACCCCGCAGCGTTCGCAGACGATGCCCTTGAAGCGCACGCGCTTGTACTTGCCGCAGGCGCATTCCCAGTCGCGGGTGGGTCCGAAGATCTGCTCGCCGAAAAGTCCGTCTTTCTCGGGCTTCAAGGTTCGGTAATTGATGGTCTCTGGCTTCTTGACTTCCCCGTGGCTCCAGCTGCGGATGTCGTCAGCGCTCGCGAGACCGATACGTACAGTATCAAATGCATTAACGTCCAGCACTCTATGTCCTGTCTGTTGAAGTTTCTTTCTTACGATTTCTTATGGTCATGATGGCTTGATGCCATGCAGGCTTGATGGATCGGTCGGGGCCTTAAAAACTCGCGTTTTCAGAGGTGTCGATCGGTTCCACCGTGTCGTTGGCGGCCATGGAGGCGTCGGGGCGGGCCCCGATGTTGAAGCCGAGCTCATCGGTCTGGGATTGGGGATCGTCATCCTCTTCCTTCATATCGATGGCCTGGCCTTCAGCGTTGAGCACTTCCACGTTCAGGGCCAGAGACTGCATTTCCTTCAAAAGCACCTTGAATGACTCAGGGATGCCGGCCGGAGGAAGGTTATCGCCTTTGACGATGGCTCCATAGGCGCGCACGCGACCGTCCACGTCGTCGGACTTGATGGTCATCATCTCGTGGAGGGTGTAGGCGGCGCCGTAAGCTTCCAGGGCCCACACCTCCATCTCGCCGAATCGCTGACCACCGAACTGGGCTTTACCGCCCAAAGGCTGCTGGGTGATCATGGAGTAAGGACCGGTGGAGCGGGCGTGGATCTTGTCGTCCACCAGGTGATGGAGCTTGAGCATGTACATGTAGCCCACGGAAATCGGCTTGGGGAAGGGTTCTCCGGTACGGCCGTCGAAAAGCTGTGCCTTGCCGTCGTCGCCGACCAGGTAGTTGCCGTCGCGATCAGGCAGGGTGGCGTGCAGGAGGCCATGCATGGCGTCGGTCCGCACGCCGTCGAAGACCGGGGTGGCTACATGGCTGCCTGCCTCGCCCTTTTCGGCTCCGGCGGGGATGTGCTTCTTCCACTCGGCTTCCAGATCGGGGTCGATGCTGATGTCCCAACCGGAATGAGCGATCCAGCCCAAATGAAGCTCCAGGACCTGGCCCAGGTTCATACGGGAAGGCACTCCCAAGGGGTTGAGCATGATGTCGATTGGAGTGCCGTCGGCCAGGAAGGGCATGTCTTCTTCCGGCAGGATCCGGGAGATGACGCCCTTGTTACCGTGGCGGCCGGAGAGCTTGTCGCCCTGGGTGATCTTACGATGCTGGGCGATGTAGACGCGGATCACCTGGTTGACGCCGGTGGGCAGCTCATCGCCTTCGTCCTCGGCCTGTTCCTTGGTCATGGACTTGATGGAGATAACGGTGCCACGCTCGCCATGAGGCACGCGCAGGGAGGTGTCGCGCACTTCGCGACTCTTGGCCCCGAAGATGGCGCGCAGCAGACGCTCTTCCGGAGTCAGCTCGGTCTCGCCCTTCGGGGTGACCTTGCCGACCAGGATGTCACCGGCTTCCACTTCCGCGCCGACGCGGATGATGCCGTTTTCGTCCAAGTTGGCCACGGCGTCATCGGAGACGTTGGGCAGGTCGCGGGTGATTTCCTCCGCGCCCAGCTTGGTCTCGCGGGCGTCGATCTCGAACTCCTCAATATGGATGGAGCTCAGGGTGTCATCGCGGACAAGGCGCTGGGAGATGATGACGGCGTCTTCGTAGTTGTAGCCGTTCCAAGGCATGAAGGCGACCAAGAGGTTCTTGCCCAAGGCCATCTCGCCCTCCTCGGTGGCGGGGCCATCGGCCAGGACGGAACCGGTTTCCACCCGTTCGCCCTTCTTGACGACCGGCACCTGGTTGTAGCAGGTCATCTGGTTGGAACGCTGGAACTTAGTCAGCTTGTAGGAGTTGCTGCTGCCGTCGTCGTTCATGGTGCGGATCAGGTCGGCGGAGACGTAGGTGACCACGCCATCCTTCTCGGCCAGGACCACGTCGCCGGAATCGACGGCCGCGGCCCATTCGCCGCCGGTCCCCACCAAGGGGCGCTCGGAACGGATCAGGGGGACGGCCTGACGCTGCATGTTGGCGCCCATCAGGGCTCGGTGGCCTTCGTCATGCTCCAGGAAGGGGATGAGGGAGGAGCCGATGGAGACCATCTGGCGGGGAGAGACATCCATGTAATCCACGTCGGCCACGGGCACATCCTCCGCTTCCGCCTCGTCATCCCTGACCAAGGCGGACTTGGTGAGGAAGTGGCCTTCGGCGTCCAGCTCCTGGTTGGCCTGGGCGATCACGTGACCGTGTTCCTGATCGGCGGTCATGTAGACCACGTCGTTGGTCACCTGGCCCTCGACCACCTTGCGGTAAGGGGTTTCGATGAAACCGAAGGGGTTGATGCGGGCGAAGGTTGACAGGCAGCCGATCAGACCGATGTTGGGACCTTCAGGGGATTCGATCGGGCACATACGTCCGAAGTGGGAGGGGTGCACGTCTCGCACTTCCATGGAAGCGCGGTCGCGGGAAAGGCCGCCTGGGCCCAGGGCGGACAGACGACGCTTGTTGGTCACGGAGGCCAGCGGGTTGTTCTGATCCAGGAACTGCGAGAGCTGGGAGGTTCCGAAGAACTCCTTGATGGTGGCCGCCACCGGGCGGATATTCAGCAGGGACTGAGGGGTGATGGCCTCGGGATCCTGGGTGGTCATGCGTTCACGGGCCACACGTTCCATCCGGGACAGACCGGTGCGCAGCTGGGTCTGGATGAGCTCGCCCACCTGACGGATGCGCCGGTTGCCGAAGTTGTCGATATCGTCGGTATCGACGGGCAGGTCCACTTCCTGGCCGTCGCGCTGGCCCTTGAAGCTGGTCTTGCCATCGTGCAGGGTGACCAGGTACTTCATGGTGGACAGGATGTCCTCCCGAGTCAGGCTGCGGTTCTGGTAGTCGGTGTCCAGGCCAAGCTTGCGGTTGATCTTGTAACGGCCGACGCGGGCCAGATCGTAACGCTTGGTGTTGAAGTAGAAGGACTCAAGCAGGTTGCGGCCGGCCTCGGGGGTGGCGGTGTCGCCAGGGCGGATCCGGCGGTAGAGCTCGATCAAGGCCTGATCCTGGCTGATTTCAGGCTCCTTGTTCAGGGCCTCCATGACCAGGGGATAGTCTTTGAATTCGTTGGCGATCTCCTCGCGGGACATGCCGATGGCTTGCAGGAAGACGATGGCGGACTGCTTGCGCTTGCGGTCGATGCGGACGCCCAAGACGTCACGCTTGTCGATTTCCAGCTCCAGCCAGGCTCCGCGGGAGGGGATAATCTTGGCGTCGTAGACGTCCTTATCGGACGTCCGGTCGGAGGTGCGGCCGAAATAGACGCCGGGGGAACGCACCAACTGGGAGACGATCACACGCTCGGTGCCGCCGATGATGAAGGTGCCATGTTTGGTCATCAGGGGGAAGTCCCCCATGAAGACGGTCTGGGACTTGATCTCGCCCGTGTCATAATTGGTGAACTCGGCGTTCACGTACAGAGGGGCGGAGTAAGTCTGGTCCTTATCGCGGCACTCCTGCACGGTATGGCGGGGCTCCTCGAAATAAGGGTCGGAGAAGGTCAGGGACATGGTCTGGGCGAAGTTCTCGATGGGGGAGATCTCATCGAAGACCTCCTGCAGACCGGAGGTGTGATCCACGGTATAGGTGCCGTTCTTCTCATCCTCCGCCACGCGCTGGACCCAGCGGTCATTGCCGATCAACCAATCGAAGCTGTTCGTCTGCACGCCCAAAAGATCGGGCACGGAGATAGGCTCACGAATGGATCCGAAATTGATGCGGTCACTTGCTTTACGAAGCTCAATGTCATGCTCGTCAGCGCGGGCGTAAGGAGCCATTGTGCTTTCTTGTTCTTTCGCAGCCAAAGATATTCCTATCGTTTACTGTATGGTTCTTGAAACTACTTGCAAACGCAGGCGATGTGCCGCTATATACATCATCGCGGGCGTCAGGGAGAGTGCCCGCTATATGACACTACTCAAAACTCCAACAGTCTAACGCCTGGCAGAGACATCCCAAGCCTGCAGCAAAACCGAAGAGGAACGTGGCATGGGTCGGCGGCCATGGCCATCGGCATTCGCGTATCTCCCAACTCACACAGACGGCAAGCCCTTCATTCCCGCTTCATCACTGCATGCGTCAGCATCGTCGGGGCCACGCCCGGCTTTGATCTGCAACTCGAACAGATCCTGGAAAACCTTGCTATGCTCGCACAGGCTTTCGTAGGTGCCTTGATCGACTATCCGACCGGCCTCGAACACATAAATCACATCGGCGCTTTTCAAGGTCCAGGCCCGATGGGTCACCAGAATCGTTATGCGCCCTTGCTTGTGCCTCACCAGATTGCGTAAGATCTCCTCTTCGGACTGGGAGTCCACATTGCTGGTCGGTTCGTCAAGAATCAGGACCGGAGCTTGAGCCGCCAACGCCTGGGCAAGGGTCAACCGTTGCCATTGCCCGCCGGAAACGTCCACGCCGCCCCACTGCGAGCCCAGCTGGGTATCGATCCCCTGCGGGAGCCCCTCCACGACCCCCTTCTGCCCGACCTGGTCCAAAGCATCCCACAGAACCCAGCTGTCCCCGATTCCGCAGACCTCCCCCTTCCCTTCCACTGAAACGAGATCCCGGATCTTCCCCAAAGCCACGTTTGTCTGACGGTGAGTTCGAACCGGTTATAGTCTTGCACCATGACGCTCATATACGGTCGGCGAGAGAAGAAATCCATGCTCCCTAAATCCAAATTCCTCCCCTGAGGAGCCCCCTTCTCCCCCTCAAGAGTCAGGGTGATGGTGCCCTGCTCAGAAGCCAGCATACCGGTCAGCGCCTTCACCGTCGTCGTCTTACCCGCCCCGTTCCGTCCGACAAAAGCCACGATCTGCCCTTTGCGCGCGTGTAGGGACACCCCTGAGACGCCCACGCGCCTTTCTTGGTCATAGAAAGCTGAAAGACCGTCCACATCCAGTCCGACGACCTTCGCCGGCACGGCCGAATCAACCCGTGAATCAGCGTGCGAGGAAGCCGCCGAGTCAGCATCAAGCATATGCAGGAAGCCGCTGATCGACACAGATGCGCGTATCATGTTCCCCAGTTCATAGCCTACGTCGCTGGTGGCGGAGATCCCTGAAAGCACGCCGACCACGGTGCCGGCGACCATAGCCACCGACGCATGCGCATCGACCAAGGCGACCAAAGCGAAGATTATCAGCACCTCCGTCATGGCCGTGGCCGCCAAAGCCAAGAATAAATCAACCAGTTCCAGGCGGCGGGACATCCGCGACCGCCGACGGTAACCTTGGGAAGCCAGACCGGCGACATATCCTCCAGCATCATCATGGGCCAACTCCACCGCTGGCTTTCTATAAGCAATATGTCTTCGAAATAGCGGGCCCGACGAGACACTTTCATGATCTTCGGCCACTGCGTCTGCTCCACATCGGCAAATATCATATATTCAATTACGCTGGGGAACAAGGAAAGCAAAACCAGAACCGCCGACACCCAGCTCGACCGCCAGATGGTCACCGTCAAGGAGATGCAGACGATCGCGGAGGAAACCAAAGATAAAAGGGAGAAGGCTTGCAGAGTCAAGCTTCCCGAATCAATGGCATCACGCGCTTGCCGCGCCTGGTCGCCGGTATCGGAATTCTCCAATTCTTTCGGTTCCTGATGATACAGATAAGAGTTGACGACTTCGTTGCACCAGGTAGCCATGGGAATCTGAGCAAGCCTTTGCATGGAGAAACCGACGCTGTTCAACCCATATGAAGAGGCGACCATGATTCCGGTGACGATGGCCCAAGCCAAGGACGTGGCGAAGTCATGCCTCATCAAAGCCTGGTCAGCTGGTTCACCAAGAGGACTTGCGCGCTGGGAATGAAAGCGACAAGGATACGAATGATGACGGTGACCGTCATGGAGACAGGGGCCGTACGAAAAGCAAGCCCTGTGCACCATACGATCGATCGGGCGACCTTGGCCAATCTTTTCATTGCCGCTCCCCTGTCTGCCGTTCTAAAATCGGCTTGACGTTTTCATCTTCCCTACCAACTTATCATAGAATTCAGATTGATATTCATCCCCTAGGAAGGTCTTCGCATACGGCCAAAGGCGCTGCCACCTCATACCGAAGAATATCTAAGCCCGAACCTCCATGTCTGTCATATCCCCATGTCTGCCGTATCACCAGCCGATCGTATTCCCAGCCTGCCGCATTCCCAGCCTGCCGCATCACATGGTCCAACTTGGCCAGAAGAGGGGGGATGAAAAAAGCCATGAAAGAAACCTAAAGAAATGAAGCAAAGAAAAAGCGCCCCCGGGAAATCCAGGGGGCGCTCACGGGAAAGAAGGCCAGCCGGACGTGGCCGGCTAGCCGGCCGAACTAGACGTACTGCATGCCACCGTCGACGATCATGGCTTGGCCAGTGATGTAATCGGCCTTATCGGAAGCCAGGAAGGAGACCAGGTTGGCCACGTCGGCCGGGGTTTCCCCGCGGTCAAGGGCGATGCCTTTCATGGTTTCCTTCAACGACTCCCCCACCGGCACATGGTTGATTTCGCCCAGTCGGCGATCGATCTCATCCCACATGGGAGTGAGGACGATTCCCGGGCAATAGGCGTTGACGGTGATTTGGTACTTGGCCAGTTCCTTGGCCGCGGTCTGGGTCAGGCCGCGTACGGCGAACTTGGAAGCGGAGTAGGCGGCCAGAGGGACGAAGCCTTCGTGCCCGGCGATGGACGAGGCGTTGATGATCTTGCCCTTGGTGCCCTGCTTGACCATCTGCTGGGCGGCCTCATACGTCCCGTAGAAGGCGCCTTTGATGTTGATGTCCACGATGTCGTCCAAGGCCCTTATCGGTCATCTCCAGGAAAGGCTCGATGCGGCAAATGCCGGCATTGTTGACCATGACGTCCAGGCGCCCATAATCGGCCACCACGTCGGCCACGAGTTTCTTCACGTCTTCGTGGGAAGCCACGTTGACGTAATACCCTTTGCCTCCGATTTCAGCGGCGACCTTATCCGCCTGTTCCTTGTTGATGTCGGCGACGGCGACGGCGAACCATCTTCCGCCAATTGACGGGAAATGCCTTCACCGATGCCTTGCGCGCCACCAGTGACGATAGCTACTTTTATCATGCGTTCTCCTTTGAACTTCTTTATGCGAATGAACTTCGCCCTACGAATTGTATTTATGCGGTATTTATGGATTGATGAATCAATCGGATGCGCAGCCCCTTCGCTGGAGCCGCACCTTCATTATATTACACGATGCTCCGCCCGTCACCGAACCCGCCTTCTCCCGGGGACGAACGCGGCCGCTTCCGCGCACGTGACCGCAGCCTTTCCGCAAGCTTCGGGCGAAAAACAGGCTCATTCCTTAGAGAGGAACATGCTGACACGCCCGTTGGTATCTCGACTGTGATATGATAAACGCGTAGCTCCCCATCGTCCTACGGGACTGATGGGGTTTATTATATCTGGGGGCCAACATGACTGACCTGCAAAAAGTCGCGATAGTGATTGACTATCAAAACGTTCATATGACCGCTCGCGATGTTTTCATGCCCAATGACCCTATACATTTCGCCCTGATTGACCCTGTGAAGTATGCAAAGCGCCTTATCCAAGTCAAGAATGACGACATCAAGTTCTCACGTGCAGAGAAAGGACTCACCCTTCCCGATTGTCAGCTGGCATGCATTGAAGTATTCAGAGGAATTCCAGTCGCCGAAGCTGACCCGGACGGTTATCGCAGAAATCTGAAACAAAAATCGACTTGGGAAAGGGAAGCCTGCCTCAACCACCTTGATTTACATATTACCTATCGACCTCTGAAATACCGATCTCGAATACTCAACGGGGAATCAAGAATCGATACTTCATATCCTCCCCAAGAAAAAGGAGTGGATGTATTGTGCGCGTTAGCCGTCACGCGCCTAGCCAGATCAGGAGACTATGATTGCGTCATTCTTGCCTCCCGAGATACCGATCTCATCCCTGCGCTTGACGAGGCCCATCAGACTCAGACGAAGACACGCATTGAAGCCGCGAAGTGGTTTTCGCCGACTGTGGCATTTACTCGTGGCGCCCTCCATGTAGATAAATCGTGGAAGCTATGGACGACATCCATGGATGAGGCCGACTTTGAGGCAAGTCGAGATCGGACCAATTACGATTACTCTTGATACTCGGCGTCCGCTCATCGCCAAAACAGCAAAGAGCGCCATCCACGTTTTGATAGTATCCTCATATATATATAATTCCGAAACCGTGTTTATGCTTAAACCAGCATATAGGTTTGAACACAGCCGATTTATTGATGAATTGTAATAAGAGAAGACCTGATTAAATCACTACCGATAAGATAAAGCATGGGGAGTGGTGGAAAAGAGTTTCACCGCTCCCGGCAAGCGGATGATAAGGGATTTGAACCCTTGGAGGTATTTGGCCTCACACGATTTCGAGTCGTGCTCCTTCGACCGCTCGGACAATCATCCATAGCCACCGCCTTCGCGGCCCCTGACGGTTTCCCGTCAGAGCACGGAAGATGGGCAGCAAGAATCCATTATGCCATAGAAGGCCAACCTGGGCAAGTCCCGCAAGGCGGAACGCTTCCGGTCCCCATCCCAGTCCCCTCTCCGTCCCTTTCGACCTCCTCAATCCGCTCCAACCGCCTCCGGCCTCTTCCCTTTTTCAGTCCAAGGTGCGTTTGGCCCTGATCGCCTGCGCCCGGGCCGCCAGCAGATCATCGGCCGGATAATTCACCTTCTCCAAAGTCAGCCCGCAGGCCGGAGCCGGGCCGCTAGCCCCTTCCCGGACGGGATGAGCCAGCTTGCCGGCGAACCAGTCCAGGCCCTTCTTCCCCATGCCCACTTGCAGGCAGGCGTTGACCAGGGATCGGACCATGTTCTTGGCGAAGGCATCGGCGATGATGGTGAAAATCAGCAAGCCGGATTCGACCGAGTCCACCCGGTAGGGGGAATCAGGGTTGGATCCCGAGCAAGATTCAAAGCCGGAGATCGAGCCGGCGGCAGAAGGGTCGGCCCCGATGGCCTGAGTCGGAGAAAGGCCCGCTCCCCCGGCGCAGGAGGACGATCCCAAAGGATGGGTGGGAACCCGCTCCCAACGGGCGAATTTCACTTCGCGGATGGTGGTGCCACCGGGATTAGGGCTGGAGAAGGAGCCGAAATCATGGAGACCGACCAGGCTTTGGGCGGCCTGATTCATCAGGTCCAGGTCGAGCCTACGGGGAAGGTTGAGGACGAAGCCGCGCAGGCGAGGGTCATAGGCGGATGATTCATCGGCCACACGGTAGACGTAGACCCGGTCCGAGGCCGAGAACCGGGCGTCGAAGCCGGCCGGGGCGGGGAAAATCGATCTGACGGATATATCAGCGGGAAGGATTCGGCGCAAACGATAAGCGAGCGCCTCCCAAGGGCGATAGCTGGCCGGATCCAAATGCCCCATGGCCACGGACAAGACCTCATCCTCCAGGTCCAGGTGGCAGACCTGGCCGCTGGCATGGACCCCGGCGTCGGTGCGCCCAGCCACCACCAAAGTGATGGGATGTCCGTCATCATCAGGCTTCCACAGATGAAGGACCTTGGCTATGGTGGCTTCCAACTCGCCTTGGACGGTCCTCTGCCCCGGCTGCCGGGCCCAACCATGAAAGGCTGTCCCGTCGTAGGAGCAATCAATCCTTAAACGCATACCCCCCATAGTGGCAGACGGCCTTGAAAATAGCCGATCATATGGATTACAGCTGGAGACCTGAGGCCTGAGACCTAGCTAATCCTGAACCGCCACCAAGCTAATACCGCATGTTTATCCCGTTTTTGCGGCCATGCCGGAGGATGATGGCGAAGAGCAGATAGCCAATAGCCAGATAAGCCAGACTCTGCCCGGCAACCGTCAACCATTGAGCCGCCGAGACTCCATGCGTCCAGGCCCTCTCAATGAGTTCGAACCCGTATTGCAGGGGGAGAATCCGCCCAAACCAAACGACGGGCGTGGGCAAGACCTTCAGGGGGACGACAACCCCGGAGACGAGCATGAGGATATAGGTGAAAAGGCTGGAGTAGGACTGGGTGCGGGTATAGACCACAGTCAAAGCCACAAAAATCAAGGTGAAACCGAAAAGCCCAGCGAAGATAATCGGGCAGAGGCCAACGATAGCCCAGTTGAGGGCCATGGGGATGCGCAAGATCGCGAACAAGGCGACTATGAAAACCGCATCCAATATGATGGAAATCAAACTCCAAGTCAGAGTCTTCACAATGACCTGCTGGAAAAGGGAGGTCGGCTTGAGCATGAGTTGGGTGAAAGTCCCGTCCTGCTTATCCGTGGAGATGGAGATACTGGATTCGGTGATCATAGTCGATGAGGCGGTCCACAAGAAGTACCCCAGCCAAGCCCGTCGGGTTCGACCGCGCGTCCGTGGACAAGGCGAACATGGCGATGAGGATCCCGGTCAGAAGCAGGTCGGAGACATAATTGCTCCAATACATCCTCAACTCGAAAAGATAGCGGCGGATTTCCGCAAGCAAAAGAATACCGAATTTGCGCATCAGTCGTCCTCACCTTCTTCTCCTGCGCCAACCTGTTCATCGAAAAGGGCCAAGAGGATTTTCTCCAAATCGTAGGAGACCCCTTCCGCAGCTCCCATCTGCTGACTATGAGCATCAATGAAATCCTGATAGACCCCCTGCCACTGGATATGACCGTGGGAGATGAGGGTGATGTCGTCGGCCACCTCCTCAATCACTTCGGACTGGTGGGAAGAGATGATGATTCCCATCCCTCGCCGAGCAAGTTCCTTGATGGCGTTCAGGAAATCCCGCTTGGCGACCACGTCCAGGCCCAACGTCGGCTCATCCAAAATCAGGACCTGGGGACGCGGCAACATGGCCGTGACCAGAGCCAGTTTCTGCTGAGTCCCCCGGGACCAGTCCCCGACCGGCTTATCCATGTGCTCGGCCAAGGCTAAAGCGTCCATGAGAGACTGCGACCGCGCGAAAGCCTCTTTGCGGGAGAAGCCGTAGAGGGCGCCCTGGTAAGCGAGGTTGTTCCACCCAGTCAGGAACATATAAGTCAGAGAGGAATCCTCCAAGACGCACGACAAGTGGGTATAGAGGGAGCTTTTCCACTTCTCCAAAGGCTCGCCTTTGAAGTCGACGCTGCCGGATGTCGGTTGCATGAGGCCGCACATCATGCGCAAAGTCGTGCTTTTACCCGCCCCGTTCGGGCCAAGCAGGCCCATGATCCTTCCGGACCTGACCCCGATCGTGACATGGGAGACCGCGGATTTTCCTTTGAACTCTTTGCTGACATCCTGGGCCACAAGGATTTCGTCCATTAGCTATGCCCCAATCCATATTGACCCATACCAACTCATACTGGCTCATCAATTGCGCCGATACTAGTTAATATACCCCCGCAGATGGACAATGTTTCCCATTAATTGCATATTTTCTCTGAAGCCACCAGAAAGTCTGCATAAAATGCAAGTTGCCACCCTCAGTCACCTCATATCCATATCTTGACGTGTATACGAAACGAGGATAGAAAAAAGAAGCCCCTATTTCCAAGGCTCAAAATTTCTATCCTCGTTTCGTATACGCCAATCAAAAATCACCCTCGAAAATCCCCTCCAAACCACCCAAACTCCACCAAAAGACCCCAAAAACCACCTCCAACACCCAAAAATCCCACCACCCAAAATAATCCCTCTCCAACACATCCAAAAACACCTTCAAAGCCAAAACGGCCCCAAAATGGATAAAGAAAAACCCGAAGTACAGTTCAAAACCGCACTCCGGGCTTGTCATCAGCGATTAATTGCCGGATTTGCCGAGTTTACTCAGCCTTCTCAGCCTTATCCTTAGTGGCCTTAGACTCCTTGGCTTCAGCCTTGTCTGCCTTGGCTGGCTTCTCAGCTTTCTCAGCTTCAGCCTTGTCAGCCTTGACTTCCTCAGCAGGAGCCTCGGTAGCCTCAGCCTGCTTGACAGCGGCTTCAGCTTCCTTGACGGTCGCCTTCTTGGCGGACACAGGCTCGGTCACCAGCTGGATGATGGCCATGGGGGAAGCATCGCCCTTGCGAGCGGAGATCTTGATGATGCGGGTGTAACCGCCTTCACGCTGCTCCATCTGCTCGGCGATTTCCGTGAACAGCTTGTGCACCACGGACTTGTTCCGCACCACGCGCAGGACGCGACGGCGGGAAGCGAGGTCACCCTTCTTGGCGAAGGTGATCAGGCGCTCGGCCAAAGGACGCAGACGCTTGGCCTTAGGCAAGGTGGTCTTGATCTGACCGTGTTCGAACAGGCTCGTGGCCATATTTGCCAACATCAGGCGCTCATGTGCTGGGCTGGAAGCCAGACGCGGCCCCTTCTTTGGTTGTGGCATAATTCTCCTTTCCGAGACAGGTGGGCATCAGCCCGAACATCCGCTCGGTTTGTTCTATGATCTGGATTGAGATAGCCTCTCAAAGTCCCGAAGATTCGATATCTGGTATTCAATACCTGATATCCAATATCAGTCATCAGATGTCTTCAGGGCTAAAGAAGTTATCACCTTCAAGATCGATCTGGCCAAGGCCCAAGGGGGACTGCTTCAAGGAAAGGCCCATGGAGTCGAGCTTCTCCTTCACTTCGTCGATGGACTTCTGGCCAAAATTACGAATATCAAGCAGGTCCTGCTCAGACCTCTTGACCAATTCACCAATGGTGTGGATTCCCTCGCGCTTCAGGCAATTGTAGGAGCGCTGGGTCAGGTTCAGGTCCTCGATGGGGATCTCCATCTGGGGATCGACCTCTTCGACCACGGGAGCCGGGCCCACCTCCACGCCTTCGGCCTGGTTGTTCAGCTCATGGAAGAGCCCGAAGAGCTCGACCAGAGTGGAACCGGCGGAGGCCACCGCGTCGCGGGGGGAGATGGAAGGCTTGGTTTCCACATCCACAGTGAGCTTATCGAAGTCGGTACGCTGTTCCACACGGGTGGGGTCGACCTTGTAGCTCACCTTGAGCACTGGGGAGTAGATGGAGTCCACAGGGATGCGGCCGATTTCATCGCCTTCCTGCTTGTTCATCTGTGCGGGGACATAACCACGTCCACGTTCCACGGTGAATTCGATTTCGAGTTCGCCATCTTCGGCAAGAGTCGCGATGTGCAGGTCGGGGTTGGCGACCACCACACCGGCCGGAGGGGTGATGTCAGCCGCGGTTGCCTCACCTTCGCCGCTCTTGCGCAGATACATCACGACGGGCTCGTCATACTCCGAAGTAAGGACGAGCTCCTTGATGTTCAAAAGAATCTCAGCGACGTCCTCCTTCACACCTGGCAGAGCGGTGAACTCATGCAGGGCTCCGGTGATACGCACTGATGTCACTGCTGCCCCAGGGATCGAGCTCAGCAGGGTGCGGCGCAGGGAGTTGCCCAAAGTGTAACCGAATCCTGGCTCCAGAGGCTCGATGGTGAAGCGGGAACGCTGGGGATTGATTTGTTCCTCAGTAAGTGACGGACGCTGTGCAATAAGCACTTTGTTATCCTTTCAGCTAGACCGGCTGTGCACATGCCGATCTGTGCGGGTTGGATCTGTTTTTTATGTCTTAGTGCTTCAGACGCGACGACGCTTAGGGGGGCGTACGCCGTTGAAAGCCTGGGGGGTCTTGTCGGTGATGGAACCGACTTCGAGACCGGCAGACTGCAAGGAACGGATGGCGGTCTCGCGACCGGAACCGGGTCCCTTGACGAAGACGTCAACCTTCTTGACGCCATGCTCCTGAGCCTTGCGGGCCGCTGCTTCTGCGGCCATGCCTGCGGCGTAAGGAGTGGACTTACGTGAGCCCTTGAAACCTACATCACCGCCGGATGCCCATGCCACGACGGCACCGGACGGATCAGTGATGGAGACGATCGTATTGTTGAATGTTGATTTGATATGCGCTTGGCCGACGGGGACCGACTTGCGGTCCTTGCGGCGAGGCTTGCGCGCGGCTTGCTTTGTAGCTGCCATTGACCCTCGTTTCCTTTAGCAATGATCGGCCGGACTCTTCTGAATCCCGCCGGAACGCTCAAGCTCTTCTGAGCTTAAGCCTTCTTCTTACCTGCGACTGTGCGCTTCGGTCCCTTGCGAGTGCGAGCGTTGGTCTTCGTACGCTGACCGCGGACAGGCAGATGCCTGCGATGGCGAATACCCTGATAGCAGTTGATCTGAACCTTACGACGGATGTCCGCATCGATTTCACGACGCAGGTCACCTTCGATCTTGTAATTACCCTCGAGGTAATCACGCAGTTGGATGAGCTGCTCGTCAGTCAGATCCTTGACGCGGATATCTGGAGAGATTCCAGTCGCTGCGAGTGTCTCTTTGGCGCGAGTGCGGCCTACACCGAAGATGTAGGTCAAAGCCACTTCAATGCGCTTATCGTTGGGGATGTCGACTCCGGCAAGACGTGCCATTGCGATTTCCTTTGTTCCACGGAGATCGTGCACCCCATCGCCCACTTATGTGGCCTAAGTCTCCGTACTTAGGGTTCAGCTCACGCTGTGATGAAGTGCCTTACTGTGCCGCTGTGTCTGCTAGCCCTGACGCTGCTTATGACGCGGGTTTTCACAGATCACCATGACGCGGCCGTGGCGACGAATCACGCGGCATTTCTCGCAGATCCGCTTCACACTTGGACTAACCTTCATGGCTTTCCTTTTCTACTTGGCTGTATTACTGGTACTTGTTACTCGTGTTCACTTGTAGCGGTAGGTAATACGTCCACGAGTCAAATCGTAAGGGCTCATTTCAAGCACTACCCGATCCTGGGGAAGAATGCGGATGTAGTTCTTCCGCATCTTTCCGGAGATGGTAGCCAGGACGATGTGCTTGTTCTCGAGTTCCACACGGAACATAGCGTTAGGAAGGGCCTCGACGACCCGCCCCTCGACTTCGATCACATCATTCTTTGCCATAACTCTTTTTCCTCGTTGTGAATAACTGCATGCCCTCCGGCCGAGGGCACACCGAGTTCAAATGATAACACACCAAACGGACTGGGCGACATCAGGCGCCGAAATCGACCTTCGGGGCCTGACGGTCCGCTTGATCCGTCACTTCGAAGGACTGGGCCTGCTGGAAGTGGAAGAGACCGGCGATGATGTTGCTGGGGAAGACCTCCTGCTGGGTGTTGTATTTCATGACCACGTCATTGTAGAACTGCCGGGCGTAGCCGATCTTGTCTTCCAGCTGCTTGAGCTGGGCCTGCAGGTCCAGGAAGTTCTGGTTGGCCTGCAGCTGAGGATAGTTCTCAGCCGTGGCCAGGACATTGACGATAGCCCTGCCGAAGGCGGCTTCCGCCGCAGCCCGGGCCTGTAATTGCTCGGCGCTGGGCGCGTCGGCGGCCGAAGAAGAGGCGAAGGGGCTTTCCCCGCCCGCGGCCTGGGAAGCGTTATAGGAGTTGAGGACGCTTGCCCTGGCCTTGGTCACCTCCTCGAAGACGCTGGATTCATGCTGGGCGTAACCTTCGACGGTCGCCACCAGGTTGGGGACCAGGTCCGCCCGCTTCTTCAGCTGCACGTCGGTCTGGGCCCAGCCGTTCTTGACGCGGTTGCGCAAGACGACCAAGGCGTTGTACTGTCCCACTCCCCAGACAAGCAGGGCGATGATGAGGACGATGATGACGATAAGAACAATCCAGCCTGCGCTCATTGCTCATCCTTTCTTTTTGAAGCGATATCCGCGATATCCGTCCTTCTGATTTTACCGGAACAGCGGCATCTCGCGCCACGGTCCTGAGCCGACTAGAAGCCGGCACCGGAGAACCCGGCCGGAATCGGCCAGAGACCAGCCGGCGCGAAAGCAGCCGACACTGAATCAACCAGTCGCCAACCCTGGCTAACGGCCCCCGAAGGAACCGCCGCCTCCGCCGCCTCCGCCGCCGGAGAAGCCACCACCGGAGAACCCTCCCCCTCCTCCGCCGCCGGAGCCTGACGCTCCGGAGGTGGCGTTGATGGTGTTGATCGCGTCTGCCACTGTCCCTCCGAAAGAGGAAAGGCTGTCGGAGAAAGCGGACCCGAAATCGGAGAAATCGGTCAGTGAGGAAAGGCCGGCCCCAGCCAAATCGTTGGAGAAGCCTCCGAAGGACCACTCCCCTCCTGGCATCAACCCGCTCTGGTCCCCTCCGGTCGCATCGGACGGCCCGAACGAGGGTGTGGACAGGCCGAACATATAGTTGGGAGCCCAAATCCAGCCAGTGGAAACCGCCCCCATATCCGCGGCGGTGACCTTCCCCAGCGAAGGCAGGACTTGACGGAATTGCTTCATGACCTCTTTCGACATGCCGAAAGCGGCAGCGTAAACCAGGTAGTCATCGCACAAGACCAACTCCTCCACTCCTCGGTCGGTGAAATCGCTGAAATCCCTCAGATAGTTGCTGAGCCTTTCCACCTGGTGCAGGATTTTCTCGCCCCCAGGCAGGACGGCATCAACCCGGCCATAAGCCCAAGCGAACCGGGCGACGAAAATGCCGGCCAAGCCCAGGACGAGGAAGTAGGCGAAGGGGCTGAACCAGAGCGTCAAGGCGAAGGCGCTGACCACGGAGGAGAGAGCCAGGAGAGAGACGGGCCAGGTCAGGTTGCGGGGGCCCTATCGCTCAGGTAGCGACGCCGTTTGGAGCTGTCCGACTCCAGCAGGGCGTTCAACTGTCTGATCGACTTGGCCGCCAAGGTACCGCCGCGAAGAAGGAACTTCAGGTCATCCCCGGAGAAGGCGGGACCAATCTCCTGACCCACTTCCAGGAAGATGGATCGCAGCAGCTCCTCCTCGTCGCTCAAAGAATCCGCCTTGCCCGGCATGCCCTTCCACTCCTCGTCCGGCACCACCACATAGGTGATCTGGGAGGAACCGGATTTCTGGTCGAGGGAGGATGAAGATCCTTCCTGACCAGCGGCGGCAGCGGTCAGCATCGCCTTGCCAATCCGCTCTTTGCTTGGGTTCAAGGAATCCAGACCTTGGTAATAATCGGGGGACCCGGGATAGACGGCGACGGCCCCTTTGGAGATCAAAGACAGCAACAAGGCGGCCATCTGCCTCTTTTCCACGTTGGCATCGGTGGGAATCCCCTGGCTGACCTGCAGGCTCTGATAGACGGCGGCGGCTTCGGTCGCGGGGATGTCCAAGGGGACATCGCGCACGTATTCGCCCGTGGGCTTGTACCGGTTCGCCCGATAAGCGCGGATGGCGTTGACTATGGAAGCCACACTCAAGAGGATGATAAGAACGGCGGGGACGATGATCAGGGCCAGGTTCCGGATGGCTTCGCCCCGTCTCCTGCTTTGATCATGCTCGAAGGCCCTGCGCTCAGATTCGACTGTGGTCGAGACCGTCTTGTCGATCGTTTTCCGGCTCACTTCCATGCCCGGGGTCTGGAACATGGCAAGGATGTCCAAGTATTGATAAGGACGAATGTTCTCGGCGGTGAAGATCAGGGAACCGTCTTTCCCCCTCCTGCTGGTCGACTGTCCGGAGAAATGATACCAGCCCCAGGATTTATCCGTCCCCGAGGGAAAGAAAATCCTGCCTTGCAGGTGTTTGACGGGGACGGTGTTGCTGGAGTCGATGATCTCCCACAGGAGCTTGTTCGCGTCGGTGTAAGCGGTGACGGCGTTCTTGAAGGTGAGGGAAATCTGGAAAGTCCAGGTGCCGGAATCGGTCACGGGGATGTTCCAGCCCAATTCCACTTGTTTGGACTCGCCTATTTTCAAGGAGGGAGGGATCGGGTCCAGGCCATGGGAGGAGAGCGGGTCGGGGTCATCCCCGGTCAGGGGAACCAGATACCAAGTGTTGGAAGCCTTTTCGTTCCACTGGTCCTCGTCGATGATGTCGGTCTCCGTGTCCCGGTAATCCACCTGCCGGTAAGGGACCTCTTCGCCGTCGACGATTTCGGACACCGATACATCGCTGATGGCCGTGGCCTTATCGGCTGACAAAGTGTAATGGCTGAAAAGCTGTCTCCAGACGCGGCCCCGATCCGACAGGTCGATGGTCACCTCCTCCTTCACCTGGATATCGCCGTTCTTCAACAGCCAGGCCTGATAGTCCATGTTCTGGTAGACCATGCCCCCGGATTGCTCGGAAGAGGACTGGACGGCGGCGAAAATCAGATAAAAGACGGCGATGAGGGCGACCACGACGGTGGTCAGGATGGCCTTGGATAAGGCGTAACGGGAACGGGAAGACTTCATGCTCTTCCACCCTTTCATCGTTGATACGACCGGGTCACCGGACGGTCTCCCGGGCGGTCACTCGCACAGTTGTAAAAGACAGCATACCAAAAGGGAGCCGACCGGGGAAAGGGAGGGGGGGAAGGGGAAGCGGAGGAGAGCTGAGGCGGGATGAGCCGAAAGGAGGCGGGGGAAGAAAATCAAAAAGGGAAACCCCGCATGATGCGCTCATGCGGGGTTCCTCTCCCATAGCTCAGATGGCCGACCAGGGTTTAGGTGACCTGGCCCAGCTGAGCTTAGGCGACCTGGTCCAGCTGGGAGATGATCGTCCGGCTTATCTCGTCAATCCGGCCGACCCCATCCACGCTGAGCAGGAGACCGCGTTCCTTGTAGATGGCCAGAAGGGGCTCGGTCTCCTTGGCGTAAACGTCCAAACGCTTGGCGATGACTTCCGGAGTGTCGTCGGCCCGGCCTTCGATCTCGGCTCTCTTCGTCATGCGCTCCATCAGCACGTCGTGGTCGGCATGCAAGGCCACCACCCGATCCAAGGGGGTGCACAGGTCGGTCAGGATGGAATCCAAGGCCTCCACCTGGGCGGCGTTGCGGGGGTATCCGTCGAGGATCCACCCCTGCTTGGCGTCATCCATGGCCAGGCGGTCTTTGACGATGGCGTTGGTCAACTTATCGGGGACCAGCTCGCCCTTGTCCATGAAAGCCTGGGCCTGCTTGCCCAGCTCCGTCTGGTTCTTCAGGTTATAGCGGAAGATGTCGCCGGTGGAGATGGCCGGGATGCCATAATGCTGGGCCAGAAGGGCGGCTTGGGTGCCTTTGCCCACTCCTTGGGGACCCATGATCAACAGACGCATGTTGCTCCTTTATTTGATATTCTTTGCTTGCCTTGCTTATTTTGTTTGCCTGGCTCGCCTTACTTGTTCAATTCCGCCGCGGCGCTGGCCTCATCGGCCTTGAGCAGGAAGCCTTCGTACTGGAACTGCTCGGTCTGGGCCGCCGCCTGCCGCAAGGTATCCAGACCCACGCCGGCGATGATCAGGATGGTGGTTCCGCCGAAAGGCAGGTTGGAACTCAGCTGCAGGACCATGATGAGCACGGTGGGCAGCAGGCAGACGAAAAGCAGGTAGAGGGACCCGACCGTGTTGAGACGGTCCACCACGTACTTGAGATACTCGGAGGTGGCGCGGCCTGCACGGATGCCGGGGATGAAGCCGCCATACTCCTTCATGTTGTCGGCCGTCTCATCCGTGTTGAAGATGATCGACGTGTAGAAGAAGGTGAAGAAGACGATCATGACCAAATAAAGGACGATATACCAGGTGCTGGTCGTATTGGCCAGGTTGGTGTTGACCCAGCCGACCCAGGACTGCTTCGGATTGCCGAACTGGGCGATCAGGGTGGGGATGGCCAGGATGGAGGAGGCGAAGATGGGCGGGATGACGCCGGACATATTCACCTTGATAGGCAAGTAGGTGGAGGTGCCGCCGTACATCTTGCGGCCAATCATACGGCGGGTGTACTGGACGGGGATTCGACGCTGCATGAGCTCGATGTAGTCCACGAAGATGAGGATGAAGATGACCACGGCCGTCACGATGCCGAACTTGAGCCACTGACCGTCTTTGTAACCGATGTCCCAGAGCTTGGGAAGGAAGGACGAGCAAATGGAGGTGAAGATGAGGATGGACATGCCATTGCCGATGCCTTTATCGGTGATCAACTCGGCCATCCACATGATGAAGCCGGTGGCTCCGGTCATGATGAGAACCATGACGGACAGGTTCCAGATGGAGCTGTCCGGCACGACCTGCTTGTTGCAGGAGCCGGCGAAGAGCTGGCCGGAGCGGGCGGTGACCAGGATCGTGGTGGATTGGAGCACAGCCAGGCCGATGGTCAGATAACGGGTGTACTCGGTCAGCTTGGCCTCGCCCGATTGGCCTTCCTTATGCAGCTCCTCGAAGCGGGGGATGACCACGCGCAGGAGCTGGATGACGATGGAAGCCGTGATGTAGGGCATGATGCCCAAGGCGAAGATGGACAGCTGCAGGAGGGCGCCGCCGGAGAAGAGGTTGACCAACCCGACGAAGTTCTCCTGGGTGGCGGCGGCCACGCAGGAATGCACGGCCTTGTAATCCACCCCAGGGGTGGGGATGAAGGATCCCACGCGGAAGATGATGATCAAGAAAATGACGAAGAAGATCTTCTTACGAAGTTCCTTCGTCTTCAACGCCTGAATGAGAGTTCTCACCGGACCTCCTCAGTATAGGATCCTTGCCATGAGGATATGTGCAATCCCTATATGAATTATGGTGTTTCTATCTTACCGATGCCGTCTTCGAAGCCATTGTCAGGGCCGGCCCCAGGTCTGCTTCCGATGACGACACACACTAGACTCACAGTATACAAAAAACGATAGACCCCACGCGCTTGAGACGCATGGGGCCTATCACAAATCTCAGCTCTGGAGGAGGAGACCATGGGGATTCCCTGGAATCCCCTCCCCCATCTGATCGCTATTCAGCGGACACAGAGCCGCCGGCCGCCTCGATCTTCTTGAGAGCGGAGGCGGAAGCCTTGACCCCCTTGAAGTTGAGAGCCACGGACAGGTCACCTTGACCCAGGATCTTCACGGGCTGGTTCTTGCGGACGGCGCCCTTGGCGACCAGGTCCTCCACAGTGACGTCACCGCCTTGGGGAAAGAGCTCAGCTACCTTGTCAAGGTTGACGACCTGGAACTCCACCTTGAAGGGGTTCCGGAAGCCACGCAGCTTCGGCAGACGCATGTACAGGGGCAGCTGGCCGCCTTCGAAACCAGGACGGACCTGGTAACGGGCGTGCGTGCCCTTGGTGCCGCGGCCTGAGGTCTTGCCTTTGGAACCTTCACCACGACCGATGCGGGTGCGGTCCTTCTTGGCGCCTGGGGCCGGACGGAGGTCATGCATCTGAAGAATGTTCACTTCTTTTTCATTAGCCATGACTAGGCCTCCTCTACAGTCACGAGATGGGCTACCTTACGGACCAGGCCACGGACGGCGGAAGAATCGGGACGTACGGTGGACTGCCCGATCTTATGCAGACCGAGGGTGCGCACGTTGTCCTTCTGACGCCGGGTGGCGCCGGCGACGCCCTTGACCAGGGTGATCTTCAGCTGGTTTTCCTTAGCCATCACTCACCATCCTCTGCTGTCTTGGCGGCCTGAGCCTCTTCACGGGCTTTGCGCTCCTCGTCGATGCCGGCGGCCTGCTCGCGGAGCAGACGGTCGGGGGCGACTTCCTGGAGGGAAAGGTCACGACGAGCGGCGACTTCCTGCGGCTCTTCCAAGCTCTTGAGGGCCTGGACGGTGGCGCGCACGGTGTTGATGGCGTTGCCGGAGCCCATGGTCTTGGTCAGGATGTCGCTGATGCCGGCGCACTCAAGCACGGCGCGGACGGCGCCACCGGCGATGACGCCGGTACCGGGGGCCGCGGGGCGCAGGAAGACGGTTCCAGCGGACTCATGGCCGATGACGGGATGAGGGATGGTTCCACGCAGACGAGGCACGGTGAACATGTGTTTCTTGGCGTCCAAGTTGCCCTTGGCGATGGCCGCGGGGACCTCGTGGGACTTGCCGTAACCGACGCCCACGTTGCCCTTGCCGTCACCGACGACCACCAGAGCCGCGAAGCTCATGGTGCGGCCACCCTTGGTGGTCTTGGAGACGCGACGGATGGTGACCACGCGTTCCAGCATCTCATCGCGCTTATCGTCGCGGTCGCGACGGGAACGACGCTCGCCACGGCCACGGCCGCCACGACGTCCGCGGCGCTCGTTGGACTCTTCGGCTGCGTCCGCCGCAGGGGTCTCGCCGTTCTGAGTGGCGGCCACGACCTCTTCGGTCTCTTTTACAGTCTGATCATCGCTCACAGCTGCAAACCTCCTTCACGGGCGCCGTCCGCAACAGCTGCGACGCGGCCATGATACTTATTACCGCCACGATCGAAGACGACCACGGAAATGCCGGCCTCCTTCGCCTTTTGGGCGACCTGTCCGCCGACCTTCTTGGCGGCTTCCATCTTGGTGCCTTCGAAAGGACCGAAGTCATTGGCCAAGGTGGAGGCGCTCACCAGGGTGACTCCCTTGGTGTCGTCGACGATCTGGGCGATCATGTTGCGGTTCGTGCGGGTGACGACAAGACGCGGGCGCTCTGCGGTGCCGACGATCTTCTTGCGAAGACGAGCATGGCGACGCAGGCGGGAGATTTTCTTGCCCTTACCGAGAATATTGACTGTCATTACTTACCAGCCTTTCCTGCCTTGCGGGCGATGTGCTCATCGCTGTACTTGATGCCCTTGCCCTTGTAAGGTTCAGGAGCACGAAGCTTGCGGATGTTGGCGGCGACCTGGCCGACGGCCTGCTTGTCGATTCCCTTGACGATCACTTCGTTCGCGTTGGGGATCTCGAATTCGATGCCTTCAGGCGGGTTGACGGTGATCGTGTGCGAATAGCCCAGGGAGAACTCGATGCCCTTGCCCTTGGCGGTCGCGCGATAACCGGTGCCGACGATCATCAGGTGCTTGCTGAAACCTTCATGCACGCCCTTGACGATGGAAGCGATGATGGAGCGGCTCAGACCGTGGTTGGCACGGGTCTGACGCTGGTCATCGACGGCTTCGACCTGGATCTCGTTGCCCTCGATCTTCAGGGAGATGCCTTCGGGCATGGTATAGGAATCCGTGCCCTTGGGACCTTTGGCGGTGACGGTCTGACCGTCGACCTTGACTTCTACCCCAGCCGGGATGGTGATGGGGAGCTTACCAATATGTGATGCCATTATCGCTCCTCCTTACCACACGTAGGCAACGATTTCGCCGCCGATGCCCCTGTCGAGGCATTCCTTCTGGGTCATCAAACCAGCGCTGGTGGAAATGATGGCGATACCAAGACCACCCAGGGGCATAGGCAGAGCGTCGGACTTGGCGTAACGACGCAGGCCTGGCTTGGAGACGCGCTTGATGCCATTGATTGTCTGTTCGCCGCGGGGACCGTACTTGAGAGTAATCTCAAGGGTCTGGCCGACGCGGGCATCCTTGGCGGCGAAGTCCTTGATGTAGCCTTCGCGCTTGAGAATCTCGGCGATATGCGCCTTGAACTTCGAGTAAGGCATATCCACGGTCTCGTGTTTCGCCGCACTCGCATTACGCAGACGCGTCAACATGTCTGCGATTGGATCTGTCATTGTCATTGGGCTTATGCCCTTCCTCGCCGTGGTTTCCGTCGCTTGGCGCCTCACAGGTGTATGGGCCACGGACCTTCAGCGTCAATTTTTACCAACTGGACTTCGTTACGCCTGGGAGCTCACCGGCGTGGGCCTTGTTACGAAGGCATACGCGGCAGAGGCCGAACTTACGATAAACGGAATGAGGACGTCCGCACACCTGGCAGCGCGTATAAGAACGCACAGCGAACTTAGGCTTACGGGCCGCCTTGTTCTTCAGAGCGGTTTTTGCCATATTAGTTCTCCTTGAAAGGGAATCCAAGATGCTTCAGGAGGGCCTGAGCCTGCTTGTCATCCTTGGTGCTCGTGACGACTGTGATATCCATACCACGACGGTGGTCGATGGAATCGGGATCGATCTCGTGGAACATGGACTGTTCGGTCAAACCGAAGTTGTAGTTTCCATTGCCGTCGAACTGGTTGCCGCTGATGCCGCGGAAATCGCGGATGCGGGGCAGGGCCAGGGTCAAAAGACGATCCAGGAACTCCCACATGCGGTTGCCGCGTAGGGTGACGAAAGCGCCGATTTCCTGGCCTTCGCGCAGATGGAATTGGGCGACGGACTTCTTGGCCTTGGTCACCTTGGGCTTCTGCCCGGTGATGAGGGTGAGGTCGCGGATCGCGCCTTCGATGAGCTTGGAGTCGCGGGCCGCGGCGCCAACGCCCATGGAGACGACGACCTTCTCCACACGAGCGACCTGCATGGGGTTGGAATACTTGAATTCCTTCTCCATTTCGGGCACGATTTCCTTGAGATAACGTTCCTTGAGGCGTGGAACAGCTGGTGCTTCCACAGTGGTGCTCATGCTAGCTCCTTACCTGACTTCTTGGCGAAACGAGTGCGGACCCGCTTCACCTTGCCATCACGCGCTTCTTCGGTGACCTTGACTCCCACGCGGGTGGGTTTCTTAGTCTCGGGGTCGATCACCATCACGTTGGAGCGATGGATGGGGGCTTCCACGGAAACGATTCCGGCCTCCTGACCCTGCTGATTGGCGCGGACATGCTTCTTGACGATCTGAACGCCTTCGACGATCAGACGATCGTCCTTGAGGACGCGAAGGACCTTGCCTTCCGCTCCACGGTCTTTGCCGCGGATGACCTTGACCTGGTCGCCGCTCTTGATCTTAGCTACCATCAGATCACCTCCGGAGCGAGGGACACGATCTTCATGAAGCGCTTATCGCGCAGTTCACGACCGACCGGTCCGAAAATACGGGTCCCCTTAGGCTCACGCCCGCTGCCGAGGATGACCGCAGCGTTCTCATCGAACTTGATGTAAGAGCCGTCCTTACGACGGTGCTCTTTGACTGTACGGACGACGACAGCCTTGACGACGTCGCCCTTCTTGACCGATCCGCCAGGAATTGCATCCTTGATGGAGGCGACGATGATGTCGCCGATACCGGCATAGCGTCGCTTCGAACCACCGAGCACTCGGATAGCCAAGATCTCCTTGGCACCCGTGTTGTCGGCGACATGAAGCCGTGATTCTGGTTGAATCATTGATTCTCCTTAGCCGAGCTGGTCCTCCCGGCACACCACAAGGGTGTGCCGGGAGCCTTGCCGAACTTATTTACTTAGCACGCTCGACGATAGCGTTGAGACGCCAACGCTTCGTCTTGCTCAAAGGCCGTGTCTCCATAATTGTAACAAAGTCACCGACATGTGCCTCGTTATTCTCATCATGGACCTTGACGTTGCGATTGCTACGCACGACCTTACCATACAGGGGGTGGGTGGAGCGCTGTTCCAGCGAAACGGTGATTGTCTTGTCCATGGAATCGGACACGACATAACCGCGGCGGACCTTGCGCTCGTTACGCTCAAGCTTTTCAGCCATGTTTACTTCTCAGCCTTTCCGCTTGTCTCTTCGGGAGCTGTGGTGATACCAAGCTCACGCTCGCGCAGAACGGTGTACATACGGGAAACGTCCGCCTTCACCGCCTTGATGCGAGAATTGTTCTCGAGCTGGCTGGTTGCCTTCTGGAAGCGCAGGTTGAAGAGCTCTTCCTTGGACTTCTTGATGAGGTCCTCAATCTCGGCATCAGTCTTCTCGTTGAGATTCTTGATACTGTAATCTGGAGTACCGATAGCCATTAGTTGTTACCGCCTTCACGCGCGATGATCCTGCACTTCATGGGGAGCTTGTCGATCGCTCGACGAAGGGCCTCACGTGCGACATCTTCCGAGACACCGGAGATTTCAAACATAACACGTCCAGGATGCACATTGGCGATCCAGAACTCGGGAGCGCCCTTACCGGAACCCATACGGGAACCCAGGGGGTGCTTGGTCAGGGGACGGTCGGGGAAGATGGTGATCCACACGCGACCGCCGCGCTTGATGTAACGGGTCATGGCGATACGGGCGGCCTCGATCTGACGGTTGGTCACGTAGGCAGGCGCTAGGGCCTGGATGCCGAAATCACCGAAATTGATCTCATTGCCGCCTTTGGACATGCCGCGGCGGGCAGGACGCTGCTGCTTGCGGTACTTGACACGCTTTGGAATAAGCATCCGTTTACTCCTTTACTTCTGCTTGTTCAGCCGCTGGAGCTGGTTCGGCGGTCTCAGCCTGAGCCGGGGCCGGAGCGGCCTGCTGCTGGGGCTGGGCGCCGCCGCGGTTGCCACGACGGGGACGGTTGCCACGACGGGGACGGTTGTTCTGGGAAGCCTGCTGCTCCTCGAACTCGCGCTCGGTCATGTCGCCCTTATAGATCCAGACCTTGACGCCGATGCGGCCGTAAGTGGTCTTGGCCTCGAAGAAGCCGTAATCGATGAGGGCGCGCAGGGTCTGCAGAGGCACGCGGCCTTCACGGTAGAACTCGGACCGGCTCATCTCGGCGCCGCCGAGGCGACCGGAGAGCTTGATTCGAATGCCGTGGGCGCCGGCGCGCATGGCATCCTGCTGGGCCTTGCGCATAGCGCGACGGAAGGTGACGCGGTTGGTCAGCTGCTCGGCGATACTCTGAGCGACCAGCTGGGCGTCCAAAGCGGCGTTCTTCACTTCGAAGATGTTGAGCTGGACCTGCTTGCCGGTGATCTTCTCGAGCTTGGCGCGAACGCGGTCAGCCTCGGCCCCGCGGCGACCGATGACGATGCCGGGGCGGGCGGTGTGGATATCCACGCGGACGCGGTCACGGGTACGCTCGATGACGATGCGGGAGACACCCGCGCGTTCGAGATCCTTTTCCATCTCCTTGCGGATCTTGTCATCCTCGAGGACGAAGTCGCGGTAACGCTCCCCCACCTTGGTGGAGTCGGAGAACCACTTGCTGCGATGATATTCGGTTACGCCGAGGCGGTAGCCGAAGGGGTTAACTTTTTGTCCCATTTAACGGGCTCCTTCCTTGTCGGCGACGACCACGGTGATGTGGCTGGTCCGCTTGTTGATACGGCCGGCGCGTCCCTGGGCGCGAGCACGGAAACGCTTCAAAGTCACGCCTTCATCAACGTAGGTTTCCTTGACAACAAGCCCATTCTCACGGAATGGGGCGTTCTCCTTGTCGGCCAGCACGCGGGCGTTGGCCACGGCGCTTTCCAAGGTCTTGCGGACCGGGACGGCCGCAGCCTGAGGAGCGAACTTCAGGATGGTGATGGCTTCGGTCGCCTTCTTGCCTCGGATGAGGTCAACCATGCGGCGAGCCTTGCGTGGCGTCACGCGTACGTGACGGGCGATTGCTTTAGCTTCCATATGACTTAACTCTTCCTGCCTTAACGGCGTGCCTTCTTGTCGTCCTTCACATGGCCGCGGAAAGTACGCGTGGGAGCGAACTCGCCGAGCTTGTGACCGACCATTGCTTCTGTTACAAATACTGGGACATGAGTGCGCCCATTGTGCACAGCGAACGTGTGACCAATGAAATCGGGCGTGATCATGGAACGACGGGACCAGGTCTTGATGACGTCATGGGTTCCCTTTTCGTTCTGGACGTCGACCTTTTTCTGCAAGTGGGCGTCGACGAAGGGGCCCTTCTTGATGCTACGAGTCATATCTTACGACACTTCCTTACTTGCGATGCTTACCGGATGGACGGCGACGGACAATCATCTTGTTCGAAGCCTTCTTAGGATGACGGGTACGGACCTCGCCTTTGCCCCACGGGGACACAGGCGGCTTACCACCGCGGGTACGACCACCATGAGGATGGTCCACAGGGTTCATGGACTCACCACGGGTGATGGGTCGCTTGCCGATCCAACGGGCGCGGCCGGCCTTACCCAGCTCGATGTTGGCGTGTTCGGAGTTGCCGACCTCGCCAACGGTCGCGCGGCAGCGGGCGTCCACGTTGCGGATTTCGCCGGAAGGCATGCGGAGCTGCGCGTACGCGCCGTCCTTGGCGACCAGCTGCACGGCAGCGCCTGCGGAACGGGCGATCTTGGCGCCGCCCAGAGGACGCAGTTCGATGGCGTGCACGATGGTACCAGTGGGGATGTTACGCAGAGGCAGGTTGTTGCCTGGCTTGATGTCCGCGTTCTCACCGGTCTCGATGGGGTCGCCCTGCTTGATTCCTTCAGGGGCGATGATGTAGCGCTTCTCGCCGTCTGCGTAAGTGAGCAGGGCGATACGGGCGGAACGGTTGGGATCGTACTCGATCTCAGAAACCTTGGCTGGCACGCCATCCTTGTCCCAACGCTTGAAATCGATGAGACGGTACTGACGCTTGTGCCCGCCGCCGCGATGACGGCTGGTCACGCGACCGTAAGAGTTACGGCCGCCAGTCTTGCTGAGCTTACGAAGCAAGGACTTCTCAGGAGTGGAACGGGTGATCTCCGAGAAATCGGAGACGGAGGCGTTGCGGCGTCCTGGAGTCGTTGGCTTATATTGACGGATAGCCATAATTTAGTACCTAACTTTCTCGGCTAACCTTTAGTTACCGAAGATATCGATCGTCTGGCCCTGGGCCACGGTCACGATCGCCCGCTTCTGGGCGGCGCGGTGGCCAAGACCGGTGCGGGTGCGCTGGGTCTTGCCCTGACGATGAAGAGTGTTGACGTTTGTTACCTTGACCTTGAAGATCTCCTCGATGGCGCGCTTGATCTCGATCTTGTGGGCGTCAGGAGCAACCACGAAGGTGTACTGGCTGCGATCGGAGTTGGCGTAGCTCTTTTCGGAGACGACAGGGCGAAGGATGATGTCATGTGCAGTTTTACGGGTTACGGCCATTGTTAAGCCTCCTTGACTGACTCGTCGCCAGCGACGAAGGCTTCGAGGCCTTCCTTGGTGAAGATCACGTCTTCAGCGGTGACGACGTCGTAGGTGTTGAGCTGATCGGCGAAAAGCACATGCACGGTCGGCAGGTTGCGCACGGACAGCCACTCGTTGACGTTGTCGCGAGACACCACGATGGTGGCGAAGCGGGACTCGACCACGGGCTGCAAGGCGGCGACGGCTGCCTTGGTGGAAGGCTTGTCGGAGACGGCGAAATCGACCACATGCACGCGACCGGCGTTGAAGCGGTCGGAAAGCACGTAATTCAGGGCCGCCAGCTTCATCTTCTTAGGAGTGCGCTGGGAGTAATCACGAGGCACGGGACCGTGGACCACGGCACCGCCAGCGAACTGGGGAGCGCGAATGGAGCCTTGACGGGCACGACCGGTGCCCTTCTGCTTCCATGGCTTCTTGCCGCCGCCGGAAATCCGGGCGCGGTTCTTGACGGCGTGGGTACCCTGGCGGGCAGCGGCCAGCTGAGCGATGACCACCTGGTGGACCAAGGGGACATGCTTGACCACGTCTTCCTGAGCGATGCCGAAGACCTCGGAAGGAGCCTCGACCTGGCCGGAAGCCTTGCCGTTAGCGGAAGTGACCTTCAAAGAAATGTTTGCCATGGTACTACTTTGCTCCCTTCACAGTGGAACGGACGAGAACGATGGCTCCCTTAGGCCCGGGGATGGCGCCCTTGATGGCGATCAGGCCATTCTCGACATCCGCGGAGACGACGGTCAAACCCTGGGTGGTGTGGGTCACATGACCCATGCGGCCGGCCATGCGCTTGCCCTTGAGCACGCGGCTGGGGGTGGCGCAGGCGCCGATGGAACCAGGGCGGCGTTCGTTTTTGTGAGAACCGTGGGTGCGGCGGTAGGACTTGAAGCCCCAACGCTTGATGGTGCCGGCGAAGCCCTTGCCCTTGGTGGTGCCGGTGACGTCCACCTGATCCCCATCGGAGAAGGTGTCGGCTGCCAGTTCCTGACCGGGCTGATAGCTACTGGCGTCCTCGGTGCGCACCTCGACCAGGTGACGGCGAGGAGTCACGCCGACCTTGGCGAAGTGACCAGCCAGAGGCTTGGTGACCTTGGTGGGGTCGATGGCCCCATAACCAAGCTGAACGGCCTTGTAACCGTCGCGGTCTTCGCTCTTGACGGCGGTGACCACGTTGGTGGAGACGTCCACCAGGGTGACGGGGACGAAGAACCCGTTCTCATCCCAGATCTGTGACATGCCGAGCTTCTTGCCGACAAGCGCAGTGCGATTGATATTCGATGTCATTCTTCCTCCTCCCCTACAGCTTGATCTCGATGTTGACGTCCGCAGGCAGATCAAGACGCATCAGGGAATCGACCGCCTTGGGGGTCGGGTCCACGATGTCGATGAGGCGCTTATGGGTGCGCATCTCGAAATGCTCGCGAGAATCCTTGTACTTATGAGGAGAACGGATAACAACGAAGACGTTCTTCTCAGTAGGAAGAGGAACGGGGCCAACCACGGTTGCGCCTGCGTTCGTGACCGTTTCGACAATCTTCTTTGCCGACTGGTCAATGACCTCATGGTCATAGGACTTTAGCCTGATGCGGATTTTCTGTCCCGCCATTGCTGTCTGCCCTTTCTGCGATTCGTTACATTACCAACCTGTTCTTGGGCACTTCAGCACACTCTCCCCCGAAACACCGGGAGGCGAGACCACATCAGTGCGCAGCTCGCAAGTCTTCCTTGCGTCTACGCTCGCTATTCATAATTCAAATATACGAGCCTTGAACAGGCAACTCGTCAATTTAAACACAGCCCCTGGCCAAAGTCAGAAGGCGTGTTTCCCCTTCATCCTTCCGTCCCTCCACGCGCCCGCCGACCTCCACGGCAACGGCACATGGCGTTCATATCCTTCCTGGCAATCGAGGCGCTCGCATATCTCCCGGAGTTCGCGGCAATCCTGGCGCTCAACCAGCGGGGTCAAAGATCGTCTTGGTCCCATGCGGAACGGTCGATACCAGGACGCCGCTTCGGGAATAGTAGGTGAGTGTGCAGGCGGCCGGCCCGAACTCCAGAGCGTACCACCGCTTACGATCCACGGAGTCCACCGTCACCTTGATCTCTTTCTTCGTCTTGAGGTCCTTATAGATGAGGATCAGATCGCCTGGCTCCTTCTCATGCGTATCCGTCTTGACCTCGATGAGGACCGCCTCCGTGGTCACCGGCCCCAGAACGAGGTCATTGATGGCATGGGATAAGGTGACGAATCCGAAAGCGCCAAGTGCGACCATAGCCACTATGGCGACGATATCCGCCAGCGCCTTCCAGACGCCGCTGCCGCTTTTCCATCCGCCGGACCGCCCCCCGTTTTTTCCCCTGCGGAGGCGATCGGGGACGTTCAGCCTGAGGATGACGATGAGGACCGTTACCCCCAAACTGAAGAAGAAGAGGCCGCCCAGACCTTTGCGGATCAAACCGACCGGGCCGATGGACGACATGAAGAAATAGGCCAGGACGAAGCCGGAGATGGCCAGGACGTAGAGGCCCAAGATCCAGTAGGGCCAGGAGCCCGGAATCTTTCGGGTCCCCTTCGCCGGCGGAGAGGAAGGGGACGACGATTGCGGGGTCCGGCCGGAAAGATCAGGGGACAAAGCCTGAGGGGTGTCGAAAGGTTTCTGGTCATCTGCGGCCATGGCGTTCTCCAGTCTTCCGTGACGCGATCTGTCTTTCCTTCCATGATACCCGCCTGACCGGTACAGGAAAAGACGACAGTCAGGAGGCGAAGAGAGGAAGATGGACGAGGAAGACGAAGAAGAAGACGGAAGGCGATCCAAGAGGGCAAAGAAAGACCCCGCCCCCGCAGGATCCCTTCAAGAAGAAGGTCACATGCGAGGCGGGGCCAGTCAGCCAAACCTATCCGATCCAGGCCCGTGGTGCCTAAGCGACGGACGCAGGCTGGGTCTTGGCCTCACGCTCCTGACGAAGCTTGTGGCCTTCCGTCTGGGAGACACCGTAGTAAGCGGCGATGGCGATATCCTTCATATCCTCGATCATGGGGACGCGGGGGTTGGCCGGGGTGCACTGGTCCTCATAGGCGCGCATGCCGATGCGGTCCAGCTGCTCCCAGAAGTAGTCCTCATCCACGCCGGCGGCTTGGAAGCTCTTGTCCATGCCCAAACGGTTGTCTCGGTAATCCTCGATCCCGCGGGCCAGGGACTCCACTCCCTCTTCAGGGGTGTCGGCCTTGAGGCCCAGGTACTGGGCGACCTGCTGATAACGCTGGGGAGCCACGTACTTGTTGTACTTCGGCCACGAAGTCGGTTCATCCGGAATCTGCCCGTTGTAACGGATCACATAAGGCAGGAGGATGGAATTGGTACGGCCGTGAGCCACGTGGCAGACGGCCCCGATGGTGTGGGCCATGGAGTGGCACATGCCCAGGAAGGCAGAGCCGAAGGCCATGCCGGCCATGGTCGCCGCGTTGTGCACATGCTCTTCGGCCATGGTGGCGTTCGGCCCCTTGTTGACCGACTCATCCAGGTTGTCCCAGAGGAGCTTCATGCCGTGCAAGGCCATGGCATCGGTGAAATCGTTGGCGTAGCAGGAAACGAAAGCCTCCAGGCAGTGGGTCATGGCGTCTATGCCGGAGTCGCAGGCCACCTTGCGGGGCTGGGTACGGGCCAGCTCGGGGTCAATCACTGCCACGGAAGGGGTCAAGGCGTAATCGGTGATGGGGTACTTGAAGCCGGTCTCCTTGTCGGTGATGACCGCGTAAGGGGTGACTTCAGACCCGGTGCCGGAAGTGGTGGGGATGCAGACCAGCTTGGCCTTGTGCCCCAGCTCGGGCAGGCGGAAGGCGCGTTTGCGGATATCGAAGAACTTCTCCTTGATGTCGCGGAATTCGATTTCCGGATGCTCGTAAAGGAGCCACATGATCTTGGCCGCGTCCATGGGGGAACCGCCGCCGACGGCGATGATGGTATCGGGCTGGAAGTCCTCCCTCATCATGGTGGCGCCGCGTTCCACGGTCTGCACCGAAGGCTCGGGCTCCACATAGTCGATGATGCGCCACTCCACCTTGTTCTGACGGAGCTGGAGCTGACGGATGGTCTTGTCGATGACCCCCAGCTGCAGCATGGTCTTATCGCAGACGAAGCAGACCCGGTTGACCCCGACCATATCGCGCAGATACCGGATGGCGTTCGGCTCGAAATAGGTCTTGGGCGGGATCTTAAACCACTGCATATTGTTGTTCCTTCGTGCGATGCGCTTGATGTTGATCAGATTGACGGCCTGGACGTTCCCGGAGATAGAGTTGCCGCCATAAGAGCCGCAGCCCAGGGTCAGGGAAGGAGCGATGGCGTTGTAGATGTCGCCGATGCCGCCCAGGGACGAAGGGGAGTTCCAGATGATGCGGCAGGCGTGCATGCGCAGGCCGTATTCGCGCACCAGGTCCTCGTTGTTGGTGTGGATGGCGGCCGTGTGCCCTTCGCCGAACCGCAGCATCTGCTCGCACAGGTCGAAGGCCTGGTCCTTGTCCTTGGCCTTGAGGATCGCATGCACTGGGCTCAGCTTCTCCAGGGTCAGGGGCTCCTTGGGGCCGACTTCCTTGCATTCGGCGATGATGATGGTGGCGTCATCCGGAATCTCGAAACCGGCCTCGTGAGCGATCCACTGGGGGGATTTGCCCGGGACGATGGAATTCAGACGGGGGGCGGGAGCTCCTTCGGCCGGGTAGGCGGCGACGCCGAACATGTATTGTTCCAGCTTGGCCTTCTCCTCCCCCTCGACGAAGTAGGCCTTGCGGCGCTTGAGTTCTTTGATCAACGAAGAGTAGATGCTCTTATGGGCGATGATCCCCTGCTCGGTGGCGCAGATCATGCCGTAATCGAAATGCTTGGACAGGACCAGGTCGTTCGCCGCCCGTTCGATGTCGACATCCTCATCCACATAGGCGGGGGCGTTTCCGGGGCCGACGCCCAAGGCTGGCTTGCCGGACGTATAGGCCGCCTGGACCATGCCAGGGCCGCCGGTGGCCAGGATGGTCGCCACACGGGGGTGCTTCATGAGGGCGCCGGTCGCCTCGATGGAAGGATGCTCGATCCACTGGATGCAGTTCTTGGGCGCCCCGGCTTCAATGGCCGCATCCCGCACGATGCGGGCCGCTTCGGCCGAGCACTTCTGGGCGAAGGGGTGGAAGCCGAAGACGATGGGGCACCGGGTCTTCAAGGCAATCAGGCACTTGAAGATCGTGGTGGAAGTGGGGTTGGTCACGGGGGTGACGCCGGCGACGACGCCGACCGGCTCGGCCACTTCGGTGACGCCGGCGACTTCGTTCTCGCTGATCACCCCCACCGTGCGCTGGTTCATCATGTGATGGGTCACATGCTCGCAGGCGAAGATGTTCTTGGTCGCCTTGTCCTCCACCAGGCCTCGGCCGGTTTCCTCCACGGCCATCTTGGCCAAGGTCAGATGCTCATGCAGGGCGGCCAGGGAGGCCTTCCCCACGATGTAATCGATTTTCTCCTGGTCGTAGGATCCGTACTGGTCCAAAGCCGCCAAGGCCTTGGAGACCAGATCGTCCACTTCCTTTTCCGCTTCCAGGACTTTTGCGTTGTCTTTTGTAGCCACAAGGGCTCCTTTCTTATACGTCCTCAACACGTCTGTTGCGAAGGAATGCCAAGAACGTTGAAACTACGGTATTTCTGTTCTTGATGGGCATCGCTGCCCATAACCCCTAATATGAATTACATCACATTCCACAGATATCATTCGGCCTTTGTGTCTTTGATCGTTTTGCGGCGTCTTGGAACTCATCATGAGATTCGCCGTACACTCAAACGGATATACAAGACATACAAAAAGACCCCGTGGCTAAAAACCATGGGGTCCTCCCGTCGTAAAGGCGGAAACGCGAGGCGAAAGCCTTAACGCTTGGAGTACTGAGAAGCCTTGCGAGCCTTGTGCAGACCGGCCTTCTTGCGCTCGACGACGCGGGCGTCGCGGGTCAGGAAGCCAGCTTTCTTCAAAGCGTGGCGGTTGGCGTCGCGGTCGATCGCGTTCAAAGCGCGGGCCACGCCCAAACGGACGGCCCCGGCCTGACCGGTCACGCCGCCGCCATCAACGCGCACCTTGACGTCGAACTTGCCTTCGAGCTTCAGAAGCACGATGGGCGAGTTGACCTCGCGCTGCTGCAGGCGGCTGGGGAAGTACTCTTCCAGAGTGCGGCCGTTGATGGTCCACTTGCCGGTGCCGGGAACCAGACGCACGCGGGCGACGGCTTCCTTACGACGGCCAGTGCCATAACCAGGGGCGATGGCGGAAGCGCCGGTACCGGCACCCTGATTGGTCTCAGAAGTATAAACGGTGGTTTCCTCGGCTTCGGCAACCGTGGAGTTTTCTTGATCAGCCATGAGTTGATTCTCCTTTCGGTTTCCTACTTAGCCTGCTGGGAGACCTGATCGATCTCGTAGGCTACTGGCTTGTTGGGTGTATGAGGATGCTCTTCGCCACGATAGACGTGCAGACGGGTCAGCTGCTTACGGCTGAGCTTGTTCTTAGGCATCATGCCCTTGACGGCGGCGGTGACGATCCGCTCCGGGTTGCTCTTGAGCAGCTCGGCGTAGGAATCGGCGCGCAGGCCTGAAGGGAAGCCGGAATGATGATAGAGATTCTTGTCGAGCTTGTTGCGGCTCAAAGAGATCTTATCGGCATTGAGGACGATGACATGATTGCCCGCATCCGCATGAGGAGCGAAAGAAGGCTTGTTCTTGCCACGCAGCAGGTTCGCCACTGCCACGGAAAGACGGCCCAGGACCACATCGGTGGCGTCGACGACGTACCACTCATGGCTCAGATCGTTTGGCTTTGGTGAAAATGTTTTCACTGTATTGACCTTTTCTTGTATTGTGTTCCAGACGCGCGTCGAGAATCCGGGCGGTCCGGCCGTGGTTAAAAGCCGGCGAACGCCCTGTTTCCAGGCATACGTCACTTACTGTGGGCTCCCTGAAAGTCCTTATGCGAGTGGGAAGCGCTTTGAAGGACCCCTGAGGGAACACAACAATGGAATATCATAGAGCAGAATATCGACTACTTCACCCGGTTCATCACCTGAGCCAGACTCCGGGCGCGGGGAGAGTCGAAAATGCCCTCCACGTAAGCCACATGACCGTCGTGGTCGGCCAAAGGGACGCGCCAGTTGGGGTACTCGTTGTTGGTGCCGGGCTGGTTCTGAGCCCGACGCTCCCCCACCGCGTCCACCAGGCAGGCGCACTTGAGCTTGGAAGGCGAATCCATCAAGGCCCTGTGCAAGGCCTCGATGATCTCCTGCTCATGGGCCGGCTCATCGGCCAGCAGCCCCTGGTCCAGATATCCTTCCTGGACCAGCATGTCCATCATCTGCTTGTGCTCATACCGGGCGGAGGCCATGAAGTCCTCCACGGGGACGGTCAGCAGGCCCAGCTTCTCGCGGATCTTCACATGCTCGTAGTTGAGGTATCCTGCGGTCGGAGGCAAGTCGTGGGTGGTGACCGAGGCCAGAGCCATGGTCCTCCACTTGGACGGAGGGACGAATTCCCCGTCATACTGCTGGTACCATTCGATCACGTACCCCATGAGCCCATGGGACTTGAGGGAGTCGGCCACATAGTCGGGAACCACGCCTAGGTCTTCGCCCACGACGGTCCCATTGACCCGGGAGGCTTCCAAGGCCAGGATCCCCAGCATGATGGAGGAATCATAGTGGACGTAGGTGCCTTCGGAGGCGGGACGGCCTTCGGGGATCCACCAGAGACGGAAAAGCCCCAGGATGTGGTCGATCCGGACGGCCCCGGCCTTGGCGAACATGCCCGCCACCATGTTGCGGTAGGTGGCGTAGCCGTTCTCCTCCAAGTTGACCGGGTTCAAAGGCGGCTGGGACCAGTTCTGCCCCTGCTGGTTGAACATGTCCGGCGAGGCGCCCACGGTGGCCCCGCGGGCGAAACGCTCGGGATTCCACCAGACCTCGGCCCCTTGCGGATGCACACCCACGGCCATGTCGGACATGATGCCGATCTTCATGCCGGCCTGGTGCGCGGCCTGCTGGGCCTGGGCCAGCTGGTCCGTGGCGATCCATTCTATCCACATGTAGAATTCCAAAAGCCGGGGATACTTTTCGCACAGCTCGGCCACTTCAGGCGAGTCCTTGGAATAGGTCTTCTCCCAGCATTCGGGGTCGTCGCTGGGGGCTCCCCATTTGTCGTAGGCCAGGCACCAGACGGCGTAAGCGCGCAGGTCCTCGCCTTCCTTCTTGCAGTAAGCCTCGAAGGCTTCCCTGCGGGAGGAGGACAGGCCGGCCTGGAAGATGGTCCACAAGGCGGGCTTCTTCAGGTCCCACATGGCGTCGCGGTCCAGACGGTTGGGGTTTTCGTTGAGTTTGCGGGCTTCCTGATGGAGTTGGTCGACCTTGGCCTTGTCTTGGGCGGAAAGCGACCCATACTCGGCGATTGCTTCGGGCCGGATATAAGTGAAGTTGATGTAGCGGCGGGAGATCGGCAAGTAGGGGGAAGGAGTCAGCGGGGGAACCGGCTCGGCCGCATGGACCGGGTTGACCAGGAGGAAATCGGCCCCGCTCTTCTTCTTGGCGTCCACCAGCAGGGTGCGCAGGTCGGCGAAATCACCCACCCCCCAGGAATTCTCGGAACGGACCGAATAGAATTGGGCCATCCACCCCCACAGGTCCCCTTCTTTCAAGGGGTCGATGAGGTCGATCTTCTCGGGGACGCAGATCAGGAAGGCCTGGGTGGTCCGTTTGCCGACGGTCACCCGCAGCTTATGATAGCCCAGGGGGACATCCTCAGGCAGGACGGCGTAAGAGGTGTCCATGCTCTTGCCGTCGACCTCGACGGGCTCGTCTCCGGGGGCGTAACCGGCTTCCAAGGCCAAAGGCTCGCCGTTTTGGTAGAGGTCGCCGTCTTCCAGGGCCACCGTGACTTCAGGAGTCTGGTCAGCCGGATGATGCAGCTTCACCTTATCCACCGTGCCGAAAACATGAAGGACGGTCGGCTTGATGAGCCGGGTGGCTTCCTCTTTCTCGTGCTCTTTCAGGGCCTTGAGCATCTGTTTTTCGGATTCGGCCTGCACCCCCAAGGCTTTGAGGACGGCCACCAGGACGGGATCGCTGATCTCGTTGAAAGCCCCATCCTGTCCGGTGTAGGCGGTTGCCACCCCGTAAGCATGGGCGAGTTTGATCAAAGGACGATTGCTGCGCTCTTCGCTCTCCTGCAAAACTGCCTTAGTCTTGGGTCGAGCCTGAGCTTTCTCTTTATTTTTCACCATAAGTCCTAGATTAACTTATTCAGAAGGCGACATGCGCACGTTCAAATAAATCGGACGAAATCATCAGGACCTTCGATTCAGCCCCGGTCCAAAGCGGCTTGGGCCGCATGCTGCACGTCAGGGACGGGGTCGCCGGCCAAGGCTTTGAGGGTCTGCTCGCTGGCCTGGGGATTCTCCGCCACGGCCCGCCGGACCATGGCCGACAAAACCAGGTCCTGCCCCTCCTGGTCGCCCCTGCCGAGCGAACCCAGATAATCCAAGGTCTTCGCACTGGTCCGAGGGTCTTCCGCTCCTTCCATCCGCATCTTCCACGAAGTCTTGGGGTTGACCAGGGCGGCCTCCCTCACGACAGCGTCCTTGTCTTTGGTCAGACGCCCGGCCAGCCAGTCCTTGACGTCATGGTTGCCGGCCACGGCCGCCCTCACTTGGGCTTCGGGGTCGGTGGACAGTTTGACCAGGATGTTGGGAAAGGGCATGGTCGTGGCCAGGAAAACGCGGTCTTCCACCGGGGTGTTCAGGTTGCCGGCCACGGCCTCCAGCAAAGCGGTCGCCCGGGAGAAAGCGGCCCCGTCCTCCCTGTCCGGCAAAGGACGCCGGGCCTCTTCGCTCAATTCCTGGGAGTCCTTGGAATGGCGCAGATGTTCATAGGTGGTGGTCAGGGTCTCCCCCATCGGCTGCTGGGCCCCCTCCGGCTGGCTGTTTTCCTCCGTCATAGACTCCAGCCTAAATCCCCGAGCCGACTTGCACCGTCCGCTCCAGCTCCTGGCCGGCCACGGCCCCTTGGAAGGCGGAATCGACCGCCGCCTCAAAGGCTTCCTTCCCCGCTAGGGGGACCTGGGCCCACAGGTTGACCCGGTCGGTGAACTCCTCGCTCCGGACCTTCCCCCCGGCCTGCTCCAGCAGGCGACGCAGACGGTCATGCTGAAGATAAGTCAGGCGGAAAAGATAGGTCTGGCTGGGGAGGAGCGGGGCTTTCCCCGCGGCTGACAAAGCGGCTGACGCGGCGGCCGAGTAGGCCCGGACCAGGCCCCCGGCCCCCAGGAGGATCCCTCCGAAATACCGGGTGACGGTGATCAGGCAGAAACTGGTCCCCGACTGCTGCAGGAGGTTGAGGATCGGCCGACCCGCCGTCCCCGCCGGCTCGCCGTCATCGCTCATCCTTTCGGCCGCCCGCCCTTGCTCGGCCCCCACCAAGGCGGCCCAAGCCACATGCCGGGCTTTGGGGTTGTCCCCTTTGACCCGGTCGACCAGGTCCTGGCACTGATCCAGGCTATCGACATGGCAAGCCAGGCCGATGAAATCGGATTTCTTCTCCTGATAGAGGCCCCGGGCGGGATGGTCGGGGGGATTGGTCACGGTGAGCATGGGTCAGACCTTCTGTTTGGGGGAAGGTTGCGGGTTCTGCTGGGTCTGTTGATTCGGCCGAAGGCCGGGGAGGGTCGGGGGGAGGATGGGAGAGAAGAAATTGCCTATCATGGATGGGATCAGCATGGCGATGATGTCCTTGACGGCGGCCAGGACGATGGATTTGTCCCCCGGCTCCAGCTGTCCTATGACCGCGGAGATCTTGGGCCAGGCAGAGGAGAAGTTGTCCTTCAGCTCCTGGATGTTATCGTAGCCGCCCGCCCTCAAGGCCTGGTAGACGGTGGTGACGATGGTTTTGCGCTGGTCGTAGGGGCGGGCCTGCAACCAGTTGCGCAGGGAATTGTCGAAACGTTCGGCGTTGGGGTCGATCTGTCCGGCGGGCACGAAATCCCCCTTCTCCACCAGCCAATTCAGGCAGTAATGCTGGGAGACGCCGGTCGTGTTGCTCTTGACCAGGTCGAAGCGGCTCTCCGGACGCATGAGCTGGCCGATGACCGTGTATTGGGGGCAGGTCTTGTCTTCTTTCGGCCCGATCCTCTTCCAACCAGGCAGGTCATAGAACTCCTGATGGAAACCGGGCCCGTCGTGGGAATAGACGGCCTGAATCCTGTCTTGGACAGCCTCCTCGGCCATGACGGCCGCATAAACGGCCATGTTCCCGCCCTTGGAGTGCCCTCCCACCAGAAGGGGGCGGGCGGATTGGGCCGCCACCGCCTGGGTGTAAGCCACGGCTTCGGTCTGGGAGGGAATGACCGGGCTATAGGTCATGGCGAAGTCTTCCTTCCAACCGACCAGGCTGGGCTCCGTCCCCCGGAATGCTAGATACTCCCGACCGTCGGGAAGCAGGTAGGTGACCGCGGCGAACTGCTGTTCCTCCCCGTTCAGGGTGTTTTCGTTCTGGGTGTAGTTCCCCACCCTCAGCTGGCGGAAACGAGGCGAGGCGCACACGGCTTCCAGAAGAGGTCGATGTTCGCTGGTCAGTGGATCCCCCTTGAACATGGAGGCGAATTCCTCAGCCCGATAAAGCTCGGCCAAGGGGAGGAAATTATCCAGGTCGCGGGGTTCCGACTCGGGTTCCGATTCTTCGGGCTTTTTCGACCCTTTCGGTCCTTCTTCCTTCCCTTCTGATTCAAGACCCGATTGGAAGAAGGAGAGGAGCGAGCCCTTCCACCGATCCCACCAGGTAGGGGAGGGGGCGGGCGAGGGGGAAAGGACCGGGGCGGGTAGGGGACTGGTGTAGCCAGGCAGGTCCAGATGCGGGACGTAGGAGGGCAGGGCCAAGTAGGTCAACTGGGATAGGACCAGGGAATCGACCCGGGAAAAGGGACGCTGATCGAATGTCTCCATCATCGTCTGAGCGTAATCGACTATATTGCCCATCATGCCTCCCGGCTTTATGAGGTTAGACGGGCCCACGCCCATCTTGTTATACAGGATTATAGTCGTCTTGCTGGATGCTTCCTGAATCCGACCTGAACAGGTCAGGGGAACTCAGACGGTCTTTTCCCCCCCCACCACCGCTTTTCGCGCGATTGTCGTCATGATTTCCGTCGGAATCCTTGCGCGAATCGTTCGGTTCCGCTCATGTTTCATTCAATCCGGTCTCACTGGTCGAACAAGGCCTTAGGACTCGATTTCCTTTGAACCAGGTGGTCTGATAGACTGGAATGGTCGTTGACTGAGATCATGAAAGGGAGGAAGTCTATGCACTGCCCTCAATGTGGAACGCCTGTAGATCCACAAGCGAATAATTGTCCTAACTGTGGAGCGCCTTTGCCCCACGCCAACCAGAACCAGCCGGAGCAGGCCGGATTCCAGAATCAGCAACCTGCCCAGCCGGCCTATCAAGCGGTGGGCCAACCTGCCCAGCCGGCCTACACCCAGTCATATCCTCAACAGGGTCAGAGCCAGCCTTCCTACTCCCAGCAGCAGTACTCCCCCTACGGGCAGACGGCCGTCCAAGCCGCCCCAAAGAAAAAGATGAGCCGCGGGCTTAAACTCGGCCTCATCATCGGCGGCGGCGTCCTGGTCCTCCTCCTCGTCCTCGGCGGCATCTATCACTACCTCAGCACTTCGGTCTATAGCCCCAAGAACGCCGCGAACGAATACATCACCGCCCTGTCCAAAGGCGAATTCTCCAAAGCCACGTCCTTGGTCAAGCCCAGCGGCGGCGATACCAGCCTGTTGACCGACTCCGTCGGCAAGGGAATGAAGTACCGGATCTCCGACCCTCAGGTGATTTCCACCACCAAGATGGGCGATCACTGGAACGTCGTGGTCTCCTTCCGACTCAATAGCCGCACCGTGCGTGCCACCTTGCAGGAGAAGGAGAACGGACGGCAGGCCGGCCTGTTCGCCAAGTATGAGGTGACCACCAGCCTGGCCAAGAACCTGACCATCACCGCCCCCGGCATGCTGAGCAAGTCCGCTCTGAAAATCAACGGGGTGGAAGTGAAGCCTTCCGGCTCCTCCACGGACGCCACGGCCGCCGGCGACGCCACCGACCAGCGCTCTTATCTGGCTTACCCCGGCTCCTACTCAGTGGATGCCTCCAGCTCCAAGTTCTATACGACCAACTCCCCCTCCACCAGCGTCTATGGGAGTGATTACCAGAGCAATTACGCCATGGAACTGCGCATCAACCCCACCTCCGCCTTCGCCTCCGCCCTGCAGGACGCCATGAAGACCAAGCTGAACGAGTTCGCCAAGAACGCCGGCCCCCAGGTCGCCGATCGCGTCAAGAGGGAACTGGGCAGCCGGGCCAACGGTTTCGGGATTTCCGTGGAAGTCAAGATCGTCAGCGTCCCTGACGTCCCCTCCACTTCCAACACCTACACCTGCCGCTACAACACCTACTCCTCCTGCCTGTGCATGGGGGACGGCACCGTGACCCTCAAGGGCATCAACATGCAGGACGTGATCACCATCACCTCCCCTAAGGGAGAGAAGAAGACCCAGACGCAGGACATCCCCAACGCCTACGTCCGCGGCAACTTCACCATCGATGGCGACACGATCAACCTGACCTTGAACCCAAGCGACACCTCGGTGAACTAAAACAGGCCTCGAGACCTGGGATTCAAGCGATTCCCAGGTCTCGGGACTAAAGCTGAAGAACTGAAAAATCCAAACTGCGGTTCGTCGAATCAAAGTTTGAAACTCAAAACCGAAAACTGACTGAAGATCAAGAAAAGTTTGATTGAAGATCGGTCGAAAATAAAGGAAAGCCCAAGGAATCCCGCTCACAAGGCGGACCTGGGGCTTTTCTGTTTATTCCGGTTGGTCCCGGCCATCCCTACTGGGCGGGGAGGAAGACGGTGGCGGGCTTGGCTTGATGATGTTTCCATGGTTCCAGAAGAGCCACCAGCTCATGATCCGTGGCCGTGATCGCGGCGGTCAGCCCGGTCACGGGGATGGGGAGGGCGATTCCGTGGGAAAGGGACACCTTCTCCTCTTCGCTGATGGGAACGACCGGCATGGTCAGGCTGGCGGCCTGGGCCGGGCTCAGACAAAAGGCGGCGAGGTCTTTGACGACAGGCGGGTCGAAGACCACCTCCGGCCGACAGATTTCCTCCCCCCTCCTGTTCACGAACCGATGCTCCCCCACGGTCGCGGTGGCGGCGGAAGTCAGGCCGAATTTCCCCACCCGCAGCCGGCGGAGCATGATCAGATGGGCGCCGACGCCCAGAAGTGAGCCCAGATCCCGCCCTAAAGAACGGATGTAAGTGCCGGATGAGCAGGTCACCCGGGCATGGACGTCAAGCACGGGAGTGGCACCGGCCTGGGCCTCGTCCACGGACAGGATGGTGAATTCCTCGATGGTCACCGGCCGCGCGGGCAGATGGACTTCCTCCCCCTGCCGAGCCAGGTCATAGGACCGCCGCCCATTGACTTTGATGGCCGAATAGGCGCTGGGGACCTGCTGGATCCGGCCGGTCAGTTTTTTCGCCGCCTCCCAGATCATCTGCCTGCTGATGGCGGACAGGTCAAAGAATCCAGCCAATTCGCCTTCGGCGTCGTCGGTCGTGGTCGCTTGCCCCAGGCGGATGACGGTCTCGTAAGTCTTATCCGCATCCGTGATGGCGTTGAGCAGACGCGTGGCCTTGCCAAAGCCCAGGACGAGGACGCCGGTGGCCATCGGGTCCAAAGTGCCGGCGTGGCCGACTTTCCTGGTATGCAGCAGCCTGCGGGCGGCGGCGACCACGTCATGGGAGGTGACGCCTTGGGGCTTATCCACCACCATGACGCCGGAATCAGGAAGAAGGGGGCTAGGCATCAGAAGGATTCTACCTGGTCGGCCTCATTTTCGGCCGCGCTTTCGCCTTCGGCATCATCCTTGTCCTCATCCTTGTCCTCATCATGACGATAAGGATCGGCATCGCCGGCGTAATGGGCCTGCTCCCGCAGCTTGGCCAGCTCCTGGTCCCGCTTGTGGGCGGCGGCCATGATGTCCTCTACCGTGGTCGCCCTGGACAGTACCTGGTCGAAGATGAATTCCAGCTGAGGGGTAAGGCGAAGACCAGTGGAACGGCCGACCAGGCTCCGCAGATGTCCGCGGGCCTGGTTCAGGGCCTGGGCCGCGCGCTTGCGTTCGCCCTCCTCGCGGCCTTCTTCGCCCAGCTGGGTCCAGTAGATCCGGGCCAGCTGCATGTCGTTGGTGACCCTGACCTCGGTGACGGTCACCCGTTCCAGGCGGGGGTCGTGCAGATCCGTAGCCAAGGCCGAAGCGACCACGCGCTGGATGACTCCGGATATACGGGCGGAGCGGGGGTTGACTTTAGCCATTATTGACGCTCGACTTCCTGCATCTCGAAGGTCTCAATGATGTCTCCCACTTCGATGTCATTGAAGGTGCCCAGGTTGATACCAGCCTCGTAGCCTTCGCTGACCTCTTGGACGTCGTCCTTGAAGCGACGCAGGGAGGAGATCTCCAGGTCGTTGACGGTGACCACCCCATTGCGCATGATCCGGGCCTTGATGCCTCGCTTGACGGTGCCGTCCTGGACCATGACGCCGGCGATGTTGCCGAACTTGGAGGAACGGAAGATCTCGCGGATCTCGGAGTGGGAGGTGACCACCTCTTCGAACTCCGGCTTGAGCATCCCCTTGAGGGAGGCCTCGATTTCTTCGATGGCCTGGTAGATGACGGAGTAGTAACGGATGTCCACGCCTTCGCGCTCGGCCAGGTCAGCCACCTGACGGGAGGGGCGCACGTTGAAGCCGATGATGACGGCCTTATCCACGGTAGCGAGATTGACGTCGTTCTGGGTGATGGCGCCGACGCCGCGGTGGATGACCTGGATGCCGACCTCGTCGGAGACCTCGATCTTCATGAGGGAGTCTTCCAAGGCTTCCACGGAACCGGACGAGTCGCCCTTGATAATGACATTGAGCATGTCGATCTCGGACTTGGCGAACTGCTCCTTGAGGTTCTCCAAGGAGACACGCTTATGGCGGCGGGCCAGCTGGGCGGCGCGCTCGGCGGCCTCGCGCTTTTCGGCGATCTGACGGGCGGAACGGTCATCAGGGGCGACCAGGAAGAGGTCGCCGGCCGAGGGAACGGAAGTCAGACCCAGGACGGCCACGGGGGTCGAGGGGGTGGCGGCTTCCACGTTCTCGCCGTTCTCGTCGAGCATGGCGCGGACGCGTCCATAGGAGGTGCCGGCCACGATGGCGTCGCCCACGTGCAAGGTCCCTTGCTGGACCAGGACGGTGGCCACGGCGCCGCGGCCCTTATCCAAGCGGGCCTCCACGGTGGCGCCCCGGGCGTCGGTGTTGGGGTTGGCCCGCAGGTCCAAGGTGGCGTCGGCCGTCAGGAGAACCGCTTCCAGAAGCTTGTCGATGTTGGTCCCCTGCTTGGCGGAGATATCCACGAACATGGTGTCGCCGCCGTATTCCTCAGGAACCAGGCCGTATTCGGTCAACTGGCCACGGACTTTCTCCGGGTTGGCCCCTTCCACGTCGATCTTGTTGACGGCCACCACGATGGGCACATGGGCCGCCTGGGCGTGGTTGATGGCTTCCACGGTCTGAGGCATGACTCCATCGTCCGCGGCGACCACCAGGATGGCCACATCGGTCAGCTCCGCGCCTCGGGCGCGCATGGCGGTGAAGGCCTCATGACCAGGGGTATCGAGGAAGGTGATCTTGCGGTCGATGTCGTTGAGCTTGACATGGATCTGGTAGGCGCCGATGCGCTGGGTGATGCCGCCAGCCTCATGCAAGGAGACGTTGGATTTGCGGATGGTATCCAGCAAGCGGGTCTTACCATGATCGACATGGCCCATGACGGTGACAACCGGAGGACGGGGAACCAGGTTCTCTTCATCCTCTTCCTGATCCAGATCGATATCGAACTGCTGCAGGAGGGCCTTGTCTTCCTCCTCGGCGGAAACCAGCTGGATCTTCCAGCCAATCTCATCGCCCAGAATCTGGAAGGTGGATTCGTCCAAAGACTGGGTGGCGGTGGCCATCTCCCCCAAATGGAAGAGGACGGTGACCAAAGAGGCGGTAGGCACGTTGATCTTGTCGGCCAAATCGGACAGGGTCGCGCCTTGCTGCAGACGGACGACCTGGCCATTGCCGGCGGGGATGCGGACGCCGCCAATGACCGGCGCCTTCATCTCCTCATACTCCTGCCTCTGCCTCTGGCGGGCCGCCTTACGGGCCTTGGAAGATTTTCCTCCCTGATGGCCGAAAGCGCCTGCCGCGCCGCCGCGGCCACG
>ERZ773028.109-NODE-109-length-72211-cov-19.928017_pt1 | contig 72211 bp, 51 predicted proteins | sample MGYA00511123_ERZ773028 | MGnify/ENA primary metagenome ERZ773028 (study PRJEB29015, sample SAMEA2738134) | human oral metagenome | biome: human oral; feature: human-associated habitat; material: saliva | place: China | collected 2206 ... | reverse complement strand
CGCCACGGCGCACCACTGGCGAATCTCGGGAACCATGGATTCGCGGCGTGCCGGTGAGAGCGCCTTGGAGTCGATCAGCCCGCCCACCTCGAGGGTGGCGTCCGGGGTGAGGATTGCGACGCCCACGGTGACCGGGCCCGCCATGGAGCCGCGGCCTACCTCGTCGATTCCGGCAACCGTGCGGGCACCGGAGGCGAAGAGCTGCTGCTCGTACTCGAGGTCGGCGGCGGGCGGGGTTGTCTTCGCGGGCTTAGCTTGAGCGGGTTTCGTTGCGCTCTTCTGGGCGCTCACCATCATTGCCCCGCTCGCTTATTCGCTCGGGGTGGAGGTCGGTGCGGGAATCGAGGAGAACACCGAGCTCTGATCCTGCAGCAGACCGAAGTGGTTCAGCGGCCACGCCACCACGAACACGTTACCCTGCACGTCGTCCTTGGAGATGAACGCGGTGCCGTCGCTAATGTGGTAGCGGGAGTCGGCGGAGTTGCTGCGGTGGTCACCCATGACGAAGTACTTGCCGGCGGGCACGGTCACCTTGAAGGGGACTTCCGAGGGCGGGTTGCCGGGGTACAGGTACGGTTCGGTAATCTCTACGCCGTTGACCTTGATTTTGCCGTTGCCGTCGCTTTCGACCACGTCACCGGGGGTGCCGATAACGCGCTTGACCAGGAAGTTCGAGGAGGTATCCGGCAGAATACCCGCGAAGGACAGGGCATCCTTGAGCGGGCTGCTGGTCTTCTGGGTGGAGGGAATCCAGCCCTGAGAGTCCTTGAAGACGATGACGTCGCCGCGCTTAGGCTCGCTAAAGTAGGAGCCCGCCACGTTAATGAACACACGGTCGTTGACCTGCAGGGTCTGCTCCATGGAGCCGGAAGGAATGTAAAAGCCGCGCAGCAGGAAGGTCTTGACCAGGAATGCGATGACCAGCGCGTAGAGGATGACGGTGCCGCCCTCACGTGCCTGCACCCAGAGCCATTCACCGAGGCGGCCTTCTTCCTGCGCCTGGGAGTAGGTCAGCTCTGCCTGTTCGGCACGCTTTGCCTTGCGGCGTTCCTTGGGGGTCATTTCGGAGAAGTCCTTGGTGGTTTCCACGTCTGCGGCACTCTCCTCGTCGGTGGTTTCTTCGCGCTTAGTGTTCTTCGCGGCGGAAGAAGTCGCAACGGCGGCATCTGCGGAGGCGGCGCTCGCCTCAGCGCTAGCTACCACCTCGTGGGTGCGCTCAGAAGTGCCCTCAGAGGTGCTCTCAGGAGTGCTCTTGGTATCGCTTTCGGTCGCCTCAGTAGCGCCTGCGGATGCCGCCCAGGGGGCTGCCTTCTCAGCGCCCGCATTCTCTGCGGCACTCTGCTCGGCAGTAGCCTTCTCAGCTGCTGCCTTTTCGGCGGCGAGGCGCGCGAAGTATTCTTCCATTTCGCGGCGCTCGCGGCGGCTTTGAGGCTGGTATCCCTCAGGGAAGGGGCTGGTGTTCGCAGTGTTCTTGTCGTCTGCCATGCTGGAGTGAGCCTTTCGTTTGAGAGATACCTAGCTCGGGTGAAACGGTACCTAGCTATTGTATCGAGAGTGTTTGCGCTCTTGGGCTTTTATTTTCTGAGAGCGGCAAGGTTCTCAGAAAGCGGGGTTTCAGAATATGCAAAAACCGCTCCTCTCCCGCGGAATGCGGTTGGGGAGCGGTTTGCAACAGAATTCTGTATCTATAAAGATTAGAACTCGCGCTTCTCGCGGATACGAGCAGCCTTACCGTGGCGGTCGCGCATGTAGTACAGCTTTGCACGACGGACGTCACCGCGGGTTACCAGCTCGATCTTCTCGATGGAGGGAGAGTGAACCGGGAAGGTACGCTCAACACCAACGCCGAAGGAAACCTTGCGGACGGTGAAGGTCTCGCGAACGCCTGCACCCTGGCGGCCAACGACGAAGCCCTTGAAGACCTGGATACGGTGGTTCTTACCTTCAACGATCTTAACGTGAACGTTCAGGGTGTCACCGGGGCCGAATGCGGGGATGTCGTCACGGAGGGACTTCTTGTCGAGGAAGTCAAGAGTCTGCATAGTTGTAGATCTCCAGAGTCATCTGCCGCAGGTCAAATAGACTCAGATTGCTCTGCCCCACTGCGGGACAGAAAACTTCATGCTTCGGACAGGATTGGTGCCCGAAGGTTGACATCGTTGGTCGCTCTTCCCCCTGCGGCAGGGGCGTGCCCGATGTCAACACAATGCTCCATTATCCCAATGCGCCCGCGTTTATGCAAGCATCCGGGGAGCACTTTTAGAAGGGGGGTTCGTCACTCTGCGCTCCCCCGCTCTGGGATGCACCGTCCTGTACCGGAGCACCCGGAGCGGTCATGCCCGGCGCCTCCGGGTTCTGCTGGGGTGCGTACTGAGGTGCTTCCTGCTGCGGCGCGTACTGCTGCGGCGCACCCGGCATACCCTGCTGAGGTGCGCCTTGCTGGGGTGCACCCTGCAGGGAACCCTCGTTGACCGTGCGCTTCTCCACGGTGCGGGCGAAGGTGCTCGTACCGTAGTTCAGGTCGTGACCGATGCCGAGGGCATCCACCTCTACGGTAGTGCCCTGCGTGCCGTCTTCGCGGTTCCAGCGGCTAATGCGCTGGCGGCCACTCACGACCAGCGGCTGCCCCTTCTCAATGGAGGTGGCGATGTTCTGCGCGAGGCGGCGGTAGGCTTTCACAGTGTACCAGTTGGTGGTGCCTTCTTTCCAGGTGCCGGTGGCGTCCTGCCAGCGCGGGGTACTGGCGAGGCGAAAGTTCACGACGGGCACCCCGTTGGGCAGGGTGCTCAGTGCCGGGTCGGAGGCGGTGAATCCGCGGATCAGGATGGTGTCGCTCATGGTTTCTCCTTAGAAACTAGTGGGTGGGTTCCTTCACCTTGCCAGGGCTGACCCGACCCCGCATCCGGCGGTTACCCCTTCTGTGGATAACCTCGCGTTTTGCGGTTTTGGGCACCGCCTGTGGATAGAGTTTTTGAACTTTTCACCCCATTTTCCCAAAAATCGCCCGCGGGCAACATGCTTCCTGCAGAAATATGACGACTACGCCCCATTCGACGTCGTGATAGGTATCTCAGCGTCGGGGCGGCTATTTTTGCCTTCAAGTTCACTATTTCAGCCCCGCGCCCTCTATCCTTGATGATGCGGTGCACTCAGCCGCGTCCCGTCTACCCGCCTTGGAGAACCCGTGAGCAAAAAGCCCGCGAACAACAACCTGCCCTCCCTGCAGGAACTTCAGCAGCTACAGCGCAACCTGCCCAAGCTACCCGATTCAATGGACCCGCAGAAGAAGCGCCTCATTTACGGTCTGCTCGCTGTGTTTGCCGTGATCGTGCTGATTATTGGTCTGGTCTACGTGAGCAAGAACGGTGTGGACGGGCTGCTCGGTTCGGATACGACGACCTCCGCCACCGATGAGGAAGAAACCACCGTTGCCACCGAAACCCTCGCCGAGGTCAAGAACCCGTACAAGGCGGTTGATCCCGCGACCGCGCTCGCACCGGATCTGGCGACTGCGAAGAGCGAGCTGGCGTCCCTGCAGGTGAAGGAACGCGCGTCGAAGGCCGGCTACTCTCGCGACCAGTTCGGTCCCGCCTGGGATGACGTTGACGGCAACAAGTGCAATACTCGCGACGACATTCTGCGCCGCGACCTGACCAATCTTCGTTTCAAGGTCAGGACCCACGCATGCACCGTAATCAGCGGCACTCTGGATGATCCGTACACCGGCAAGACCATCGAGTTCAAGCGCGGCAAGAAGACCTCCTCGGCAGTGCAGATTGACCACGTGGTGGCCCTTTCGAACGCATGGCAGACCGGTGCGCAGGACCTGACCGCAGAGCAGCGCCGCCAGCTGGCGAACGACCCGGAGAACCTGCTCGCTGCAGACGGCCCGGCAAACCAGCAGAAGTCCGACGCGGATGCCTCCGAATGGTTGCCGAGCAACACCGCCTACCGCTGCACCTACGTGGCACGCCAGGTGCACGTGAAGGCGAAGTACAAGCTGTGGGTGACCGCGGACGAGAAGAAGGTTATGGAGCGCGTCCTCAACTCTTGCAAGGACACGAACCCCACTAAGAAGTAGCCCCGACCAAGAAGTAGCTTCCCGGCACGCAAAAAGCATAAAGAAAAACCGCCCCGCACCCTGAGTTTAGGGTGCGGGGCGGTTTTTGCATGTGGCGCCCCAGGAGGGAATCGAACCCCCGACCAAGAGATTAGAAGGCTCCTGCTCTATCCTCTGAGCTACTGAGGCCTTCCTCTAGGGTACATGAGAATTTATACTTCTCATGCACCGCGCATCTCACGAGGGGGCTGTTCCACTGAGCTACCCAGCCAGGCTGGCGAACTAGGAGTTCGCGCTAGGAGCCTACCTTGGCGGCTTCCCGTTCTGCCTTCTTCACCTCGCGGCGGCGTGCACGGCGGCTTGATGCGCCGGGGAACAGCTGCCACCACAGGCGGATGGTGGTGCGGCGAATCTGCGTGGGGTGCAGGCTCACGTACACCAGGCGGCGGGTTGCCAGGTCGAGGGCGACCAGGTAGATGATGTAGCCCAGGCAGATGACCGTCGCGATGAGTCGACCCATGTCCTGGTTGAAATCGCGCAGGTAGGGCGAGACGTTCAGCTGGTCGCTCACACCGTACGCCATGAAGAACAGCGTGGTGATGAAGTACCACATGAGCTGGAAGTGCGAGCGCAGGCCGGTTGCGGCGAGCATCGGGATTGCCCAGAGCAGGTACCAGGGCTGAATCATGGGGCTGCACAGGAGCATGAACAGGATCGCGAGGCCAGCGTGGCGCACGATGTTGCGGTCGCGTCCAACGAATGCCATTGCTACCGCGCCGAGCATGCCGATGCCCTTGCCGACGGTCTCGATGAGCTTGCGGATGACCTCGAAGGCATCGCCCTGAACGAACAGGGAGGCGGCACCGATGACCAGGCCGAAGGGGGTGTACCAGATGTACTGGCCGCCGGTGGTGGACAGTGCCTTAATCCAACCGAATTCCAGTCCGGTCACCCAGCCCATGAGCGCCATTTCGGCAAGCAGCAGCACACCGGAGAGCGCCCAGAAGATGAACTTGCGCGGCCAGGAGGCGTTTTTACCCGCCCAGAGCAGACCCACGAAGGGCAGCACCACGAGGGCGAGCGGCTTGACGGCAACGCCGAGGGCTACGAAGGTCACGCCGAGCGGGCCGCCCCACCAGGTGTCGCGGTAGCGCTTGGCGTAGTAGAGGCCGCCGAGCATGAACATGGTCATGAGCGAGTCGTTGTGGCCGCTGGCGATGAACGATGCGATGAACAGCGGGTTCGGGCCGATCTGCCAGAGGGCGCGGACCTGGTTGAAGCCGTGTGCCTTGGCAAGTTTTGCCACGTAGAAAAGGATGCCGATGACCGCGAGCACGGAGAGTAGGCGGAAGTAGAAGAGGGAGAGGTCGATATTCTCCCCCGCCAGGCGCACAATCCACTCTTCAAATTTGAGGGAGACCGGTCCGTACGGAGGCGGGGATTCCGCCCACATGGGGTCCGCACCGTTCTGCATGAAGTTCGAGATTTCGGAAACGCCATGCTTGTACGGGTTGAGGCCGTGCGCCATGACCATGCCCTGACCGTAGTAGGAGAACATGTCGCGGCTGTAGATGGTGAAGGCGAAAATCTGCGGCAGGGACCAACTGGCGGTGACGGCAATCATCCATCGCATGGCGTTGGGTTCGTTCCAGTCGCCCATTTTCTGGTAGATGCGCAGCCATTCACGGCACATGATCATAGCGCCGAGGGCGAGCAGAATAATGCCGGTGATGACCCATGCGGCTTCGAATCGGATGGCTCGAATAATGTCGTAGCGCCAGAAGCTGGAGCTGTCGGCGAGCCAGCCGACGGCGTAGGAGCCGAGGGTGACCATGATGGAGCCGATGGTGCCGATAATCACCGTGCGCAGACGGTGGTTATTGACGTAGTCCAAGAGTTTGGGTGAGAGAGGTGCGTCGTGTGCGCCGGGGGTGGTGAGCCGGTGTGCTAGCTCCTTTGGTGCGCGCATAACTCCCTTTCTGTCTGCATCGTCGTTCTGGTTTTTATCATACCGGAGCCCTTGGATGCACTTGCGAGAATCACTGTTGCGAAGGCGCTTGTGGACACACCGCAGGGCACACCGGATAGCACGCAGAGTGGTGCAGTTCTCCCCCGCTGCCGCCGTTTGTGCATCCGCTCGTACCTTTCTTGCACCATCTTGTGCCCTTTTGTGACGTGCTGTCCGCCGGGTCGGCGGTGTTTGGGGGTAGAGTGGGAGGGTGAGTATTTCTAGTGAACGTATTGTATGGATTGACTGCGAGATGACCGGCCTGGACGTGGAGAATGACGCTCTCGTCGAGGTGGGCGTGCTCGTCACGGATGCCGATTTAAACATTCTGGGTTCTGGCGTTGAGTTCGTCATTAAGCCCGGTGATGAGTCTCCTGCCGGTGCGCTGGAGAACATGAATGACTTTGTGCGGTCGATGCATGAGGCGTCGGGTCTGCTACCCGATATTGAGCACGGTGTGTCGATGGATTACGCGCAGGAGCAGGTGCTTCGTTACATCAAGAAGTATGTTCCGGTGGCGGGCAAGGCGCAGCTGGGCGGCAACTCGGTGGGTATGGATAAGCGTTTCTTGGAGCGTTACATGCCAGAGGTCATGGCGCACCTTCACTACCGCGTGATTGACGTGTCCACCATTAAGGAGCTGGCGTCGCGCTGGTACCCGGCGGCTCGTCACAGCGCCCCGGCGAAGACCGGTAACCACCGCGCACTGGGTGATATCAAGGACTCGATTGATGAGTTGAAGTATTACCGCCGCGCCATTTTTGTGCCGCAGGGCCCGGACGCGATTGCTTCGGCGCAGATTGCGCGTGAGGTGGAGGCTGAGCGTGCCGCACGCGAGGCGGCTGAGCGCGAGGCTGAGGCATCCGAGGCGTAAGCACGGTATGTAACGAGCATCACGGCTTTTCAACTTGGCAGGTTTCTGAATCTCCTGTACAGTAGTATCCGTTGCATATCGCAAGGGAAACCAAGCGAAGCACATGGTGGTCGTAGCTCAGTTGGCAGAGCGCCTGGTTGTGGTCCAGGAGGTCGCGGGTTCAACCCCCGTCGATCACCCCGATGGAAAGGGTCGTTATGGTTATCCGTAACGACCCTTTCGCTTACCCTCAATCCGGTTCACCCACACACGGTGTACCCGGCAAGTTCCCGTTCAACAGTTCCCATTCAACACAAGCAAAGGATAATTCCGTGGCTATTCGCCCCATCGTTATTCACGGCAACCCCGTTCTGCACCGCCCCGCGGCACCCGTCACCGAGTTTAATGATGAGCTCAAGGAACTCGTAGCTGACATGTACGAAACCATGGACGCATCCAACGGTGTAGGCCTGGCGGCACCGCAGATTGGCGTGGGCCTGCGCATCTTCACCTACAAGATGGAGAATGAGGACGGCGTTCCCCCGCGCGGCTGCATCATCAACCCGGTACTGACCCTGGGCAAGATTTCTACCGCTGACCCGGACCCGTACGAGGAGGAAGAGGGCTGCCTGTCCTTCCCCGGTTACGGCTTCCCCCTCAAGCGTGCCGAATGGGTGACCGTGAACGGTCTTGACGAGCACGGCAACCCCGTCCAGTTTGAGGCGACCGGCTGGTTCGCACGCTGCATGCAGCACGAGACTGACCACCTGGACGGCAAGCTGTACGTGAACCGTCTGAACAAGAAGTGGACCGGCAAGATGAAGAAGGTCGTGAAGAAGGAAGGCTGGACCGTCGACGGTAACTCGTGGACGCCCGGCGTGGATCCGGATCCGTTCGGCCACTAATTACGGGCTCTTCTGAAGGTCAGAGGCCTTTCGAGGAGTTTAAAACGAAGACCGCGGATGCACTCTCGAGCGCATTCGCGGTCTTCGTTTTCCATCGGCCGATGATATTTTCCATCAGTCAACGGTAGCGTGAAACGGGTCATCCTATGAGCCGGGTTCTGTCTAAAACGCCGCCCGAAGGGGCGTTTTGAGGCAATCATCTATCTAGAACGTACGTTGCCGCACGTCTCAAGCAGCCTACCCGAATACGCACCCCACCTCCGTAAAGGAAGCTGACGGGGGATCGGGCGCACTACCCTACCATGGCGTATTCTGTTTGACCTTGCTCCGAATGGGGTTTACCTAGCCGGGCACGTCACCGCGCCCGCTGGTGGTCTCTTACACCACCCTTTCACCCTTACCGCGGCGAACCGCGGCGGTTTACTTTCTGTGGCACTGGCCTGCGGGTTACCCCGAGTGGATGTTATCCACCATCCTGTGCTGTGGAGCCCGGACTTTCCTCGAAGCACGTGTGCCTCGCGATTGCCCAGACGGCCCGTTTCACCCAACCCATTATACGCACACCCTTGGAGGTGGCTATTTTCCGGGTTCGTTTCGCGGGTACACGGGGGTACGAGGAGGCACACTAGCAGCCTCGCGGGCATATGCAGGAACCTCGCAACTACACTGCGCCTCGTAGCTACACTGCGTCTCGCGGGTACACTGGAGAGATGCTGATTCTTCTTCCCCCATCCGAAGGTAAAACTCCCGCCCCCGCAGGCAACGCGCCCGTATGCTTCGCTGACCTCTCGTTCCCCGAGCTCACTGCCGAGCGTGAGAGCGTCCTGGAGGAGCTGACCGCAGTCAGTTCGGGCCCCGATGCTCTCGCGGAGCTCAAGGTGGGTGCATCCCTCGAAGCAGAGGTGGAACGCAATACGCGCCTGCTCACCGAACCGGCGCAGCCCGCGATCTGCACCTACACAGGTGTTCTCTTTGAGGTGCTGGATTATGCGAGCTTCTCCCCCGCCGAACGCGATGCCGCGCACTGGTCGCTGCTGATTTCTTCGGCGCTGTGGGGTATTCTGCGCCCCGAGGACGCAATTCCCGCCTACCGCCTGTCGATGGGCGTGAAGCTGGGTTCGGTGGGTGCGCTCGCTTCCTTCTGGAAGGGTGCGTTGGGTACCTCCCTGGAGGCGACCGCAAAGGATCAGCTGATTCTGGATTGCCGTTCTGCCGCCTACGCGAAGTCGTGGGTGACTCCCCCGTCGCAGACTCTGGCGGTTCGTGTGGAGCGTGTGGCGGCTGATGGGTCGCGTAAGGTCGTCTCGCACATGGCGAAGCATTACCGCGGCCTGTTTGCACGCTACCTGATTCAGTCGGGTTTGGCGGCTCGCCCTATTGATGGTTCTACGGCGGGTATTGCTGAATTTTTGGAGGCGGTCAGCGAGGATTGGTCGGTGGAGTGCACCCTGCCGACGGCGCGTAAGGCGGGTGTTTTGACTCTACTGGTGCATGAGCAGTAGCGGCCGCCGGTTGTTATTTCTCACTCTTGTAGAGATTCAATGTAAAGATTTTTTAACTATTTTTATGAGCGTTAAAAATGTATTTCCCCCTGTAAAACCACATTTCCCCACAGTAAGCAGGTAGGTTTTTGCGGGGCAGAAGGCGGGTAGTGTCTATCTATCCGCCTTCTTTTTGTGCACAGAAGTGCTTATAGTATTAAACGTCTCGCCATTGGTGGCGGGTATTTCACTCACTAACATTCACATTCTCAACCCAGCACACATGGAAACACGTCACGCCACGTACGTATAACAAACGACTAGAGGTTTAACCAATGGTTATTGGTTTGCTAGCGTAGAAGTAACCACTCAGAAACACATCGATGGGACAATGATATGTCTACTTTTTCCTCTCGTCGCGCCCTTTTTAAGGGTGCGGCAGCACTAACAGTCGCTGGCGCTTTGGGCGCGCACCATGCCGGCGAGCAGAGCGCCCAGGCTGCCACCTTGGACGTTAAGACCACCCCGCTGACGTTCAAGATTACCGAGGCGTCGTTTGATATTAGCGGCTTCAACCTCAGTTACGAGATTACCGGTTTGCAGGCTGTGCTTGATACTGGCCTGTACACCCCATACATTGAGGCTGGCTACTACACCAAGGAGAAGGGCTTCACTCAGTTCTATTTCTTCGCTCTTGAGCCGAAGAAGCGCATTGAGAATGACCTCTATGTAAGGCACCACGTCATTAATCGTGACATCACTGCCGGCCCGAAGGGAAACTACGGGGTTCGTCTGTCTCTTCGTCCGCGCCGTGAGCAGTACACCATCCTGCGCACTATTGAGGTTCGCCCGACGATTAACACTGAGTTCGCGTGGGCACCGTTCATTGTGGACATTGATATGGATGGCGAGTACGCCCCCGATATCTACAGGTCATGTAGCGCAAAGGTTCTGCTGCTCGATAAGGAACGTTGCTTCCACCCTCAGCGTGCGGTGACCCGCGGCGACCTGATGGATGCAATCTACCGAGGCGCCCGCTCGCCGAAGGTGAAGCTTCCTGCGCGTTCTCCTTTCCCGGATGTGTCCCCGAAGGATGAGCGTTACCCGGCGTATATTTGGGCGTATCAGAACGGTCTGACTTCCGGCTGGTCTGACGGTAAGATGCACCCGGAGGCGGTGGCTAGCCGCGCTACGATGGCTGCGTTCTTCTACCGTTACTTTATGCTTACCCCCGGTCGTCGTTCTTATTGGTTCCGTCCCACTACCCCGCAGGATATGAAGCCGGGTGCCCCGTTCTACACCGAGTCGGTGTGGCTGCACTCGTCGGTGAATATCGATACGAGCTATCACTATAAGAGCAAGGATTTCCGTCCGACCAAGACTGCTACCCGCGAGGAGCTGGCTCGTGTCCTGTCAATGCTCGACATGCTTGACACCATCCCCAACAGCCCCTATATCGATGACTAAGATTCGGCAGGTGCCTTGAACCGTACGGTTGCCCCTGCGTGTTTTAGCTTGGGTTGACTTCTAAGAACAGCAGCTGAAGATAGTGGCTATAGAAGGGGCGGTGAGAGTTTTTCTCTCACCGTCCCTTTTTGTGTGCCCGTTTTCTGGTACTGGCGCTGCTGGTGCAGGCGCTGCTGGGTGCCGTTTTTAGCGCTGGTGATGCTTCCATTTTTGTCTCTCTATTGTGTGGTCTTTTTGGGGGTTGGGCTTTGTATAAAACATGGGCGTAATTTTTGAATTTTTTGTCTTATAACTCTCATCGGCATGTTTTTCTCGTGTTTTCATTGAATGTTTAAGACGCGGGTTGGTAGGCTGAAATTGCACTTCAGCATACCGCTGCTACGGGTCCTCTACGATGTGAATTCGTGCGGGTTCGGTGTAGGCTCAGCGCGGTGGACTGTCACTCATTTATCCTCTCAACTTCTTTTCTCATTCGCCCTCTTTCATGCAGAAAATTCAGATTGGATAATGATGTCCTCGTTCTTTAAGCCTGCTCGCAGCACGCACCGAAAAGTTGCGGGTGCTTCCCTGGTTTTGGGTTTGAGCCCGCTGCTGGCTTTGACGCCGGTGGCGGCTCAGCCGGCGCCCGCCTCCCCCGCGCAGAACGCACCCGTACAGAACGAACCTGCGCAGAACGCGCCCGTGCAGGGTGATACGCAGGATGCTTCCCTGCCGACCCTGCGCGTATCCAGCGGCTCCCTCGACATTCTTCACGGCGGTACCGTGCACGTGGAGGGTACCGGGCTGAGCCCCGAGTTCTTGGCGCATCACGAACTACGTAGCCTCACGATTGCACCGAAGGGCTCTTCGACCTACGCCAACCCCTACCAGAAGGTAGATCACCGCGGCCTTATCTTTGACGCCCCAAAACCGGCTGCTGACGGCAGTTTCAGTGCCGACCTGACGGTTCCGGCAAATAGCCTGCCGGCAAACCTGGAGTACGAGGTCATTCTCACCTACCGCCCCGTAGATGAGGCGCACCCTTACGCGTGGAACACTGAGGATCGCGTCCGTACGGCGCTGCCGGTGGAGCATAACCTCCCGAAGGCTGTGCTCCCCTCCATCACCTATGATGTTTCGGCTATTTCTGAGGAGCAGATTGCTTCGGGTCAGCCGGTTGAGGTGACGTTGACGGGTACCGGTTTTCAGGATGTCAGTTCCTTGAGTTTCACGCTGTCCGAGCATGATGAGCAGGGAAAGGTCACGAACGATAACGTGGCTTCGCTGGGCAAGTTCCAGGCACCGGATACGGAAGAGAATCAGCGCATTTTCAAGGGCCTGATTCCTAACGGCTATTTCCAGAAGAAGGTCACTATCCCCGCGGGAGTTCTGAAGTCCGGTAAGGGGTATTCCCTGGGTGTTTCCGGTGTAGAAACCCACGGGTGGAATAAGCTGTCGCGCAAGTTCCCCTTCGTTCCTGTGGGCAATAATCCTGCGCGCATGGCGTATCAGGATAATTCGTTCAGGAATACCCTGCCGAAGGTATCTGTTGCTGCACAGGATTTTGATCCCGGTCAGGACCGCGTCTATAAGGTGACTATTTCTAATATTTCCCCCGAGGTGGATCTGGGGTACTACCTTGATTCTGTGGCGATTTATAACGCTACCTCTGGTGAGCAGGCATATTTTGCGAGGATTGATGTAGCGGGCCAATACTATAAGCGTGACGAGCTGGTAACCCGCAACGCTGACGGTACTCTGACCGTGGAGGTTGAGTATAAGGTTCACGGTGATTCCTACGATAGGCCTTCTTCCCGCGGTTCAGTGGCTGAAGTGCGGGCGGTGTTCTCGGACTCTGAGTATTCGTACGGTAGCCATAAGTTCACGGTGAGCGCGCAGCTTCCGATGGCTCCTCTTGCCGCTGATGCTGTTGATTCGGAGAACCCGGGGAATGTTGAGTTGAAGGTCGATTCGGGAACCCTCAATATTTCTCAGGGTGGCACGGTGTCGGTGACGACTTCCCCGTTGAGCCCCGAGTTCCGTAAGAAGTACACTTTCTACGAGCTGGCTCTGGTGGAGCGCGGGTCGGTGTACGTGTATGCGGAGCACAATAGTTATGAGCCTCTCGACGAGTACGGCGGAATGCTCAAGGATTTGGTGCATCAGGTGCGGGAGAACCCGGACGGTAGCCTCACCTACACGTTTAAGGTTCCCCCGCAGTACGTTGAGGCTGCCGACGGTGAGCTCTTCGATGTGGTGATGACGTACTACCCGTCGGATGAAACTGAGCCGGAACCTTCGAGTAGGTCGAACCGTTTGTATGCTCGCACCCATATTGATGTGGTTCAGGAAGCGCAGCCGACCCGTGGAACCTACACCTTCAGTCAGTCCGCTATCGATGACCCGTGGAAGGATACGACGCTGCGGGTTGAGGGACGCCATATCCTCTCCCAGGCTAGTGAAATGGTTGGTAATGATTGGCCGGTCATCGCTATCTATGAGGCTGACCCTGCAACGGGAAAGATGGTGGGTGAGCCTGTGTTCACTCAGCGGGATGACTACACGTACTACGGGGTTAACACCAGGTGGTTCCGCAATAACTATTTCAGTGCGGAGCTGAAGATTCCTGCGGGTACGTTGAAGCCGGGCAAGCTCTACTTTATTGGTATGTATGGGAACGGGTTGCTTTACCCCGGCATGGAAGATTCTCCGGGTTCTATGCTGAATGATGTGGCTGAGTTCCTTCCGGTGCATTCTCCCGAGCACGAGTCCACGGGGCCCGCACTGCACCTTGGGTCGGTGGGTCTGAACCCGTACGCGCGGACGAACTCGTTTACGGCGCGCGCTACCGGGCTCTCTGCGCCGGGTGAAGGGTCGTACCGTCTCTCGGTGCAGCATGTTGATGAGCAGGGGCGTTTGACCGGTCAGACGGTGTTCCAGCAGGCAATCCCGGCTGACCTCATCAAGGACGGCAGGGCGGAGCTGAATCTGACGATCGCTCAGCAGCTGAGCTATTCGGGTGCTTATCGTCTGGTTTTGGAGAAGGTCACCCCCGGTAAGGATGGTGCCGGCGAGTCGGTGGAGCAGCTTGCTGCCGAGGATATTCCTCTGAAGCTGAAGCGTGAGGATGAGTTGCAGGCGGCTGAGCAGTGGTTTGCTGATCGTGAGATTTTGCCTAATCCTTCGCCGATGTCCTGGCATAGCGGTATGACGCGCCACAATGTGACGGTGTCGCTGTACCGCCTGGCGGGTTCCCCGAAGGTTGAGCTGCCTGCTTTTAGCCCGTACGCGGATGTGGCGACGAGCGACCCGGACTACGCCGCGTACATTTGGGCTCGTCAGAAGGGCATTACGTTCGGCTGGGCGGACGGCAAGTTCCACCCGGAGGCGAAGCTTTCGACCCCGTCGACGGTGGCGTTTATGTACAGGTATCAGAAGGCGATGGGTCAGGTCACGCCGAAGGCACCGACCTCTTCTTCGGTGCCGGGTAACCAGGATGCGCCCCAGAGTTCCGGTGGCTGGCAGCATAAGGTTCGTGAGGGTAGCGCTTTCTGGCGTGAGGCTCAGTGGGCTGTTGATTACCGCATGTGGGGTTACAGCGTTGACGGGGAATACGCCTATGAGGGCTTTGATAATTCTTCCATTTCCTCTGGCGATTTTGCGTTGATGCTGTACCGTATGGAGCACGGCGGCAGCCACCTCAGGTAGCGCCCGATCGTGGTGAGGAGTGACCGGTGGGCTGGAATGTTCGGCGTAGTTCGACTTTTCAGCCCGCCGGTGCCACCCCCGTTTTTCTTCCCTGCCTTCTGCGAGTTCTTTTGCCCGGCACCAGGCTTTACGGGGTGTCTTCTCCCCTAGTCTGGCTTTTCAGACTATATCCGCTCAACTTCTTCACTTGCTTCATCTACTCGCTCGCTTCATTCACCGTACAGTTTTTTTGTAGATGGGATAACGATGTCTTCATTCTTCACACCACGAGGTGCCCGGTGCCGCTCCACTGCCCCGCACCACTCCACTACGCCGCGCCTCCCGGCGAGCGCCCGCGCACTCAGTCTGTCACTGCTGCTGGGTTTGAGCCCGCTTGCAGGTCTTGCTCCTGCGGCGCTCGCAACACCGACCCAGGCTACACCTGAGCAGCAGGCGCAACCGCCACAGGTTGCACCCGCTCAAGCAGACTCGGAACAGGCGACCCCCGCCTCCCCCGCGCCGTTGAATCCTGCCACCCCTGCAGCTCAGGGCGAGCAGACCAATTCGCTACCGACTCTGCGCGTCGCTAGCGGAGCACTAAGAATTTATGCCGGAGGCACGGTGCATGTTGAGGGCACCGGCTTCACTCCCGAATTCTTGGCACACAATGAGCTACGTAGCATCATTATTGCGCCCAAGGGTTCCTCTACCTACGTGGGTCCTCACCAAGAGCCAACATACCAGGGACCGCGCTTTGACGTTCCGGTGCCTGCCCCAGACGGGACTTTCAGCGCCGATTTGGATGTGTCTTCCAACGGCATACCTGCGGGCATGGAGTACGAAGTTATTTTGACCTACCGCCCGCTGGATGAAGCGCACCCCTATCAGTGGAATACTGAGGATCGTATTCGTACGGTGCTCCCTGTAACAAATGATTTTCCGGCATCTGTTCTGCCTTCTATTACCTATGATGTGGATTCTATTTCTGAGGAGCAGATTAATTCCGGAAAACCAATTGAAATCAATATGACGGGTTCGGGTTTTGACGGGATGAATAAGCTAAGTTTTACTCTCGTTGAATACGACCCGACTGCAAATGTTACCCATAAATATCTCAAGGAGCTGGGGGCTTTTGACCCTTCAAATTCTCCGTACTTTAAGCGTGTTTTTCATGGCCTAATTCCTAACGGTCATTTTCAGCATAAAATTACGATTCCTGCCGGTCTTTTGAAATCAGGCAAGGGTTATTATCTGTCGGTACAGGGAGACTCTCCTTCAGGCCCGATTGCTATGAGGCGTGCCTTCCCCTTCGTTCCGGTGAGCAAGAACCCCATGAAAATGCCTTACCAGAGCAATACGTACCGCAATACTCTTCCGAAGGTTTCGTTGTCTCCTCAGACGGTTGACCCGTACCATGAGGGGAAATATAAAGTCACTATTTCTAATATTTCCCCGGAAGTTGATTTGGGATACTATATTGGATCAATCAGTGTTTATAGTAAAACTGCTCAAAAAACTATTGCCAACCTCAGCGTTAATAGTGACCATTACTATGAACGTGACAAAATTGTGGTTCGTAACCCCGACGGCACTCAAACCGTAGAACTTGAAATTAATGCGGAGGATATTAAAGAGCTACGGGGCGTGTATTTGGGTTCCGAAGCGGAGCTGAGGGTCTATTTCTCAGATAATCCTTACTACGGTTCAGAGAACCATAATTTTACGGTTGCTGCACCAGTTCGGCTGGCGGATTCCCCTACCCCGTTGACCCCTCCCACCCCTGCGGAGGATAAGAAACCTGACAACCCGGTTGGCATGAAGCTCACCTCGGGCACCCTCAATATTTCTGAGGGCGGCACCGTCTCTGTGACCACCGCGCCGCTGAGTGCCGAGTTCCGTGCGAAGTACACGTTCTATGAGTTCGGCATTGTGGAGCGCGGTAAGAATTACCTTCAGTCACATTACGGCGATCCCCTTCCTGAGGCACAGTACGGCAGCAAGGTTGCCAGCCTCCGTGCTGAGGGTAAGGCCCACGATAATCCTGATGGGAGCGTCACGTTCACTCTTGATATCCCGAAGCAGTGGATGATGGTTCCTGAGGGTACCCTCTTCGATGTGGTACTGACTTACTACCCGTCCAATCAGTCGGAGCCGGACCCCTATTCTCCGTATGATGATTCCCGTAGTACGGCACGAATTCCCTTGCCCACGGTGCGCGACCCTGAGCCTGATCAGCCGACGTACCGCTACAGCATTTCGGCGGTTGATAAGCCGTGACAGGATACGACTCTGACGGTTGAGGGCTACCATATTCTTCCCCCGAATATCGTAGGTGGATACGACAGCCAGGCATACGTCACTCTGTATGAGGCAGACCCGGCTACGGGAAAGATTATGGGACGCCCTGTTTTCTCCCATGTTGTTCCGTTGACGGGCAACTGCTTGCATCACTGTACGGGTTTCCGCAATAACTATTTCGGCACGAAGATGACGATTCCGGCGGGTACATTGAAGCCGGGCAGGCTCTACATGATTGGTATCTACGGTTCTAATCTGCCTCACCCGGGCGAGGAGGACTATAACGGCAGCTTGCTGACCAGTGTTGCGCAGTTCCTTCCGGTGCGGTCGGGGCAGCCGAGCGATAACCAGCCGAATCCTGACCAGCCTGTAGCGCGTCCAGACTTGTACATTCCGTATAAGCGCATCAACCCGTATCAGGAGATGAATACCCTCACCGCACGAGTCTCGAATCTTCCGAAGCTTACCGAGGGCTATTACCGTTTCTCGGTTCAGGCAACGGATATTTTTGGCGAGCTGACCGGTGAGAAGGCGTTGGAGCAGGTTATTCCCGTTGAGCGCATCCACGATGGTGCCGCTGAGGAGACGCTGAACGTCCCCGGTAGCGCGCTGAATTATGAGGGGTCTTACAGGGTTGTTCTGGAGAAGGTAATCCCTGGCAAGGATGGCACCGCGGATGCGGTCGAGCCGGTGGCTTCTGAGAATCTTGATCTCTTGGCGAATACTGCTGAGGAGCAGAAGGCTGCTGTCGAGTGGGTTAAGCAGCAGGTTCTTCTGGACGAGAGTAAGACCGTTTTGAGTCGCCGCGATGTCACGGTGGCGCTGTACCGCCTGGCGGGTGCACCTCATGTTGAGCTGCCTGCAACCAGTCCTTACGCGGATGTGGCGCCGAGCGACCCGGACTACGCCGCGTACATTTGGGCTCGTCAGAAGGGCATTACGTTCGGCTGGGCGGACGGCAAGTTCCACCCGGAGGCGAACCTTTCGGCGCGTTCTACGTTGGCGTTCTTGTACAGGTACCAGCGGATGATTGCTCCGGCTCCTGCGCCGGAGTCGAGCAGTTTGCCGTCTTCGTCTGTGCCCAAGAACAGTAGCGTGCCGGGTGATTCTCCGGTCCGGATTTCGCGTTCGCATTGGTCTGATTATGAGCGTACGGATACTGCATTCTGGCGGGAGTCGCTGTGGGCTACTCAGCAGTTCATCTGGGGTTATAAGGATTATGATCGCCGCTACGCTGAGGATTTCAGCTCGGATACTGTTTCCTCTTCGGAGTTCTCGGTCATGCTGTACCGCATGGCGCACGGCGGCAGTCGTCTTGGTTAGTTTCGGTGCGTGAGGGGCTGGCGGGCTGTGTTCTTCGAGTCGTTGTGCCGCAGGCTCAACAGCTGGATCAGTCCCGTCCCTAGCATCCTTTACAGGCACCGGTGAGGGGATTCGGGAGCGTTACCCGGTGGGAATCTTCCCATGAGCAGCGCCCCGGTTTCCCGGCCCTTGATTTACTCAACCTTTTTTACTCGCTTCACCTATTCACGCTTCACCTGTTCATTCGCTTCACTCACCGTACAGTTTTTTGTAGATGGGATAACGATGTCTTCATTCTTCACACCACGAGGCGCCCGGTGCCGCTCAACTGCGCCGCGCCACCCGGCGAGCACCCGAGCGCTCAGCCTATCGTTGCTGCTGGGTTTGAGCCCGCTTGCCGGTATTACTCCGGCGGCACTCGCAACACCGACCCAGGCGGCACCTGAGCAGCAGGCGCAGCCAGCGCAGGCGACCCCCGCCTCTCCCGCTGCAGCTTTGAACCAGCGCCAGGCAGAAAACCAGCAAATTCCTGAAGGTCAGGGCGAGCAGACCAATTCGCTACCGACTCTGCGCGTCACCAGTGGCACGTTAAGAATTGAGACTGGCGGCACGGTGCATGTTGAAGGCACCGGCTTCACTCCCGAGTTCTTGGCGCATCATGAGCTGCGTAGCCTCATTATTGCGCCCAAGGGTTCCTCGACCTATGTCGGTCCTTACCATGAACCGGCGTATCAAGGGCCGCGCTTTGATGTTCCGAGGCTTTCAGCAGACGGAACTTTCAGCGCTGACTTGGAAGTATCTTCCAACGGTATACCTGCGGGCATGGAGTACGAAGTTATTTTGACCTACCGTCCGCTGGATGAGGCGCACCCCTATCAGTGGAGCACTGAGGATCGTATTCGCACAGCACTCGCCGTGACGAGTAATTTCCCGCAGTCTGTTTTGCCTTCTATTACCTATGATGTGGATTCTATTTCTGAGGAGCAGATTAATTCCGGAAAACCAATTGAAATCAATATGACGGGTTCGGGTTTTGACGGGATGAATAAGCTAAGTTTTACTCTTGTGGAAATCGACCCGAATAATCCTGAAAGTTATCATCGTTATTTAGATTTCGAGGATTTAGTTCCTGCAGATTCTCCGTACTTGAAGCGGGTTTTTCATGGTCTGATTCCTAACGGTCATTTTCAGCGTAAGATTACGATTCCTGCCGGTTTTTTAAAGCCTGGTAAGGGGTATTATCTGAGCGTGGTTGGATCTTATCCCTCTGGGGTTGATTCTTCTCCCTTCGGCATTAACGCTATATCGCGCGATTTCCCCTTCATTCCTGTGGGTAAGAACCCCGCGAAAATGCCTTACCAGAGCAATACGTACCGCAATACCCTTCCGAAGGTTTCACTGTCTCCTCAGACGGTTGACCCGCACCATGAGGGGAAATATAAAGTTACTATTTCTAACATTTCCCCGGAAGTTGATTTGGGGTATTACGTCAAATCCGTCGACATTTATAGTAAAACCGCTCGAAAGACTATCGTCGGAATTACTGACATTCCTTACTTTGATCATGACATTATTGTTGTCCGTAACCCTGACGGTACCCGCACCGTAGAACTTGAAATTGACTCTGCAGTCATCAAGGAGTTGCAGAATGTGTACCTTGGTTCTGAGGCAGAGCTGAGGGTAACTTTCTCAGATTCTCTTTATATGAAGGGAAGTCACATTTTTACGGTCGCTGCGCCCGTGCAGCTGGCTGCTCCTCCGACCCCGATAAATCCTCCCGCATCTGATGAAGTGCGTTTGAGTGTCACCTCGGGCACCCTCAATATTTCTGAGGGTGGTACTGTCTCTGTGACGACTGCACCGCTGAGTGCTGAGTTCCGCAAGAAGTACACGTTCTTCGAGTTCGGCATTGTGGAGCGAGGGAAGAACTACGAGTGGTCAAGCTACGGCAGTAAGCTGCCTGAAGCCCAGTACGGTAAGAGAGTCGCTACCCTTCGAGATCAGGGGAAGGTTCATGAAAACCCTGATGGAAGCGTTACGTTTACCTTTGATGTTCGCAAGCAAATCTTTGACGTCCCCGAGGGCACGCTCTTCGATGTCGTGTTGACGTTCTACCCGTCTGATGAAGCTGAGCCGGATTTGCGTTGGGACTCGACAGACCACCGTCTTACAGCACGAGCTTCTCTGCCGGTAGTGCGTGACCCTGAGCCGGTTCAGCCGACGTACCGTTACAGCCTCTCGGCAATTGACAAGCCGTGGCAGGATACGACTCTGACGGTTGAGGGTTATCATATCCTCAGTCCTCATGCGGTAGGCGGTCATGAATCGGTTGCATACCTCACCCTCTACGAGGCTGACCCGGCCACCGGAAAGATTATGGGACGCCCTGTTTTCTCCGACATCATTCCGCTGACAGAGTGCGGACAACTTTGCGGCGGATTCCATAATCGTTACTTCAGCACGGAGATGACAATTCCGGCGGGTACGTTGAAGCCGGGCAGGCTCTACATGATTGGCATCTACGGTTCTAATCTGCCTCGTCCTGGCGAAGAGGAGTACAGCGGTAGCCTACTGACCAGTGTCGCTGAGTTCCTTCCCGTGCGGTCTACGCAGCCTAACCCTGACCAGCCTGTAGCGCGTCCGGACTTGTACATTCTGAATAAGCGCATCAGCCCGTACCAGGAGATGAATACCCTCACCGCACGAGTCTCGAATCTTCCGAAGCTTACCGATGGTCATTACCGTTTCTCGGTTCAGGCAACGGATGATTCTGGCAAGCCAACCGGCGAGAAGGCCCTGGAACAGGTCATTCCTGCTGAGCACCTTCTGAGTGGTTCTACGGATGAGAAGCTGAATATTCCCGGTAGCTCTCTGAATTATGAGGGGTCTTACAGGGTTGTTCTGGAGAAGGTAATCCCCGGCAAGAACGGTGCCGCAGATACGGTCGAGCAGGTCACTTCTGAGGACCTTGAGCTCTTTGTAAGCTACACTGCGGAGCGGGAAGCGGCTGTTGAGTGGGTTAAGCAGCAGGTTCTTCTGGATGAACATAAGGCTGTGCTGAGTCGCCGCGATGTCACGGTGGCGCTGTACCGTCTTGCGGGCGCACCTCATGTTGAGCTGCCTGCAACCAGTCCTTACGCGGATGTAACCCCGGACGATCCGGACTACGCCGCGTACATTTGGGCTCGTCAGAAGGGTATTACCTTCGGTTGGGTCGACGGTAAGTTCCACCCGGAAGCGAACCTTTCGATTGCCTCGACGGTGGCATTCCTGTACAGGTACCAACGAGCGCTAACCCCTGCGTCTTCGCCGGAGTCGAGCAGTTTGCCGTCTTCGTCTGTACCGAAGAGCGATACGTCAGATAGCAGTAATGTACCGGAGGAGTCTCCCACACGGGATTCACGTTCGCGGGTGCACTGGCCCGAGTATGAGCGTATGGACACTGCGTTCTGGAGGGAATCGCTGTGGGCTACCCAGCAGATTATCTGGGGATACGCAGAATATTATCGAGGCCACGGTGAGAATTTCAGCTTGGATACTGTTTCCTCTTGGGAGTTCTCACTGATGCTCTACCGCATGACGCACGGCGGCAGTCGTCTCAAGTAGTTACCCTGAAGTAGTTATTTGAGAGTCGCCTCCCGCGGCCACGCAGCCTGATACTGTGTTGCTTTACAATCGGTGATGGCGGGCTGAAATTTCGGGCTGATTCGCCCGGCTTTTCAGCCCGCCAGCACTTTCGCTAAGACGCACTGTGCCCCCCTTTCTACTCAACTTTTCGTTCATTTCTCCCCTTCCACTCAACGTTTTCCCTCACTCGATTCAATCACCTTGCAGAAAACCACTGTGCAGAAAACAACCGCGTAAAAAGCACAGTGCAGAATAATTAGATGGGATAACCGTGTCTTCTTTCTTCCGACCAACCACCGCTCAGGCTGCTAAGATGCCCGCCCTAAAAGCCCCTGCCCAAAATGCCCGCACTCTAAAGACTCAGGGCAAGAAGGCAATCAGCCTCTCCCTGTTGCTGGGCATGGCCCCGGCGATGGCGGTCACCCCTGCTGTGCATGCTGATGCGGCACCGGCGAAACCCGCACAGACTGCTCAAGCGGCCCCCGTTCAGGTAGGCGCCGCCTCCCCTGCCGCATCGTTGCAGGCAACCCCCGTAGCTGCCACCCCCGGTGCCTCAGATACCGATGCCGCAGCCGCTGGCGTGAGCGATGCTGACAAGATTGATTTGAAGGTCACCACCGGCACTCTCAATATTTCTCAGGGCGGCACGGTGTCCGTGACGACTTCCCCCTTGACCCCCGAGTTCCGTAAGAAGTACAAGCTCTTCCAGTTCGGCCTCGTGAACCGTGGTACCGGTTACGAGTGGTCCCGTACCGGCGAGGCAACCCAATATCCGTTGCACCGCGGCAAGGTTGATCATCTTCGAGATGACGGTATCGTCCGCGACAACCCGGACGGGAGCCTCACCTTCACCTTTGAGGTCAAGAAGCAGACTATCCGGGCCACCCCTTCGCCTGCCCTTGACGTGGTGCTGACCTACTACCCGGCGGGCGAGCGCGAGCCGAACGCCGAGGAGTATGAGGACCTCCGCCTTACTGCCCGCACTCCTCTCAGCCTGACGCAGGACCCTGAGCCGGATCGTACTACTTACGTGTACAGCATGCCGGCGATTGATAACCCCTGGGTTGATACGCAGCTGACGATTGAGGGCTACCATATTCTCTCTAAGCAGCTTGTTGAGCCGGGGAGTGCCCCGGCATATCTGATGCTGTATGAGGTTGACCCTGCCACGGGAAAGATGGTGGGCAAGCCTGTTTTCACTCATGCAGTTCGTTATACGGATTGCGGTGAATACTATTGTTGGAGTTTTCTGAACAACTATTTCTCTGCGGATGTGACAATTCCTGCGGGTACTCTGCGACCGGGTAAGGCGTACATTATTGGTGTCTACAGCGGCCTCTTCCCGGATCCGGATGAGGAGAAGGTACCCGGTAGCCTTTTGACGGATGTTGCCCCGTTTATTCCGGTGCGCTCGCCCAACTCGAACGCCGAGGTGAAGGATGCTGCCCCGGTTCTGCGTGTTGAGCCGCAGCAGATGAGCCAATATCGTTCTGATTCACCGCAAGTGAGCCCCTATTGGGAGAAGAACACGTTGCAGGTGCGTGCCGTGAATCTGCCGAAGCTTGCTGAGGGTCATTACCGTTTTTCGCTGCAGGCTACGGATGCTTCTGGTAATCTGACCGGTCAGAAAGCGCTGGAGCAGGATATTGCGGCTGACCGCATCCAGAGCGGTTACACGGAGGCTACGCTCACTATTCTCGGTGAGGCACTGAATTATCAGGGCGGTTACAAGCTGGTGGTGGAGAAGGTTCTTCCCGGTCGGGGTGGTGCCGCGGATTCTGTGCAGCAGGCTGTTTCTACTGACCTTGGTTTGGTGGTGAACGCGTTTGAGGAGCGTGAGGCTACGAAGAGGTGGTACAAGGCTCAGCAGCTTCCTAAGTCAGAGTCCTATTTTTCTGAGAATTTGACGCGCCGTGATCTGACGGTGGCTCTCTATAGGTTGGCGGGTTCCCCAAAGGTTGAGCTTCCGGCGACCAGTCCGTATCCGGATGTTCAGCCCAACGACCCGGACTATGCCGCGATTATATGGGCTCGTCAGCAGAGCATTACGTCCGGTTGGATTGATGGTAGTTTCCACCCGGATGCACAGCTTTCTACTCGCTCTATCGTTGCGTTCTTGTACAGGTATCAGCGTTCACGCGGTAAGGTGTCGCCCAGTTTGCCGACTGCCGCGCCTCAGCCTCGTAACGGCAGCTTGCCGGGGTCGAAGGATTCTGAGCTGAGCACTAAGAATTGGGCTACGGATTTAAGCGAGGGTAGCGCTTTTTGGCGGGAATCTCGGTGGGCTGTGCAGCAACACATCTGGGGCTACGCCGAGGATTGGCTACGCGAGGACTTTACCTGGCCGCAAACGACCACCTACGACTTGGCGGTCATGCTGTACCGTATGGCGCACGGCGGCAGCCGTCTCACATAGTGTCTCGTCGTGGTGTTAGCCATTCTGGTTGGCTTTCGTCAAGTAGGCGACTTTATGGTTCTGTTTATGTGCCATTTTTATTGTGGGTGACTTTTATGTTGCCTTACCCGCCGCATTGTGAATATTCTCAACCTGCAGAGGTTGCATAGGTGCGAATTTTTCGAATGCGGTGGGTTTTTCTTACTTTCTTTTTTGTACAGTGACCAGTGTTTGTGCTTATCAGCACACTATTTAGGCATATTTTCCACGTCATGCACATACTTTTTAAAGCTATACTTCACCTTAAGACATGCGATAAAACACACAGACATTTTTCGCACTGATGACCTTTCAGGTTCCAGCACGTCTTAACTATTTGCTACGGTGTTTATGCGCACCACACTCGATGCGTGACACCGATAAAAACTGATTGGATTACAATGTCCTCACTTCCCAACCACATGCGCTTTGCGCTACCCAAAAACATGGCTAAGAGCGGCTGCGCCCTCACTTTGGCTGGCGCCATGCTCTTGCCCCTCTCCCCCGCGTTTGCGGCTCCTGCTGCTACTCCGGTAGCAGCCCAGGCTGTTGCACAGGGTGAGGTTCAGGGTGCTCAGCGTCTGCAGGTTACCTCCGGCACTTTTGATATTCTCAAGGGCGGCAACGTGACGGTTAGCGGCTCCGGTTTCTCCAAGGACTTCGTTGCAGGCAAGTCGTTCCGCCTGTACGTTGTTCCGAAGGGTGAAAGCGTCGCTTTCCCGCCGCACCACCCGCGTGATTACCCCTTCTATGTTCAGGATGTTCCCGCCTCCGCTTTTGCGGCTGACGGCACTGTGAACCTGACCGCTTCTATCGGCGCTAACTATCTGGAGGCCAATGGCTCGTCCTTCGATGTTGTGCTCGGTTACCGCGATGACGCTGAAGACGGCTGGATTCCCGCGGATGAGGTTCGTACTGAACTGAAGGTTGCGGATGTTCCCGCCGTTGATTCCCCGACCCTGTCGTACGGCGCTTCGTCGGTGAATGCTTCTGAGAACGCTAAGGTCACCGTGAACGGTGCTGGCTTCCAGAACATTTCGTACAACGGTAGCGAGTCGCTGATTGTTGCGGTTCGTGCGGTTGATCCGGCGACCGGTAAGGCGACCGGCCCCGCGCTGGCTCAGTCGGAGGCTAAGTTCACCTCCTACTCTGCTTTCTTTGGTCAGTACATGGGTTACACCAACGGCCGTTTCTCGACTGTTCTGGACATCCCGGCGGGCACCCTGAAGTCCGGCAACTCCTATGTTGTGCAGACTTTCGAGTTCAACGTTCCGGAAGATAACGATGAGGCGAACAGCCAGGCGCTGAGCACTCAGACGTTTGTTCCGGTGAACGGCGAGAACGTTAAGAAGGCGTCTCCTTCGGTTTCTTTGAGCACTGACAAGGTGGATCTGAGCTCTTCGACCACTATCCGTGTGAAGGGTAAGGATTTCGACGTCCCCGCTGGCGCTACCGTGAACGTGCTGTTCTCGGCTGCTGAGGCTGACGGCAACCCGACCGGTGAGGCTCTGGAGAGCATCACTCTGAGCGCTGACCGTGTGGCGACCGGCGCGTTTGAGACGACCGTTAACGTTGACGGCACCAAGCTGGATGCTGATAGCCACTACGCTATTTTCGTGACCGTGAACTACGCTGACGGTGACAGCGAGCGCATCGCGGCTGATTACCTGACTCTGACCGGTGAGTCTGCGAACAAGAAGGCTCGTGAGCGTTTTGCTGACGTTCCGGCTGCTCACGCGAACCACAAGGCTGTTCTGTGGGCCGCTGATCAGAAGCTGATTGATTCTCGTGAGAAGGATTGGTTCGGCGTTAATGATGATGCGACCCGCGGTGATCTGACTGTTGCACTGTACCGCATGGCTGGTTCCCCGAAGGTTACCCTGCCGGCTACTAGCCCGTACGCGGATGTGAAGACTGATGACCCGAACTACGCTGCGTACATTTGGGCTCGTCAGAAGGGTATTACTTTCGGCTGGTCTGATGGTAAGTTCCACGCGAATGCGTCTGTGTCTAATGCTACTGTTGCGGCGTTCCTGTACCGTTTTGACGGTAAGAAGCCGGTTGCTGTGACTGAGGCGCCGTACACCGATGTGAAGGTCGGCTCTGCGTTCTACCGTGAGATTACTTGGGCTAAGCAGCAGAAGCTACAGGTTTTCCCGGGTTCTGAGTACCACCCGTCTGCGCTGGTGAGCCGTGGTGAGCTGGCTGGTTTCTTGATGAACTACAAGGTCCGATAGGGCTTTATAAGGTTCGCTAGGACTAGCCTCTAGGGTCTAGGGATTATGCCGGGCTGGCGGCGATGAAACGTTGGTTTCATCGCCGCTGGCCCGGCTTTTCTGTGCTCTTGCGGGGTGTTTATGAGGTGTCTGCAGGGTATCTGTAGGGGGTGTGAACGGGGCTGTTGTCCGCTGCTATCCTGCGGTTTTTCGGGGTATTTTTGCCGGTTGCCACGCTAGTGTGGGCTGTACCGCATGTGGGGCGCGCCTCATGCAGTACCGCTATTGGGTGGATTTTTGGGGTGCTCCACTCCCCTTTTTCAAGAATGTTCCATGGAGTGTAAATTAATATTTTTCAAGCTGTGGTTTATGCTTAGGACTGTTGCGCCCCCTTGGTGCGCACCCTTATCCGGCTGGGTGCGTAGAAGAACTAGAGGGAGCCCAGCACACACCGATACATCAACCACATTGAGGATTTATGTCCCAGAATTTTAAGCAGTCGTCTGATACTGCCCATAATTCTTCTGCACCTCTGCTGGCACCGGAGGGTACCCCCGATACTTCTTCTCAGGATGCCGCTAAGAAGCGTAAGCGCCGCCGTATTGAGCTGGCTGTTGGCGCTGTGGCGTTGGCGGGTGTTTTGTATCTGCCGTTCTCTCCTCTTTTCTCTTTTTATGATTCGTCGGAGGCACGTCTTTCTTCGGCGGATACTGCTGCGCCGGCGCCCGCTTCGGCGACTTCTGCACCTGTCTTGGTGTCGAGTTCTTCGACGCAGGGCCCAAAGATTCTGCGTCCGTCCGTGACCGCGCCGGATGCGAACACTATTTTTGCTGATGCTCCCGAGGATTCTGCGTACTATGCGGGTATCCGTTGGGCTGTTCGTACCCAGACGATGGAGCCGGTTTCTGAGGACCATTTTGGTGCTGAAGATCCGGTGACTCGTGGCGAGTTGATCACCATGTTCTATAAGCTGGCGGGTTCGCCGGCGGTGACCCGTCCGGCGCATTCGCCGTATGCGGATGTTGATGAGTCTGACCCGAACTATGATGCGTACCTGTGGGCGCGTCAGGAGCGTATTACGTCCGGTTGGGTTGATGGTAAGTTCCATGCGGAGGCGCGCCTGTCGAATGCTTCTGCTGCGGCTTTGTTGTACCGTGCTGATGGTGCGCAGAAGATTCAGATGTCGGGTACTTCCCCGTTTAGCGATGTGTCGTCTGCGACTCCGTTCTACCGTCAGATTGTGTGGGCGTCTCGCCATGGCGTGTCGACGGTGTCTGAGGGTAATGCTTTTGAGCCGACGGCTCAGACGTCTCGTGGTCGTGTTGCGATGATGATGTACCTGTACTTCCGCACTTCCTAGTTTTTGCACTTCCTAGTTTCTGTGCTTTGTTTTAGCGCTTTGCTTTAGCGTGTTTGGCGGCCCCGTACTCTTGTTTGGGAGTGCGGGGTTCTTTTTCGGGCTTTAGCCTGCTGGGCTCAGTTTTTAGCAGCTGGTCAACCTGGGAAAACCCTCAGAACCTTCAAGTCTCTCTTGAGTGTTTCCTGACTTCTATTCACCCCTTTGATAGGGTGAAATTGTCCCCGAAACTGACGGGGATATTCGACCACTTCTCATTGGGTTGGCGCAGATTCGACGAAGATTTCTCACTCCCCTTTTAGAAACTGCATTGGCGCGATGGGTTCGACCAATAAGGAATGATTATGTCCGCTCTTCCGAATTTCAAGGCTTCGTCCTTCTTCCGTGCAGCACGGGGTTGCGGTGCATTGGCGCTGGCTGGCGCGATGGTTTTGCCGATGTCTCCTGCGCTTGCCCAGAATGTTGCCGCGGATGCTCCTGCGGCGGCTGTTGCTGGTTCCCTGCCGGATGATCGCGTCCGCGAGAATCCTGTTGCTACTTCTGATGAGTTCGCTCCTCATTGGAGCTACAACGCTTTGAAGGATACCGGTAAAGATCAGGTTCTGAACTTCTCAGGTTGGGACTTCAACGGCGATATTAACTCCCCGAAGGGTGTTCAGATTGTTGTGCGTGAGAAGGGCTCGAACACCCCCGTCCTGGCTATCAGCGACATTATCGAGTACAACGACCCCGAGTATTCGTCCCAGTACCAGCATGGGCTCCTCAACGGTAACGTTAAGATTCCCGCTAACACCCTGGATACGGCGAAGCAGTACACCGTTGAGGTGTGGGGCAACAACGGCTACCAGGAGGGTAGCGAAGACCTGGTGACCCCCGTTGTTGGCAAGGTACCCGAGGGTCGCGGTACCCTGCTCGCTTCTCAGACGCTGAACTTCAATGGTTCTGACGGCACGACGGCTGCGGATGTTCCGGGCGCTAAGGCCACCCAGGAAGCTGCCCCGACGTTCGAGGTTCTGTACGACGGCAAGGCTCAGCTGCTGTACACCTTCGAGGGCGGTACCGTCCACGTGAAGGGTTCGGGTTTCACCAAGGAGTGGCGTGAAAAGCACGGCAAGGTGGCGGTTTACCTGGCCGCTTCTCAGGGTGTTCCCGACGGTAGCCTACTGCCCGCTGATGATACGCCGCTGCGTTTTGAGGAGGGTAAGGACTTCACCATTGCTGAGGACGGCACCCTGGATGCTCAGCTGACGGTCAAGCCGGACGTGCTTCAGCGCTACTATGAGCCTCGCAACTACTTCCCCGGTATCCCGCGTTACGAGGTGCGTTACGAGGTTGACCTGGTTGCTGAGCAGCCGGGTCAGCCCCAGCTGACCCTTGAGGATCTGTGGGCTGGTAAGAACGTGGTGCAACGTATTGCGGTGCAGACTCAGGCGTACCGCCCTGAGAAGTTTGCTCCTAAGGTGGAGTACAAGGCTCTGGGCGACACCACCGCGGATCAGGACATTTACTTCTCGGGTACCGGCTTCTACGGTGAGATTCACTCCGTCAAGGGTGTTCAGTATGTGATTCGTGAGAAGGGTTCGAACACCCATGTTCTGGCGACCAGCGACATCATTGAGTACAACCACCACGACCGTGCCTTTGAGTATGTGAACGGCGTAGTGAACGGCACCGTGAAGGTTCCGGCTAACACTTTGGATGCTTCGAAGAAGTACGTGGTGGAGGTCTGGGCTAATGACGGCTACAGTGAGAGCGGTGAGTTCCTTGCCCCCGTTGTGGGTAAGGCACCTGAGGGTCGCGGTGAGCTGTTGGCTTCTCAGGACCTGAACTTTAAGGGCTCTGACGCTGTTGAGGATAAGAAGCCTAGCTTGACCGATGAGCAGCGTAAGGAGCGTGCTACCCGCGGTGAGCTGGCGGTGGCTCTGTATCTTCAGGCTGGCGCGCCTGAGGTGAAGCTGCCTGAGACGTCGCCCTGGCCGGATGTAAAGACGGACGACCCGAACTACGCTGCGTACATTTGGGTTCGTGAGAAGGGCATCAGCTACGGCTGGTCGGACGGCAAGTTCCACGCGGACGCTGGTATCTCGAACGCTACCGTTGCGGCGTTCACCTACCGTGCGGCGGGTTCTCCTGCGGTGACGGGTAATTCCCCCTACGTGGATGTTAAGCCTGGTGCTCCGTTCTATCGTGAGATTCTGTGGGCGAGCCAGAATTTGCCTACTGTGTACGGTGGTCACTATTTCCTTCCTAAGCAGCTGCTGACTCGCGGCCACCTGGAAACTGTTCTGACTGCTTTCCAGTCTCGATAAGCTGGCTCGCTAAGCTGGCTCTGCTGATCGACTAGCTGCACGCATAACCCCGTGTTCCTAGACAGGTTTTCTGTTTGGGGGCACGGGGTTCAGCGTTTAACAGCTACTCACTGTGTGAGATTTTCCAGAACCTTAAAGCATTCCTTGAGTGTTTCCTGACAACTGTTCAACACTTTGCTAGGGTGGGAGTACTCCCGAAACCGACGGGGGTACTCAACCACTTTCTCCTTGGGGAAGAACAGGTTCGATAGCGATTTTTATAACCGCCAGCAAACCCCTACAGCCCCCTGGGAGAAACGACTTTAAGGATGTCTTATGTCCTCACTTCCGAACTCTAAGTCCTCATTCCTGCACGCGGCTCGCAACTGCAGTGCACTGGCACTGGCGGGCGCAATGGTCCTGCCTATGACCCCGGTTCTCGCGCAGGATGCGGCACCTGCCGCAAACGCACCTGTGGCTAACGCGCCGGCCGCTAATACCCCTGCAACCCAGAATGTTACGGATGAGCCGTCTTTCACCGTTGATTATGGGGAGTACGACTTCCTGGATGGCCGTGACTACTTCAGGAAAAAGAGCGACGCCCTGTACACCGGTGAGTACAACGAAATGACGGTGAAGGGCACCGGTTTCACCAAGGAGTGGCGCGAGCAGCACGGCACCGTGGTCATCTATATTGCTGCTACTCAGGACCGTCCTGGTAATGTGGAGCCTTCCACGTCGATGCTTCGTTTTGAAGAGGGTAAGGACTTCACCATTGAAGATGACGGCACCTTTGACGCTTACCTGAAGATCGATGCCAACACTTTGGAGAGTTACTACCCCCTCACGGAGTATTCCCCGGATATGACTCTGGAGAAGGTGCGTTACGAGGTCGGTATCCTTGCCGAGCCTAAGGGTCAGCCACAGTCGACCGTTCAGGATATTTGGGCTCGCAAAAATGTTGTTGCCCATCAGGGTTTGAACGCCAATGATTATCGTCCTGGTACGTTATCCCCCATGTTTAAATACGATGCTCTGAAGGACACCACGAAGGATCAGGATCTGCTGATTCAGGGCGTGGGCTTCAATGGGAATCTCTCTGGAGCGAAGGGCATGATGTACCTCATTCGTGAGAAGAGTACCGGTTCCCCGGTCCTGGCTATGAGCGATATGAAGTACTACGGCTACGATAAGGAAACCTATTCGAACACTCTGGAGGGAGGTTTCGCTTTCGTCACCATCAAGATTCCGGCGAACACCCTGGATCCCTCCAAGGAGTACGAAATTGAGGCGCGGAGCGACTACGGCTATGTCAGCCAGACGGATAAGACTCTCATCACCCCGCTGGTGGGTTATGCACCGGAGCACCGTGGTGGCTATTTGGCCAGTATGGATTTGAAGTTTGAGGGTGTCCAGCAGTTCACGCGTGCTCGTACGATTGATGTAGGACGCGAGTACTTTTCGACATATCTTACAGGGGAGGAGCAGAAACAGCCCGCTACCCGCGGTGAGTTGGTTTCCTACCTTTATAGGTTGAAGGGCAGCCCCAAGGTGGACCTCCCGACAGTCTCCCCGTGGCCGGATGTAAAGACGGACGACCCGAACTACGCTGCGTACATTTGGGCTCGTGAAAAGGGCGTTACCTTCGGCTGGTCTGATGGCAAGTTCCACGCGGATGCCGGCATTTCGAACGCTACCGTTGCAGCACTGACCTATCGTGCAGCTGGTTCGCCGGAAGTGCAGGGTGTTTCGTCCTTCCCGAATATTACGCCGAGTTCCGCGTTCTACCGCGAGATTCTGTGGGTGACCCAGCAGTATATTATCAATCCCGACAATGGCACGTTTGATTCAACGCACCCCGTGACTCGTGGCGAGCTGGAGTGGATGATGTACTACTTTACGACTCAGTTCCTTCATCCTGAGCAAAATTAATTAAGTAAGCCGGGCTGGCTCTAGCCTCAATGCCCCGTGCACCCTGAGAGTCTTCTTCTCATCGGGTGCGCGGGGTTCGGTTTTTATCGGCTGATCAACCTGTGAAATGCCTCAAAACCTTCAAGCATACCTTGAGTGTTCTCTGACATCTGCCTGAGGGTTTGATAGGGTGAAAATGTCCCCGAAACCGACGGGGCTTTCAACCACTTTTCGCATAGGGTGTGTGCAGATTCAACGGCGAATTCCCTACCCGCCGGTGAACCCGCAGGGCCCTGCGAGATACAACTTTAAGGATGTCTTATGTCCTCGCTTCCGAACTCTAAGTCTTCTTTCCTCCGCGCTGCTCAGGGTTGCGGCGCACTGGCGTTGGCTGGTGCCATGGTTCTGCCGATGGCCCCGGCGCTGGCTCAGAATGCAGCTCCTGCCGCTGATGCAGCCGTTGCTGCCGCTACCCCGCAGGTAGCCAACCAGGACACTGCGGCTACCCCGACCCTTGAGGTTTCTATCCCTGACGGTTACAAGTACGACGGCGTGAACCCCGTCCTCGTCACGACCGAGGGCGGTACCGTCCATGTGAAGGGCGCAGGCTACACCAAGGAGTGGCGCGCTCAGCACGGCACCGTGGCGCTGTACATTGCCCCCGCGAACTACGCGCCCTCCGGCTACGAGATTCCGACTTCAAAGATGCTACGCTTCGTGGAGGGCCAGGACTTCACCATTGCCGATGACGGCACTTTTGAGGCTGACCTGAAGGTTGAGGCGTACAAGCTTGCTACCTACTACTTCATCGATGATGACAACTTCCACGACCCGACCGGCGGCACCAAGTACGATGTCCTCTACGAAATTCGCGTGGTTGCTGAGCAGAAGGATCAGAAGCCGCTGACCGCTCAGGAGCTGTGGACCAGCAAGAACGTGGTGAGCACCCAGGTACTGAATACTATGGGTGAGAAGCCGGCGCCGTTCGCACCGCGCCTGGGTTACAACGCTGTGACTGACCCCGCAAAATCACAAGATCTGAACGTTGGTGGCCAGGGGTTTAACGGCGATATTCACTCCGTTAGGGGCGTTCAGCTCGTGGTTCGTGAGAAGGGCTCGAACACCCCGGTTCTGGCAACCAGCGACATTATCGAGTTTGACCACCCCACCCAGTCTTCGGCGTACCGTGATGGCAACCTGAACGGTACCGTAAATCTTCCGGCAAACACTCTGAACGCTTCAAAGAAGTACGTGATTGAGGTCTGGGCTAACGACGGTTACGGCAATAACGGTAAGCTGATCGCACCGGTCGTGGGCAGGTCCACCAAGGGCCGCGGTACCCTACTCGCATGGCAGGACCTGGATTTGAACGGCACGAACGGTTATAGGGATGCTAACCTGCCCAACGCTCAGGACCCCAATGAGGACGATAACCAGAACCCTGATCCTTCCGATGAAAAGCTGGAGACCCTCGCTACCCGCAGTGAGCTCGCAGCTGCCCTGTACATTCAGGCGGGCACCCCCGAGGTGAAGCTGCCTGAGACTTCTCCCTGGCCGGATGTGAAGACCACCGACCCGAACTTCCCCGCTTACGTGTGGGCTCGTCAGAAGGGTATTACCTTCGGTTGGTCGGACGGTAAGTTCCACGCTGATGCCGGCATTTCGAATGCTACGGTTGCGGCGTTCACCTACCGTGCGGCTGGTTCGCCCGCGGTTAAGGGCGACTCCCCGTACAGCGATGTTGCTCCCGGTTCGGCGTTCTACCGTGAGATTCTGTGGGCTCAGCAGAACAAGGTGGTGCTGAACGCTAGCGGCGCTTTCGATGCTCAGCACATGGTGACTCATGGTGAGTTGGAGACTCTGATTGAGGCGTTCCAGGCTCGCGCTAAGTAAGGTCGTTTAGCCCGCCCGTGCTTGCGGGATAATACCTCTCAGAAGTAATGCCCGGTCTGCACGTTCCCTTGAGGATCCTCGTTGAAAGGTTCCTGTCAGGTTCGTGCAGGCCGGGCTTTACTGTGCCTAAATTTTTGAAGCCTGCTTCTTTAGCTATTCAGCGGCTACTTTCAGCGCTTACTTTTCAGCCAGGCTGGTCCATGCGGCGGCGGGTTCGGTGCTTGCCGAGTGCGCGTCATGACCGGTTGCCACGCCGGTGGAGACGGTGAAGTCCCACGGGTCGGTGTTCAGTGCGGACAGCTTCGTTTCGATGGTGAAGCCGCGCTCGGCGAGCAGGGCGCGCAGGCGGTTTGCCGCCGACTGCAGCCAGAGGGATTCGCTGGCGGCGTGGGAGCAATCAATCAGGGCGATGTTACTGCCGTCAACTCGTGCGGTTTCGCGGAATTCGCTAGCGGGGTGGTGACGCAGGTCGGCGGTAATGTACACCTGCGCGTCGGTGGCGCGTACCGCGTCGAAGAGAGAGTCACCGGCACCACCGCAGAGGGCGACGCGGCGGATCGGCTGGTCGGCACGTCCGGCGATGCGCAGGCCACCGGCGGTTGCGGGCAGTGCCGCTGCGAGGCGTTCTGCAAGCTCCTTGAGGGTGATTTCTTCGGGCAGGGTGCCGAGGCGGCCGGTGCCTACCGCGTGTTCCTGCTCGTCAAGTACCTGGGTTTGCGCTTCGGTGAGCGGTTCGCGGTCAATCAGACCGATAGCGTCACAGAGTGCTTCGTTCACACCTTCGACGGCGGCATCGGCGTTGGTGTGCGCGCCGAGCAGGCCGCATCCGCCTTCGATGAGGGTGTGCAGAACGTTGCCTTTGTAGTCGCTGTCGGGGATGAACTTTGCGCCGCGTAGCAGCAGCGGGTGATGGGTGATGAGCAGCTGCGCGCCTTCGGCTACAGCTTCTTCAGCGGTGGCGGTGAGGGCGTCTACTGCGAAGAGGACGGTGCTCACTTTAGCGGCGCCACGTCCGGCGACGAGGCCGGATGCGTCCCATCCGGCGGCGAGCTGCGGCGGGAAGAGCGTGTGGAAGGCGTCGACGACTTCTGCGAGGGTGGGGGTTTCTAGTTTTTCAGTCATACCTCTATTGTGGCAGGTGGCGCGGCGGCAGCTCAGGAATATTATGCGGCTCGGCGGTGTTCTTCAGGTAGTGTGGTTTTATAGTTCAAGGAGGAATCATGACTGATGTTGTTCTTGCCGGCGGCTGTTTCTGGTGCCTGGATGCGGTGTACCGCCAGTTCCGCGGGGTTGAGGAGAGCGTCTGCGGCTACACGGGCGGCGATACTCCCGACCCCGATTATCGTTCGGTGTGTTCGGGTGCGACCGGGCATCAGGAGGCGCTGAAGCTCAGCTTTGACCCGCAGGTGATTGACCTGGATACGGTGCTGGATATTTTCTTCACGAGCCACGATCCGACCAGCTGGGATCGTCAGGGTGCGGATACCGGTTCGCAGTACCGTTCGGTGCTTTTCTACGCGGATGAGCAGCAGCGTGAGGCATTTGAGCGTGCGGTGGCGCGTGCTCAGCAGCTGTACCCCTCCCCCATTGTTACGGAGATTAAGCCCCTGGGCGTGTTCTATGAGGCTGAGAAGTATCACCAGAATTATTACGCGTTGAATCCGGCGCAGGGTTATTGTGCGTTTGTGGTGAGCCCGAAGGTGGCTCAGGCGCGCCGTAATTTTGCGCATCTGCTCCGTTAACTACTCTGTGAGCCGGTGCATCCGGTTCAGCCGGAGCGTTTACGTTGTTCACCCCGTAGCTGTCTTTTGTTGTGTGGCAGCTATGGGGTGTCTTCGTACGCGCCCGGCTATTTGTTGTTCGCCGGTGCTTTACGGTTGCTATAAGGTACGCCCGGTATGATGGGGGTGTCGACTCACTCCCCTCGTCCGTTGACCTCACCGAAAGACTGCTGATGACTAGCTCCTCTTCTAAGCCCGTCGCTTTGAGCCGCCGCGCCGTGTTGGGTGCGGGCGGTGTTGGTCTTGCCGCTGTGTTGTCTGCGTGTGCGCGTACGGTGCATCCGCCGGTTGATACTGCCGCCTCTGAGTCAGCGAGCGCGAGCCCCTCTGCTTCGCCGGCGTTGCCGTCTGCGAATAAGTCGTATAAGGGTAAGGTCACGTTCGATAACTTTGAGAAGAACGGCGAGTACGTTCCTGCCACGGCTGAGAAGAAGGCGCAGAACGTGCCCAAACCAATCATGCCGGAGAAGGTGCAGGAGCTGAGCATTGACGGTATTTATGCACTGATTGGTTATTGGATTTCTAGCTTTAATTATTTGGCGTTGACGGGTGATATTGAGCCGATGAAGAAGACGGATCTTAGCACTGACTACACCAAGGAGCTTGAGCCGATGGTTAAGCTCTATGAGACGGGGCGCGGCTGGATTTATGACACGAGTGAGCCGATGTCCGTGTACCTGATGACGGACACTCCCACCCAGGTTGAGGGTGACCGTATTCTTTATTTCTGGCGTGCTCGTTCCCTGGTTGATCAGAATGGGAAGAGGCATCTGACCGAGGGTGATAACCGTGATAAGCCCATTGTGGGGGCTGAGGATTCTCAGGGTCAGGCAATGAGGATTGTTGTGGAGTATAGGGAGGGTGCTTGGTTTATGAGCACCCAGAAGGATAAGGACGCTGGTAAGAGCTCGGATTCTGCGAGCCCCTCGGCGTCCTAGTGCACTAATTGCAGCTTTTTAGACCTTTCTTCACAAAAGGATACAAGTAGAAACGTTTGATACCTATTTGCACACTTTAGGGTATGATGGGGTTGTCAACTCACTCTATTTCTTTTGTTGACTTCCTTTGAAAGGCTGATTATGACGAGCCCTTCCCCCATATCTACCCGTGTGAGCCGCCGCGTGGCGCTGGGCGCAACCGGCACCAGTGTGCTGGCTGCACTGACTGCGTGTGCTGGTAGTATCCGCCCGCTGGCTGATGGATCAGCGTCAAGCTCCGCTTCCGCGAGTGCGTCCGAAAGCGCATCCGCAAGTGCTTCGGCTAGCGCTTCTTCGGATAAGTCCTATAAGGGCTTCGTGAAGTTCGATAACTTCGAGAAGAACGGCGAGTATGTTGCCGCGACTGCTACCCAGAAGGCGCAGAACGTACCCAAGCCTCTCGTTCCGGCGAACATGAACGAGCAGAACGTTGACGGCATGTACGCGTTCATTGGCTACTGGCTGGCAAGCTTCAACTATGCAGTGCTGACCGGTGATACTGACCCGATGAAGAAGGCCGACCCTGCGGATGTGTACGTTGACATGCTGCAGGATTACGCGGTGATGTACGAGAATGATCTGGGCTGGCTGTACGGTTCGGATACCCCGATTACTATTGAGCTGATTAGTAGTGCACCGCAGAAGCCTTCCGGTAGCAGCGCCCTGTACTACTGGCCGGCTTACATGAACTACAGCCCTGATGCGAAGATTCACCTTGAGGGCAAGTCGGATCAGCCTTTTAAGACGGCGGAGAGCCCGAACGGCAAGCTGATGAAGGCTATTGTGGAGTACAAGGACGGTAAGTGGTTTATGCTTACCGGCAAGGAAGGCTCTTCTTCGGCGGCTTCCGATTCTTCCTCGGGCTCTTCTTCTGTCTAGGCCCCACCTTAACGGTTCAGGTCTAACGGTTTGAGGTAGGCTTCTCCCCCGCCTGCGGTAATGCACCGTGGGCGGGGTTCTTTATGTCAAGACTTGGTGATGCTTTGCAGTGGTATTAGGTTGCTTTGTCATCGGCGCTAAATGACGACCGCTGATGGGCATCTGTGTACTTGCCTGTATGATGGGGTTGTCAACTCACTCAATTTCCTTTGTTGACTTCCTATGAAAGGCTGATTATGACGAGCCCTTCCCCCATTTCTGCTGGTACGTCCCGCCGCGTGGCGCTGGGTGCGACCGGTGCCGGTGTGCTGGCTGCGTTGACTGCGTGCGCTAGCGATATTCGCCCGACGGCTGAAGGTTCGGCGTCTAGCTCCGCTTCTGAAAGCGCCTCGGCCGCTACTTCCGCATCTGCTTCTTCGGACAAGTCCTATAAGGGCTTTGTGAAGTTCGATAACTTCGAGAAGAACGGCGAATACGTTCCTGCCACTGCCGAGAAGAAGGCGCAGAATGTGCCCAAGCCCCTCGCCCCGGGGAACATGAACGAAGATAACGTTGATGGCATGTATGCGTTCATTGGCTACTGGCTGGCGAGCTTCAACTATGCGTTGATGACCGGTGATACTGAGCCGATGAAGAAGGCTGACCCTGCAGATGTGTATGCGAAGAGCCTGCAGGAACTTACGATCATGTACGAGAACGATCTGGGCTGGATGTACGGTACGGATACCCCCGTTACTCTTGAGCTGACTAGTGGTTCACCGAAGAAGGCGTCCGGTAAGGGTACCCGTTACGACTGGCCGGCATACATGAACTACAGCGCCGATGCGAAGATTCACATTGAGGGCAAGTCTGACCAGCCCTTTAAGACCGCTTCTAGCCCGAATGGCAAGCTGGCGAAGGTTGCCGTGGAATACAAGGACGGTAAGTGGATTATGCTCACCGGCGATGAAGGCTCTTCTTCGTCGGCTTCCGCTTCTTCTAGCTCTTCTGTTGCCTAGGTCTTCTGTCTAGACCTCACCTTAACGGTTCAGGCCTAACGGTTTAAGATAGGCTTCTCCCCCGCCCGCGGTCATGCACCGTGGGCGGGGTTTCTTTGTGCCGGAACTCTGCGAAAATTCTGCCGTAACTCTGCGGAACCCCAGGGTAGGAAACCCAGGGAACACCCAGGGGAAAACCCGGCGGATGTTCGGGTTCGGCGGAGGGCGCCTCGGGTACGCTTAATGTATATACATTGACGTACTACATGCGGTCTTTACCTGCAGGTTGTGAGCTTCGTGCTGACGGCTTTGGGGGTGAAGGTTCCGACGAAGGACTTCCGATGACTACTTTCTTCACTCGACGTACTGCCTTGGGTGTTACTGTTGCTGGCGCGCTTTCTGCGTTGACTGCGTGTGCCAGCGATATTCGTCCGCTAGCTGGCGGCACCGGCTCGGCTTCTCCGTCGGAGGCGACAACCGCCTCCGAAACTGCTTCCGCGTCGGCGTCTGCTGGCGCATCGGCATCTCCTTCTGCTTCGGCGTCTGCGAGTGCTTCTGTAGCCTCGGGTCTTCCGTCTTCGGGTAAGTCCTATAAGGGTCTAATGAAGTTTGATAGCTATGAGAAGACCGGTGAGTACGTTCCGGCGAGCGCTACGCAGATGGCGCAGAATATGCCGAAGCCTGTTCCTCCGGCGAATATGAAGGAGCACAGCGTTGATGGTGCGTATGCTTTCTTGAGTTTCTGGCTGGCGAGCTTGAATTACCTCATGATGACGGGTAACCCTGGTCCGATTGAGATCGTTTACCATGATGGTTACGGCTGGGAGAAGTATCCCAGCACGATTAAGCTGTATGCGTCGGGTTTGGGTTGGGTGTACGGTACGGAAACTCCGTATATTGTTGAGCTGCTGACGGATGCGCCCCGTGAGGTGCCGGGTAGCAATAATACTCGCTTTATTTGGGAGGGCTATTCCTACATGGATCCCAAGATGATGCGGCATTACAATGGTCAGCCGGAGAAGGCGACGAGTGCTGATGAATCGAAGAAGAAGGTGGCGAGGTTCCGACTGGATTACAAGGACGGCAAGTGGGAGCTGTCTAGCGCCGCATAGTTGCCGCATTGCTGAGGGTTCCCTCTCATGCTGACTTCTCATGCTGTAAGACCCCACACCTGGTAAAACGCTGGGTGTGGGGTCTTAATTTTCTGAACATTCGAAGTGGTCGCGGGGCTATGTGGCGGCTCTCGGGTAACCTTAAAGGTGTATACATTGACGTACTGATAGGTCTTTACAGGGCGTCTACGCCTGCTCTGGCGCACGGTGTTTTTATCTGTTCTGTATTGGTTCCAACGAAGGGCTTCCGATGACTACCTTCTTCACTCGACGTACTCTCCTGGGCGTGGGTGCGACCGGTGTTCTTGCAGCGCTGACTGCGTGCGCTACTGATATTCGTCCGCTGTCGCAGGGCTCGGGTGGTTCCTCTGGTTCGGCTTCTAATGCTGCTTCTGGCGCTACTTCTGGCGTGGCTTCCTCTTCTGTGAGCGCCTCGGCGTCACCTTCTCCGACTGATGATCACACGCCCGGCTCATACGTGGGCCCGATTAAGTTCAATAACTACGAGCGGAGCGGCACCTACATTCCGGCGAGTGCGGAGGCGCCGGCGCAGAACGTGCCGAAGCCTCTTATCCCGGAGAAGATGAAGGAGAACAGCCCCGAGGGTGCTTACGCTCTGATGGGCTATTGGCTTGCTTCCCAGAATTATCTGATTCTGACCGGCGATGTTGAGCCGCTGATGAAGGCGGATCCTGCGAAGGCTTTTTTGAGGAACTCTAGGACCATGATTAAGCTCTACGAGTCGGGTCTGGGTTGGATTTACGGTTCGGATCAGCCGTACAAGATTGAGATTGCGGAGAATGAGCTTCAGCCGGTTGCTAATAAGCAGGACCGTTATGAATGGCTTGTGACTGTTGCTTATGATCCTGCCGCTAAGTACCACATTGAGGGTGAGCCTGATGCGATCGTTGAGGAGGAAAAGACGATTCCTCGCACGACGAAGTTCATCATGGAGTACAAAGAGGGCATGTGGCGCATGCTCTTGGACAATAACAGTTAAATTCCGCTCCTTCTGATACTCACTACTTAAGGATTTCTGATGGCGGCTTTCCTTTCTCGGCGTGCAGCCCTACTAGCTGCCGGTGCGGGCGCTATTACGATGCTGAGTGCCTGCTCTAGCGATATTCGTCCGTTGGCTGATAGCTCCCCGTCTGCTTCTGGGGAGGCTTCCTCTTCAGCAAGTTCTAGCGCCTCTGCTAGCCCCTCCGCTTCTGCTAGCTCATCCTCTGCGGATGGTTCTTCTGAGAAGTCTTATCTGGGGCCGGTAAAGTTCGATAACTATGAGAAGAAGGGTGAGTACGTCCCCGCGGATGAGACGCACAAGGCGCAGAATGTGCCCAAGCCCCTCCCTCCGGCGAATATGCATGAGAAAACCATTGATGGCGCATACTCTGCCTTTAGTTTTTGGCTTGCCAGCGTCAACTATCTGGTGCTCACCGGTGACGATGAGCCGTTGAAGCAGGCTGACCCCTCCGGCAGGGATGTGAAGTCTTTCCATGACTACGTGACTTTTTATGAGTCCAATGAGGGGTGGTTTTACGGTTCGGAGCATGCGCTTCAGGCTGAGATGATGACCCCGCAACCTGAGAAGGTATCGGGTAGCGACTCCCTCTACTACTGGCGTATCACGCTGTCCAAGGACTCTAAGGCGATGATGCATGTTGAGGGTAAGGGAAACAGGCCTATGTACCAGAACACTTCCATGGAGCCTGAGCTTTCCGACCTGAAATTGTCGTATCAGGACGGCAAGTGGTTCACTTACCCCACCAAGGTACATGGACAAGGCTCTGCGAGCCCGAGCACCAAAGCATCCGATGAGGCTAACGCTAAGAATGCCTAGAGCATCTTTGCTGAGTCCGTCTTAGGGGCGGGGATTCACCTCGCTTACAGGCGCATAAGATTTAGGGCTTAGGCCCATGACCCTACGCACTACTTAAGGATTTTTCATGGCAACTTTTCTTTCTCGACGTGCCGCACTAGCGGCTGCTACCGGTGCCGGTGCGGCTGTAGCGCTGACTGCCTGCGCTAGCGATATCCGCCCGCTGGCTGATAGCTCTTCTTCTCCTTCCGGTGAGGCTTCACCTTCGGCAAGTGCTTCTGAATCTGCGAGCGCATCCGCTTCAGCGTCTGCCGCTGATTCCGGCAAGAAGTCGTACAAGGGCACGGTGAAGCTCGACAAGTACGAGAAGAACGGCGAGTACGTTCCTGCCACGGCTGAAAAGAAGGCACAGAACGTGCCGAAGCCTGTTGTTCCGGAGAAGATGAACGAGGCAACCGTTGAAGGCATGTACCAGTTCCTCAGCTACTGGCTGGCGAGCTTCAATTACATGTTTATGACGGGCGATTACGAGCCGCTCAAGAAGGCTGACCCATACTCCCACTATGCGAACGAGGGCAGCAATGCTGTTATCATCTACTCTTCCGGCAGGGGCTGGGTATACGACACGGATGCGCCGGTTACCGTTCAGCTTCTGACCGACGCCCCGAAGAAGGTCGCGGGCGGACCCAACCGCTACGATTGGCTCGGACGCATCATCTATGACCCCAACGCGAAGATCCACATTGAGGGTCAGGACCCCGCTCCCCTAGTCGATGGATCCACTAAGAGCGAGGCAACCAACTTCGCGGCGGACTACAAGGACGGTGCGTGGTACATGCTCAGTGATGAGGATGCTGATGCATCCTCTTCCGAGAAGAGCAGCGCTAGCGCCTAAAACCCGCCTCTAAGCGGCTGGTTTTGAAAGTGAGGGAAGCTCCCGTATGCAGTTGAGATTGCATGCGGGGGCTTCCTCTTTACCTACGTGCGGTGGCGATGTTCCCTTATGCGTTCATGAGCGGACTTTGAACATGCGTCAGTTCCTTCGGGTACGCTTAAAAGTACACTGACAAACCGTTTAGGGGTTCTCATGCCTACTTTCGTTACTCGCCGCACCGCCCTGGGCGTTGCTACCGCTGCCGCGCTCGCTTCCCTGACTGCCTGCGCAAGTGATATTCGCCCGCTGGAGGACCCGAGCGTAGTTGACCCGATGCGTCCCTACAAGGGCGAGTTGAAGTTCAATAGCTACAAGTCCACCGGAACCTACCGCCCCGCAAGCACCACGAAGAAGGCGGAGAACCCGCCCATGCCCGTTCCTCCCGAGAACATAAAGTCGAAGACGATCTCCGGCATGTATGCGGCGCTGGGCTACTGGCTCGCAGCCCTGAACTATCTGACGGTTACCGGCGACGCTGCCCCGTTCAAGGACGTGGACCTAGACGGTATCTACGTACAGAAGATGAAGATATACGTAGACTTGTACGCGAAGGATGAGGGGTGGATGTACGGCACCGATACGCCGCTCTTGGCTGAGCTGATCGAAGAGACTCCACAGAAGGTTGACGATGAGCAGTACCGTTGGAAGGGTATTGGCCGTAACCATAAGGCCGCCGTTCTCCATTACGTACCGGAGGACAGGGATATTCACATTGCAGATACGAGCGGCAGCTCTGCTAATGATGAGGTCACTTTTGTGTTGAATTATCGGAACAATACGTGGATGGTCACCATTGAGACGAAAAGCTCTTCGACAGCTACCCCCGACTCCTCGGGCGGAAGCAATTCTGGCCTCAACGTTTAGGATGCAGTGGCATAGACACCGACACCACGTACGCCTAACAAACAGCACTTTTCGTTAGCTAACGCAGTTTTTGCAGTATTTTCCCAGGTTTAATACCCAAAAAATCATAAACATATCCAAATACACTAAGGTACTCTGAAATAGATACACCGATAATCTATTGAAGGGTACCTTATGTCCACCTTCGTGACCCGACGCGCCGCCCTTGGCATCGCCACCACCGCCGCGCTCGCCTCCTTGACCGCCTGCGCCAGTGATATTCGCCCGCTCAGCGACCCGAGCGTACTTGATGCTCAGCGCGTTTACAAGGGCGATTTGAAGTTTAACAACTACGAATCGCAAGGAACCTACATTCCCGCAACCAGCTCGAAAAAGGCGGAGAATCCGCCCAAGCCTGTCCCTCCTGCAGAGATGAAAGCCAAAACGACGGAGGGCATGTACGCCGCCATAAACTACTGGTTGGCTTCTTTCAATTACCTTATGATTACCGGCGACATTGAGCCCTTTAAGGCTGTGGATATAAACCGAAACGATATCTACAAGGCCGAACCTTTCGTCGAATTTTATGAGAATAACACTGGCTGGGTGTACGGTACTGATGCGCCGTTCTCAGCAGAGCTGACCGAGGACGCTCCGCAGAAGGTTGACGAACAACAGTACCGCTGGCTGGGTGTTGGCCGGTATAACAAGGAAGCAAAGATTCACTACACAGATGGCAGGGAACTCACCATGGCCTCATTGAGCAGCGGCCCCGGTGATTATGAGTTCTTCTTTATCTTGGAGTATCAGGATGGCGCCTGGACGGTTCGGAATGAACCCGCCAAGCTGACATCAAGCTCAGCCAGCTCAAACGGCAGCAGCTCCGGCGCCCCCGTTTAGAACCCCGGCCATATCGTAGTCGTGCGAAAATCTCTGTGCCCCGTGTTTTTCGTCATCTACCGCCGCTTTTACGGCATTGAAGGCGCACACAACATTGGGCTGGCCGCTCCCCTGCGATATTCTGGAATTAGTTCAATACCGGCACATACTTTATTCACCTCAGAAAGAGCCCCATGTCTACCATGTATACCCGCCGCACCGCCCTGACCGCACTGGGTCTGGGCACTGCCGCGCTTCTTGCCGCATGTTCCTCGAAGTCCTCCGAATCTTCAGCAACCGCGAGCGCATCCGCACCCGAGTCTTCGGCATCCGCGAGCGCTACCGCATCCGTCTCCCCCACCGCGAAGGCAACCACCACCATTGAACCCGGCCCCAGCATGAAGGGTGAGGTCGTTCTTGCCGACTACTCCTCCACCGGCACTTTTGAGCCCGGCACCAAGGAGCACAAGGCAGTGAACGTCGCGATTCCCGTGGAGCCGGCGAAGCTGCGTGAGAACAGTGTTGAGGGTCTGCACGCGTTCATTGCGTACTGGCAGGCTACCCTGAACTACCTGCTGCTGACCGGTGACGGTGCACGCTTCACGAACATTGACCACACCGGCGATTACTCGACTGTGGCTGAGTTCTTCCAGAGCATGTACGCTTCGGAGACCGGCTGGGTTATTGGTTCGGAGCGTCCGATGGTTCTGTCGTTGACTGCTGACCGCCCGACCAAGGATACCCGCACCGGCTACTACACTTGGGCAACCGAGATGGTGATTGATGGTGCTGAGGGTGCTGGCGTGTACAGCAAGACCAATGATCGTGTGCAGCCGCTGACTGAGGTGTTCAAGTACCCGGGTAAGCCGGTGGCTGGTCAGATTGTGGCGCATTACCAGGACGGCACTTGGCGTATGGTGCGTCGTGCTCCGGGTACTGCTTCTGCTTCGCCGGTTCCGTCGCTGAGCCCGAGCGCTTCGGCTGAGGGTTCTGCGTCTGCGGAGGCTACCACTGCTTCTGCTGAGGCATCGGCACAGTAGATTCAGATCCCCTTTATACCGCTGAGAAGCCACATATGTTTCGAGAAGCCACCATTATGGTTGCTTTTCGAAACACATGTGGCTTTTCGCTTTTATTCTTTCTTGAATAAAGACAGATATAAACAAAAAAGCCTTGATCCCGAAGAATCAAGGCTTTTTCCTAGTGTGACCCCAACCGGATGGGTACGGTGATGAGGGCGCATAATGCCGAGCGCGCGAGGGATTTCATTATGCGTCCGAATGCCACGCCGTAAGAAGTGGCGGGGCATGATGCCGAGCGCGCGAGGAAATCCATCATGCCCTGGAGTGCCGCGACGTAAGGAGCGGCGCCGTGAGAGGCTCACGGCGGCACCGTAGAATCTAAAACCAGTTTCACCGGATAAACAAAGAAACTCCCCAGTCTTTCGACTGGAGAGCTTCTTTCCTAGTGTGACCCCAACCGGATTTGAACCGGTGTTGCCGCCGTGAGAGGGCGGAGTACTAGGCCGCTATACGATGGGGCCATGAGATTTACATCTCTTTTACCAGGTCTCCCTGGCAACACATATAACTATACAGAGGTTCCCGAAAACAACCAAATCGAAAAGCGGTGAATTGAGTCACATATTTTACACCGAGTGCAAGACCCACCATACAGGCTCTTTTCCAGCTACACCAGGCACTCCCCCGGCAGCTTCAACCACCACCACACCCCACCTCCACCCAATAAACACCCCGTAAAACGCCACGGCGCCAAGGCACAAAAATGCGCCCCGCACAGTGTACGGGGCGCATCCACTCAAACTAGAGCAAGAAACTATGCCTTACGGCGGCGAAGCACCATCACAGCAGCACCAGCAATCAGTGCAAACGCACCGACAGCAGCCAGGCTCAGAACACTCTGAGCACCGGTCTTAGCCAGCGAGCCCTTGCTCTGAGGCGCAGACTTGGTCGCCGAAGCGCTCACCTGAGAATCAACACCGGAGCTCTTAGGCTGAGACTCAGACTTTGCCGAAGAAGAGTTCTTCAGCGGCGCGGTCTTCGTAGTAGTTCCCATCTGGTCGTTAGCTTCCTCGGTCTTCGAAGGTTCACCCTTGGGCTGCTCAGCCGCCGGCTTCTCCGCTACTGCAGCAGATGCGGAAGGCGATGCCGAAGCATTGGTCGGGAATGCCGGCTCATCAGCCTCATTGCGGTTATCTGCGTTGCCAGCGTCCTTCGCGTCATTAACAATCAGCGAAACAGCCGAATCATAATTGCGGTTGGTAGCAACATCAGAACCAGCAGTAACGGTGCCGAGCATGTAGCCCTGGCTGTACTGCATGGTGTTCGCCGGAACACGCAGAGTTGCCTCGAAGGAGTACTTGCCGGTGCGTGCGTTGTAGACGAACGCGCTTGCCGGAACGACAGTGGAGACCTTCTGAATGTTTGCCAATTCGCTATCGGTCAGCTTGTCATAACCCATCGACCACTCGCCCTCCTTGACGAGGAACAGGCGGAGACCTTCGGCCGGCGGCTTGTCATAGTCGTAGCCGGACACGTGGAAGGTGTAGGGGCGGGTAATGTCGACGGTACCCTCAGCGAAGTTCAGGGTGGGGTCAATCAGCACTGCGGTAGCCTGCTTCGGGTAACCCTGGAAGGGAACCTTTGCGGGATTAATAGTCGCAGTGGAGGTGAACTCGCCCTCGGAAACCTCAGCGTAGAACTTCACGATGGAGTTCGGAACCAGCTTCTGCTGCGAGGAAGGAACAGCCTTGCCGTTACGATCCACGGTCGCCTTGGAGGTGTAGGTGTCGGTCAGGGAGCCTTCGCCGGTCTTCGCGTTCAGCACGTAGGGTACTGCCGCGGTGGTGTTGGCGATGTCCTGCTTATCCACTGCGATGACGGAGCCGTCCTCGGCGATGGTCAGGTCGTTAGCCTTACCGCCGTTCATCTCAACCTCGCCGATTACGCGGTCGGCCTTAGCGTCAAAGATAGCGATCTTGCCGGTACCGAAATCGGTCACGTACACCAGGTCGCGGTCCTCGTCGTTCTCCATGGACAGCGCCTGGGTGCCGAACTTAACGAACTTCTTGAACGCACCGGTGGTCAAATCGTAGACGGAGATACCGGAGTTCACGCCGTCCACGCCCTGCGAGGAGACGTAAATTTCGTTCTCGGAGTGGTCAATAGTGACGTCAGAGGGACGAACCTCAACGGAGGAATTCTCGCCCCGGGTCTGAATAACCTGCTCAGTCTTGAAGGTGTGAGTGTTGATCACGAAGACCTTGCCGCCGGTACGCTCGGGCACGTACAGCTTGTCGCCATCAACGGTCATGTTCATGCCAATGTAGCGGGTACCGCCATTGGGGGCACCCTCCAGCTGCAGCTTGGTGACCTCGAAAGTCTTCATGTCGATTGCGGACACGTAGTAGCGGCCGGTCACGAACACCTTGCCGGAGTTGTGGTCCACCAGCACGGAGCGGGGGTGCTCAATCCAGTTCGGGTCGCTCTCAGAGATACCGTGGTTAGTCCAAATCTGCTCCATGGTGTTCTGGTCGAACACAGACAGGGAGTTGTCGGTGGTGTTAGTAACCCACACGGTGCCGGACACGTCATCAACAGTGATGCCGTACGCGGAAACGTAGCCGAATTCCCCATTCTTATCCAGCTCGAAGGGAAGCGCTGCCACTTCTTCAATCTGAAGAGTGTCTGCGTTGACACGAGCAATAGTGGAGGCGAGGTTACTATTACCGCCCACGCCGACCATCCAGATCTTGTTGGTCGCCTTGGAGTAGGCAACCTGGTACTGGCCGGGCAGGCCCTGGGTAATCTGTGCGACGGATGCGGAGGTGTCAACAACGCGGCTCAGCGATGCGGTGGAAGGAGCCGATGCGCTGGAGGCGGCGGTCTGGTTTGCGGTGTTCGGTGCTGCGAAGGAGGCAGGAATCATGGCTGCGCCGGAGATTGCGAGCGCGAGGGAGCCAACTGCGAGCCCCTTCAGTGCTTTACCCGAGGAGGGAGTGAGGTTCAATGTGTGTCCTTCAAATGTGTAACGGAAGTGCTCACATGCCGCATGCGAATGCTAACGAGACACCCGTGAATATGCGGTGACATATTCGACGGCACGAAAAGCAGAAATGCAGGTAACGCATAAATTTACCTACCTTCTAATCCTCAGTGTTTTCCCAGGAAAATACAAGCAGCGACGTGGGTGTGTTTTGTATTTTTATGAGTGAGCCCCTAATTCGCCTCCAGTATCACGTGAAGGTTGAGCTGTTTCCGGGGTTTTTCCTTGCTCTTGCAGGCAAAAACCCTGTCCACAAGGGGTGTTGTGATGCTTTTATATTTACACATTAATGTAAAAGTTTAGGTGAGGCGCGCCAGCAACATTCACTGCGGGCCACGCATTTTTTCGACATTCAAAACCTATATTTTTACAGACAAGTGCACATATATAAATATGTTTTAAAACCTCTGCCCAGCATTAGCCCAAGCAGGCACGCAAAAGGCGGGTACCCCTCCCCCAGATTCGAAGAATCCGAAAGAGAAAATACCCGCCTTCTCACGCGTTACATCGAGCATTCAAGCCCGAAAACTAAACGCTACGCTTTATGCCTTGCGGCGGCGCATCACCAGAGCAGCACCCGCAATCAGCGCCACAGAAGCGAAAGCAACCAGCGGCATCACAGCGTCAGCACCGGTGTTCGCCAAAGCGCCACGCGAAGAGCCAGCCTGCGAGGAACCAGCATCGCTCTTAGCTGCCGAGGAACCACCGATAGAAGAGTCAGAACCGCTGTTCTTCACAGCCGAACCGGACTTATCAGCCTTCACAGCATCCGGAGCAGACTTGGAGTCAGACTTGGAGTCCTGTGCACCGGTCTTAGCGTCAGACTTGGCATCAGACTGAGATGCCTGATCCTTAGAGGTCTGGTCCTTGGAGGTCTGATCCTTAGCCTCTGCGGTGTTCTCGGACTTAGCGTCAGACTTCTTATCCTCAGACTTAGCGTCCTCAGACTTAGCGTCCTCAGCCTTCTTGTCTTCTGCCTTCTTGTCCTCAGGCTTCGGATCAGCCGGCTTCGGATCAGCCGGCTTCGACTCATCAGCCTTCACACCGGTCACCGTCGGGTAACCCGCGAACTGCAACGAAGTCGGAGTGATGCCCACCGGAGCTGCGCTCGCGTCGGTGTCCTTCACACCAACCTTGAACTTCAGAATCGAGTTAGCCTTCAGCTGCTGAACCGATGCGGGAACGTCGTTACCCTGGCGGTCCTTGCCGGGCAGGGTGGTGTACTCGCTGGCAGTGGTGATCTCGCCGGTGGTGCCGTTGAGCACGTAGGGCAGGGTCACCTTTTCGTCGCGGTCCTTCTTGTCGAGAACCAGCACGGAGCCGTCCTTGAGCAGGGTCACGTCGTTTGCGGCTGCGCCGTTCATCTCGACCTCGCCGATGACCTCGTCAGCGCGGCCGTCGAAGACAGCCACCTTGCCGGTGCCGAAGTCGGTCACGTACACCAGGTCGCGATCCTCATCGTGCTCCAGTGCGAGCGCCTGGGTGCCGAACTTGACGAACTTCTTGAACGCGCCAGTGGTCAGGTCGTACACGGAGATACCGGAGTTGACGCCCTTCACACCCTGAGAAGAAACATAAATCTCATTCAGCGAGTGATCCACCGCCACGTCGGAGGGGCGAACCTCAACGGTGGAGTCCTCACCCTGAGTCTGGATGGTCTTCTCAACCTTGAAGGTCTTGGTGTCCACGACGAAGAGCTTGCCACCGGTGCGCTCGGGCACGTACAGCTTGCCGCCGTCCAGGAACAGGTTCATGCTCACGTAGCGAGTACCGCCGTCGGGTGCGCCTTCGAGCTGAATCTTCTCAACCTGCTTGGTCTTCAGGTCAATCGCGGATACGAAGAAACGACCGGTCACGAAAGCCTTACCGGACTCATGGTCAACCAAAACGGAGCGGGGGTGCTCAATCCAGTTCGGGTCGTCCTTCTTCACGCCCTCGTTGGTCCAGATGAGCTTGAGGGTCTGCTGGTCGTACACTGCCACGGAGTTGTCGGTGGTGTTGGTGACCCAGACGGTGCCGTCCACGTCATCAACAGTCACGCCGTACGCGGAGGTGTAACCGTACTGGCCCTTGTCGTTCTTCTTCACGGGCAGCTCGGCGAAAGCCTCGGTCTGCAGGGTGTCTGCATCCACGCGTGCCAGGGAGGAAGCGAGGCCGCCGCGTGCACCAACGGTGGGTACGAACAGCTTGTGGTTCTTCTTGGAGTAGCCAACCTGGAACTGGCCGGGCAGACCCTGAATGATGTTTGCAACGCTAGCGTTTGCATCCACGGTACGGTGCGCCTCGGTGGAGGGGGTGGTGGCGTTGTTGTCGGTTGCCTTGGTGGTCTTGGTGGCGGTTGCCGGGTAGCCCTGGAACTCGCGGGTTTCGGGGGTGACCTGCTTGACCTCGGAGTTGTCGCCTGCGGTTGCGGTGACCTTGAACTTCAGGATGGAGTTCGCCTGAATGTCGGTGGTCTTTGCGGGTACGTCGTTGCCCTGTCGGTCCTTGCCGGGCTTGCTGGTGACCTGACTGGAGGTGCTGACGGTGCCGGTGGTGCCGTCGAGGACGTAGGGCACGGTTGCGGTTGCGCCAGCCTGCTTGTCCACAGCGACAACGGAGCCGTTGGGCAGTACGACCAGGTCGTTTGCCTTGCCGCCGTTCATGGCGACCTCAGCGATCAGCTTGTCTGCTGCGCCGCCGTCAATCACGCCGACCTTGCCGGTGCCGAAGTCAGAGACGTACACCAGGTCGTTCGCCTCGTCGTTGTCCAGCGCGAGTGCCTGGGTGCCGACCGGGATGAACTTCTTGAACTCGTGGGTGGTCGCGTCGTAGATGGACACGCCGGAGTTCGCGCCCTTCACGCCCTGGGAGGAGACGTAAATTTCGTTCTGGGAGTGGTCAATCGCGATGTCGGAGGGGCGAACCTCACCCTCAGCGTTGCCCTTGGTGTCGAAGCTGCTCTCTACCTTGAAGGTCTTGGTGTCGATGACGAAAATCTTGCCGCCGGTACGCTCCGGCACGTACAGCTTACCGCCGTCAACCAGGATGTTCATGCTGATGTAGCGGGTGCCGCCGTCGGGTGCGCCTTCGAGCTGGATCTTCTCAACCTGCTTGGTCTTCAGGTCGATAGCGGATACGAAGAAACGACCGGTCACGAAAGCCTTACCGGACTCGTGGTCAACCAGAACGGAGCGGGGGTGCTCAATCCAGTTCGGGTCGGTCTCTGCGATACCCGCGGTGGTCCAGACCTGCTGCATCGTTGCCTGATCGTACACGGACACGGAGTTGTCAGTGGTGTTGGTAACCCAGACGGTACCGTCTACATCGTCAACGGTGATGCCGTAAGCTGCGTCGTACTGGTAGCCCTTGTCGTTCTTGACGATGGGCAGCTCGGCGACTGCCTCAATCTTCAGGGAGTTCGCGTCAATACGAGCGATAGTGGAAACGTGCTTGTCGCGGTCTGCAGTGCCAGCAACCCAAATCTTGTTGGTCTTCTTGGAGTATGCGACCTGGAACTGACCGGGCAGGCCCTGAGTAATCTTAGCCATCGCCTTGTCAGTGATGGTGCGAGCGTCAGTGCTCTGGCTTGCTGCCGGGGTGGAGTCTGCCGCGAACGATGCGGGGATGGCGGCAATACCGGAAATTGCCAGTGCCAGCGATCCAACGGCGAGGCCCTTGAATGCCTTGCTCGAAGCGAGGTTCATATGTATGTCCTTTTTCGTGGGTGGTGTGTAAAGGTGCGTCTATCCCCCACCGATGGGTGGTGAGGTGCCGCGTTTTTCCTGCTCTCTAGTGTGGGTTTCGTGGGCCCACGAGGAAGAAAACTAGTCTTCACACAGTATTAAGTAAGGCAACCGTTAACTTACCTTCTAGGTAATACTTACTTAGCGCACAGGATTTTTCAAGATTTCAGGTATATATGACGCAAAATTTCATATGCCAGGCACAGCCTGTCACTAAAACTCCCCGAGGTGCGGCAATATAGCAGCGAGGCGCAACGGGGCACAGCAAAACCCCCGCCTCCAGCAAAGCCAGAAGACGGGGGTTCCACACACCCCAATACACAGTGCCGAAGTGACACGGTGCCGGGGTGACTAAAAATTAGGAGACATACGAGAAGTCAGTGAACAGCAGGTTCTGCAGCTTGTAGCGGCGAATGAAACGAGCCAGCTCCGCGCGAGTAGTCGGCGCGGTCGGGTTAAACACACCCGAAGCATCCAGCACGATGTCGTTCGCGCCAGCCCACGCAACGTAACGGTGCAGAGTACCAGCACCGAGCACGTCGCGGAAACGAGAACCAGTGCCCTCCTTCATTTCGGTCAGCTGAACCTCCGCGTTGTACTGGAACAGCACAGCCGCCAGCTCCTCGTGAGAAACCGGTGCGGTCGGGTCAATCTTGTCGCCACCAGTGAGCGGCTCGGTGATCTTGCGGTCACGAGCCCAGTGCAGCGCGTTCGCGGTCGGGCGGTCTGCCACATCCGCAAAGGGTGCAACATTAGAGTTTTCGCTCACGCCAGCGTGACCAGCAGCGTGGTTCAGCAGAGCAATAAGCTCCTCACGGGTCACAGGGCGGTCCGGCTCAAACGCGCCAGTCTGCGGGTTCGGCATCAGCCACTTCTTCTGGTTCGCCATGCGGATATCCTCAGCGAACGGGTGGTTATCCGGAACGTCCTCGAAAGAAGTCTTCAGGATCTTGGTCTCAGCCACGGGGATGCGCGCAGCAATCTGGCGGGTGATCTCCTGACCCCACGGGTCGGAGCAAATATCCAGCTGCAGGGCGTGGTCAACGCCCTCACCCTGCATCAGCTCGATGGGGAACTGGTCGCTACCGCTGAAGCTGTCAGCGTCACCGTCAAATTCGGGGGTGAGCGGCCAGGAGCGCAGAGTTTCGAAAGAGTCGTTACGAACGTAGCCGTGGCGTACGGTCAGGGTGGTGCCTTCGGTGAGGAATTCGCGCAGACCGTGTGCAGTGTAGTTGACGGTCATACCGGTTTCAGTGATGGTGGCGCGCTGAATGACGAGGCGCGGGCCTTTAGTTTCCTCGGTTGCCGGGGCAAGGTTTGCGGGAGCTTCGTCTGCATGAGCGGCCTGTGCCTGCAGGGCAAGTGCGCCTGCGGCTGCGGCGGCGGAAGCACCCTTTACGAAGAATCGTCGTGAGAGTCGATGGTTAAGCAAGGGCATGATTGTCCTATTCAGTTCTTGTTTGAGTTGAGTGAGTTACGGGTGGCAGGACGCGCGGACAGCGGCGTAAACGGTGAGTGAGGCCGATACGTTGGGTTCCCTCCCCTGTGTGCGTGAGTGAGACGCAGGATACCGGGGTGCGGGTGTCTGTCGGGCGGATGCGCGGTGAGTGAGACCGGCACGGTTCCCTGACCCAGTCATCTAGCGTACCTTAAGGTCCCCTTTAAAGCGAAGACGAAACGGCGGTGATTTTACGCCCATTTTCGGTATTCAACGAAGTAGGGGCGTTATCTGGCAACGTTTACCGGAAGTTGGTATGGGTTCTTGATGGGGCGGCTTTGAATTGCTCTACGCCGAAGTGTTCCGGGATGTGGAATATGTGGGGTTCTGAGGTTTTATGTGCGACACGCCGTTTCAAACCCTTTTCAAAGAGTTATAGTTATTGGTACCCTATCACTGTTTCTATATCCTAACAAAGGAGTTACCCATGGAGGCCAAGGAATTCTCTGAGAAGGCCCTCCTCTTTTTCGCCAAGTCCAAGTACGCCGACCTCTTCGGCGTGGCACTGGTTATCGCCATCGCAATCGCCTCAGGATACCTGAGCACCAACCTCGCCAAGTACGTTGACTGGGGCCCGATTACGAGCTTCATTCCCCTCGGCGTGATTTCCGTGATTAACGTGGGTATTTCAATGATGTCTACCCGCCTGACCGGCCGCCTCTCCAACGTTGGCAACGTGCTCGGCATTATTAACACGGCACTGTCCGGAGCAATCGACTACATTCTGGGCAACAAGGCTGCAATCATCACCTACCCGGTCACTTTTATCGTGTACACCTTCGCGATTCGTAGGTGGCAGAACTCCGAACGCGGCAAGGCTCTAGAACCGCCGACCGGCACGAAGGGCCAGCTGATTATTGGCGGTATTGTAGCGGGTTCGTTCGCGTTCTCCCTGGTAACGAACTACATTGGCTACGGCGGCCAGACCTCATTCCTGTTCTGGATCACGACCGTAGTGTTCGGCCTGTCCCTGTCAGCGAACATTCTGAACGCGCTCAAGCTCACGATGCAGTGGCAATTCTGGTTCCTGTACAACACCGTGCAGTGCATCAAGGCGCTGACCCAGGGCAACTTCGCGAACGTCGGCAAATACATTTTCTACATCATCAACAGCGTGGCAGCACTGCTGTTGTGGACCCGAAATGGCACCGCAGCCAAGGGCACCGTGGCGGTGGCGTAAGGGGCGGTTCCCTGGCGCACCAGCTACCGCATATCCACCCAGCGATATGTAGACACTCATAATAGATAGAGGGAGGGGCCCTCCGGCAATACGACCGGAGGGCCCCTCCTCTGCATTGTGCGGGCATATTTGCCAGCTTCGATAGGCGGCTAGGTTAGCCCAGCGGAATCGCGCTACCCTTCAGAACCTGACGCTCAGGAGCCGAATCACTACCCACCTTCGCGATGGGGAAAGCAACAAACGCCTGAACGCCCTTCTCACGAAGAATCGCCTTCTCATCCGCCAGCTCGGACACGAAAATGTCAGAGCTCAAAGAGCCGCGTTCCATCGCCTTGCCGAGTTCGTCAACCACCCTACGGTAGGGGTGGCTGCGCAGCACGGTTCGCAATCGGGCGGGCGTAACCCTTCCGGAGGATACCGGAAGCACCATGAGCCGCGGGTGCAAAGCGTTGTACGGGTACGCACCGGGGGTCACGCCAATCCGGTGGATCTGGTGAATCACCGGGAAGTTCGCAATACCCACCAGCGCGCAGAAGGCGAGCGCAGTATCCGTCGGCTGCGGGACGGTGAAACCGGTTCCGGTTCGGGAATCCGGCTTATTATCCAGCGAGTCGTGCAGGGTCTGCCCGGTAATGCCGCTGAGCATCGCGGAAGGTTCCCAGGTTGCCAGGTCCGCGCACATCAAACGCAGGCGGTGCTTAATGAACTCCTGACCCTTGTTGCGGGTCTTCATCTCCCAGCGAGACGCGCCGTGATCCGGGCGAGGTGCCTTGGCTTCAAAACGCCAGTAGGAAGGTTCGCCCAGGCCGGAGATCCAGAGCAGAGACAGCAGGTCGTCACGTTCCATCAGCGCATCCAGATGAGCCTGTCGGGTCTTCTGGTGAAAAGCCCAGTCGTTCGGATACTTCTCCGCGTCGATTCCTCGAATACGCGGGGAGAACGGGGAGAAAACAGCTGCTTCCTTACCCGCACCGTAGGACTGGTCGACGTTCACCCAGCTACCGTCAGCAGCCAAGGAAGAAACGTAGGAGTGCACGCACTTGGCAATTTCTTCTTCTGACACGCCTTCAGCATGCATCTGGGCGCGCGGTTGACCCTCCTGAGACCAACCGACAGTGACGGTTCCGGGGTGATTCTGCTCAACCATCAGGGACAGCCCGTAGAGGGCAAAATGGGTCAATGCCGAGGTGTAGTCACCGGCAATAGTCAGCGTTGCCATTAGTGTCCCTCCCGTGAAATCTGGGCGTCTGCTGCGCGTTCAACGGCCTCAAGGTAGGCGGTAGCGTACGGGCCGTAGGTGCGGCTCGTCTGCTCCATGAGGTTATCCCAGTAACCGACGTTGAAGAGTCGGGTCGCCTGTTCCTTGAGCGCTTCGTAGTCCGTTCCCTCGGGCAGATAGCCTTCCTTGAGCAGGAAGCCTGCATCGTGAGCGAAGGAGAACCGGCCGTGACCGTGACTACAGCCAATGATCCGCAATACCAGGTCGCGGTGCTCCCCCACCTTTTCAGGCGAGGCCGCAACCATGAGTGCAGACAGCTGCTCGTGACGCCAGCCCCTCGGCAGGGCGCTACGGCTACGGGCGCGGTACGCCTCAGCCACGGAACGGCGGCCGCTCTTTGCAAGAGCGTCCGCTTCCGGGTCTGCACCTAGCATCTGCTGGAAACGCAGGTCACGTTTGCCTTCGTCGTGGTACCTTGCCGCCAGTTCCAGTGCTTCGGAGAATTCCGGTGCCAGGCCGAGGTTCTCGGCAATCTGGCGGGTACGCTCAGCAACATCGTTCTGGTGGTCGTCCAGAAGAACGGGACCAGCCAGCACCAACTCCTGAGCAATATCGGAACCTTCAACAGACTTTTTCTCGGTCTCATTGGTCACTTTGGCGTACCAGGAGATAACTTCCTGACCGTCCTCAGCCTCGGTAGAAAGCTCAGAAGCGATCCTCTTCTTACCGTCCGCGCTCTGAGCGTCGAGCAACTCCGCTACCTCTTCGGGTGAGAGGCCCAGGTATTCCCTGAAGTCTTCCTCACGGTCCGCGCACTTCTCGTACACGTAGAGCTTGATGCCCTTGGGGAAGGGCACAGCCTTCAGCTCGTCCTTCTTAGAAGGCAGCTCACGCTGAGTCACGGCAATGCCCTGGTTCGTGAACGGGATACTACCCGTGTCAAGAAGCAGAACGTCACCAGGAGCCAACGACTGACGGCTCTCTTCCCCATGGTCAGCATCCTGCCACAGGGAAATTTCACCCTGACGGTAAAGGAATTTACGCGGCTTCACGCCGTGCTCATCCTGGTAGTCCAGAATCTCCTGGAGAATCTTCAGATTCGCAGGGAAGGTCTCCATGTCGCTCGGTGCAAAGTAGCTGGTCTTGAGAATCTCCATGGCGGCAGAAGTGTTGCTCGGCAGGTTATCGCGCACGATAACACCACCCATTGCGGTTTCTGCATCCAGGGAGTCGTGCAGCCACAGGTCAAGGTCCGGCTCATCGTAGGGATTCTCGTCGGTACGCGAGAATTCCAGCAGGTCAGGCCATTCCGGGCGCTGGTAGAGCAGACGCTCCGGGGAGGACTGCACCGGCGGGTTCTTCACCATTGCGGCGGGGTTCACCGACGGGTTCTCAGCACCGTTGAGCGCTTCGAGCCAACCATACGCATTGCTCAGGTCGACCGCTTTGTAGGGAGGCGCGTCCTTCTTTACTGAGTCACCGCTCACAGGCTCAATAACGACGACCTTGGAATCCGTACGGTGACCCAGGCGGTTAACACGTCCGAAGCGCTGCGCCAAGGAAGAAGCCGGAGCCAGCTCAGTCACCAGGTCAGCAAAGTCAACGTCAATACCGACTTCGAGAGTCTGGGTGGCAACAATAACCTTCACGGACTTATCGCCTTCGGTAGTGAAGAGCTTGCTGTGCTTCTTCTGCAACTTTTTCAGGTCGTACGGGCGCATGCGTCCTACGAGAAGCTGAACCTCTTTCTCCTTTTCAAGCACCTTGTTCTTAACTAGCGCTTCCTTGATGGCGATAGCCGTCCGCACGTGGTTGACGATACAGCCGATAGTGTGGGCTTTCTCGGAGCCTTCGCTCGCCTCACGGTGAGCAAGGAAATCCATAATGGCGTCCACAGCAGCATCCACGACCGCACGGTTACCGGGCTTGCCATCCCACTTATCGATGGGGCGGAGCACCAGTTCCTTATGCGAGTAGACACGTTTGTGCAGCTCTTTATCATTCGGCTTATCGAGAGCTTCAATGTCCACGCCCAGCGTGGTCGAATCGCTGTCCTCAGTGGAGGGAGTAGCGGTCGTCTCAACCACCTGCAGGGTGGGAACACCCAGGTTGACCTCGCGCTTCTGCAGCTCGGCAATACGCTGAGTGGTGTGCAACAGCTGACGGTTCATGTGGGCTTCATCGAGCACCATGACGGTGTCCATAGCCAGCAGAGCGGTCTCACGCGGGCGGGCAGCCTTGGTGCTGCCGTAGCCGCGGAAGAGCGCTCGCGAGCCGTACATGTCGGGGGTTGCGGCGATGATTGCGCAGGCCGAAATGTCGGTGACCGGCAAGTTGCGGTTCGAGAGTTCGCCACGGATGTGACCAGTCTCGAAGGGTTTGCTCCCCTTCTCGTCGTTGCGGGTCTGGAAGCTTTGGAGAGCTTTAGCAACCCTACGCAGAATATCGGGCTCACCGGATCCATCAGCGAGCACGTCCTCCATACATTTGAGAATCTCGCGGGCGCGGTCTGCCTGGCTGTCGACCAGCGCGCGGCGTCCCACGGTCACGCAGAGGCGACGGGGAACGCGCGGCGCGGCGCCAACCGCGGCGAGCGCATTCGCGAAGAGGTGGATATCCACCACGGAGGACTTACCGGAGCCGGTCGGCGCGTTAATACGTTCCGGCCATACGCCGTGCTCGCAAATGTGGTCGAGCACTTCTTCTTGCCAGCTGAAGGGGTAGCGCTTTTGCTTTTCCTTGGGTGCTTCGTTAGGTGCGCTGTTATGTGCGGCATCAAGCGCGGCATCAAGCGCGGCAAAGAAGGCACCGAATTCTTCACGAGTAATAGAGGGCAGCTTGGTAGCGGGGCTAGTCATGCTCTTCCTCCTTCTTGCGGCGGTCGTATTCTTCGGTGGGCACGTCGAACGGAACCAGCAGGCCGCCGCCCATGTGGCGGGACTGGCCGATAGCTACGATGGTCGTGTCCGTTGCCAGGTTGCCGAGGTCTACGATGCCGCGCCACGGCTCTGCGGGCAGAGTGCGGGGCAGCTTGTAGGCGTAAGCTGCGGGGTTCTGGGTTACACGGTGGGCTTCCAGAACCTTGGCCTCAGCCTTTTGAGCAACCTGATCCCTCAAGCTACGAATTCGTTCACGTGAGGTTTCAGCCTCGGGCGCTTCGAAGCTGTCACGCCACACGTAAGCCATGGAAAGCAGGGCGGCGTCTGCGAAGGTCCAGGCCTTCGTCTCGGTCTTCTTCGGGCGGTTGAAAACGCGCGATTCGGGAACGGCCGCGCTGAGAGTACGCCACAGACGCTTGTACCCGGTCTTGGGAGCATCCCAGAAACCCTGCGCGGGCAGGCGCTTCTGGCGAAGCTTCACGGTCAGCCGGGGGAAGTCCTGAGCGTAGAGAGTTTCTACGCTCCTGAGAGCGATACCGAGTTCTACTGCCTCATCGGTCGGGGCGCTTGCCGGGACCAAGACGAGCAGGACTCCCTGAGACTTCACCTCACGACGCAGATAGTCGGGCAGGTAGCGGGCGGGCAGGTACTGCAGCGCCAGGCTGTTGGCCGGCTTGTGACCCTTGGGGTACCTGCCGGTGATGAGGCTGGGCGCGCCGAATCCTGCGGCAGCTACGAGAGCCTTGTGCAGCAGGGAGCTTGCCTTGACGTACTGTTCGGGCTTCAGCTCTTCACCATCTACTTCGAGGAGCCACAAGTATTCCCAGGGGCTGGTGGAGGTTTCAGCCTCCACAGGCTGGTACTTAATGGATCCGAGGCCTGCGGTGGGTACCGGGGAAGGATGCAAGGTGTCTTCTTTGTTGGTCTTGTCCGCTGATTTGGTGGGCACCTTGACGGGGTACGCTTCTGCGTGGGCACGCATGAGCGCGTCGATTCGACCGGATACGGGCACGCGGATGGGCATGCCGCCTGCTTCGAACGGACCCGACTTAGTGTCGATGATGTGGGTGGGTTCCACGTCTCCGGTGTAGAGGGCGGCAAAACTGCTGGATTCTCCGAGGGAGGGTACTTCTCCGCAGAGCTGGGTGATGGTTTCCGCAATGTCGGCGGGCACCTTATCGTACTGCCAGCCGATGGTGTCGGATACAGCCCAGCCGTCGGATACTGCACGAGGCTCGGTCTGCCGTCCCTTGGCTGAGCGCGCTACCTCGCGGTACATGAATCGGCTCATCTTGTTGCGTGAGCGGTACACGGGGCACATGTCGGGAAGCTGCAACCCGGTCGGGGGGTTCTCCTCAAGCCACTTGAGGGCCTTGAGTGATTCTTCCGAGGGGGCCAATTGCCCGTTTTCGATAATTGCGTGAGGTCCCTGCGCGGCCGCGCTGAGGAGCGCGGCCTGCAAGCGGGCAGGGTCGGGGAAGGCGTCGGGGCTTCCGTCCGCCTTGTGGCCCTGGTATACGCCGAGCGGGAACCTCGCGAGAATTCCGAGGTTCGTCATATTATTCAGCGTCCTCCGCAGTGGCGTTCTTGATGATGATGGAGTTGCCGTCGACGTTGAAAGTCTGGCCATTCCAGTCAGCCACGCCTGCCTTCTTGGCATTCTCGATAGCCTCGAGGAGCAACTGGTCGGTGTCTTCAACGGTCAGGGGTGCGAAGGGCTTCTTCTCGCCGAAACGCTGGTCGAGGGTGACAACGGGTGCGGCAGATTCGATCAGGTCACAGTTGGCACGGATGTAGAGTTCACGCTCCGCACGGGCAATAGCGTTGAGGCCGAGTGCGGCAAGAAGTGCACGCGCGGCAACATTCTTGGTCTCGTCCTGACCGAAGCGCAGCTGACGCAGGGTGGCGAGGCTCAGAACCCAAGAGCGAATAATGCGGCGGCAAGCTACAGCACCGGTTTCTTCGAGCGAGGGCGGGATGCTACCCAGGCCGATACCAGAGGCCGATACGTGAGCGGCATCCTTGTTCTTTGCCTTGGAAGCAGCCGCGATTGCATCACGGTTCTTCTTAATGTTTTTGGGGCTCAGTTCCGCTTCCTGGTCGTTGACCAAGGATTCCATATCCTTGGGAGCAAGCTTCACGCTGGCGGCTACGGCGTCGACGCGGGCACCGCCACGGCGTGCCTGTCGGTGTTCAGCACCAGGATCCTGGTCTGCGAGAACGCCGATGATTTCACCGACGAGGGCGCTGCGCAGGCGAACCTGGTTACTCTTGCGGGTGGAGTCCCATGCACCGAAGAGAAGTGCTGCGGGGGCGGTGTTGAGCAGTGCACTCATATCTGCGGGGGTGCAGTTGCGCAGTGCACGGTAGTCGTCGTTTTCAGTGATGAGCTTGCCGTCGATGGTGCCGGCGCGGAAGTGGCCGTCGAAGACGCGGTGGGAGAGTTCCATGTCGGTGTATTCGACGGGGCCGTTTTCGGTCTGGTAGGTGACGACGGCGCGGGGAATCTTTACGACTGCTTCGTCACCGTACTGGCGGCCCTGTTCGATGGCGGCTTCTGCGCGGTTGAGTTCGGACTGCTTGCTGTCGATGAGGACGACCTTCTGAGACTTGCCCTTGACGACCTTTTCGGCGTCTTCGGAGTCTTCCGGGTTCTGAATCTCTTCCACAATGTAGCGGGTTTCGTAGGCAAAGACGGACTTCTTGTCATCAACGAACTTGGCGGGTGCCACGGATGCGTGGGGGCCTGCTGCGGGTTCGAGTTCGGTGATGGAGGTGATGACGGAGCCGCCGCCGAGCTTGACGTTCTCGATAAGGTCGGCGAGGGTAATGGTGGGCTGGGATTCGTTCTGGGACATGGTTGTCTCCTTATATATTGGGTGCACGTTTGCTTCGATGCGTTGGACGTGCACGTTTACTTGTATAGCTTTAAGCTACCTTGCTTTCCCGAATGGTGCGCGTGTTTTCGTCACGTCACTGATTCGGTGTGCCGTTTCCTTCTTCCCCTGTGCTGTCACATCCCGTGTTTTGGGTGGTGACAGCACAGGGTATAGAAGGTATAGCGTAGCCACACAAGCGGTCAGTATGCAGGCAGACTAGGAGGCCCCTCCGTACTGCCGGTATACTGATTAGGTTATGTCTGCGGCAACAGGCATAATCACCGCTTGATGCGGTTTCACTATTTTGAATAAAAGCCGCCCGTTGCGCTTCGCGTAGCGGGCGGCTTTTTACTTCTTGTGAGTAGTCGGACCATATCCTTCACCTCCAAGGTTGGGGCTAGAGCTACCCCAGCGAGCTACTGAAGCAATCTCCAAACCAGTTGATGTCTCAACCATAGCATTAAGATTCCCCATCTACAACACCCTCATACTCCCAAAAAATATTCGCGTATAAAAACCTGGTTCTTCAATAACAACAGCTACTGAAGAACCAGGTTCTAAGAGAAAGCTCCCACGTATGTTCGCAGGAGAAACAGAAGGTGGTTGTTATGGTTCCCAAAAAATATTCGCCCCTCAATGAAAGCTCACATCCCCGTTGTGGAGCATGAGATCTAGTTAGGGAGGAATAGAGAGTTTTATAAACCGCCACCTGTTCCTCCATTATCCCCACCTCTCCTCTGCGACGCAATCGGTTCTGCCCTTCGCTCATAATCTCACCATAGCGCTGTTACAGATTACACGCATCCAGTTTGGTCATTTCAGACTCAGACATCTGACATGAGGAGTTGGCAGTAGGCGCCACATCAGCCCATATTCATGTTTTAAAGAGAAGAGCCCCGGTTTAGAAACCAATCTGGTTTCTAAACCGGGGCTACGTAACCCGCGTGAGACTTCCCGATTCATGCTCGGAATCGCAATGAAGGTTCCCCGCCCGAAGGCGGAGTAATGGCCTTAGGGATGGTAAAGCCATTCTTGAACACCATGCCTCAATGAAAGTCCCCACCTGAAAGCGGGGAAATAGCTAGCAAAACTAGCATGTTATGGCATAACCAAAACGGCTGTGGTGCGAGAGTCTCGCGGATTACGTACCCAAAGTGTACATCACGCAATATCTATGCATACCGCAGCATCGTCATCCGAAGGTGGAGAAATTTGCCCCGAGCAGCTGCAGCTTGTCATCGACTCCTGCCTCAATGAAAGTCCCCACCCGAAGGCGGGGAAATCGGCTACATTTTGTCTGAGAAAGTTTCGGCAGTGAAGCCTCAATGAAAGTCCCCACCCGAAGGTGGGGAAATGGTTGGCTGCGTGTTTCCATTGGTCGGCGTTGGCGCGGCCTCGATGAAAGTCCTCACCCGAAGGCAGGGAAATAACCGGCCATGATGAGCTCGACCGCCGGGATTTCCGGGCCTCAATGAAAGTCCCCACCCGAAGGTGGGGAAATGGTTGGCTGCGTGTTTCCATTGGTCGGCGTTGGCGCGGCCTCGATGAAAGTCCTCACCCGAAGGCGGGGAGATCTCCAATGCGCCAGGGAGTCACGATGAAAGTTCTCCAGCCTCAATGAAAGTCACCACCCAAGGTGGAGAAATGGTTGGCCCAGTTTACACCGATTACTTCGGCTGGGTTACCTCAATGAAGGTCCCCGCCCGAAAGCGGGAAAATTCGCAAGGCGCAGGGCATTACTCCTGCGCAGTGGCGGCGCCTCAATGAAAGTCCCCGCCCGAAGACGGAGAAATCTGCGCAAAAGGGGTGCCCATTTCGCGGTGGCGTCGCCTCAATGAAAGTCCCCACCCGAAGGCAGGGAAATAAAAGTATACCCAAGCAGCCATTCAAGCATTTAAACACTATTGACAAGCCAAAACATCACGCGAGCGACACGCCAGGATTACGTCACGTGCCAGGTTCTCGCGGAGACAGACAAAGCCTCCAAAGGTCATTATCCCCACCTCTACTACCAGTCCGCAATCGAACTCGTCATCCCCTCACTCCCCTGCCGCGCGTCGCTAGCGAATGAGCAACACGCGGCTAAAGAATGAGCGCATCCGATTCGGTCACCTCACGCGCCCGGCCAATGTAGCTGAAGGTCGGCTCATCAAGACGGGCCAGCAGCCCCAGATCGCAGAAAAGCACTGAGTCCTCATCCGGATCGATCAGCTCCTGAACCTCATCTTTGATGCGCCGCACCTTAGCCGGGGCCGCATCCACAATAAAGACGCTGTATTGAATACGGTCCCCATAACTCAGAATGAGCTTGGCCAGTTTGGCGCGCCGCCGGTCGCTGGGCACGTCGTAAGCGATGAGTGTTCGTCGGGCATCGTCACGCATTATCGTACGGTCACCCCCGTGTACTCGCGGGTGGTTCCGTTAATTACGCCCAGGAGCATGCGGGCCTGCACCTCAATAGCGCGGCGCCACGTCACCGAATACCCATAGGTGGGGTGGGTAATCTCCGTGGCCATTCGCTTCTCGAATGCGGCGATGATGGTCTTCCGCCCTTCGGGTGTGAGCCGGTAGCTGCCACCGACCGCGGTGAAGTGCGCCGCTTTGACCTGCTTCCTATTGATAAGAGACACCACCACAGAATCCGCGATGATGGCGCGGAACTCTTCCATGAGGTCAAGCGCGAGCGCCGGCTTATTGCGAGAGCTGCTGTGCAGGAACCCGGCGTGAGGGTCGAGCCCACAGGTGAGGGTTGCTCGGATACATTCTGAACTGAGCATACCGTAGGCGTAGTTCAGCAGAATGTTGATGGGGTCGTTGGCGCCTCTCCCCTGCCGCCCGGTCCAGGTCCAGCCGAGTTCGGTGAGCACGTCTTCTTTGAGCATGGTCGCGAAGTTGCCGAAGTAGAGCGAGGCGGCTTCACCTTCGATGCCGAGCAGTTCCGGGATTGAGGTAGCTTGCGGCGTGTGCTTCTGAATGTCTCGCATGGTGCGGCATGCGTCTGTGGCGTGGCCATTGCGGCGCAGCAGGGTCGCTTGGTTTGAGATTTTGCTGGCAATCATGGCGGCCGCTATGGGCAGGTGCCCCTGCGCTGAGAGGACATGCTGTTGCACTCGGGCCAGTCCATTCGGTCCGGTGCCGGGTTGCGACCAGCCATAGACTCGGCCGGTGCTGGAGCACCAGATGATGGTGCAGTTGCGCCACATGAGTTCTCGTAGAAGCGCTGAGGAAACGTCGATGTTTCCGTGGACAACGAGGCTGTGCACACGTTCGAGAGGTACGCTGCTGATTGTTTCACCGAGGTGCTGCACGATGAGGCGTCCTTGCTGGACGGTCGCCCTTGATCCTTGCGTGGTGAGGTGCGCTACTTGGCTGTCGGGGTTGCTAGCAACGACGCGTGTAATGTTTTCTTTTCCGTAGGATTCGTCGGGTAGGCACACGGAGATGTGGGAGCACCAGCTGCAGCGGGGTGAGTCTTCGAGGGGTTGCGGTGCTGTCGGGTTGTCGATGAGTGCGCGGGTGGTGCGCACGTATTCTTCTGCGGTGCGGATGTCTTCGTCTGAGATGTCGACGGGCACGGTTTTGTTGTGGTTGGTGAAGTGCACCGCGCATTCGCTGACGGTTTCGCCGGCTTCTTCGAGGCAGATTTTCTGAAGGGCGAGCTGCACCCTGTGGGCTGGTGTGACGGAGGCGTTACGGCGTACGGGTGTTGCTTTGTATTCGATGATGCGGGTAGAACCGTCTTCTTGGGGTTCGATAGCGTCGCACCGTCCGGTGAGCCCGAGGCGTGTTGATGAGATGGTGACTGCGCGCTGTTGCGTGCCACGGGATGTTTTGGGGTCGTCGACTCGTTTGTGGGCGGATTGACCTTCTTGCATTTGCGAGGTGTCGGTTTTTTCACCATTGGATTCGATCCATGCGCGGCGGGGGCAGTACACGGTGTGCATGACGAGTGAAATAGGAAGTTCGTCGCCTGCACTGTAGGGGGTAGACATCAGTGTCTCCTTGGTGTGAGCGAGTATGGTGGGCAGTCAGCTTTGGCTGCTTGGTTTTGAGGGTAGCACCACGGTGGGGTGTTTTGGCTTATCAGCGAGTTTATGACGCTATTCCGGCGTGTTGAGTTTTCTGCTTGGATGTGTGGAGGAGGCGGGTAGCAGCTGGCGGGTGGGGTTTGCGGTTGGTGTTTTAGCCTGGTTGCTTCCTGCGCGGCGAAAAGGAAAAGCTCCGTTCCTGGACTGTGGCGGGTCCAGGAACGGAGCAGGGAGGTTTTAGGGAAAGTCCCTACGAAACCGTAGGGAAGGTTGAGGTGTTTCCCGCGCAAGCCGGGATGAGCCGCCCGCCTCAATGAAGGTCCCTACAGAAAGGTAGGGAAATTGTTGTTAATTTACAACTTTTGTCACTGTGCCAAATCCCTCAATGAAAGTCCCTACAAGATCGTAAGGAAATAGTTGCATTGTGCGCCACTTCTCCAAGCTCTACGCCGCCTCAATGAAAGCCCTTCCAAAAAGGAAGGGAAATCGGCATGTCTGAATGTCTCTCGTCTGGGGCTCAGCGCCTCAATGAAAGCCCTTCCAAAAAAGAAGGGAAATACGCGCGAGCGCACCCGTAATGGTCCGCCGCTCGATGACTCAATGAAAGTCCCCGCCCAGGGCGGAGAAATGTAGCCTGCAGCATCCGCCTGGCGAGCTTCCATAGACCAGCCTCAATGAAAGTCTCCGCTAGAAAGCGAAGAAATACGGTGCGTGTGCTGGCTGGTGAGAATTACGGTGAGCCTCAATGAAAGCCCCTCCGAAATAGAAGGGAAATCAAGATGACCGCGGGACCGCTTTTTCTGTACCTTGAGGCCTCAATGAAAGCCCCTCTGAAGAGGAAGGGAAATCCGCCTGCAACCTCGGCATCACATGCGGCGCACCGTAGCCTCAATGAAAGCCCTTCCGAAAAGGAAGGGAAATCCGTCGCCGCCCTTCAATTCTTCAAAGGCGAAGCCGCCTCAATGAAAGCCCCTCCAAAAAGGAAGGGAAAGTCGGTCGGTCAGTCGGCCACACAGGCCGCAGGCAGCCTCAAAGAAAGCCCCTCCAAAAAAGAAAGGGAAATGTGATAACCGCGGTGGTCGCCAGCGTCTCACCATAGCCTCAATGAAAGTCCCTACGGAGAAGTAGGGAAATGTTACCATACGGGGCGTATGCCGCGCCGCCAAAATAGCCTCAATGAAAGCCCTTCCGAAAAGGAATGGAAATCGCTCTAAGAACCCCTCACCGACAACGTTAAGGCCGGTCCCTCAATGAAAGCCCCTCCAAGAAGGAAGGGAAATTTCAGGACCCGCCTGCAGGTATTTTTAATCTGCTGGGGCCTCAATGAAAGCCCTTCCAAAAAGGAAGGGAAATGCGAGGATAGCCGCGTCGTCGGTGTTTTCGGCAGTCCCTCAATGAAAGCCCTTCCCAGAAGGAAGGGAAATTCCGGGGAATCGGTCGAAGAGCAACAGTCCTGCGGCCCTCAATGAAAGCCCTTCCCAGAAGGAAGGGAAATGGCTCTCATCTTTTTCTTGGCGACCATGCCGAGACCCTCAATGAAAGCCCTTCCCAGAAGGAAGGGAAATAGCGGGTTTGGTTGGGGTGGATGGTTTTTTGGTGCCTCAATGAAAGCCCTTCCCAGAAGGAAGGGAAATGCCCTCGCGCAAGGACTCATCACCCAAACCCCACGCCGCCTCAATGAAAGCCCTTCCCAGAAGGAAGGGAAATATTTTTGTTTCCATCGCCACGCCCATTCTGTTGATGCCTCAATGAAAGCCCCTCCAAAAAGGAAGGGAAATCTGCGTTGGCTCGTGAGGGCATGCTCGGCGAATCTGACCCTCAATGAAAGTCCCTCCGAAAAGGAAGGGAAATCGAGAGGGGGAAGCCCCGAAACCTACCGGCTGTAGCCCTCAATGAAAGTCCCTCCGAAAAGGAAGGGAAATTCTCCACCATTGCGCGCCTTGGACATGCAGGCTGGCCCCTCAATGAAAGTCCCTCCGAAAAGGAAGGGAAATCCAGGAAGAACTCGACCGGAACCCCACCCACAAGCTACCCTCAATGAAAGTCCCTCCGAAAAGGAAGGGAAATCTCACGCCAAACCCCACCACTGCACCTACATCCTGCGCCCCTCAATGAAAGTCCCTCCGAAAAGGAAGGGAAATATTGGGCAAAAAAAATGTACCGCGGAGGCAATCCGCGCCCTCAATGAAAGTCCCTCCGAAAAGGAAGGGAAATCCCGTTTGATTCCGCCGATAGCCGGGCACATGATGCCTCCCTCAATGAAAGTCCCTCCGAAAAGGAAGGGAAATTCGCTCCCACGTCGAATTGTCAGAAGCTTTTTACTCCCCTCAATGAAAGTCCCTCCGAAAAGGAAGGGAAATACTGAGCCGGAGCAGCAGCCGAAGCCGCTCTCACCGCCCTCAATGAAAGTCCCTCCGAAAAGGAAGGGAAATTCTGGGACGAGGCACCTGAAGGCGTAGACCAGGATAACCCTCAATGAAAGTCCCTCCGAAAAGGAAGGGAAATGGCGGCTTCCCACAGGGTGGTGGGTTGGTAGCCCCCTCAATGAAAGTCCCTCCGAAAAGGAAGGGAAATTCTAGCAGAGATACACTCTGGGTTGTCAAGCTAGATACCCTCAATGAAAGTCCCTCCGAAAAGGAAGGGAAATGTCTGAATGAGGTGACGGCTGGTCGCCTCGATTCCTACCCCTCAATGAAAGTCCCTCCGAAAAGGAAGGGAAATGCGGCGTTCAAGACTGACTATGTTGTTGAGCGCGGCTCCCTCAATGAAAGTCCCTCCGAAAAGGAAGGGAAATCGGTTACCTGTGGATTCTAGCGGCGCTAGTGATTCTCCCTCAATGAAAGTCCCTCCGAAAAGGAAGGGAAATCGCCGCCTGCAAGCGAGGCATGACCGAAGAAACACCCCCTCAATGAAAGTCCCTCCGAAAAGGAAGGGAAATCATGGAGCGCAAGAGTGCACGCCACCAAAGGAGAACCCTCAATGAAAGTCCCTCCGAAAAGGAAGGGAAATTCGAATCCGACCCGAAGCCGACGCAAAGCGCCTTCTCCCTCAATGAAAGTCCCTCCGAAAAGGAAGGGAAATGGGCGATTCAGGACCCACCAGCAAAAGTACGGAACCCAGCCCTCAATGAAAGTCCCTCCGAAAAGGAAGGGAAATCGTATCGAGATAACGGTTTGGCAGTTCTGGTCGATTGCCCTCAATGAAAGTCCCTCCGAAAAGGAAGGGAAATCTGGAGCCTGGGAGGGTTGAGCAGAGAGGGCAAAGAGGGACCCTCAATGAAAGTCCCTCCGAAAAGGAAGGGAAATACCAAGCTGCCCACCGAAACCGTAACGCGCGGTCGCCCCTCAATGAAAGTCCCTCCGAAAAGGAAGGGAAATGCACAGCGGAACAGCGCATCTAGCATCCCCCTACGGCCCTCAATGAAAGTCCCTCCGAAAAGGAAGGGAAATTCTGATTTGCTGTTCGGCTGCGCCGGTTGGTTTAGCCGCCCTCAATGAAAGTCCCTCCGAAAAGGAAGGGAAATTCTGATTTGCTGTTCGGCTGCGCCGGTTGGTTTAGCCGCCCTCAATGAAAGTCCCTCCGAAAAGGAAGGGAAATCTACAGGAAAATGAGTGGAAGCATGTGGGTTAAAGCCCTCAATGAAAGTCCCTCCGAAAAGGAAGGGAAATACCTTCTTTTAGTCGCTCAGTGACGCATCCGAAACACCCTCAATGAAAGTCCCTCCGAAAAGGAAGGGAAATCATCAGGAACCGGATGTGTATGAGCGCGTCACGGATCCCCTCAATGAAAGTCCCTCCGAAAAGGAAGGGAAATCTAGTTGATGACCTGGACGGATACCGACTCCAGAACCCTCAATGAAAGTCCCTCCGAAAAGGAAGGGAAATGCAAATCGGGATTGCGTAATCTGCTGCCACCAGAGCGCCCTCAATGAAAGTCCCTCCGAAAAGGAAGGGAAATCTCAAAACTCCTCGCAAGCGAGCTTTTTTCAGCCGACCCTCAATGAAAGTCCCTCCGAAAAGGAAGGGAAATAAATGTGCGCGGGCAGAAGCCTCATCCAAGTGCGCCCCTCAATGAAAGTCCCTCCGAAAAGGAAGGGAAATCTCGCGCGGATCGAGCAGCCACATGCCGGTCGGTTCCCCTCAATGAAAGTCCCTCCGAAAAGGAAGGGAAATACTCTGCCCTAACTTCACCCCTAGATTCCGCCCCTTCCCTCAATGAAAGTCCCTCCGAAAAGGAAGGGAAATTTCTTGATTCTTGGGGCCTGCTTCCTCGCTGTCCTTCCCTCAATGAAAGTCCCTCCGAAAAGGAAGGGAAATCCATACTATGCCCCCTTCACGGTTTCCTGATTGACTTCACCCTCAATGAAAGTCCCTCCGAAAAGGAAGGGAAATTACTACACACCCTACCCACCAAGACAGGCGAATACCCCCTCAATGAAAGTCCCTCCGAAAAGGAAGGGAAATCTAAAATCATTGCCGAAATTACCACCCAGACCGGATTTCCCTCAATGAAAGTCCCTCCGAAAAGGAAGGGAAATTGTAGATGCACCGAACCCAGCAACTCGATAAAAGGCCCTCAATGAAAGTCCCTCCGAAAAGGAAGGGAAATGGGATACTGCATCACCGACGTGCAATCCTGCGTGTCCCCTCAATGAAAGTCCCTCCGAAAAGGAAGGGAAATGCCTGCGTCTCGAAGTCGCCGCGTAGCATACCCTCTCCCTCAATGAAAGTCCCTCCGAAAAGGAAGGGAAATAGCTACCCGAAAATAGCCCGCAACCATGCGGCAGAAACGGGTGCTTCGCGAGAACCTCGCGGAGGCTACACGCAAAATTATACACTCCAACCACATCTACCCCCGCATAACTCCCTGGCAAGGGAAGAAACCATGCGAGCGACACGCCATGTTCCCGTCACGTACCAGGTTCTCGCTCACACAAAGACCCCCGCCAGGTGCTTCCTAAGCGACCCGGCGAGGGTCCTCACGTATGAGAGGGGTTGGCGCGGTTCAGGTAAACCAGACTAACCAAGCTAACCATGCAAACCGGGCGAGCTTCGAGTCTCACGGGACTAGAAAGAACAGCGCATCAAAACCCGAGCCGGCCAAAGCTCGGCCCCGGCGAACAGCGGAACTAGCGCTCCGCCTCCTCACCCAGCATGCCCTCACGAGCCAACGCAGTCAAACGAGACACCGCACGGAAATACTTCTTCTGATAACCACCAGCCAGCATCTCCTCAGTAAACACCTTGTCAAAAGGCACACCCGAAGAAACAATCGGCAAGTCCTTGTCATACAGGCGGTCAGCCAACACCACAAAACGCAACGCCACCGACTGCTCAGTAATCGGGTGAACATCACGCCACGCAATACCATCCAGGCCATCGATCAGCTGACGGTAACGCGACGGGTGCACCTTCGCCAGGTGCTCCACCAGGTCAGCGAAGTTATCAACACCAACAGTCTGGCCGCCGAACACTTCCTCAACCTTCGCATCAAACGCATCATCAGCAACAGGCTCCGGTGCGGCAGGCAGACCACGGTGACGGAAATCCTCACCATCCACACGGTGCACCTCAAACTGCGAAGCAAGCACCTGAATCTCACGCTTAAAATCCTCAGCCGCGAAACGGCCCTCACCCAACGCACCAGGCAGCGTGTTCGAGGTCGCCACAAGCTTCACACCAGCATCCGCCAGCTCACGCATCAGACGAGACATGAGCACAGTATCACCCGGATCATCCAGCTCAAACTCGTCAATGCACACCAACTTATAGCTGCTCAACGCCTCAACCGTCTTACGGAACGTCAACGCACCCACCAGGTTCGTGTACTCCACAAAAGTCCCGAACGCCTTCGGGCCATCCACATAATGCCACAGCGACGCCAACAAGTGAGTCTTACCCACACCAAAACCGCCGTCAAGGTACAGGCCAGCCTTCGTCGAATCCTTCTTCTTGCCACCAAACAGGCGACCAAAGAAACCGGCACCAGCGCCGCCACCATTAATCTTGTCGCCAAAATCCTTCAGCTTCTGCACAGCCTCAGCCTGCGACGGCTGATTCGGATCAGGAATGTAGCTATCAAAAGACACTTCACCAAAACGCTCAGAGGGGCGGAAACCCGCCAGCAACTCATCAGCAGAAACGCGAGGGATGCGGTCGGTCAAATGTACGGTCGTGGTGGGCACAAAAACTCTTTTCTTCAGTGACGGCGATGTGACTTCCGCTTTAAGTGTAGTACTGTCTAACACCCCGCGTGAGCCGTATGAGTTGCCCGCCACATTACGGGTATGAGGAGGGAGCGGGGTGGGACATGCGGGAGGGGCTGCTGGGCTGGGACGCGGAGGGCGGGAATGCGAGGGCATGGGCGTTCGGGTGCGGAGACTGAGGTGGTGTGCGCCCAGGGTTGGGTCTGTATTCCTACTTTCTATTTTAATTTTCTGACAAATAAAATTATAATAAGGAGTATCTATTTTCGGAGGTTTTTATGTCATTTCTATCAAAAAATTGGGCAGGACTGTTAGTCTGTCTGATCATTTCTATCATCTCTTGGGTTTTAGGAGGATTTCTTCCTGTTGTGGGAGCACCTGTTTTCGCCATTTTTATCGGAATGATTCTCCATCCCTTTCTCACTTCCTATACACAACTGGATGCCGGTTTGACTTATAGCTCTAAAAAACTGCTTCAGTATGCTGTTATTTTGCTTGGGTTTGGACTCAGTATCTCACAAGTTTTCGCAGTTGGAAAATCTTCCCTTCCTGTTATCCTTTCAACT
>ERZ773028.106-NODE-106-length-73397-cov-23.447943_pt1 | contig 73397 bp, 47 predicted proteins | sample MGYA00511123_ERZ773028 | MGnify/ENA primary metagenome ERZ773028 (study PRJEB29015, sample SAMEA2738134) | human oral metagenome | biome: human oral; feature: human-associated habitat; material: saliva | place: China | collected 2206 ... | reverse complement strand
GGGGTATTTTCTTGAGTATTTCTAAGGTCGTCTTCGTCTGTGCAGTCTTGTCATGTTGCACATCATAGGTAAGCTTATCAATATCATTTTTGATAAGTTTGCGTCGTTGTGCCACAACAACTTCATCAAGCGTCTGTCCTTTCAGAGTGTCAGCAGGTTCTGTTTTTTGAGCATAAAGGGTTGTCATCGTAAAACAGACAACTATGGAAAGCAATGTTTTCTTTTGCATGGTAACGTTTGTAATGTGCTTAATCATATTATGATTGCAAATATAGTGTTTTTTTTATATTGATGTTTTAATCCTGAAACTTTTTTTAATTATTGCTTACTAATTTGTTTTTCATCCCTTTACCGTCCCTTTTTCGCGGCATATTCAGCAACCTTCCATCTTCCAATAGCTGAATGATTGAGTTTTATAAACACGACTATAATTTATGATAAAATAGACTATTTACTAGAAATAACCTTATTTTTTGCATTGTATCAGTCATCCTATTACTTAAGAAAGAACTGCAGTTTGGAAAACAGAAGAGAAGAAGAAATGTAATAATAAATCATAGTTCCCAAATCAATACATGCCCTTTTGCATTCTAAAAGGTGCTCTTTTGCACTTCAAAAGGGCATCTTTTACCATTCAAAAGGGCATCTTTTGCAACGTAAAAGACGCCCTTTTACAAGCCTATCTATAAGTATTTGACTTTCTGGATGTTACAAACCCGAATTTTAACGATTATCCCTTCATCTACGATCGTAGGCTGATGAATATTTGTAAGGACTTTTCCAACCCACACATTTCAACTCTAATTATAAGAGAGAAAGCATGTTTCAACGCCTCAAATACAATCTCATATCCAGTCAACTTACATAACCGAGAGCAAGAAAGCCCATCTTTCGCAATCATCCCGTCGGTTTCCTGCGCTTTTATTACCATTTTACTGCTTTTAGATGGGAAACTTTTTGTAATTTTGCACATTATAAATTAGAAACAACATGGAATACAACTTCAGAGACATCGAGAAGAAATGGCAACAGAAGTGGGTTGAGAACAAAACCTACAAGGTTGTGGAAGACAAGAATAAGCAGAAATTCTATGTACTCAACATGTTCCCTTATCCGTCAGGAGCGGGCCTTCATGTGGGTCATCCATTGGGTTATATAGCCAGCGATATCTATGCTCGCTACAAACGATTGAAAGGTTTCAACGTCCTGAACCCTATGGGTTATGATGCTTACGGACTTCCTGCTGAGCAGTATGCCATTCAGACGGGTCAGCATCCACAGCTGACAACCGATACAAACATAGATCGTTATCGTGAGCAGTTGGACAAGATTGGTTTTTCATTCGACTGGGATCGTGAGGTACGCACCTGTGATCCACATTATTACCATTGGACACAATGGGCGTTCGAGCACATGTTCAATTCCTATTATGACAACCGTCTGCAGAAAGCACAGCCTATATCAGAACTCATTCGGCACTTTGAAGAGGAGGGAACACTCGACCTTGACGTTGCACAAGGTGAGGAATTAATGTTCTCAGCACGTGACTGGATGAGCATGGATGAGCAGGAACAGCAGGAAAAGCTGATGAATTACCGTATTGCTTACTTAGGTGAGACGATGGTAAACTGGTGTCCTGGACTCGGAACGGTGCTTGCCAATGATGAAGTTGTAAACGGTGTGAGTGAGCGTGGAGGCTATCCCGTCGTTCAGAAACTCATGAAGCAGTGGTGTCTACGTGTCTCTGCATATGCCCAACGCCTGCTTGACGGCTTGGAGACCATCAACTGGTCAGACTCTATCAAGGAGACACAGAAGAACTGGATAGGCAGATCGGAAGGTACGGAAGTAGTATTCAAGAGCCTAACTCCTGATGCTAACGGAGAGAAAGAAGGACATTTCACCATCTTCACAACACGTGCTGACACCATGTTCGGAGTTAGTTTCATGGTTCTTGCACCTGAATCTGAACTTGTTCCTGGGCTTACCTCTGCTGCACAGAAGGCTGAAGTAGACGAATACTTAGAGTATGTGAAGAAGCGTACGGAGCTTGAACGCATGTCTGACCGCAAGGTAACAGGTGTCTTCTCTGGCTCTTATGCCATCAATCCGTTCACTGGTGAGCGTATTCCAATATGGATATCAGAGTATGTACTGGCTGGTTATGGCACTGGAGCTATCATGGCAGTACCTGCTCATGACAGTCGTGACTATGCTTTTGCCAAGCATTTCAACTTGCCAATCATACCATTGATTGAAGGAGCAGACGTCTCTGAAGAGAGCTTTGATGCAAAGGAAGGCATCGTAACCAACTCACCTGCTGCAGGAAAAGAGAGCCTTGATGGTTTCTCTCTGAATGGTCTGACCATCAAAGAGGCTATTGCTGCCACGAAGAAGTTCGTTACGGAGAAAGGAATTGGTCGTGTTAAGGTGAACTACAGACTGCGTGATGCCATCTTCTCACGCCAACGTTATTGGGGCGAACCATTCCCTGTTTACTATAAGAACAGTATGCCTTATATGGTTCCTGAAGAGTGTTTGCCATTGGAGTTGCCAGAGATTGACAAGTATGAGCCTACTGAAACGGGTGAGCCTCCATTGGGTCGGGCTAAGATATGGGCTTGGAACGAAGCCGAACGCAAGGTTGTTGACAAGTCATTGGTCGACGATAAGAATGTATTCCCATTGGAATTGAATACGATGCCAGGCTTTGCTGGTAGTTCAGCATACTACCTTCGCTATATGGATCCACACAATGACGAGGCACTTGTAGGCAAAGAAGCTGATGAATATTGGCAGAATGTTGACCTGTATGTCGGTGGTACGGAGCATGCTACGGGCCATTTGATCTACAGTCGCTTCTGGAATAAGTTCCTCTTCGACATCAATTGCAGCTGTAAGGACGAACCATTTGAGAAACTTATCAACCAAGGAATGATTCAAGGACGCTCAAACTTCGTCTATCGTGTGAACTCTGACGACCATTCTAAGGCCCCTGTCTTCGTCAGTCTAGGCTTAAAGGATCAGTACGAGACCACTCCTATCCATGTTGATGTGAACATTGTTCATGCTGATATGCTTGATATTGAGGCTTTCAAGGCATGGCGTCCTGAATACAAAGATGCTGAATTCATCCTTGAAGATGGAGCTTATAAGTGTGGATGGGCAGTAGAGAAGATGTCGAAATCAATGTTCAATGTTGTCAATCCTGACGATATCGTTGAGCAATATGGTGCCGATACGCTACGTCTTTATGAGATGTTCCTGGGTCCAGTAGAGGCAAGTAAGCCTTGGGATACCAATGGTATTGACGGCTGTTTCCGCTTCTTGAAGAAGTTCTGGAAGCTCTATCAGCAGGAGAATCTTGATGATGCAGAACCATCAAAGGACTCTTTGAAGAGCATACACAAGCTGATTAAGAAAGTAACAGGCGACATTGAGCAGTTCTCTTACAACACTGCTATCTCTGCTTTCATGATCTGCGTGAACGAACTTGGGCAGCAGAAGTGCACCAATCGTGAGCTATTGAAGAAGATGATAGTACTCATTGCACCTTTTGCACCACATATGGCAGAGGAACTTTGGGAACAGATGGGCGGACAAGGCAGCGTTTGTGATGCTGAATGGCCAGCTTGGGAAGAGTCTTATCTTGTGGAGAATGAGGTGCAACTGACCGTCTCTTTTAATGGCAAGGCACGCTTCCAGATGACTTTCCCAGCTGATGCTACGAAGGAAGATATAGAAAAAGCAGCCCTAGCAGACGAACGTAGCCAGCACTATATCGACGGTAAAACAATCGTAAAGATCATTGTTGTGCCGAAGAAGATTATCAATATCGTCTGCAAATAACTATAATTCATACAATGAGAATGTATCGAAAAACCTCGATACATTCTCTATTACCACGACAAATCTATGACTATCGACCAACAAATCATCCGTTCAGAGGCTAAGGATTACTTCTTCCTTACCATCGGTCTGCTGATTTATGCAGCAGCCTTTACCATCTTTCTAATGCCTTATCAGATTGTTACGGGCGGCGTAACAGGTATGGCGGCTATCGTTTTCTATGCAACAGGCTTCAAAATAGAGAATACTTACATGATCATAAACATCTCTTTGTTGATCGTTGCATTGAAGATTCTGGGCTTTAAGTTCATGATGAAGACTATCTATGCTATCTTTGCGCTTTACTTTATGCTGATGTTTGCACAGGATCTGATGCCTGTTGATGCTCATGGACACTTCGTTAAGGTACTTGGAGAAGGTCAAGACTTCATGTCATTGATCATTGGCTGCAGCTTGACAGGTACTGGATTGGCTGTCGTTTTCCTTAATAATGGTAGTACGGGAGGTACAGATATCATCGCAGCCTGTGTCAATAAATATCGTGATATATCGCTCGGACAAGTACTGATGGGCGTTGATATCTTAATCGTTGGTAGCTGTTTGTTCTTCCCACAGTTTGGTACTGTCATCGAAAGGTTGCACAAAATGGTCTTTGGATACTGCACTATGTTCATAGAATGTTTCATGTTAGACCACGTAATGAACATGCGGCGCGAGTCAGTTCAGTTCATGATATTCTCTTGGAAACATGAGGAAGTGGCTAAAGCTATCGTAGATGAGACAGAACATGCACTGACAATACTCGACGGACATGGGTGGTATACGGGCAATGACATGAAGGTTATCTGTCTATTAGCGAAGAGAAACGAGAGTAAAACCATCTTCCGACTCATCAAAATGGTTGATCCAACAGCCTTCGTGAGCCAGAGTTCAGTCATAGGAGTGTATGGTGAAGGCTTTGATCAGATAAAGATTAAAGCAAAAAAGGAAAAGAAAAAGAAGCAAGAGGAGCTGCGAGAGAGAATTGAAGCAGCTATAGAAGAGAAAAAATAAACTGTGCTTTGACATGAAAATAGTATTTGCAACAAATAACAAACACAAGCTAGAAGAGATAAAGGAGATACTTGGCAAGGACTTCGAGATAGTCTCTTTGGCTGAAATAGGTTGTCACGAGGATATCCCAGAGACAGGTTTGACACTAGAAGAGAATGCCCGACAGAAGTCGACTTATATTGTTGAACATTATCATCACGACTGTTTCGCTGACGATACGGGGCTGGAAGTAGATGCGCTCGGTGGTGAACCTGGTGTCCATTCGGCACGTTATGCGGAAGGGATCGACCATGACAGCGAGGCGAATATGCGTAAACTTCTATCAAAATTAGAAGGTAAAACCAATCGAAAGGCCCGTTTCCGTACGGTTATCTCTCTGATAATAGATGGTAAGGAACATCAGTTTGAGGGTAAAGTAGAGGGGCATATCGCTACAGAAAAGCATGGAACAGAAGGTTTTGGATATGATCCTGTCTTCATTCCAGAGGGCTATGACAAGAGTTTTGCCGAACTCGGAGAGGAAATAAAGAACCAGATTTCACACCGAGCAAGGGCTGTAAAGAAGCTGGCAGAATACTTTGGAAAGATAAAAGGATAAAAGAATAAAAAGCGTAAAGCCTCCCTTGGAAAGGTAAAAGGATAGAAAGGTGGAAAGGGAAGATATACTATTGAAGTCAGAACAATAAACTAATAAATCGTTTATCACAGCAATGTTATCAATACTTCTCCCTGTTTATAACTGTAATTGTGTAGCTTTGGTAACAGAGTTGCAGCGACAATGCACGGAATGTGGTACTGATTTTGAGATTATTGTAGCTGATGATTGCTCTTCTGTGGCAAGCTATATAGAGCATAACTTGCGTATCGAGAGGTTGGATGGTGTCCGTTATATAACAAGAAAGCAGAACGTTGGACGTTCAGCTATCCGTAATTTCCTTATTTCGCAGGCACAAGGAGAGTGGCTTCTCTTCATAGATGGAGACCTAACATTAGACAATCCACACTTTATTCGTCGTTATATACAGACAAAAAGCAATGTTGTTGTTGGCGGAATAAGGATAGGAGGGGATCCAGACAGATGGAAAAACAATCTCAGATACCGCTATGAAAAGGCGTATGAACAGAAGAATACACCGCAAGACAGGCAGTGTCATGCTACAAAACACTTTCGTACGACAAACTTCCTAGCACATAAAGACATCATGATGGATCATCCTTTTGATGAGAATTTTGTCCAATACGGCTATGAAGATGTACTCTTCGGTAAATCACTTGCCATGGATCATATAGCAATCACGCATATTGATAACCCCATAACACTTGATTTCTTTGAATCAAACAGTGAGTTCCTGGATAAAACAGAACAGTCTCTTTGCACACTATATACCTTCCGTAACCAACTGAAAGGTTATTCCCAACTGCTTGAAACTGCTGAAAAAATAAAGAAACTGCACTTACAAAAGCTGGTTAATACAGCTTATTTCCTTGTAGGACAACGCATAAAGAAACATCTTCAAGGCAATAATCCCAGTATTTTTTTGTTTAATGTATACAAACTGATGTATTATATTCATCACGAAAAGAATACTCTATGACAATAAAACGATATCTCTTAGTTGCAGCTTTCATCTTGTTAGCTTACTGTAATACCATCGCTGCAGGTATAGGAACATGGAAAAACTATATGGCGTATAGCGATGTCCAATGGGTGGAACAGGGTGGAAACAAACTCTATGTACTTGCTTCTAACAGTCTATATACCTACAATAAGAACGACCAAAGCATCCAAACATATGATAAAATAAATGGATTAAACGATTCAGATATCCGTTTCATCGGATGGAACAAGGTTGCTCACAAATTAGTTATCGTCTATTCTGACTATAATATCGACCTCATGGATGATAAAGGAGAGGTCATCAACGTACCAGACTACTACATGAAGTCGATGACTGCAGATAAAACAGTGAACGGAATAGACATGAATGGCAGCTACTGTTACCTCTCTACAGGCTTCGGAATAGTAAAACTGAATGTTGCTAAAGCAGAGATCGCAGATAGTTACAACCTTTCTTTCCCTGTAGACTATAGCTATATAGAAGGTAATTACATCTATGCTGCCAGTCAAAGCAATGGACTTTATCGTGCAACCTTGACCGATAACCTACTTGATAAAAGCAATTGGTCACGCATAGGAAACTATACAGAACGCCCACGTACGCCCAATGCTGACCTCATGTCACAAGCAAAGGCATTGAATCCAGGTGGTCCGAAGTATAACACTTTCATCTGGACAAACTTCCAAAACGATAGATTATACACTACAGGCGGACTCTTTAATCCCACAGCAAACAACTGGGAGAACCCTGGAATGGTGCAGATATTACAAGGGAATGAATGGTTTTTATATGAAGATGACTTCTCAAGTCGGACTGGGAATGCATATATAGGGACTAAAACCTTAGCAATTGATCCTCAGAACAGCAATCATGTTTATGTTGGTTCAAGAACAGGACTCTATGAGTTCATGTCTGGGAAAATGATAGCTTACTATAACAAAGATAATAGTATACTACAAGCTGCTATCGATAAAGGCAGAGAATTAGATAATAACTACGTATTGACATACGGACTATCTTACGACAAAGAAGGTAATTTATGGATTCTTAATAGCCAGACAAAGAAAGAGAATCTCATCCGTTTATCCAAGGATGGACAAATGACTTCTTTCAGTAAAGATGCTCTTATAGAGAATGGGGTAGGGCTGAATAACCTATCTCAAATGCATTTAGATAGTCACAACCTACTATGGTTCTGTAATGATGATTGGCGTAAACCAGGGTTATTCTGTTACGATCCCAAGACAGATAAGCTTAACGCTTACACACGTTTTGTCAATGATGATGGTGCGAATGTAGAACTGACGGCTGTACACTGTTGGACAGAAGACATGGAAGGAAACATTTGGATAGGTACAACAGCTGGTCCATTGATGCTTCAACGTTCACAGATGAGTGATCAAGACAACTATCATTTCACACAAGTAAAGGTGCCACGTAACGACGGAAGCAATCTTGCAGACTATCTTTTAGCTGGTATTGACATCACATCTATAGCCATAGACGGTGGTGGACGCAAGTGGATTGGCACAAAAGGGAATGGTGTTTATCTTATAAGTGCTGATAACATGACCCAAGTTCAGCATTTCCTTACCTCAAATAGCGGGCTCTTATCAAACAATTTGTATTCCATATCTATCAATAATACGACTGGAGAAGTGTTCTTTGCTACAGACAAAGGGCTATGCTCTTACATGAGTGATGCAACGAAGGCAGAAGAAACAACGAATGATGACGCAGTATATGCATACCCCAACCCTGTCAAGCCAGGGTATACAGGTCCCATAACGATTGTGGGTCTTACGCTGAATGCTAACGTAAAGATCGTCACAACGAATGGTGTTCTCGTTGCTGAAGGAACAAGTAATGGCGGTACTTTCGTATGGGACGGCAAGGATAAGATGGGAAAACGTGTAGCATCAGGTATCTATATGGTACTATCAGCAGACGAAAATGGTGATAAAGGCACTGTATGTAAAGTGGCAATAATCAATTAAACATGATACATGGAAGGCTAATAAGCCGTAATTCTATCGTATGGATATTGCTGACATCTCCACTTGTACTGTTTCTGTTATGCCAGCTTCAGCCTACCTTTGACGATTGGACATACTATACTGTACCGCAGACATCGGCATTAAAACTCACAGAGTTGCTCCCTGATGGTAACTATTGGCGACCTTTCGATGTATTATTCGGTCATATTCTTGGACTTGATTATCAGCTTTTCCCTACCTTAAACCATACGTTTATCCTATTAGGACATATCCTTAATACCTATTTAGTATACAGGATTCTGCAGTGGTTTAAGATTAGTTCCTTATCACGTAATATCTCTGTATTACTCTTTTATCTGTCACCAGCCACATTAGGGACGGTGTTAGATATAGACTCTTTGAACCAAACCTATTCACTTTTATGGGGACTTCTTGCTTTACATAGCTACATATACATGCAGGGAAAGCCCAGAATCATACTCTGGCTCGTATGCTCTTTGCTGTCTATCTTTTCAAAAGAATCAGGTTATATATGGTTTGTTTGCCCTCCAATGATAGTCTGGAGCACAGGGAAGATTAGCTTCAAACATGCAATGAAGCATATGACGGTTGGTTGCTTGTTATTTGTTTTCTACTTAACCTGTCGTGTTTTGTTGACCAAAACATTCTCTGTAGCAGACAATACTTACATGCAATTTACACTTATACGCTTGTTACGAAACCTTGGTATAATGCTCGGAATGACATTTTATCCCATTGACTATGCAAGTTTAATCCATCCCCTTCACCGCAATCTTATTCTCGTTACCATAACAGGAGTACTACCTGCTCCATTCTTATGGTTTGTGTTTCGGTCATTCCGATTACAAAAAACAATCATTGTACTATTATTATCCTTCTTTGTTGGGGCATTTGTCAACCTTATTACAATCTTTTCTACTATGCATTGCTATGCTGTTTCTCCATTTGCCATAATCATGATAGCACTACTTTGTGATCAGATAAAGAACAAACGCATGCTAATATTCTCATCGGTACTTTACCTCATAACCGCTCTTTTTACATTCTTACATCATACCTATGCCGCATGGTTATCAGGAAAAGTAGGAGAACAGATGGCGGAAAGTATTGTTAGCCAATGTGACAGACCAATAAACAAGGTAATGATCATACACTTAAACAAGGACGAAACAAAATATTCTTCTTTCTGGGTTATTCCCTACGAAGCTTTTGGTTGGGGTTATTCCGTGCGACAACAGACAGGTTATCAATGGCCAAAAACGATTATTAATGAAGAAATATCAAACCAAAAGCAATTAATATCCGCACTCCAGAAAGCTCAAAAGACAGATTGCGATGGTGTGTGGTACGTAGAAGATAATCAGGTAAAGCGCATTAAATGATGCGATAATATTCTTGAAATAGCCTCCTTCCCATGTGTTTATTATCTTATTAGTAGTAATAGATATGCAGAAAACGTCATGGTACATATGTGGGATGATATACTGCATATACCCTAGTTTATTTTAAATTTTATTTGCTGTCACATTTAACATTTCCAATAACCACCTGTCTATCATTACATTATAACAGTGAATGGCATGACAGAAATGACAGGAAATTATTTTTCAATAGAAAAATAAAGACGAACCTAAAAGGCTGAATTCCCTATTAAGTAATACAGACTTAAGCCATATCTATCAAAAAAAAGAGTCAATAACAATACCAAATAAAAGGTTTATAGGATTGGTGTCTACCAACAACTCCATATGTGCTAGGCTGCAGCACAATAGGTGCTAAGCATCAACACAATAAGTGCTAAGCTTCAACACATAAGTAAAATGTAGAGAGATATCCTCGCATCTACCATTATTAATGTGTATATAGCAGGGATTTCATAAGTTTAAAGAATGATGATGCCTGCCGGACAGTAATCGTTATATTACCTTATTATATACAGTTTGCATAACAATTTAGGATATACCAGCTTCCACACGCTGCACTATTTCTTCAGGAAGGATATTGTTCATACATGCAAAATCGCCACGATAACAAGGTTTGTTACCAAAGACTGAGCATGGACGACAGGATAAGGTGGTGATTTGTACAGCATCGTCCTCTTGCTGATTCCATCCCATGAAACCACAATAAGGATGTGTTGCACCCCATATACTGACAACACGTGTACCAACAAGGGAGGCTAAATGCATGTTAGCACTGTCCATTGACACCATCGTATCAAGGTGACTCATAAGGATTAGCTCCTCTTCTAAACCATGAAGAACGTTTGCTACACAAACACACTGTGGATATTTCTCTGCCCAACTGTTCAGTACATCTACCTCATCCTTACCACCTCCAAAGAGGAAGATACGCCAAGTGGGGTGGGAAAGAGTAATTTTATTGATTACTTTCTCCATCTTTTCCCTTGGATACATCTTACCTGCATGTGCTGCAAAGGGTGCTATACCAATCCAACAATCGGTAGATAGCTTTTCACCTATTATATTAGGGAGACTCTTGAGGTCACCTCCTCCTTCTGGGAAGATACTCGTAAACGAAGGTTTTATAGGATAACCCAGCTTTGCTAACACATCAGCATAATTCTGAAAGGACGTAGGCTGCTGTCTGAAAACCTTATTTTCTCTTCGACATAATAGCTTCTTTCCACGCTTATGCTTATTGATATGTGCCACAGCATAGCCTCCAAGAAGGAATCGGAAGCGGAGATAACGCGTACGAAGGACATTATGAAAATCAGCTACTGCCGTAGGTCGTTTTGCCAATAAGCGCCGATAAAGTGCACTGAGTCCTCTAATACCTTTATAATCTTTCTTTAAATCCACCGCCATAAAGCTCACATTCGGAGCAATACGTTGGAAAAAAGAACGGGCAAAAGGTCTGGAAACGACACTAATTCTCACATCTGGATACTGTTTAGCAAGCGAGAATACAATCGGAACCATCATGGCTACGTCACCCATGGCTGAGAAACGAATAATAAGAATGTGGGGAGTCTTCATAGAGTAGAGGGATTTTAGGGCATAAAAACAATAAAGCAATAATGAAAATTACCTACTCTTAACAGCAATCCCTGCCTCCTCTCCACACGGAGAGAGGGCAGGGATGAGGCTTTTCCACTTACTTTTTATTGTAAAGTATCGGGTTTGTTGCAGGATCGTTATACATCTTCATCTGGCGATATACCTTCATGTACTTACGTCCTGACTTAATATCATCAAGCAATTGGTCAATAGCTAAATCAAGATCTTTCTGCTGTTCAAGCAGAATAGCTAACTTTGACTTGCATTTTTCAATGTGTTCAGCAGATGCATCAGTGCGCTCTGTCTGCTCCTTCATGTGATAAATCTTCAGCGCAAGGATAGACAAACGGTCTACAGCCCATGCTGGGCTCTCCGTATTAATAGTAGCGTCTGGCAGCGGAGTTACATCAGAATAAAGCTGACGGAAGTATGAATCAATCTGCTCAACAAGGTCTGTACGGTCCTGATTAGAACGATCAATACGATGCTTAAGGCTCATTCCGTCTTCAGGATTGATGTGTGGGTCACGGATAAGATCCTCAAAATGCCACTGTACGGTATCTATCCAACATTTCAGATAGAGCCGGTTTTCGATGGAATCTCTGTCATAAGGATTATTAATTGGCGTGTCCACATTATCAGTAACATGATAATCACGAATTGCCTGATTGAAAATTTCGTTGCAGTGTTCTGTAAATGACATTCGGTTGTTATTTTTATTTCTTCTGCAAATATATAGTAAAATCCTCAAAAGGCAAAATAAAACAGATGATTTTCATTGAAATACTACCAAGAAGAACTATATTTCACACCTATTATATTATATAGTAAGGTATGAATGAAGTGATATAATCATTTGATTTATCGTGAGATAAAGCGATAAAAAGCAAGAAAAAATTGCACAATGGTATACCATTTGTGCATAAAGAAACGCTTTTTTAATCAAAAAACTTGCACACTTGGAAAAAAAACAGTTCCTTTGCAACCGCATTTTAGAATTTGAATATTAATATTAAACATTTTAAATTTTACAATTATGTCAGAAATTGAATCAAAAGTAAAGGCTATTATCGTAGATAAACTTGGTGTTGATGAGGCTGAAGTTAAGCCAGAGGCAAGCTTCACAAACGACCTCGGTGCTGACTCTTTGGATACAGTAGAGTTGATTATGGAGTTTGAAAAGGAGTTTGGCATCTCTATTCCTGATGATAAGGCAGAGAAGATTGCTACTGTTGGTGACGCTATTGCCTATATCGAAGAGAACGCTAAGTAAGCGTTAACAGAGAAAAAGCACCAGGCAAAGCATCTGTTTTGCTTGGCTTTTTTTTTGACTTTAGCTTTTAATTTATATATCAACGAATGGAATTAAAGAGAGTAGTTGTAACAGGTCTTGGCGCCGTTACTCCATTAGGTAACAACCCTGAGGAGACTTGGCAGAGTATGCTGGCAGGTAAAAGTGGTGCTGCTCCTATTACACATTTCGATACAACCCAGTTCAAAACACAGTTTGCTTGTGAGGTAAAGAACCTGAATATCAATGATTACATTGACCGTAAGGAAGCTCGCAAGCTTGATCGTTACACTCAGTTGGCTCTGATCAGTGCTATACAGGGTGTTAAAGATGCTGCAATTGACCTGGAGAAAGTTGACAAGAACCGCGTTGGTGTCATCTATGGAGTAGGTATTGGTGGTATTAAGACCTTCGAGGATGAAGTGACATACTATGCACAGCATGCTGAAGCAGGTCCAAAATTCAATCCTTTCTTCATCCCTAAGATGATTGCAGACATTGCTGCAGGACAGATTTCAATCCAATTCGGATTCCATGGTCCTAACTATACAACAACATCAGCATGTGCTTCATCAACAAATGCACTGGCTGCTGCCTTCAACCAGATACGTCTGGGCAAGGCTGATATCATCGTTAGCGGTGGTGCTGAGGCTGCAATCTGTGCTTGTGGTGTTGGTGGTTTCAATGCTATGCATGCCCTCTCAACCCGCAATGATGACCCAGAACATGCTTCACGTCCATTCTCAGCAAGTCGTGATGGCTTCGTAATGGGTGAAGGTGCAGGCTGTCTCATCCTTGAAGAGTTAGAACATGCTAAGGCACGTGGTGCTAAGATCTATGCAGAAATGGTTGGTGAAGGTGAGTCAGCTGACGCACATCACATCACAGCCTCTCATCCTGAAGGCCTCGGTGCCAAGCTTGTTATGGAGGCAGCACTTCATGATGCAGGTCTTAAACCAGAAGACATTGACTACATCAATGTTCATGGAACATCAACTCATGTTGGTGATATCTCTGAGGCTAAGGCTATCAAAGAGTTGTTTGGGGATGCAGCTTACAAGCTGAATATCTCTTCTACAAAGAGTATGACTGGTCACCTTCTTGGTGCAGCAGGTGCTGTTGAGGCTATGGCTTGTGTACTGGCTGTTAAAGACAACATCGTTCCTCCTACGATTAATCATCAGGAAGACGATAAGGATCCAGAGTTAGACTACAAGCTTAACTTTACCTTCAACAAGGCTCAGAAGCGTGAGGTACGTGCTGCTCTCAGTAATACTTTCGGCTTCGGTGGTCACAATGCCTGTGTAGTATTCAAGAAATATGCTGACTAATAATAGTATATGCTGAATCATATAGTTGATAGAATAAAGCTCCCTTTCCGCAAGGAGAAGGAGCTTTATTTGTCTTTGTACCGGATTATCGGCATCATTCCACACGATATTAGTTATTACAAGACAGCTCTCTTACACAAGAGTGTAGCGCATCGTAACGCTAAAGGCAAGCCAGTAAACAATGAACGACTTGAATTTCTGGGTGATGCTATCCTTGATGCTATTGTCGGTGACATCGTTTATGAGCACTTTCCAAAGAAGCGTGAGGGTTTCTTAACCAACACACGTTCGAAGATTGTACAACGAGACACACTGAACCGGCTGGCAAAAGAGATGGGTATTGACCAGTTAATACTCTCCAGTGGGCACACGTCATCACATAATAGCTATCTAGGTGGTAATGCTTTTGAAGCATTAGTTGGTGCTTTATACCTTGACCATGGCTACAATGCTTGCATGCGGTTCATGAAAAAGCAGATTCTGGGTGACCTTATCAATATTGACAAGGTTGCTTATAAGGAAGTAAACTTTAAGTCTAAGCTCATAGAATGGACCCAAAAGAACAAGGTTAGCATGGAGTTTAAACTCCTTGAACACAACAAAGACAAACAAGGTAGCCCTACTTTCCGCTTCCAAGTCATCATGGAAGGACTGGAATGTGGCGAAGGTCATGGCTATTCTAAGAAAGAAAGTCAGCAAGAAGCTGCCAAACTAACACTTCAACGTTTGCGTCGTGAACCGCAATTCATTGATGAAGTGTTCACAGCCAAGGCTAACCGTACAAAGATGGAAGAAGAACCGGTACTCAATGTGCCTGAAACCTCTCAAGACATGAACTTCATTGTGGGGTCAGAAGTTGAGACTGAGAAACATGAAAATCCATTTCAGACGGAAGTTTTTGATGAGAATACAACAGTTACTGACGAAGGTTTACAAACTGAAGAGCTCATAGAAACATCCGATACTGACAAAGAGAAGGTTGAAGAAACAAACCCCTCTAATACCTCTCATACACGCAAATTCGACCGCGAAGCTATCATTGCTGCGGCTGAAGCAGAAGCTTTCGAGCAATAAGAAAAAGTAAATATAAGCGATAATAAACAGTAATAAGTGGTAATTACATCACCCATCTATTACTGTTTATTATCGCTTATATCGATTTATTTCCGTACTTTTGCATCAAAGAAATAAACGTTTATATAAAAAATGGCATTAAAATGTGGTATAGTAGGACTACCAAATGTTGGTAAGTCCACACTTTTCAACTGTCTGAGCAGTGCCAAAGCACAGGCAGCTAACTTCCCTTTCTGTACAATAGAACCGAATCTCGGTGTTATTACCGTCCCTGATGAACGACTGACGAAGCTTGCAGAGATTGTTCACCCGGGACGAATTGTTCCTGCTACTTGCGAGATTGTCGACATAGCAGGACTCGTAAAGGGTGCATCAAAGGGTGAAGGACTCGGTAATAAGTTTCTTGGTAACATCCGTGAGTGTGATGCCATCATTCACGTCATTCGTTGTTTCGAAGATGATAACGTAGTTCGTGAAGGTGGAATGGCTGTCAATCCTGTTGAAGATAAGGAGATTATCGATACTGAGTTACAGCTAAAAGACCTTGAAACCATTGAGGCTCAGCTCTCTAAGCAGCAAAAAGTAGCTGCTTCAGGGAATAAAGACGCTAAGATCATGGTCACTGTCTTAGAGGCATATAAAGAGGTTTTGGAACAAGGAAAGAATGCTCGTAGCGTTGAATTCGATAGCAAAGAAGAACAACAAGCAGCCCATGACCTCTTCCTTCTTACGACAAAACCAGTTCTTTATGTCTGCAATGTGGATGAATCAAGTGCCAAGACGGGTAATGAATACAGCAAACAGATAGAGAAGATAGCAGCTGAAGAAGGTGCTGAAGCCATGATTATTGCTGCAAAGACAGAGGAAGACATTGCTTCACTTGACAGTTATGAGGACAAAAAGATGTTCCTTGACGAACTTGGATTGGAAGAAAGTGGTGTTAACCGCCTCATCAATAAGGCTTATCACTTGCTGAATCTCCAAACTTTCATCACTGCCGGTGAAATGGAAGTGAAGGCTTGGACCTTCCATAAGGGATGGAAAGCCCCACAATGTGCCGGTGTTATCCACACTGACTTTGAGAAAGGGTTCATCCGTGCAGAGGTTATTAAGTACGACGATTACATTAAATATGGTTCTGAAGCAGCTATCCGTGAAGCTGGAAAACTTGGTATTGAAGGCAAGGACTATGTTGTCCAGGATGGTGACATCATGCACTTTAGATTTAATGTATAGCCTCATCACTAAGAATTATTTATTATGAACAATCTACTGTATATTGCCTGGCAACCGGAAGAGGTGTTTTTCCATCTCGGACCAATCCCTGTTCGCTGGTACGGAATGTGCTGGCTGATAGGTCTTGCACTGGGTTATTTCATGATGCAGTGGCTCTATAAACGCCATAAATACCCTGCAGAAAAGTTTGAACCCCTCTTTCTTTATGTCTTTATAGGCGTATTGGCAGGTGCAAGATTAGGACATTGCCTCTTCTATGAGCCAGAGGATTTCCTCACATCATGGGATGGATTCCTCTCAATATTTATCCCTTTCCACCATCTTCCTGATGGTTCCTGGCAGTATTCAGGCTTCCAAGGACTGGCATCACACGGTGGAGTGGTGGGATTATTGCTTGCTCTTTTCCTCTATATCCGCAATTATAAGATGAATACGTGGGTTGTGCTCGACTTCTTTGGTATTTGTTCGGGTATCACTGCCTGCTTTATCCGATTAGGAAACCTGATGAATTCAGAGATTATAGGTAAGGTAACTGATGTTCCATGGGCGTTTATCTTCTATAATGTAGACACTCATCCACGCCATCCAGGGCAACTATATGAAGCCATAGCTTACCTTTTCATCTTCCTTTTTATATACCTTATATATAGGAAACATCCGGAAAAGGTGGGCACAGGACTCTACTTTGGACTTTGTCTGACCCTCATTTTCACCTTCCGTTTCTTCATAGAATACACGAAAGAGGTACAGGAAGCATTCGAGAATGGACTGCCAATCGACATGGGACAGATTCTAAGTATCCCACTTATAGCCCTCGGTGTGTGGGCTATGCTACGTTCCAAAGGTAAGACTTACCAAGAAAAGGAAGAGAGACTAACGAAGAAGTAAGCAGGAAGAAACAGACTTCCAAAAATACAAAAACCATAAAAGAATAATTGTTCATTAAGGGTTTACTTACCCTGTGAGCAATTATTCTTTTTTTGTTTATACCCTTCTGGTGTAAGATAAATTCACATCCATAAATCAATACATGCTCTTTTGCATTCTAAAAGATGCCCTTTTGCAATGTAAAAGGGCATCTTTTGACGTGTAAAAGGTGCCCTTTTGAATGGTAAAAGGGCACCTTTTAAAATGCCTTTTATAACCCTTTGAATAACTGACAGTTACAAAGTCAAAAATAAAGCATTATCTATTTCTCTTCAACAAATAATAGATAAAATTTTGTAATATCATTTCATTAAAAGCAAAAACATAATCAAAGAGAGAAATATACTTGACACATTGAATTCTGGTTATAACCTTATTAAAAAATCAATGACCGATAAATGATAAAAAAGAAGACCAACAAATCTGTAATTTTTGGGAAACTAAAAAAAGTACAAAAACCGAGAAAATTAAACTTTTTGGATAACTTTCTATGATTATTTTTTTGTAACTTTGCCAACAGGAAAGTATCAATATAATGTTAAAACATTGATATATAGATATTTATCTAATCCTTATAACTAACTTATAAGACTAAAAAAGCAGTAAAAAGGAAAACTTATAAAAATTAATAATGGAAATTATAAAGCGTAATGGTACGTCAGAAATCTATAATAACAAGAAGATTCTGAGGGCCATCAGGAAGAGTTTTGAGAGTACAGGAAAAGCTATTTCCGACCAAGATATAGCTGGTATGGTTGCTGAAGTGGAGAAAATCATCATTGATAATCCTGCACAACGAACTGTTGAAGAGATTCAGAACCAAGTAGAAAAGCATCTTATGATGCACGGACATTATGATGAAGCAAAGAACTTCATCCTCTTCCGTTACCAACGCAACGAACAAAGAAAGGCCATCAATGATATTGCACGCGTCACAGATGACAATGAATTGGTAGACGTTCTGCACGTTGTGGCACGTCAATATCGGGAAAGAGCCTACAGTATGGTAACTCTTCAGGAGAAATTCACAAGTTTCTGCAAGCCTGGAATGTCACAGAAAGAGGCACTCAACGCACTCATCAAGGCTGCTGTTGAGCTAACAACACCTGAAGCACCAGCATGGGAAATGATCTCTGCACGCATCTTGTCGCATCAAGCTGAGCAGAAAATCAGCCGTTTAGAAGCTGAATTGGGTATCAATACCTTGTACAAGAAGATAAAATACATGACCGCAGAGGGGCTGTATGGTGATTATATTCTCGAAAACTATAACGAAGATGAAATCAATCAGGCAGCAACCTTCATAAAACCAGAACGCAATGAGTTGCTGAACTATTCTGGATTAGACTTACTTCTCAAGCGTTATGTCATCAAAGGATACACTGGAAAGGTTATTGAACGTGTACAAGAGATGTTCCTTGGTATCGCTTTACACCTTGCTATGCCTGAGAAACGAGACAATAGAATGGTATGGGTAAAACGTATCTATGACCTTCTGAGTCAGCTGGAGGTGACAATGGCAACGCCAACACTGTCCAATGCCCGTAAACCAAGCCATCAGTTATCCAGCTGTTTCATTGATACTGTACCTGATAGCCTTGATGGTATCTACCGTTCATTGGACAATTTCTCACAAGTTAGCAAGTTCGGCGGTGGTATGGGTATGTATTTTGGAAAAGTACGTGCCACAGGTGGCAACATAAGAGGCTTCAAAGGAGTAGCTGGAGGAGTGATTCGTTGGATGCGATTGGTAAATGATACAGCCGTTGCTGTTGACCAATTGGGTATGCGCCAAGGTGCTGTTGCCGTTTATTTGGACGTATGGCACAAGGATTTACCAGAGTTTTTACAACTCAGAACCAACAATGGTGACGACCGAATGAAGGCACATGACATCTTCCCAGCCGTATGTTACCCTGATTTATTTTGGAAAATGGCTGATGAAAACCTTGATCAGAACTGGTATCTCTTCTGCCCTAACGAGATAATGAGGCTGAAAGGTTACTGCTTAGAGGACTGTTATGGAGAGGAATGGGAGCGTAAATACCTTGATTGTGTTAATGATCAACGACTCTCAAGACGTGTCATCAGCATCAAAGACATCGTTAGATTAGTTCTTCGTTCAGCCGTTGAGACTGGTACACCATTCACTTTCAATCGCGATGCAGTGAACCGTGCCAACCCAAATGGGCATAAAGGAATCATCTATTGCTCTAATCTATGCACCGAAATAGCACAGAACATGGCTCCAATAGAAAGCGTTTCGAAGGAAGTTGAGACTAAAGACGGTGATACAGTAGTTGTTACTACTACACGTCCAGGCGAGTTTGTTGTATGTAACCTTGCCAGTCTGTCCTTAGGACGCCTGCCTTTGGAGGATGAAGGGAAGATGAAGGAGAAGGTAGCTACGGTTGTTCGCGCCTTAGATAACGTCATAAGCCTCAACTTCTATCCTATTCCTTATGCTGAACTCACCAACCAACGCTATCGTTCCATTGGACTTGGCGTCAGTGGTTACCATCATGCACTGGCTAAAAGACATATCAAATGGGAGAGCGAAGAGCATCTTGAATTCATGGATAAGGTGTTTGAGACCATCAATCGTGCTGCTATTATTGCCAGTTCCGACCTTGCTAAGGAGAAAGGAAGCTATAAATTCTTTGAAGGAAGCGACTGGGAGACAGGTGCTTACTTTGATAAACGTGATTACAACAGTGCTGAATGGCAGAAGGTTCGTCAGACTGTAGCACGTCAAGGTATGCGCAATGCTTATCTACTTGCTGTGGCTCCAACCAGCAGTACAAGTATCATTGCAGGTACAACAGCCGGTCTTGACCCAATTATGAAGCGTTTCTTCCTAGAGGAAAAGAAGGGTAGTATGCTGCCACGTGTGGCACCTGAACTGTCAGATGACACTTACTGGATGTACAAGAGTGCTTATCTCATCAACCAGAAGTGGAGTGTTCGTGCTTCAGGTGTGCGCCAACGCCACATTGACCAGGCACAGAGTATGAACCTCTATATTACCAATGACTTCACAATGCGCCAGGTTCTCGACCTCTATTTACTTGCATGGAAGAGTGGAGTAAAGACCATTTATTACGTACGCAGTAAGTCATTAGAAGTAGAAGAATGCGAAAGTTGTGCATCATAATTAAGAATTTAAAGAAGTCAGGGAAGTGGAAAAGTTAAAGAAACCAAGGTTATCAATGAACTGACTATTTCCACTGCCATGACAAAAGATCATAAAACAATGGACAATCAATTAAAGCGAAACACCCTATTCAATCCCTCTGGCGATATTGACTTGCGCCTGAGACGTATGATTGGTGGTAATACCACTAATCTGAATGACTTTAACAACATGAAATATTCATGGGTTAGCGACTGGTATCGACAAGCTATGAATAACTTCTGGATACCTGAAGAAATCAATCTTTCTCAGGATTTCAAGGATTATCCACGACTGGATAAGGCTGAACGCACAGCTTATGACAAGATTCTGAGCTTCCTTGTATTTCTAGATTCATTGCAGAGTAACAACCTCCCAACGGTCAGTGAATACATCACAGCCAATGAAGTAAACCTCTGTCTGCACATTCAGGCATTTCAAGAGTGTATCCACAGCCAGAGTTACAGCTATATGTTGGATACCATCTGTAGTCCTGAAGAGCGCAATGACATTCTCTATCAGTGGAAGACTGATGAGCATCTCTTGAACCGTAACAAGTTTATTGGTGACTGTTATAACGAGTTTCATGAGAAGAGAGACAAGTTCAGTCTTATGAAAACACTGATTGCTAACTTCATTCTTGAGGGGATTTACTTCTATAGTGGCTTCATGTTCTTCTATAATCTCAGTCGAAACGGAAAGATGTCAGGCTCTGCTCAGGAGATTCGTTACATCAATCGAGACGAGAATACACACCTCTGGCTCTTCCGTAGTATCATCCTTGAACTGAAGAAAGAGGAACCTGACATGTTCACTCCAGAGAAGATAAAGGTTTATGAGGACATGATGCGCGAAGGAGTAAAGCAGGAAATAGCCTGGGGACAGTATGTTATCGGTAACGATGTACAGGGATTGAATGCGCAGATGGTATCAGATTACATTCAATATTTGGGTAACCTGCGTTGGTCAGGACTTGGTTTTGGTTTCCTTTATGAGGAGAATCAGAAAGAACCAGAGAACATGAAATGGGTTAGTCAGTACTCTAATGCAAACATGGTAAAGACCGATTTCTTCGAAGCAAGGAGTACAGCGTATGCCAAGAGTACAGCACTTGAAGATGATCTATAAATAAAGTACTACTGCGTTCACAGTAAATTACACAGTCAGATACTTCACAATAAAGCCAAATGGCTTGTTGGTCAATTATTATCAACACGTCATTTGGCTTTAATCGTATAGGGTTAATATATTATAGAAGAACTACTTTTTGTAAAATAAGTTCTTAATTAATTTTTAAAAGGGCGTCTTTTGCGTTGTAAAAGATGCCCTTTTGCATGATAAAAGGTGCCCTTTTGATGTGTAAAAGACGCCCTTTTACAACGCAAAACATGCCCTTTCACAAGCCTCTTTGTAACCTATTGATTATGTGAAGGTTACAAAACTGTAAAAAGAAGAATATCTTCCGTTTTACTCAATATTCCGTTTTTCTACTTGTAATATTGTTTTACCATTCTAAATATTCACCATTCTTATGTTCTTTTGTTGCTTTACCTATTATCAGAACATATATACTTATCACAAGTTTATATAACCTGTCTCATCCCAATGACAATTAACAAAAGTGTGGATAACTATGTTGAAAACCCTGTGCATAACTTTCTAATAACCCTGTAGATATCCACAAGGAAAATAGAAAACACTGTCATACGTGGATATCCACAAGGTTATTAACTGGGTTTTAGAGAAGTTTTACACAACTTTCCTACTAAAAAAGATATAAACTTATTATCTTTGCACCGTTTATTGATAATGTGGATAACTCATCATAACGGCTGAAAATCAAGCATTAAACAAATGAATAACTTGTTGATAAGCCGATACCGCGGGTTGATAACTTATTATGCAAGAAATTAAAGGAAAAGTTCTGCACTAATCCACAGCCTATCATACTAAAACATTTCTTTTCTTTTAAAAAGAGAAAAAGAATAAGTATAATATGAATTGAACAAAAACAAGGAATATGAAACAACTAAAAACTTATATAGTTTGTCTCTTTGCAATGCTCTCTTTGTGTTCTTCGGCACAGTGTACGTTCCGCAATACAGCATTCAGCAGTGGTGAATACCTTACTTATAACCTCTATTATAATTGGAAGTTCGTATGGGTTAAGGCTGGAACTGCTTCTTGGTATACAGTCTCATCTACGTATAAAGGAATCCCAGCTTACCGTGCTTCACTGACAACTCGTGGTACCGGACGGTTAGATGATTACTTTGTATTGCGTGATACGTTGCTTACTTATAATTCAAAACAGATGGCTCCGCTCTATTATCGCAAAGGAGCAAGAGAAGGAAAGCGTTACACCGTAGATGAAGTTTTCTACTCTTATCCCAATGGTAAGTGCAGGGTTAAGCAGCATTATATGGGTAATGACGGCAAACATCGCTGGAAAGAACGTACGTATGATGACTGTTGTTATGACATGATGAGCATCTTCCTGCGTGCAAGAAGCTTCAATCCAGAGAGCTGGAAGAATGGAGAAGTGGTAAAATTCCCTATTGTTGATGGTGATGATCGTAGGCCCGCACGTATAGTATATGGTGGAAAAGAAAACATAAAGGCTGATAACGGACATAAATACCGCTGCTTGAAGCTCACTTATTATGAAGAGGAAGACGGTAAATGGAGAGATATTGCCAGCTTCTATGTGACAGATGATCCTAATCATATCCCTGTTCGACTTGACATGCGACTTAAGTTTGGATATGCAAAGGCATTCTTAGTAGCAATGAAAGGTATTAATAGCCCTGTTACTTCACAGATAAAATAAGCCAATAAGGTTACTTATTGATACTGATCCTCATGAAGATTTATGCTTATCTTCATGAGGATTTTCATTTAAAAGCAGGACATTTCATACTTTGAACAATACTATATAAGTAACATTTTTTTTATTCTTTACTTATTACTTTATATAAAAAATATCAATTCATTCATAGTCATTAATCTTCAGAAAACAATAGTTTAATACGTTATTTCAGCCAAATTACTCGATAAATAGCTTTTTTGCGACTTAAAATAGCTTTTCTTTCTTTGTATAAATGAGTTTTTCTCAGAACTTAATCTATTGATAATCAGTAAAATATTTTTTGTATTAGAACAATATGATTTATAATAGTTTTCTTTAACGCCCATATCTTATTGGAATGTAATACATTTGTGATGAGAAGGTTTAAAATGATTGTATACAATAGTTTTTTAAAAGGATAAATAAAGTAAAAGTATGAAAAAGAAATTTTTTATAGCATTAACACTGCTGCTTACTGGTACTTTGATGTCGCATGCAAGCTATGCGGACGATATCAATGTGCCCTCTGCAGATGCTAATGGACGTGTAGGTGCGTTGATGCCTTATACTCGTTATGATTCCGAAACGGCTAAGCTTGGTGGCGGAGCTACGCTTGTTAAGTCGGCAAACTGGAAGCGTACGGATATCGCAACACAAGCTTCTAAGCAGTCATACATAGAACTACCGTCAAATGGTTCGTATGCTGAATGGACCATGAAGACCAATGCCAACGGTGTAACTCTGCGCTTTACAATGCCTGATACACCAGATGGTATGGGGCAGAATGGCTCATTAGACATCTATATCAACGAGAAAAAGGTGCAGACTGTTGACCTTACTTCTTATTATATGTGGCAGTATTTTGCCAGCGGAAACCCTTCTGATAAGAATGATAATGGTGTTGGATGCTTCGCTTTTGATGAAACTCACTTCATTTTGAACAAGCCTTTGCATGTTAATGACCGTATTCGTATTCAGAGTTCTGGTGCAAAAGGATTGAAATATGGCGTTGATTTCATCGAGACAGAGGTTGTTCCACAAGAAATTGACCGTCCTGCAGGGGCTGTTAGTGTAACTGATACGAAGTATAAGCAGTACATTAAGGGTAACGATTACCTTAAAGCGTTTGAAGAAGCACTGAAAGATGCTGATGCAGGGTCAAAGAAACTCTATATACCAGCAGGTACTTATGAGCTCAGTGGTATATGGTATATCTATGGATCAGACGTGAAAATCACTGGTGCTGGTATATGGTATACAAACCTTAAGTTTACCAATCCTAACCCATTTGGTGGTGGTATCTCTGGTGGTAATGGCTCACATGGACCTGATGATTACTGCAATAACATGGATATAAGTAACTTTTATATCAACTCAAACCTAAGAAGTCGTTGGGACCAGAAGGCTGTTTACAAATGTTTCATGGATGTTTTCAAAGGTGGAAGTGCTATTCATGATATCTGGGAGGACCACTTTGAGTGTGGATTTTGGATTGCTGACTATAATGGAAAGATTGATTATAGCAGCGGTTTGAAGATATATAACTGTCGAATCCGCAACAATTTCGCTGATGGAGTTAACTTCTGTCAGGGTACTTCAGATGCTACTGTATACAATTGTAGCATCCGTAACAATGGTGATGATGGTCTTGCAATGTGGAATCATGATAATCAAGGAGCCCATGATGAGTCAAACAACACCTTTGCTTACAACACTATTGAGTTTATTTGGCGTGCTGGAGGTATTGCTATATATGGTGGTAATGGGCATAAGGTCTACAATAACTACCTTGCTGATATGTTTATGTCAGCTGGTATACACCTGAATGACATCTTTGATGGTCCTAAATTCAAGAATACGCAGAACATCAGTTTCGATAATAACATCCTTGTACGTTGTGGTACGAATGATGATAGCTGGCATGAAGACCTTGCTGCAATCGATATTAAGGGTGATGTACGCAACGTTACCTTTAATAATACGAAGATTTATGACTCTCCTTTTGATGCTATTCGTATATTTAAAGGTCCAACAGGTATTGTGTTTAAGAAGACAGAGATACTCGGTGCATCTCTTGCAGGGCAGACAACGAAGTACTCAACATGGGAACATTCTACGGCTGCTATCCGTTTAGAGAACGATAATGTCAAGTTTATCGATGGTCTGAAGATTGCTAATGTAAGCCCAGATAAGGTTGGTAACAATAAGACATGGCCTTTATGGACTGATAATAATGAGGCTCTTGCTAAGTCAGTAAGCTATGATTATCTCTCTGATGTTAGCTATAATGTACCTGAAGCACCTGAAGCTGACAAGAACCAAGGTGGTGGTGTGGTTGATCCTATGGATGGAATTACGAACTATGACATATCTTTGAAGGGTCTACGTTGGGAGAATGCAAGTGGTGATACCAACCTTAAAGAGGGTGACCAGGTAAGATTCAGAACCTCTCTTGTATGTAATAAGGATATCCCTGCAGGTGTGAAGATTGGTGTAAAGGTTACGGTTGATGGTAAGGAAAGCTATGTTACCGATGACAACAAGAATGGTCTTAAAGCCAATCAGCCTATCATTGTTTCAACAAACTCTACATGGTCAGCACAGCCTGGTGGGCATACTATTGTTGCAGAGGTCGACTATCGCAACCGTCTGAGTGATGATACGAATAAGGCAAACAATACCCGTACGAAGAGATTTAACGTACAAGAGTCATCAGATAATAAGGGTTCATTCACTCCAGTAACAGGTGGTTATGATCTTGTTGTGACCAAAATCCTCACCAATAAGAAGAGTATTAAGCCAGGTGACAGAGTAAACTTCTCAGCTTATGTTGCCAATGCTGGTGATAAGGATGCTCCTGCAGGACAGCAATTGGGTGTAGAGTTCATCATTGATAACAATACAAATGTTATCACATGGTCAGATAATTACACACAAGGTGTGAAGTCTCACCAGTTTGCTAAGGTCACAGCAAATGGTGGTCAGCAAGGTAATGAGTGGGTTGCAACGCCTGGTAAGCACACAGTAACGGCATGGATAGATAATTATAATGGTCGTTATGCTGATGAAATCAATCATGATAACAATAAGTTTACCATTGAATTGAATATTCCACTTGAGGAGATTAAGTTCATCAACAATCCTGATCAGCCAGACGATCTTGGTGATGGAAAGGGTAATACCAATGGTATTGAGCATGTAAACACTGAAGTGAAGACTAATGATGGTTATTACTATGACCTTCAGGGCAACCGTTATGGCAAAACAACTGATGGTTTGAGAAGAGGTGTTTACATCCATAATGGCAAGAAAGTCATTGTCAAGTAATGTAATTTATACTCGTAGAATCATTCTACGATAGCCACAATAAGAAATCGGTTGGAAAGCTATTCCAACCGATTTTTTTGTGCTTTAAGAACTGGAATGTCATACTTATAAAGTTAAAGAAACATCTTTACAATATTTTTTCTTCATATTTTCTTTAACGATGGAAAACCTATTATTTTCGTCTTTGTAACCATCAAACAATCAGATAGTTATAAATAGGCTTGTAAAAGGGCATCTTTTGAAGTGCAAAAGGGCGTCTTTTACAATGCAAAAGAGCACCTATTGAATTGCTGATAGTATTTTTTATTACATAAAACAAAAACAGAGCCTGTCTCCCGACAAGCTCTGTCAAGCTTTAATTAACTAGTGATGTGAGTTTAATTAAGTTACTCAAATTACCCAAATAACAAATACATATATACTAAATATCGTAATGAAGTATTCGTTTATGACTAAACCTAAAATTCTTTTGTTGTCCTATGGAAGAACTACTTTTATTATTATACTACACTAAAGATCAAAAAAAACAGATTAATTTCCTGAAGATTTTAATTCTTTCTGACAGCGAAATTACAACAAAAAGATAAAATCGCAAAGTCGTTATAGGGACGTATTAGATAAATATAAAGTATAGAACGTATCTTTATTCAGTGTTAGTAACATAACTAATTGATTACCAATAATATTAAATATATGGATGTAAATAACTTTTATAACCCTTATTAAGCTGCCAATAAACCTATAAAAGTGATGTAATTACACTTAAAATTATCAATATTTTCTTTGTATTATAAAGGAAATTATGATATGTAAGTAGCTGATAATCAGATATAGGTAGTTTGTATTATGCTAAATTAATTTGTAATCGGGTTTTTATCCTTCACTAAATGGTAGTAATGTCATAATTTTGTCGATATAAAATGAGAAATAACACTTTATAAATCCTTTTAGAAACTAAATCAAGTAGAGATGAAAAAGAAATTATTACTTGCATTGACATTGGTGCTTTCAGGAACACTAATGTCACAGGCAGGACCAGCAGACAAGCTGAAAGTACCTGGACCTGATGCCAATGGAAGACGTGGAGCGACGGTTCCTTATAATCGTTATGAGGCTGAAAACGGAGAACTTTCGGGTGGTGCAGCAAAGAAAACTACATCTTATGGACGCAAGGACATTGCTACTCAGGCTTCAAAACAGTCTTATGTAGACTTATCATCTAAAGGTTCTGCTGTCAACTTCAAGATAGACAGAAATGGTGATGGTGTTACAATGCGTTTCACAATGAAGGATTCACCTAACGGAATGGGAGAGAATGGATCATTAGATGTGTATGTAAACGGTAATAAAGACCAGACTGTAAAGCTTACATCTTACTTTATGTGGCAGTATTTCAATCTGAATGACCCTTATCCTAAGGATGTACCGGGTGGTGATTTTAGATGTTTTGCCTTTGATGAAGTACATTTCAAGTTAAATAATAAGGTTAAACCAGGTGATGTTATTACTGTTAAGAATGACGATTCACGTAACATGGAGTATGGTTTAGACTTTATTGAGGTTGAAAACGTACCTGCTAAGATTAAACAACCAGCTGGTTCAATCAGCATACAGGATACAAAATATAAGAATATGGCTGCTGGTGGTGATTGGGGTGATGCTTTCATACAAGCTGTTAAGGATGCAGAAGCCTCTCCATCAAGAACTCTTTATATTCCAGCTGGTACCTATAATTTAGGAAAAGTATGGCGTATTTTTGCTGATAATGTGACGATTACTGGTGCTGGTATGTGGTATACTAACATCAAATTTACTAATCCTAATAAAGAAGGTGGTGGTATCTCTGGTGGTAATGGTTCACATGGTCCTGATGGTTATAGTAAGAAAATAGAGTTCTGTAACATGTATATCAACTCTGCATTACGCAGCCGTATGGATCAGATGGCTATTTACAAGTGCTTTATGGACGTATATACGGATGGCAGTTACTTCCATGATATATGGGAAGAGCACTTCGAATGTGGTTTCTGGATTGGTGATTATAACGGTAAGATGGATTATAGCGATGGTATAAAGATTGCCAATTGCCGTATTCGTAACAACTTAGCAGATGGTGTAAACTTTGCACAAGGAACCTCTAATGCCACTGTTTATAACTGTAGTGTGCGTGGTAATGGTGATGATGGACTTGCTACATGGAATCAAGATGCTTGTGGAGCACGTGATTTACATGATAATATTTTCGCATATAACACGGTAGAATTAGGTTGGCGTGCTGGTGGTATAGCTGTCTATGGAGGTACTGGTCACCACATATATAATAACTTTGTCACTGATATGGCATTGGCTGCAGGTATTCATTTGAACTCAACTTTTCCTGGAACTAAGTTTAATGCTAATAATAAACCTGATGGTATAAAGTTCGAAAACAATACTATTGTGCGTAGCGGAACCAATTGTGACATATTTGGTAATGACCTTGCAGCTCTGGATGTGCATAAAACGGGTGGTAGTCTTCAGAATATTACGTTCTATAATACGGAGATTTATGATGCTCCATGCTTCGGAATAACAGTATTAAATGACCCTGATAACATTAAGTTTATCAATACAAAGATCCTTGGAGCTGGTCTTACAGGTATGTCAACTAGCTATTCTACAACGCCAGTGACCTTCTGTGCCATTCGTGCAGACCAAGCAACTCCAATCTTTGATGGTCTTGAAATAGGGAATGTTCATAAGGATGTATTGGGTAATAATCAGACTTGGCCACTCTGGACGAACAACAATCATCAGAAAGCGGACGCCATTAAATACACTAATATAAAGAAGAAATACGTTGCTCCAGAGCCTCCATACGCTGACAAAGATCAGCAAGGTGGAATCATTGACCCAATGGATGGACTGTCAGGTTATAATGTTAAGCTGGAAGGTATCAGCTGGAAGAATGCTAAAGGTAGCTCTGATTTGAAGGAAGGTGATGCTGTAACGTTTCGCGTAAAGATTACTAATACATCAAATGTAGATATCCCTAAGGATGTAGCACTTGCTTTTGAAGTCAAGGTTAATGGTGAATCTGCAGCAATAAGTGATGACTTTGAGGGCGGTTTGAAGGCTGGTAAGTCTGTCATTCTTACTGCTAATGGTTCTTGGATTGCTAAGCTTGGAGTTTGTAAAGTTGAGGCTATTGCCGACCCAGAGAACAACTTACCGAAGGAAATATCAAAGGATGACAACAAGCGTGTTAAGCAGTTTAATGTTTATGAAGCCCCAGATAATAATGGTACTTTCACTCCTGTAACGGGTGGTTATGACCTTGTTGTGACGAAGATTCTTATGAATACGAAGTCAATCAAGCCTGGTGATAAGGTTAATTTCTCAGCCATTGTAGCCAATGCTGGTGATCAAGATGCTCCTGCTGGTGATGTTCTTGGCATTCAATTCCAGATAGATGGTAAGACAGAAGTCATCACATGGTCTGATGATTATAGGAAAGGTGTGAAGTCCCATGAGTTTGTTAAGGTAACAGCCAATGGTGGTACAGCAGGCAAAGAGTGGACTGCTACAGAAGGAAAGCACACCGTTACAGCATGGATTGACAATTACGGAGGTCGTTATGCAGGTGAAATAAACCATGATAATAACAAGTTTACAATAGAGTTGAATATCCCTATGAGTCCTGTTCAGTTCATTAACAATCCTGATAAGCCAGACAATATCGATGGTACGGATGGCATTGAGGCTGTAAATGCAGTGCAAAGCGTGAAGGATTCTTATTACTACGACCTCCAGGGTCGCCGTTATGGTACAACAACTGAGGGTCTCAAGAAGGGTGTTTACATCCATTGTGGTAAGAAGGTTATTATAAAGTAAACTTTAATATTACCGTAAAAACAGTTAGTAATAGTATATTCAGAATCGGTTGGGAGCGCTTCCAACCGATTCTTTTTTTATGGTTTGAAACTACTTGAATGATGATGTGGATGTTATATAAATATCTTTACAATATTTTTATCCTATAAATTCAATAATCAAGGGAAACCTATTATTTTCGACTTTGTAACCATCAGATAATCATATAGTTATAAACAGCGTTGTAAAAGACGCCCTTTTACGTTGCAAAAGGGCGTCTTTTGAAGTGTAAAAGGGCATCTTTTATCATGCAAAAGGGCACCTTTTACAATGCAAAAGAGCATCTATTGAATCCTTAATATGAATTTATCTTACATTACAAGGATACTATTGATAAACGTAACAAGAGAAAAGCGTTTTTTATTCTCTTGCTTCCTGCAGGTGAGTAGATGGTAATATCACCAGACTTAGTCTATAAACCTCTCAATAAAACAGTAAATTCATTTCATAGAATGGGTATATCCACACTTATAATTACCGTGTTTACCGTTATGTTTTTCGTAATAAAATCATAGCAAAATAAGCCAAGATGGATTGTTATAAATGGCAGATTGAATAAATATAAATATATTATGTCTATAAAAACTCAAATAATGTACATAATATATTGATAGTCAATAGTATTTATTTGAGGCACATATTCACCTTTTTACAATCAATATTATGGTCTTTACAAGGTCCTTATAGTGAAGAATTTACACTCAAGTTAAAGATATTGTATTTGTATTTGCGAGTGAAAAACATAAACTTAAGTTACTGATAATCAGATTATTCATTGATAAAAGACTCAAGAATCGTTTGTAATTGGCTTTTTAAACATCAAACAATACTAAGTAAAACATAAATTTGTGGCGCTCGATTGAGAGCTACACTTTAAACAATCTTTTTTTAAAACTAAATCAATTGAAGTATGAAAAAGAAATTATTACTTGCATTAACACTGGTGATATCAGGTAGTATGATGTCACATGCTGGGCCGGCTGATAAACTGAAAATCCCTGGTCCAGACCCTAATGGTAGGCGTGGAGCAACAGTTCCTTATAATCGTTACGAAGCTGAAGATGGCAGATTCTATGGTTCTGCTAAGAAGTTGGTCTCTATCAATTGTAGTAGAGATGACATTGCGACCCAGGCTTCGAAGCGTTCTTATGTGGAATTGACGAATGGTGACTCTCTTGATTTGCCTATTGACAGATATGGGGATGGCGTTACTATGCGCTTTACCATGCCTGATAGTGATGATGGTATGGGGAAGAATAGTTCCTTAGAGGTTATGGTCTATGATGCAAAAGGAACGAAACAATCTGAACAGACAGTTGCCATTTCTTCTTATAACATGTGGCAGTATTTCACACCTGGTACCAGAGATCCTCATGATGAGAAGGTACCTGGAAGCATTCCAGCCTTTGCGTTTGATGAAGTACACTTTAAATTGAACAGCAAACTTAAGCCTGGTGACCATATTGTGATAAAGAATTTAAAGGCTATTGCATGTGGAATTGATTTCATAGAGGTTGAAAACATACCTGCAATGATTAAACAACCAGCAGGAGCAATAAATGTTCAGGATTATAAAAAGGACTATAATAGTTGGCTTGATGCTTTCAATGAAGCACTGAAAGAAGCTGATAAGAGTTCTAAAGTACTATATATTCCTAAAGGAACTTACGAGTTAGACGGTATATGGCGTGTATATGGTGAGAAGGTAAGGATACAAGGTGCAGGTATGTGGTACACCAATATTAAGTTCACAAGTACGAAGGATTTTGGTGGAGGTATATCTGGTGGACACGCTGATTATGGACCTGATGGCTACTGTAAGGACATGGAAGTATGTGATTTTTATATGACTTCAAACCTTCGTAGTCGCTATAGACAGATGGCAGTGTACAAGGCTTTCATGGATGTTTGGGATAATTCTTATTTCCATGACCTATGGGTAGAACATCATGAGTGCGGCTTTTGGTTTGGTGATTATAATGGTAAAGCTGACTATTGCAATAATGTTGTAGTTGCAAATTGCCGTATTCGTAATAACTTTGCAGATGGTGTGAACTTCTGTCAAGGTACTTCTAATGCTGTAGTATATAACTGTAATGTGCGTGGTAATGGTGATGATGGACTTGCAATGTTCCCTGATAAAGCAGCCATAAACCCTGATGATGAAAAGAATAACGCATTTGCTTATAACACAGTGGAGCTTGGTTGGCGTGCAGGTGGTATTGCTATTCATGGTGGAACGGACCAACGTGCATATAATAACTTCGTTAGTGACCATGGTTTAGCATCTGGTATTCATGTTACAAGTGACTTTACTACGGGATATAGATTTGATAATAACGAGAGACAGGAGGGTGTTTTAATAGAAAACAACTATGTAGTTCGTTGTGGAACATATGCCGATCCTGTTTGGAACAACGACCTTGCAGGTATTGATGTCTTTAATGAATATGGCAAATTACGCAATATTACCTTTAGAAATAATGAGGTTTATGACTCTCCTTTCTTTGGTGTTAGAGTGTATAAGGATCCAGAAAACATATTGTTTGATGGTCTGAAGCTTTTGGGTTGTGGCTTGTCTGATATCAAAGACAATTTCTCTACAACAGAAATGTCCGCATGTGCAATTCGTGCTAACAATGGTAGTGCAACCTTTAATAACCTTGTTATTGCTAATGTTGGTAAGGATCGGAAAGGTAATAACAGCACATGGCCAGTGTGGACAGATAACAATAAGATGAAAGCAGACGCTATAAAGTTTACCTATTTGAAGAATTCTTATGTTGTTCCTGAGCCTCCATACGCTGATAAGACACAACAAGGTGGTATCATTGATCCTATGGATAAGCTGTCAGGATACAATGTTAAGCTGGAAGGTCTCAGCTGGAAGAATGCCAAAGGTAGTTCTAATTTGAAGGAAGGAGACGCTGTTACGTTTGAGGTTAAGATTGTTAATACATCAAATGTAGACATCCCGAAGGGTGTAGATCTTGCTTTTTCTGTTAAGATTAATGGTAAGTCAAGCTTCGCAAGTAGGGCTTATGATGGTGGTTTGAAGGCTCATCAGTCTATTATTCTTAAGGCGAATGGCACTTGGAAGGCTAAGGCTGGAGCATGTTATGTTGAGGCTTTTGCTGACCCAGAGAACAACTTACCGAAGGAGATTTCTAAGGAAGATAACAAGCGTTTCAAGAAGTTTAATGTGCACGAATCAGCTGATGACATGGGTTCATTCACACCTGTAACGGGCGGATATGACCTCGTTGTGACGAAGATCCTCACGAATACCAAGTCAATTAAGCCTGGTGATAGAGTCAACTTCTCAGCCATTGTTGCCAATGCTGGTGACCAAAATGCACCTGCAGGTGATGTTCTTGGTGTTCAATTCCAAATAGATGGCAAGACAGATGTCATCACATGGTCTGATGATTACACCCAAGGTCTGGACTCTCATAACTTTGTTAAGGTAACAGCTTGTGGTGGTACAGTAGGCAAAGAGTGGACTGCTACAGAAGGCAAGCACACCGTTACGGCATGGATTGACAACTACGGAGGTCGTTATGCAGATGAGATTAACCACGGTAACAATAAGTTTACCATTGAGTTGAACATCCCTATGGAGGAAGTTCAGTACGTTAGTAATCCTGATAAGCCCGACAATCTCACTGGTAATCCTGATGAAAATGTAGATCCTATAGATAATATCAAGGGTTACGATGTAGCTGTTACGGGTGTTCGTTGGGAGAAAGCTGATGGCAATACAGATTTAAAAGAGGGTGATAAAGTTACCTTTAAAGTTGCAATCAAGAACACAAAGAATGTCAATATCCCTGCAAATGTTGCTCTTGCATTCAAGGTTTCTCTTGATGGTGGTAAACAAACGTTCATGAGTCAGAGCTATGACAAGGGGTTAAAGGCAGGAGAAACAGTGATTCTTTCTATAAAAGATGCTTGGACAGCCACACCAGGTTCACATGTCATGAGCGTGTTGGTTGACCCAGAGAACAACTTACCAGCCGAAGTAACTAAGGAGAATAATAAGCAGGAAAAGCGTTTCAACGTTGTAGGTAATAGTGATGATTACGGTACTTTCACCCCTGTAACAGGCGGTTATGACCTTGTTGTGACGAAGATTCTTATGAATACGAAGTCTATTAAGCCAGGTGATAGAGTGAACTTCTCTGCCATTGTAGCCAATGCTGGTGATAAGGATGCTCCTGCTAATGATATTCTTGGTGTTCAATTCCAGATAGATGGCAAGACAGATGTCATCACATGGTCTGACGATTACACCAAAGGCGTGAAGTCACATAAGTTCGCTAAGGTAACAGCCTGCGGTGGTACCATTGGTAAAGATTGGATTGCTACAGAAGGCAAGCACACCGTTACGGCATGGATTGATAACTATGCAGGTCGTTATGCAGGTGAGGTTAACCATAATAACAATAAACTTACCATTGAACTGAACATTCCTACGGGTGCTATTCGCTACATTAACAACGCTGACCAACCAGACAATCTGGATGTTATTCCTACTGGTGTAGAGGCTGTTAATGCTGGTTTCGAGGTACAAGACACTTACTATTATGACCTTCAGGGTCGTCGTTGTGGCACAACTGCCAAGGGTTTGAAGCGTGGTGTGTATATCCATAATGGTAAGAAAGTAGTTATTAAGTAAGCATTAACGTTGTAGAAGAATCAACTATAATCGTATATTTAGAATCGGCTGGAGACTCTTCCAGCCGATTTTTTATTATCACCCACATCAACTTTCTGCCCCATTTACCTTCTGTAAAATATCCTTACATTTTCTTAACCCAAAACTTTCATTAATTGAAAGGAAACCAAAAAAATCATGCTTTGCAATTATCAGATAATCAATTGGTTATGAAAGGCAAAGTAAAAGACGCCCTTTTACGTTGCAAAAGGGCACCTTTTGAAGTGTAAAAGGGCATCTTTTACCATGCAAAAGGGCGTCTTTTAGAACGCAAAAGAGCACCTTTTAAAATCGAGATGTGAATTTATCTTACATTATATGACTACTAAGCATAAATAAAGTGGGCATAAGTCAGCTACTATCCTCCGATTTTATGCAGTTCCCCTCCGCGGTGTATTGCGTATGAGTTAACTTAATATTTCCTCCTCGATAGAAACAAAACAGAGCTTATCTCACGACAAGCTCTGTTTTGATTTAACAAACTATTGATGTAAGTTTAATTAAATACTAATTACTTAAATTACCCAAATAACAAATACATATATACCAAATATCACAACGAAGTTGCTTACTTCTTATTAAACCTAATCTTTGAAGTTTCTTATGAATAGCCTTATCTATTTCACTAAACAGCGGCAAAGACCTTGAAAAACTTAATCTACTACTTAAAATAAGTATCTTTTCGGATAACAAAATTACGACAAAAAGTATGTATCAGACCCTATTATAATCAGCATACTGCATAAATATAAATAAGAATAGAGTATTAAACCCTTCCGAATCTCATTAAGATCCTGATTATTAGATGGTTGTATAATGCATTAAAATAGACGCTTTATAAGCACTGTTATTTGATAATTAAAGTTCTGTAAGTGAAGGTTTTACACTTTAATGTCCCCACATCTCGTTTATATTGTAGAATAATGCTAAACTTATAAACCGTTGATAGTCAGAATAAAGTTATTTATATAACAAAGAAAAGTTTGTAATAAGCCTTTTAATCTTCCTAATATTATAATATTGATATAATTTTGTAACCATAAGATAAAGAGTCTTATCTTACTTATTGAGTTTTGAACGAAATCTCATAAAACATGAAGAAAAAGTTATAACCTTATAGATGGTATGATAATATAACGACTGATGGGCAACAGAAAGATATCCATTTACGGGAGAATACTAAAACAATTGGCTGATAAAACATGATATATGATCAACCAATGATAAGCACATTAAGTATCGGCTGGAACATTTTCAGTCGATATTTTTTGTTATTTGTAAGAAAAGTTCTATATTTGCAGTCATATTAAGAGATATATTAGCTCTTATAAATCATTTAATGAGATACCTAAAATGAATATGAAGAAAAGACTATACTTATTTATTATACTTCTCACATTGCCCTTGTTTTGTGTAGCATCACATGAGAATTGGGAGAAGCAACTTGATGAATTAGATAATAGTCTTGGGCAAAGAAAATATTATGAAGACCAGAAACTGAAGCGGATAAAGCAGCTAAAGAAGCAATTGGTGTCTCTTCCTCCATCAAAACAGTTTGATATTAACAGGAAACTCTTTAAAGAATACTCCTCCTATCAATATGATTCAGCTTATAATTGTGCCCATCATCTTATAGATGAAGCCATCAAACTGAAGAATCGTGACTATGAAGTGGAGGCAAGATGCGACTTGGTTTTCTGCCTTCTTTCGGCAGGTTTATATACAGAAGCCTTTAATGAGCTGAGGGAAATACGCATGGAAGGCACTACAACCACAGCTCGTAAACTCTATTTCACAATGGTTTCCCGCCTTTATTATGATGTTTCTGATTACACTCGTACGGAACCTTATCAGAGTAGATACGTCAAGCAAGCAGGTGTTTACACAGATTCTTTGCTTCATTATCTGCCGAAAGGTTCGCCAGACTGGCTCTATGCTGTCGGAATGCGTGATATGAAGGAGCGCAGATACGAAGCATGCCTTGATACTTTCAAGGAGTTTCTGGAGAAAAAGGGCGTTGATGTGCATCAGAAAGCAATTGTCAATTCGTGTGTTGGATGGGTTTATCTTTATCTTAAGGACAATGATCAGGCAATGAAATATCTGGCGTTGGCAGCAATCTATGATAATAAAGGAGCTATTCGGGAGACAACAGCGTTGTGTACATTGGCAAATCTCTTATATAAAGAAGGTGAAATACAACGTGCAACGGAATATGTGAGACAGTCATTAGCCAATGCCAACTTCTATGGAGCACGCCAACGCGTCATAGAAGTAAGTGGTATTCTGCCCATTATAGAGCAGGATCGCTTCAAGATAATACAAGGTCAGCGCAACGCTATTGCTGTTGCTGCAATCATCAGTGTGCTCTTTGTCATCGGACTTCTGATGGGTTGGTGGTTCATTCGCAGACAGATGAAAAAGTTGAAGAAGGCACAACAGACCATTGCTAACCGCAATAAGGAACTTGAAGCAAAGAATCATCAGTTAGAAGAGGTGAACAATATCAAGGATGAATATATCGGTAGGTCATTCTATATCAACTCTGAATATATTAATAAGGTGGAGAAACTCTATCGTACCATTGACCGAAAGATTGCCATGCGCCGCTATGAAGAGTTGCGTTCTTCACTGAAAGAGAGTGAACTGGTTGCAGAACGCAAGTCGATGTTTGCCGATTTTGATGAGACTTTCCTGAAACTCTTCCCTCATTTTATTGAGAAGTATGGGAAACTCTTTGATGAAAATGACCAGAAAGTATTGTCAGATGGTCCGAAACAACTGACGACGGAGATGCGTATCTTTGCCCTTATCCGTCTGGGTATTAATGATTCTGAGCGTATAGCGACATTCCTTAATTATTCAGTCCATACAATCAATACTTATAAAACACGTGTAAAGAACCGTTCACGTGTGGAGAATGATCAGTTCGAACAGCTCATTATGGATATCTAATATCGGGTAATATCCTCCTGATTTCCCCTTTAAATAAAGGTAAATCTTATTACATTTTCTTGTAAAGTAGGGTCAACTACTAATATTTAGCTTATATTCACATGAAGGATGTGGATATAAGAGGCATTGATTATCAGTATATTAGTAGTTGTTATTCCTTTTTTCTCTTTATACTTTCAATAGTTTCTTTTAATAATAGTAATAGGATGAGTAACTTTGCCAGTAAGGAAATCATAACAAAATATATTTTTAATAACTAAAAACAATGATTCGCTATGAGAACGATCACAAGTAAATTGCTTGGCGTTGTACTATTATTGTCAGCGACAATGACGTTCACGGGATGTTCTACTGTTGATGACGGCGAATTCACTTCACCAATTACGCTCACTGAAAAGATTAGTGGTAAATGGGTAGTAAATTCTGTTGTTCAGACTGATGAGGCTAATGCCCGTACAAAAACATTAACTGACCTACTCAATTTTGACACGTTTGTCATTAATCTAAACCAAGATGAGGCTGGAAAAGCTTCTACTTTTACGGTTGAAGGGAATGCTCCTGCACTATTACCAGCAAGTGGTACATGGCAAATGGACTACAATTTCACCAAGAGTGACAACACTGCAAGTAGGATTTTGCTTAATGATGGGAAGGCAGAAACTGTACTTACTGTAACAACAGTGCCTGGTAATACCAAGACTTTGGAGTACAGATTGACACGCAAGACCAAAGGGCAGCCATTTGTTTCTTACACGTATAACCTAACTCAAGCAGTAAAGTAAATGACTATGAAGAAAGTTTTATTCGCACTGATGTGCTTATTTCCGTTGGCATTGTTTGCTGATGGAGTAGAGCTTCCTAATGCTCCTAAGTGTTGGACGGTTCCTGCTGTCTTTACAGCAGACGAAGAAGTTACGTTCTATTATGATATGACAGATGTCGGATTCCAGGAAGGTGTTGACCTATACCTTTGGGCTTGGCAGCCAACAGAGCCTGATGCAGGACATGGAGGTAACTCATCTGACTTTGCTAAATTGGAGTATCTTGGTAATAATATCTATAAAAAGACGATGGTACCAACGGAGTATTTTCATTGTGATGTCGCTAAGTTTGAAGATGCTAACTGGCCAGGCTTCTGGCAAAGGCTGAAGACAAAGGACGGTTCTATGTGGTCTGGTGTTTTTGCAGCACCTGATAGCCGTTCTGAATTCGAAGCATTCAAGAAGTCAGGTGCTGGCATTCAGTTCTTCAGTGGTAAGAAGTCGGCAGGCTTTACAGAGAAGTTTGCTTTAGATGATCCCCTTACCGTCCTCTTTAACCCAGATGTATATAAATTAGGAGGTAAGACAATGACAGAGTTAGCAAAGGATGCTGACTTCGTAACATTTGGTGTTCACTCAGGTTTAAATGACTGGACAGTTCTGCAGACATTGGATGTATGGCGTCCTGCAGTGCTTGCAAAGGCGGGGTTAAAGAAGCTTTCTAATGGTCTCTATGCATGGAATATTGGTATTCCAAGCGAATATTATGCTTCTAATCCACAGGATCCAGGTCAGCCAGACAAGCCAACAATCCTTCAAGACCCAGATAAAAAGGCAGCGTTTGTACTTGAGAATATGACTTACAATGTTATTAAGGTGATCAAGGATGCTGCTGGTGCAAACCAATGGGGAGTAAATACTGGTGACCAAACACAGAAAGCTGGTCAGGCTGTTCCTTATCCAGACCCAGTGTTTTCTGTATTCCCTACTCGTGTAAGTACGAAGGATATCCTAACATTGACTCGTCAATACAATGGTCGTACAGATGGCGATTTGACCTATACTATCGTAGCTGGCTCAAAGACTATCACAGGAACGATGCCTGGAGTACGTGATAAACGAGAGACAACAATTGATTTGAATAAAGAATTACAGGGTGTTGAAGCCTCTGAATTGAAAGTAACAATAACAAATGCGAGAGGAATAAAGGTTGTTGAATCAACTGTCCCACTTGTTATTCCTGATTAATATAAATTGAAGAGAAGAATCTTATTCAATCCATAAAAGCATTAAATTCTATGAAACTAACAGTTCAAAATAAACTATCAGGGCTCATCCTCTTTATGATGATGTTGTTCTGTAGCAATGTATCGGCACAAGATTTTACCGCAACAGGTACAGTCGTCGACTCAGAAAAAGAACCACTTATTGGTGCTTCTGTAAGCGTTGTAGGTGGTAAGGTTGGGGCTATCACGGATATAGATGGTAACTTCACAATCCAATGTAAGCAGGGCGATATGCTTGAAATCTCTTATGTTGGGTATAATAATCGTAAGGTTCAGGCTGGAAAAGGCTTGAACATAGTAATGGAACAAGATGCCAAGACCCTTGATGAAGTGACAGTCGTTGGTGTTGGTTATGGTAAGATGCGTAAAAGTGACCTTACTGGAGCCATCGCTTCTGTTAATTCTAAAGATATGAAGCAGGGTGTTATCACTTCTACTGAACAGTTATTGCAAGGTAAGGTTGCTGGTTTATCTATTGTCCAAAGCTCTGGTGCAGTGGAATCAGGTGCTTCTATTCGCCTTCGTGGTGGTACGTCGCTCTCTGCAAGTAATGGTCCGTTGGTAGTTGTTGATGGTATTCCTGGGGTTGATATCAACTCTGTTCAGCCATCCGAAATCGTAAGTATGGATATCTTAAAGGATGCCTCAGCAGCAGCAATCTATGGTTCACGTGGTGCAAATGGTGTTATTATCATTACTACAAACCGCCAGGGTTCGGATACAGAAGTGAACACAATTCAGTATAATGGCTATGTTGCAATAGCTTCTGCAGCAAAGACTCTCGACTTACTCTCAGCTAATCAATGGCGCAGTTATGTTCGTTCTACAGGTAATATGAACGCTTTGGATTATGGAGCTGATACTGATTGGCAGAAAGAACTCATGCGTACAGCTATCTCTCATAGTCATAATATCAACTTTTCTTCCTCTAAAAAGAGCCATGGTTATCGTGCAAGTTTCACCTATAATAATAATGAAGGTGTTATTAAGAGAAATAATATGAACCGTGTGGCAGGCTCTCTCTCCGCTTATCAGACAGGTATGAACGGTCGTTTACGTTTGGATGAAGGTATTAATGCGAACTTTGATAGCTGGCATCCAGTCGATAATCGTATCTTCGAACGTATGACAAACCTTCAGCCAACCTTCCCAGTTTTTAATCAGAATGGCAGTTATGCACAGTTGAATGGAACAAATACAGAGAACCCTGTAGAGCTGAATAACAATCGCACAGAGGACCGTAAACGCCATCGTTTCCTAGGATACTTGAAGGCAGAACTCTCTATTGTTGAAGGACTTACTGCTACAATGAATACTTCTTATGAATCAAACTCTGTGAAATCGGGCTTGTACAAGCCTACTTATGCACGCATGGAGGGACAGAGTGAGCATGGATGGGGTCAAAGACTCTATGATGATTATACCAATAAGCAGCTTGAACTTTATCTAACGTACGATAAGAAGTTTGCAGATATCCATCATTTGAACCTTATGGGTGGTTATTCTTACCTTGATAATACTTATGAAGGTTTCGGTTCAACCCGCTCAGGGTTTGATTCTGATGCTTTTGGTTACAATAATTTAGCAGCAGGAACAGACTATCGGCAGGGTGATGTTTACTCTTATAAGGGTGAATCAAAGCTCATTTCTTTCTTTGGTCGTATAAACTATAGCCTGATGGATCGTTATATGGTTACTGCTACTTTACGTCGTGATGGTTCATCAAGGTTTGGTAACAATCATAAGTGGGGTGTATTCCCATCAGTATCTCTTGCATGGCGTATCTCTGAGGAACCATTCATGGCTTCAACACATGAGTGGCTTGATAACTTAAAGCTTCGTGCAGGCTTTGGTGTGACGGGTAATCAGAATGGTATTGGTGAGTATAAGTCATTGGCAATCCTCTCTCCATCAGGTGCAGCTTACTTTGATGGCACTACTGGAACATGGAAGAATGCTTATACACAGATCCAGAATCCTAACCCTGATCTTAAGTGGGAATCTACGGCACAATGGAATCTTGGAGTTGACTTCTCAGTATTCAATAAGTTAAATGGTACGTTGGAACTTTATTATAAGAAGACTTCTGACCTCCTTTGGACCTATCCAGTTCCACAGCCACCTTACCTTGTTGGTACGATGTTGGCTAATGTTGGTGACCTTGTTAACAAGGGATTTGAATTGAGTTTAGGGTATAAGGCTGTTCGTGCAAAGAACTGGACACTTGATGCTAACATGTCATTGGCATACAATCATCAAGAGATTACCAAGCTTTCTAATGATCAATATCAAGCTGTTGGATTACAAGCAGGCTCATTACATAACGTACGTGGTATGTCTAATACCTATTCACAGGTTATTAAGGAAGGCTATCCTGCAGGTGCATTCTGGGGTCCTCATTGCACTGGTATATCAAGTGATGGTAAGTATATGCTTGATAAAGATGATAATGGAAAGGTAAAAGATGGCTATCTTGGTTCGGCAATGCCTAAGTGGAACTTAGGTCTTTCACTCAATGCTACATGGCGTGACTTCGATGCAAGTGTTGCTGCTTATGGTATGTTTGGGCAGAAAGTGTTGAATGTTAGTCGTATGGTAATGTACGATCCAACGCGTTTCCCATCACAGAATACTCTTGATGACTTTATGAAAAGTGGTATAACAGACAATCCGACTTACTCTGATTACTTTATTGAGAATGGTGACTTCTTCCGCTTACAGGCAATTACTCTTGGTTATTCAGTACCATTGAATACAGTGAAGAAGCTGGGACTTACTCGTCTTCGTTTCTATGTAACGGGTGAGAATCTATTCTGTATTACTGGTTATAAGGGTATTGACCCAGAAGTTAGTGTACCAGATAACGTATTAAGTTCACCGGGTATTGATTTCTTTAACAGTTACCCACGTCCACGTACATTCTCTCTTGGTGTGAACATTGGCTTCTAATGACAGTAAAATTCAACTTTATAAGATTATACCAATTATGAAACGATTGAATATAAGTATATCGAATATCCTTCCAATAAGGAAGGCTTGGCTGGGAGTAGGTTTGCTATTAGCTCTTTCTTCCTGTACAGATCTTAATGAACAACTTTATGATAAGGTGTCACAAGATGACTATGGAAAGACACAGTCTGAGGTAGCTACCATTGTTGGAGGTGCTTATGCTACACTGCGTGGCTATGGTTCAGGTACACCTGAAGGCAATGGTGTTAACTGTTATCCGACCTGTGAATATGTTTTCTTCACTCAAGAGTGTTCAAGTGATGAGGCTTGTATCCCTACACGTGGTACAGACTGGTTTGATGGTGGGCGTTATCAGCAGTATCAGCGTCATAATTGGGATGCCAATAATGCAGGTATTCTCTCTATATGGCGTTATAATTTTACGGGTGTTTCAAAGGTGAATGCCATTATTTATCAGGTTGATAAAAGTGGTTTAACGGATGAAGCAAAGAACAAAGTGAAAGCAGAATTACGTGGTTTGCGTGCTTATTACTATTATAACCTGCTTGATTGCTTTGGTAATGTGCCAATCTCTACCGATTTCACAGAGAAGGTATTGCCAACCAATTCAACCCGAAAGGAAGTGTTTGAGTTCATAGAGAAGGAGCTAAAGGAGATTATGCCACTACTTCCATCAGGCGTTACCTATGGTCGTTTCACACAGAATGTTGCTAATACTCTTCTGGCTCGTCTGTATCTTAACGCTGAGGTATATACTGGTTCACCACGTTGGCAGGATTGTCTTGATGCTTGTGATAAGGTTCAGGGCTATCAGCTCACACCTAATTATAAGGCTAGCTTTGCTATTCAGAATGAGAAATCACCTGAAATTATCTTTGCTATTCCATACGATCATAAGCAGGGAACGGTTGGAAACTACCTTGCAAGTATGACTTATCATTATAATCAGAAGCAAGCTTTTGACCCTGCTGGTGTCTATCAGTGGTGTGGTAACGGTATTTGTGCTCAACCAGGTCTCTATTCTTCATTTGATGCACAGGATGTCCGTCGCAACAGTTTGCTCATCGGACAGCAGTATAGTGCTAAAGATGGTTCTGAAGTTTTGATGGATAATGGTGAGCCTTTGAACTACACAGAGGAGATAGCTGACTTCACGAATGCTGCACAGAATGCTGGTGCACGACTGAATAAATACGAGTGGAGTGCTACTGATCAGTGGGAACGTGATAATGATTGGGTGTTGATGCGTTATGCTGAAATCCTGATGATGCAGGCTGAATGTAATTTCCGTTTGGGTTATATTCCTACAGCTCTCACTTACATTAATCAGATACGTAAGCGTGCAGGACTTACTGACCTCACTTCACTTACTCTTGATGATATTGATACTGAGTGGAAGCATGAGTTCGTATTTGAAGGTCTGAGACGTACAACTAACATTCGTTTTGGCACTTATTACAATGCATGGTGGGAGAAACCAGCTGATCCTGCTGACCATCACACCGGTATTTATCCAATTCCTAAGGATGAACTGGATAAGAATCCGAACTTGAAACAGAATCCTGGCTATGTAAATTAAGCTTTAAATAATATGCGTCCCCGTATGTCTTACTGGTATTAATCATACAATAAGGTGTACGAGGACGTTTTATGTTTAGTGATTATTACTGTTTGGAGAAATGACATAAGTCCTTTGTTGGGCTGTCTTTAACAAGATAACAACGTATTATTCCCTTAAAAACAATCTCCTTATGACCAAGTAAATTCTATTCATCATTGATGGTTCGGCTTTCTTCTGACTACAAGTTGCTTTCATGTCAACTACGTATTGTAAGGTGTTAAGCCTTTGATACTATAGATGTCTACCATCAACTCCATATGTGCTAAGCCCCAACTCCATATGTGCGGAGCCTTAGCTCCATATGTGCTAAGCCTTAGCTCCATATGTGCGGAGCTGCAACACATCAGTAGAAAACCGGAAAGCATATTTGTTTTTGTCATTATAACTTATTTGTTTCATCATTGTGCCAGCCCCTTATTATCATGAAGATAAATACTTATGGTTATGAAAATATTTTTATAATACAATCGTTTTGTAGTAGAAAGGTATTGAAGTAATACTTCTGTTGTAACTTATAAGTAATCTAAGCACATATAGGCCTATGTTGGTATGAGGTGATTGAGTATGTGAAAGGAATACAGAATTGGCAATCTCAATTATAAATAAAAGAATAGAATAATCTTATTAAAAGTTCAGGAAATGAAACACAGATTTTTAAAGCACACACTTCTGCTTCTTACATTCGTAATAACGCCATCAGCGTTATTGGCAGACAGAGTAGAACAGGTAAGTTCACCGAATGGTAATCTCACGGTAACAGCAGGTACAGATGACAGTGGACACCCTTATTATAAATTAAGTCGACGCGGACAAGAGATCATTACACGTTCAGCCTTAGGTTATCTTTTGACAGAGAGTGTCAATGATTTTCTTGACAATGACTTCGATGTTTCATTCTCTAATATTTCGGAGAAGGATGAGACATGGCACCAGCCATGGGGAGAAGAAGATGCTGTTCGGAATCATTACAAAGAGTTAACCATGCATCTTCAGCGCAGAGGTGGCTTACGAATCAAGTTGGATGTTGTCTTCCGTGTATTTGATAATGGCTTTGGTTTCCGCTATGTTATTCCAAAGCAAGATTGTTTAAGAAGTAACAATAAGGATATAACGCTTGTCATTTCTGATGAGAAAACAGAGTTTAACTTTAAGGGTGATCTGCAGGCATGGACTATTCCTTACGATACCAAAGCTTATGAAAGGGAGTGGGGAAAGGGACCTCTCTCAGGTAAAAAATGGGAGTGTACGCCTATGACCATTGAAGCTAATCCTAACCTTTATATGATGCTTCACGAGGCTAATCTTACTGATTATTCTCCATTATGCATCAATAATCAAGGCTTTTGGGATGATATTGCACATTTTAAAGTGCAACTTGTAGGATGGGAAAGGGCTGACATTCCAAATTATCAAAAGAACCATTTGGTATATACAGACTATTATCCATTCTATTCACCATGGCGTATGTTGGCAGTCGAAACAACTCCTGGTAGATTGATCACCAATCGTGTGATGTTGAATCTCAATGATCCTTGCAAGATAGAAGATACCTCATGGCTCAAAACTGGTAAGTATGTCGGTATTTGGTGGACTTTACATTTAAATGATTTTAGCTGGTCTGAGACTGATAAACCTCATGGTGCTACTAATAATAATACCCGACACTATATTGATTTTGCTTCAGAACATGGCTTTGAAGGTGTTCTTGTAGAAGGTTGGAACAAAGGGTGGAATGGTATGCAGCCCGTTGTTAATGACCTCAGTATGACTGAATCCACTCCTGATTATGACTTCAGAGGGTTACAAAAGTATGCTCATGATAATGGGACTTCTATTATTGTACATAATGAAACGGGCGGTTATTCCAAGCGATATGAGAACCAAATGGAGAAAGCTTTCAGTCTCTATCAGTCTGTAGGAGCAAATGTTATTAAGACAGGATACGTAGGTGACTTCCTGAACACAGGTGGTGTGGATGATTGGCAGCAACTTCCACATTCGCAATATGGTGTAAGGCACTTCCGTAAGGTGATAGAAGAGGCAGCAAAGCATCATCTTATGGTGATCAATCATGAGCCAGTTATGCCTACGGGGTTACAGCGTACTTATCCAAACCTTCTATCTGGCGAGGGTGTAAAGGGTCAAGAGTGGAATGCATGGAGCACAGGTAGTTCTCCTTCGCATACAGTAACGATTCCTTTTACTCGTGGATTGGCAGGTCCAATGGACTTTACACCGAGTATTTTTAAGTTCTTAGAAGTCAATGGAGACTCTCGTCCGCATACTACATTAGCAAAGCAATTGGCTGAGTTTGTTTGTTTTTATACGCCTTGGCAGATGGCTGCGGATAAGATAGAGAACTATCAGAACAACCCAAGAGTATTCACTTTCTTAGAGAATATACCTTCTAATTGGGAGAAAACAATTGTTCCTGATGCTAAGATTGGCGAGTATATTGTTACGGCAAGGCAGGCACGCGGCACCAATAACTGGTATATTGGAGGTATGACTGATGCCAATGCTCGTACTATTAACCTCCGTCTTGACTTCCTTAAGCCTGGTAAAAAGTATACAGCTGTTGTATATGAGGATGGGGATAATGCTGATTATAAGAAGAATCCTTATCCTGTTAATATCTATAAGAAGGGCGTAAACAACAATTCTGTATTACCTATTAAGATGGCATGTAGTGGTGGATTTGCTATTCAAATAGTCGAAAACTACGATGTTGAGGCTGCAGCTCTTTCATGGGAGAGAGTAAATGGCGGTAGAGATATTAAGGATGGTGATGGCGTTCGCTTTAAGATGGCAGTGCTAAATACTGGTGATACAGACATTCCTGTAGGTGAAGTGATCAGTGCACATGTACTTGTTGATGGCGTAGCTCCTTTTGCTACAGTCGTCTATAAAGGTGGTTTGAAGCGGGGACAGTCTGTTGTTCTTGAGACACGTCAGCCATGGACAGCTACAACAGGGGCTCATACACTCACAGCAACGATAGGTTATGGCTTCCGTTTACCAGGTGATGACAAAGCATCAAACAACTCTCGTACGAAGAAAATCAATGTTAAACCATCTGGTGAAGAGGGTGGTGACTATATCCCAGTGAGGGGTGGTTACGACCTTTACATCAGGAAAGTAAGCATTGATGAGCAGTCTGTTCCTGTAAATGGAATGGTAAAATTCGTTGCTGAAGTTGTGAATGCCGGAGATCAACCAGCCCCAATCAATAATGATGCATTACTTGGTCTTGGTTTCCGTATTGATGGTAAGTATGCTAATAGTGACCTTGCCATGTGGTCAGACCACTTTAGGAGGGAGCTACAACCAGGTGAAACGGTAAAGGTTTATGTTACCGGTAGCATTAATAATCCATTAGGTCCGAACAGTGATAAGTGGCAAGCAGCTCCTGGATACCATTATGTTAGAGTATGGGTTGATGATGTTAATCGTCTCAAGAAAGAGGTGAATGAGAGTAATAACATTGCTGTTGCTGTCTTTAAGTTCCCTTATGACAAGCAGCATCTTACGACTTTTTCTACTGGAGATCAGCCAGATGACGTATACAATGTATCCACAGGCATTGCTGAAATCATTACTCCTGCAGATAAACAAAGCTCTTCTACTTCCCGTGATGATGCTTATTATGATCTCCAAGGTCGGCGTATAAGCACTTCAAAGGATAACCTTAAGAGGGGCATCTACATCCACAAGGGTAAGAAAGTCATTGTAAGATAAGTAATTTTGAACTATAATATAATCATAAAGAGAGAGGGTATTGTCTGAGATTCTGTCCCAGACAGTATCCTCTTTTTTCTAAGAAAGGAGGCTATTCGATATAGATATTATAGGGTACTATCAATGCTTTGAATACCTCTTTAGTATTACTAAGCAATATCTTTTACCGTTCTAAAAAGTGTGTTTAGCACTGAATAAATGTGATGAAGATTTGTGATGAGAAGGCAAAGGAGCGTTGAAAAGTAATAACATTGTATATTGTTAAAAGACTGTTTTTTGCTCTATAAACAAATAATTTTACCTAAATTTGTTCCTCATGAGAGCTCGTATTTCTGAGGGATAACAACCTTTTAAATAGTTTGTTTTTACTAATCAATCAAATAAAAGCAAGATAATAATATGAATTTACGATCTTTTTTATCAGTAACAGCTATATCTATGCTGCTATTTACATCCTGTGCTGATAGCTATGAGAGTGCTCCTGCTAAGCATAACGATGCTCAAGAAGCAGGTGGAGTACAGCCTGTTGCTGTAACGAAAACCAATAGAATGCAGGTCTATGCACACTATATGCCGTGGTTTGAGACACCTACTTCTAACCCTAAGAATGAAGGAAAGTGGGGTTATCATTGGACAATGAAGAACTGCGACCCCAATAAGACCGATGCAAAAGGCAAGCGTGAGATAGCTTCTCACTACTATCCTATGACGGGTCCGTATGCAAGTGGCGATGAAGCTGTACTCGATTATCAGTGTCTACTGATGAAGTATGCAGGGCTGGATGGCGTTATGGTCGACTGGTATGGTGTGAACAGCGACAATAGTATAGCGCTGCACAAGACAAATACTGAGGCTCTTTTCCGCGCATTGAAGCGTGCTGGACTGAAGATGAGCGTCGTTTATGAAGACAGAACACTTGATGGTGTGTCGGATAAGGTGGGCGCTGCCCGTCAAGATATGCGTTATCTTGCCCAGACTTTCTTTAAGGATGACAGTTATGTGAAGGTTGATGGTCGTCCTTTATTACTCAATTTCGGTCCTATGCAGATGGAGTCTGGTAAGGATTGGTACCGTACTTTCTCTATTCTTACTACCAAACCGATGTTCTTAGTATTGAATGGTAAGATTGGAAGTGCTAACAATGGCGACTACAAAAGTAATGCTCAAGGCGAATACACTTGGGTCAATCCTAACCCTGACTATGCTTATGCAAAGAACTTTGAATGCTTTGTCGGTGGTGCCATGCCTGGCTTTTGGGATTATTATAAGGAAGGTGAAGGCAGCAATGGCTATACTACTTATGACTCAGAGAACGGTGCTCTCTTCCAGCGTCAGCTTGATGCAGCGAAGGCAGCCAGCCTGAAGTATCTTCAGATCAGTACTTGGAATGACTATGGTGAGGGTACAACCATTGAGCCAACATTGGAGTATGGCTATAAATATCTCGTTATGTTGCAGAAGTTTACGGGCGTAAGTTATCAGCAATCCGACCTTGAACTCATCTATTGTTGGTATGAGGCACGTGTTGCACATCCTGATAATGCAAAGGTGAAGGAAGCCTATAACGCCCTTGTTCAGCTGAAAACGGCTGAAGCAAAGTCTATTCTCGATACGCTTTAAAATCAAATAGTATATCAATAAATGAAACGTAATCTATTAAAAAACATCTTTTTATCTCTTTGTCTTGTGGTGTTCCCTATGGGAATGGCTGCAAAACAAGAGGCTACAGTGACATCACCATCAGGGAATCTAACACTGACGGCTGGCGTTGACAAGGCTGGTCGGCCTTATTATTCATTGAGTCGTGGCAAAGAAGCTATCCTCCTTCCTTCCTATCTTGGCGTGAAGTTGAAGGATGGAAGTCTCGACAGTGACTTCGGTGTTATGGGCTTTGTTCGTGCAACAAAGGATGAAACCTGGAACCAACCATGGGGTGAAGAGAATGATGTCCGCAATCATTACAACGAGCTTACAATGAAATTGGCTCAGCGTAAAGGTCTGAAGCGTCAGCTAACAATTGTCTTCCGTGTGTTTGATGACGGTATGGGCTTCCGTTATGTGTTCCCTGAGCAGAAGAATTTGAAGCATTTTGTCATTATGGATGAGGAGACAGAGTTCTGCTTTAAAGGTGATCCAGAGGCATGGACACTGCCCTATGACGCTGATTACTACGAAGGTTTGTGGACGAAGGCACCATTGAGCAAGAAGCAGAAGGTATGTACTCCTATCACAATTGAAGCTAAGCCTGATCTTTATATGATGCTTCATGAGGCTAATCTCACTGATTATGCTTCATTGAACGTAAAGCCTGTAGAGACGAAAGAGGGTAATGTACGCATGAGAGCTGAGCTTGTACCTTGGTCAAATGGTGACCTTGTACGTGCAAAAGCACCCTTTGTTTCTCCTTGGCGTATGCTATCGGTTGAGAATAATGCGGGTGGTTTGATTACCAATCGCGTCATGTTGAATCTCAATGACCCATGTAAGATCAAGGATACTTCATGGATCACAACAGGAAAATATGTCGGTGTATGGTGGGCTTACCACATGCAGCATGCTACATGGGCTATTGGTCCTAAGCATGGAGCAACTACTGAGAATACCAAACGCTATATCGACTTTGCTGCACAGCATGGTTTCAAGGGTGTATTGGTTGAAGGTTGGAACTATGGTTGGGAGCATGACTGGGGTAAAGAAGGTGATAAATTCAACTTCACCAAGACTTATCCTGACTATGACTTTGATGGATTGCAGAAGTATGCTCTCTCTAAAGGTGTGTCACTCATAGCACATAACGAGACAGGTGGTGCTGCTAAGAACTATGAAAACCAGCTTGAAGCAGCCTTTACTCTCTATGAAAAGATGGGTATCAAGGCCATTAAGACTGGTTATGTGAATAAGGTGATGGATAATAAGGAGCTTCAACACTCACAGTATGGCGTCCGTCATTATCGTAAAGTCATTGAGACTGCTGCCCGACATCACATTATGGTTGTCAATCATGAGCCTGCTATGCCTACTGGTTTGCAGCGTACTTATCCTAATCTTATCGCAAGTGAGGGTGTCCGTGGACAAGAGTGGAATGCGTGGGATGGCAATGGTGGCAATCCTCCTTATCATCTTTGTGTACTTCCTTTCACACGTCAGCTGGCAGGACCAATCGACTTTACACCAGGAATCTTCAAACTTGAAGGTCAGGTTTATCCACAGACTCATCCTCATACCACACTTGCTAAGCAGCTTGCTGAGTATGTTGTCATCTATACTCCATGGCAGATGGCAGCTGATGAGATTGAGAATTATAACGGTCAGCCAGCCTTTGCGTTTATTGAAGCAATGCCTTCTAACTGGCAGCGCACTGTGATTCCGGCTGCAGAGATTGGTAAGTATATTGTTACAGCACGTAAGGATCGTGACAGTGAGAACTGGTATGTTGGTGGAATGACGGACGAACAGGCGCGTGATGTAGACCTTAAGCTTGACTTCCTTACACCGGGTGCTTCTTATAAGGCCATCATCTATAAGGACGGACCGGGTGCTGAATACGATAAAAACCCATATCCAATGACTATTGATCAGCAGATTGTGAATGCACAAACCGTCTTAAAGCTCCACATGGCTAAGAGTGGCGGCTTCGCTATTCAGCTGATTAAGCAATAGAACATAAGAGATCATTTTATCTTTTAAAGTATTATAGTTTTCACAATCCCGTCTTGTCCAAGTGGCAAAGCGGGATTTTTGTTTTCAGGAGTTCTGTGTCTAGCTCTTCTCTTAAGTCCTTTAATTAAGCAAAAACACATTCTTTATGATGATTCATTGGGTTAAATTTAAAGCGTAAAACATCTTTACAGTATGGAATGAGTAATAAAGTGCAAAACGAGAGATTATGTACTTTTTATGGCTTTGTAATGTTCACATTATCAATAGGTTACAAAGAGGCTTGTAAAAGGGCATGTTTTGCGTTGTAAAAGGGCGTCTTTTACTCATCAAAAGGGCACCTTTTACCATGCAAAAGGGCATCTTTTACAACGCAAAAGACGCCCTTTAAAAAATCAATAAGGAATATTTTTTACAAAAAGAGGGTTATCTATGCATTAAGAAAGGTCAAGGGCTAAGGAAGCAAAAGGGTGGAGAAGAGCAAATGGTATGGGGCTGGTATGCCTGTCATCGTGACTCTATAGAACTATTTTTTATGGTAGAGAAGATGGATAAAGGAGTGTAGGACGGTGTAAAATCGGTAGTGCTATACACAGGATTTGGGTATATATTCGGCAATTTATGTATGTGTTTTTACTGAATAATGATGTTTTGGAGAAATGAAACGATAAAGAAAAAAAGAAGTCAAACCTATCGTCCGTGATTGTATGATCACCTTCTTCAGTAGGAAGAAACGATGAATTTGACTTCTTTTTATAGGAAGATAGTTTCCTTTATTTCGTTACCATTTTGCGTGAAGCACGCATAAGAATGGCGAAAAAGATGCAAGCTGTGACGAAACCAGCTATGGCATCGATGGCGTAATGTGCCTGAATATAAACCGTTGCACAGCAAAGCAGAATATAAAACGGTGCAAGAACAGCCAGGAGTTTATAGTTACGATCGTGCCAAAGGAGCAGCATGCAGATAGTACTTACACCGACATGCGAGCTTGGGAAGGCTGCCGTAGGTCGCTCTCCTGCCGCTTTGGCATCTTCAACGAGGTGATAGAAGATACCATCTGTATATCCTGGGCTTGGTAAACACTCCTGATGATGGTTGAAATAGTCGTGAATATTCGGGAAGATGCCTGCTGTGATGTTGTGTAACCCTACTGCCTTGTAATAGAACGTTGGTCCGGCAACGGGTACAAAGATGAAAATCACGTAATAAATAAAGAATGATGCCAGAATGATAAAGGCTGCTCTGTTGAATTCTTTATAGTACCATCCGAAGTAATAGACAGCCGTTGCGGCTATCATTGGATAATAAGCAGCATATCCCATATCGAAGAGTTCGCTGAAAACGGGGCCTGGAAGTGCCTTTGAAAAGAGCAATGCAGGCTGGCAACCGAAGAGATCTTGTTCCCAAGTAGCAAAGACATGGTCAAGATTAGGCAAATGTCGGTTGATCTCAAAGGTATCAGGATACCACCATGCAAGCAATGCCATCTGCGTTCCTACACGTGCAAAACGGGTTAATCGACAGGGAGCTATGCGGTAAACCAGCCACATTGCAGCCGTGATAGCTACAATACGCAGTCGTCCGAAGATCATTGCTTGTGGATTATCCATGCTTGTGTACATGATGAATGTCACAATCAACGTCAGTACTAAGTATGCCATTACGACCCATTCAAAGGCCATGAGCCCTTTGACGGGTTTCTTTTCTAATTTAAATAAGTCTATGATAAATTTTTTCATTACCTATAACCAACCTTCTTCCTTATACCATTTAATAGTTTCTTTTACGCCTTTTTTAAGGTCATACTGGGGTTTATAGCCTAATTCTTCAATAGCAGGCTGTATGTTACAACGCCAGTTTCGTTGTTTAAGAATCTGATATTTGTCGTTATTAAGGGCTGATATCTTTCCTGTAAGGTGTCCGATAATATCGCCAAAGAATGTGACAATGCGGAGTAACCATATAGGTGCTGTGATACGAATCCACCAAGGTCTGCCTAATTCTTCATGTATTAGGTCGCTGAAAGTAGTACTTTGATACACCTGTCCATCGCTGAGGAAGTAGGCGCTACCAGTTTTTCCGTGGTCTAAAGCAAGGAATACAGCCTGCACAACGTCCTTTACATAAACGAAGGTGATGTCTTGTTGCTTGTATCCTACAGCAAAATCACTGTGTCCTTTGATGCTTTTTGCCATTAGGAAATAGTCCTTTTCGCGTGGACCATATACTCCTGTTGGGCGCAGGATGATGTAGGGGAGGTCAGATGGGAGCGTGCGCTCAGCTTCCAACTTACTCTCTCCGTATGCGGTATTGGGCTGTGGAGTGTCCGTAGGTTCAATCTCTTTATAAGGCTGTTGCTCTCTAATGGCTCCAAAAATACTGAGACTTGAGAGAAAAACAAAGCGTTCTAAAGAGTGTTGGGTTGCCTTTATAGCCTGTACAAAGTTGTGTGTTCCGTCCCTGTTTACACGGAAGAAGTCGTCTTTATTCAGACATTTTGTTACCCCAGCAGCATGAACAACATAATTGAATTGGTGTTCTGATAGTTGTTTCTGTAGCTTTTCAACTGATGAAAAGTCGAGTTCTATGAAGTGAATGCGTTCGTCCTGCAAATATTCTCGTGATGATGAACGCCGCACGGCAGCCCAAGTCTCCATTCCCCTCCTTATCGCTTCCTCCACAATGAAGGATCCAATGAAGCCTGATGCACCTGTTATTAGTATCTTTTTCATTAAAAATTCGTTGCAAACGTTTGCAAAGATACAAACTTTTTCGTTACTTTGTGGAAAATATTTAATATAGTAATTCTTATGGGGAAAGAAAAGAAAAGCGGCAAGAGGCTGACCAAGAAGCAACTTGCAGAGAAGCTAACGGGTTTCTTTCAGTCGCAACCAGACGAGACATTCAGCTTTAAACAGATATTTCATGCACTTAAATTAACCACTCATCCTGCTAAAATGTTGGCCATTGATGTGATGGAGGAGATGGCGTGGGACGACTTTTTATCAAAGGTTGGAGAGAGTGCTTACACGTTGAATACCAAGGGACAGGTGCAGGAAGGTACTTTTGTCCGCAAAGCAAATGGTAAAAATACCTTCTTACCAGACGATGGTGGAACACCAGTCTTCGTCTCTGAACGTAATTCAATGGCTGCTTTGAACGGCGATCATGTGAAGGTTCAGTTCATGGCACGCCGTCAAAACCATATCAAGGAGGCAATGGTCATCGAGATAATGCAGCGGAAGAAAGACACCTTCGTTGGAAGGTTGCGGGTCGAGAAGGACATTGCCTTCCTTGTAACACAGGAGAATCTCTTTATACATGATATCCTTATTCCTAAGAAAAAGCTCAAAGGTGGTAAGACAGATGACCGTGCTTTGGTGAAAATTACCAAGTGGCCGGATGCTGATCATAAGAACCTTGTGGGTGAAGTAGTGGATGTTTTGGGTGAAGCAGGGAACAATGACGTGGAGATGAACACCATCTTGGCTCAGTATGGACTACCTTATAAGTATCCAAAGCGTGTGGAAGAAGCTGCAGAGAAGATAAGTGCAGAGATCACTCCACAGGATTTTGCAGAGCGAGAGGACTTCCGTGACGTGTGGACATGTACCATTGACCCACGTGATGCAAAGGATTTTGATGATGCTTTGTCTATCCGTAAAGTCAAAGATGGGCTGTGGGAAGTGGGTGTACACATAGCTGATGTATCGCATTATGTAAAGGAAGGCGATATCATTGACCGTGAAGCACAGCAGCGTGCTACGTCTATTTATCTTGTAGACCGTACCATTCCTATGCTTCCTGAGCGTCTTTGTAATTTCATTTGTTCGCTTCGTCCGAATGAAGAGAAGCTTGCTTTCAGTTGTGTTTTCAACCTTGACGACGATGCAAACGTGAAGTCTTATCGCATAGTGCATACGGTTATTAAGTCGAATAGGCGTTATGCATATGAGGAAGCACAGCAGTTGTTGGAAGATAATGGTGTTGTCGACGGAACAGGTGAGCCTGCTCCAAATCCTGGAAAGGATGGATATAAGGGTGAGTATGCCGAAGAAGTAGTGACACTTGACCGTCTTGCAAAGAAGCTTAGGGCACGTCGTATGAAGGGAGGAAGCGTTAAATTCGAGTCGGAAGAGCTCCATTTCGATATAGATGAGCATGGAAAGCCTATTCGGTGTTACTTTAAACGCTCGAAAGATGCCAACAAACTCATTGAGGAATTTATGCTTTTAGCCAATAAAACGGTAGCCGAAAGTATCGGAAAGACCACTAAAGGCAAGAAAGCAAAGACTCTTCCTTATCGTGTTCACGACAATCCTGACCCACAGAAGTTCGAGAATCTACGTGAGTTTACGGCTAAATTCGGATATAAACTCAAGTCTTCCAGTACGAAGGGAGCCACTGCCCGTGCACTGAATAAGCTTATGGATGAGGTACAAGGCAAACGTGAAGAGAAGGTTATACAGACCATTGCACTCCGATCCATGATGAAAGCGAAGTATACAACGCATAACATTGGGCACTTCGGACTTGCTTTTGATTATTATACACACTTCACTTCGCCTATCAGACGTTACCCTGACACGATGGTTCATCGTCTTATTACACGCTATCAGCATGGAGGTCGCTCGGCAAACAAGGAACATTACGAAGAACTTTGCGAACATTGCTCTGATATGGAGCTCGTTGCACAGAGTGCAGAACGTGATTCCATAAAGTATAAGATGGTGGAGTTTATGGGTGAACACATAGGAGAATGCTACGATGCACATATCTCTGGCATCCAAAGTTTCGGTATTTATGCTGAGATTGATGAGAATCATTGCGAGGGAATGATACCTATGCGCGATCTGGATGATGACTATTACGACTTCGATGAGAAGAATTACTGCCTCGTTGGGCGCCGTCGTCATCACGTTTACCAGCTTGGTGACCCTATCAGAATACAGGTTGCAAAGGCTAATCTTGAGCGTAAGCAACTTGACTTTACCCTTGATGATGGTCGTCCGAAGAAGCAACAACAAGCTGAAAAGCCCACTGAAGGGAAGACGAATGACCGTAAAGGAGGCAGAAAGGGTGGCAGAAACCGTCGGAGAAGATAGGGAATGACGTGAAACGAAAGATATTTTATTCACATAAAGAGGAGCTATGGAACGCATGGAGTCATAGCGGTGGAATCGTACTGGGCATTGTCTTCGGTACGATTTTCCTTGTTTGGTGCTTTCAAGAGAGGGCAGGTTGGGCTACGGTTGGTGTGATATTATATCTTGTGGGGATGTTGTTCAGCTATGTGACCTCCACTGTTTATCATGCACTGTCAGCTCGTTCGGTATGGAAAGAACGCCTCCGAAAGTGGGATCATGCTGCTATTTACTGGCACATAGCAGGCTCTTATTCTCCAATCACACTCACAGTGCTACGCAATCAGGGCGCATGGGGATGGGGATTGTTCTCTTTTGTGTGGTTATGTGCCATCCTTGGCACCATATCTTCCTTAAGAAAGCTTCGTGATCATAGTAATCTTGAGACGCTAACATTCATTGGTATGGGGTTATCAGTGCTGGTTGCATTCAAGCCTTTGGCTGATTCTTTACCCATTTCTTCGATTATCTGGATTGTTGCTGAGGGGGTAATGTATATCACAGGAGCACTGTTCTATTCATTGAACAAACGTAGATACATGCACACTGTGTTCCATTTCTTCGTCCTCTTGGGTAGTATTTGTCATATAATTGCCGTGTGGGAAATCTTGATGGAATATCTTTGATTTGTCACTTGGCGCTTCATTGCGCATAAAAATATTTTGAAAAGAAATGTTCAATCGTAGTATTTTTATTGGTATAATCCTGTGTTTCATAGCATTATCAATACATGCTCAGGAACGAAAATATACCCGTCTGAAGGGTTATTACCGTGTTTATCAGGCAACAAACTCTATGCTTAGCTATTTTGTTGATGGCATGATGGAGTTCTATATTCCACTTTCTGATTCAACAACGAATGCTTCTGACTCAAAGAAAGGTTCTCCTTTCGTGGACAGGAAGTTCTTGGGGGAGCGTCGCAGGAAAGCTCCTAAGGCAAATGGTGATGATACTTTCATACAGATGTCATTGCCTAATCTGGAACGTCGGACGCTACTTGAGAGTATCAACAGTGAGGAATATTCTACGCGTAACAATGGTGACGTATACAGATGGGCTGATAAATGCGGAAAGATAACGAGAGATAAACAGAAAATAAATGGGAAAACTGAAGTGGTAACATCCATAGAGATGGACGAATTAGTGGGACAACCGAATCATGAATTGGACATGAGTCAACTCCGGATGTATGGTATTGTTGCACGAATGACGAACTTTGATGAGCGTGAAAGCTATTTTTCCAATCAGCTTCTATCCTCTCAGAAGCATCAAACCTTCTTTGCCCGCTATCGGGGAGAGGATGTTGATGAGCGTATTGATGTGTGGAGTGAGTTCTATGTATCCGACCGCATGACGATAACAGAGAGTGAAATGAAGCGTATTAATAAGGAGAAGAATCACGTATGGACCTTCACTATCCCTGCTTCTGTTCCTCCCTTGGATAAGGAAGTGGCTGAGGCTTGGACAAAGATGGTGGAATATTGAGCGTTGAAGGAGTATGAAGCATTGAGGAGTGACAGGGATTAAGGAGGATAATAACAAGTCTTCTGCCCTTTAAAAGAGAGACTCTAAGGCTTTGTTAGACTTATATGATAACATTAAATAATGAGGAAAATACTTTGTTTATTCATACCTTTCCTCTTGCTTACAAGTTGTGGTAAGCAAACAAGGAAGGCTTATTTACCAACAGAGAAGTTCAAAATTGATATCTGTCTGCCTACTACTCCCGTGAAAGATCAGGGTAGTAGTTCGCTTTGTTGGGTATATGCTATGTTGGCAACCATAGAGACTGAACATATTCGTCAGGGCGATTCCGTGAATCTTAGTCCTGATTATGTAGCACGTATGTATCTTCGTGAACAGGCTGAACGGCTTCGTCTGTTGCCTAAGAGAGCACAGTGGGAGAGCCCGAAGATAACCACACGGGGTATGAGTACGATGCTTCTCGATCTTATTCAGACCTATGGACTACAACATTATGATGCCTATCATCATAAACCAGATATGGATTACAATGTGCTTTGTAGGAAGTTATCGAAAGGATTACCTGCTGATGCACTTCTTGATGACGCCATAGGACCTCTTCCTCGTCAGGTTTTTATGTTTGGTGTACTGTATACTCCGCTTGAGTTTGCACGTAGTGTCTGTCGTGATGACGAGTATCTGGCGCTAACAAGTTTCACTCATCATCCCTATAATCAGCGTTTCCCATTGGAAGTTCCCGACAATTATTTCCACGATACGTTCTTGAACGTACCGCTTGATACAATGATGAACCGTATAATAGGTAGTTTACGCAAGGGACATCCTGTGTGTTGGGAGGGAGATATATCCGAGTCAGGCTTCTCTTTCCAGCATGGTTACGCTGTACTAAATAATGAAAACAAAGCGGTAACGGTTGCTCATAGGCAGAAATCTTTTGAACATCATCGCACAACGGATGACCATTGCATGGAGATTGTAGGGTTGGCACACGACCAAAAGGGGCGACGTTTCTTCCTTTGTAAGAACAGTTGGGGGACTGATAACCCTTATAAGGGCTTTATGTTCTTAAGCGAAAACTACGTAAAACTTAAGACCATAGCGGTGATTGTACATACTTGATTTAGGGAAAAGAGCTCGTATTGCTGTTCTTGTGGTAAAGATGTAGAGCTTGTTAAATAGTCTATTTTATCCTATAAAGTAGTCTTTAGTATGATAATAGTCCTCAGATGCATGTCTGAAGGTGCTTACTTTAAAATGCAAAGGGTGTTCTTCTGAAATGTAGAAGAACGCCCTTTGCTTTTCCTTACCTATCGGATAGTTTTCTTAAATCGTACCTTCCCGATAAACTTATTGGTAGTTTCAATCTGTCTTTTAGGCTTTTGTAGATGATAACTTTGGATAATCACTTGTAAGTTCAGCCCCTTGTGCTATCGGATAATACGCTTTTCTCATGCCCTTCTCATTCCTTTTAAATACGCTGATACGGCATTACAGAAAATTACAAAGGCTTTGTAGAAAGATTACAAGCCCTTTGTAATACTTCTACAGACGCCTTGTAGAAAGATTACAGACGCCTTGTAATTTTCTGTAATGGGCACTTAAAGGTTTTTTGTATTGCTCTTTTGATCGTGAAATCAGTGTAGATGGGTGAATCGTTGCTATTCTAATAGGGTTGAATTGTGTCTGAGGAGTTTGGCTTTAAGCCCTATTTATAAGAAGTTAAGCAGGCATCTATCGTTTCTAATCACTATAAATCGAGAAGTAAAGGCATTTATACTGACAGGTACATTACAAAGCTTTTGGTTGTATAAGCGTTTTATTGTGTGGCAATTTGTTGGTCTGACTGGAAATATAAGACAAAAGAAAAAGTGAGAAGTGACTTGGTTTATAACCAAAAAACTTCTCACTTTTTTGTCGCACTTCATGTGCGATACATAGCACTGAATGGTATTTAACTTTTTGTTTTACAGTATATTATGGTGTAGAGTTACCCTATGGGGAATATTACCGTTTGGTGGTAATATTATTTAAGGAGCACCTGTCGGGCAAACTCCCATATCACAATACCTGCTGTGACACTCACATTAAGAGAATGTTTCGTACCAAACTGTGGGATTTCTAAGCAACCATCACTCATGTCAACAACACTCTGTTTAACTCCCTTTACCTCATTTCCCATGACGATAGCATAACGAGTATTGCCTGTATTAGAGCAAAGTGTGTCTAAAGACATGTCCTGTAGCTTAGTAGAATGCTCTACTTGCTCCACACTGTACACACAAACTCCTTGCTGATGCAGCTCCTCAATGGCTTCTTCTGTCGTCTTGAAGTATCGCCAGTCGACGGAGTTCTCACCGCCAAGTGCCGTCTTGTGTATCTCTGCATTGGGTGGAGTGGCAGTGATACCACATAGATAGACAGCCTCAACACGGAAAGCGTCAGCCGTACGGAAGACACTTCCCACGTTATACAATGACCGTACATCATCCAAAACAACGATGAGTGGCAGTTTCTCAGCCTCTTTGAACTCCTCAATCGAGAGGCGATTCATTTCGATTGTGCGTAGTTTCCGCATATTACTTTAAGCTGAAAGCCAGCGCATAGGCCTTGATTCTCTTCACCATTGACAGCAAACCGTTGCTACGAGTGGGTGAAAGATGCTGTCGAAGACCAATCTTATCAATGAAATAGAGGTCAGCATCAATGATTTCTTGCGGAGTATGGTTGTCCAACACTTGTATCAGAAGGGCTATTATGCCCTTAGTTATGAGCGCATCGGAGTCGGCTGTGAAGACGAGCTTACCATCTTTCTCATCACATTGCAGCCATACACGACTCTGACAACCATCAATCAGGTTCTGTTCGTTCTTGTACTGCTCGTCCAATGGTTCCAGTTCATTGCCCAGATCAATAAGCATCTGGTACTTATCCATCCAATCGGTGAAGTCTGAGAACTCCTCGATTACGGCGTCTTGTGCTTCGTTTATTGTCATAGTTCTTTATTATATGTTTGGAAGTTATAGGAGTTATAGGAGCTAAAGGGATTAAAGATGATGTAGCCAAAACGGTTATATCCGTATTGGGATGAGGCTTTTGGCTTCGCTATCTTAATTCCTTTGACTTCTTTACTTCCTAAGATTTACTCTTAACCAACTTAAACAACTTGTCGTTAGGGCGCACCTTATCAGGTACAGGGATAGAGACACGCCATCCTTGTTCAGCCACTTCAACGGGTTTAAGGTCGTAACGTATCTCGTCAGCATTGAGGAACATTGCTCCAGTAGTATTACCTGTGATGAGCAATTTCTCACCCTTTGCAAAAGTATTTGCCTCGACTGCTATCTCAGCAACGCCCAAACGAGAGAAATACTTCATCACTTTACCGATGAGAACCTTCTTCTCTGTAGCCTTGTTGCCGTATTCTTTGGTCCATTCGCCCATCTTCTGTCCTTGATAATAGCCATCCCAGAAACCACGATTGAAGACTGTTGAGAGGCGTTCATCCCACTTATCCTTCTTCTCTTCGGTGAAAGTGCCATCAAGAACACTCTCTATGGCTTCTTTATAGCAGCTGACAACGGTGTGAACATACTCTGGTCCACGAGCACGACCTTCAATCTTGAATACTCGAACACCTGCATCCATCATCTTATCAATGAAGCGAACGCTCTTCAGATCCTTAGGACTCATGATGTATTTGTTGTCTATCTCGAGCTGATTTCCCGTCTCATTATCGGTCACAGTGTAGCTACGTCGACATATCTGAACGCACTCGCCACGGTTGGCAGAGCGGTTTGCGTCATGCAGACTCATGTAACATTTACCTGATATGGCCATGCAGAAGGCACCATGACAGAACATCTCAATGCGGATCGGTTCACCCTTTGGACCACAGATGTTCTGTTTCAGAATCTGTTCGTGTATCTCTTTCACCTGATCCATGTTCAGTTCGCGAGCCAATACGGCAACATCAGCAAACTGTGCATAGAACTTCAGGGCATCAATGTTTGAGATGTTAAGCTGTGTGGAGAGGTGAACTTCAACGCCCACTTGCCTACAATACATCATAACAGCTACGTCACTGGCAATTACGGCAGTGATATTTGCAGCCTTTGCAGCATCAATAATCTCATGCATCGTTGTGATATCTTCACCGTAGATGACAGTGTTTACCGTCAGATAGGTCTGGATACCGTGTGCCTTACACGTCTCTGCAATCTCATTGAGGTCATCAATGGTGAAGTGATTGGCAGAGTGTGAACGCATATTCAGCTTCCCAATGCCGAAGTAAACGGAGTTTGCTCCAGCTTGTATGGCAGCTGCCAGCGACTCACGTGAGCCTACAGGCGCCATTATTTCATAATCATTTATCTTCTTGTTCATCGTCTTTTTATCCTTTTCTTAGGGCTTTTATATAATCAAAAGTATAGGGGTTATACTGTCCTTTGTTGCAGTCAGCGACTGAAAATCAGCCGCAAAGTTACTCAAAATAATCGAGAAAAGGGCATAAGCGATATGTTTGAAAACAATAAACCATATGCTTCACGCAGCATTATGGAGCGTTACGTCATATTTGACTCATTGTCTTCTATCATTCTCTGGGATGGTTTCAACGTTTTGATACATGGTCTTTGACATACTGATACATAGGATATATGCATGCAGCATGATAGCATTGCGAGGTGCTAATCAGCAAATAGTCAGAGTGTTCTTCGCCCATCTGCAAACTATTTTGTATCTTTGCATGCTTAATTTTAGCGAGGATAAAACAGGATGAAGAAACTCTATATCGAGACATATGGCTGCCAAATGAACGTGGCAGACTCTGAAGTTGTGGCTTCAGTGATGAAGATGGCAGGCTATGATGTCTGTGAGAACGAGGAAGAAGCTGATGCAATCTTCCTTAATACATGTTCTGTGCGTGAGAATGCAGAGAACAAAATATATAATCGACTTGACACTTTACATGCTGAACAACGGAAGGGACGTGAACTGATATTGGGCGTTCTGGGTTGTATGGCAGAACGTGTGAGGAATGATTTGATACAGAATCACCACGCCAACCTTGTGTGTGGTCCAGATTCTTACCTCAATCTACCGGATATGATAGCGCAGTGTGAGAACGGAAGGAACGCTATGGATATAGAACTATCAACCACTGAGACCTATCGAGACGTCATTCCACAGCGTATTGGTGGTAATCGTGTGTCAGGATTCGTTAGTATCATGCGTGGTTGTAACAACTTCTGCCATTATTGTATCGTACCTTTCACACGTGGAAGGGAGCGCTCACGCGATGTGGAGAGTATCCTTAAGGAAGTGCAGGATTTGCATGATAAGGGCTTCAAGGAGGTAACGTTGCTCGGACAAAACGTCAATTCGTATGGTCTGCTACCCAATGGTAAGCGCCCAGAGAACGGAACTTCTTTTGCAGAACTGTTGCGGAAGGTTGCACAGAGTGTGCCTGATATGCGTGTACGCTTCACTACTTCCAACCCAGAAGATATGACTGAAGATATCATTGAAGCTGTTGCAGCAGAACCAAACCTCTGCCATCACATTCATTTCCCAGCACAGAGCGGTAGTAATAGTGTATTGAAGCTGATGAATCGTAAGTATACTCGTGAGGATTACTTGCGGAAAGTAGCTGCCATTCGTCGACTTATTCCTGACTGTGGACTGACAACTGATATCTTTATCGGCTATCATAATGAGACGGAAGAGGACTTTCAACAGACACTTTCACTGATGCGTGAGGTGGGATTTGACTCTGCTTTCATGTTTAAATATTCTGAACGCCCTGGTACTTATGCGGCAAAGCACTTGCCTGATAATGTGTCTGAGGATGAAAAGATACGTCGTTTGAATGAGTTAATTCGTCTTCAGACAGAGATTTCGGCTGAACAAAACAAGAAAGATGAGGGAAAAGAGTTTGATATACTCATCGAACGGTTTGGTAAACGCAGTCGCGAACAACTCATGGGACGCACTCCGCAGAACAAAGCCGTGGTCATTGCACGTGGCAATCACCATATCGGCGAGACCGTTCGAGTGCGTATTACGGGTTCAACCAGCGCCACCCTCTTCGGAGAAGAAGTATAAACGTGTTGTTGATAAGAAGATAAAACCGCAAAATATTTTGCGGTTTTGCTATTTAATAGCTATATTTGCACAGAGGAATCCAAACAATAAAAGTAAGGCAGTAGCATAGATGCATAGAGCATTTCAGGCTTATTACCATATCTCAGATAATATAAAAGAGATTTGGATAGAACATTAGATGCTTTCTGAGGTCACAATAGCTGGGCTTTATAATGACGTTTACAACACTAAACAGTAGAAATATTTTAAAGAAATCCATAATTTGGAAAAGCTGTTTGAGGTGTTTTTAGTGTCAGATGCAGTATCATCATTTAGCAAAAATAAGGCAATGTTACGTCAGTGAGGGTTTGTTATTGAAAACTTTGATCTACTGATAGGATCAACAACAGTGACAGATGATTGTATTTTTGTTACTGATAAGGTGGGTCATTTAGGAAGGATTCCAGATGTAAAAATAGAAAATTGGATAAGCACATAAAGCGTCTATGAAGGAATTTATACACGTATTACTAAGGTTTGTACCACCTTATAAGAAGTATCTTGTAATGTCGATAATCTTTAATATCTTATCGGCACTTCTCAATATCTTCTCTTTTGCAACGCTCATACCACTCCTTCAGATACTCTTTAAGGTTGATGCTGGAACAGGAGCAACACGTATTATGTCGTGGAGTGAGGGTTCTTTTAAGGATGTTTTATCAAACAATGCTGATTATTATACGCAGATTTATATTACAAGCTGGGGACCTACGACTGTCTTATTAGCTATTGGATTGGTCCTTGCCTTCATGACTTTTCTCAAGACAGGGGCTTATTTCTTATCCTCTGCTTCTATTATTCCTATCCGAACGGGTGTAGTTCGTGATATTCGTAACCAGCTTTACCAGAAAATAACATCTCTTTCACTGGGTTTTTTCAGTGAAGAAAGGAAGGGAGATATCATTGCTCGTATGAGTGGAGACGTACAAGAGGTGGACAATTCCATCATGTCTTCTATTGATATGTTGTTCAAGAATCCCGTTCTTATAGTGATTTATTTTGTTACGTTGCTTATTATCTCATGGCAGTTGACGCTCTTTACACTTATCTTTGTTCCAGTTTTTGGTTGGTTCATGGGCTTTGTAGGTCGTAAACTGAAGCAGAACAGTATCACTGCACAGACTTTGTGGAGTGATACCATGAGTCAAGTAGAGGAGACTTTGGGTGGTTTACGTGTCATTAAGGCTTTTTGTGCAGAAGACTTAATGGATGAACGCTTTGATAAAATCAACTCACAATATCGCAATGACATCATGCGTGTCAATATCCGTCAGCAACTTGCGCACCCTATGAGTGAGTTCTTGGGAACAGTAATGATTGTCGTTGTGCTGTGGTTTGGTGGTACACTTGTCCTTGGCCAGTATCCAATTATTAGTGGTCCGACTTTCATTTATTATCTTGTTATCCTCTATAGCATCATCAATCCACTGAAGGAATTCTCCCGTGCAGGCTATAATATTCCTAAAGGACTTGCCTCTATGGAGCGTATTGATAAGATTCTTCAGGCTGAAGTGGAGATACAGGAGCCGAAGAATCCTGTTCACATCAATGCTTTTGAACATGAGATAGAATTCCGTCATGTCAGCTTTGCTTATACTGATGAGAAGGATAAAGACGGTAATTCAGTGTTGCATTGGGTGTTGAAGGATATAAACCTTGTCATACCAAAGGGTAAAACGGTTGCTTTGGTTGGGCAGAGTGGTAGTGGAAAGTCTACCTTGTTAGATCTGATACCTCGTTACTATGATGTTCAAGAAGGTGAGATTCTCATTGATGGAATCAACATAAAGGACCTAGGAGTGCATGATTTGCGTCAGCTTATTGGTAATGTTAACCAGGAAGCAATCCTCTTCAACGATAGTTTCAAGAATAACATATCCTTTGGTTCGAATGCTTCTGAAGAGGCAATCATTGAAGCTGCGAAGATAGCCAACGCCCATGACTTCATCATGCACAGTGAGAAGGGGTATGATACGAATATTGGTGACCGTGGCGGTAGGCTCTCTGGAGGACAACGCCAACGTGTAAGTATTGCGCGTGCCATCCTTAAGAATCCTCCAATCCTTATCCTTGATGAGGCTACATCAGCACTTGATACGGAGAGTGAACGACTTGTTCAGGACGCACTTTACCGTCTCATGAAGACTCGAACGACCATTGCTGTGGCTCATCGACTATCAACTATTAAGAATTCTGATGAGATTTGCGTGATGCATGAGGGTAGAATAGTAGAAAGAGGTACGCATGATAAGCTCATGGAAATGAACGGATATTATAAGAAACTGCATGATATGCAGGAGATATAATCATTAGTAATAAAGAAAAGGGTAATAAATCAATTTGAAAATGGATATGAAGTTAAGTAAGACATTTAGTCCTATAGTTGCTTTATTAGTCAATTTACTAATTGCTTTCGTGGTCTATAACATCTCACGAATAGAGTTTATTTTAGAGAATCTCAGTTATTTCTCAGAGCATTTATCGTTCTCTTACCTGTTAAGGATGTTCGGTGGAGGGTATATGTTTGACCGTTCTGCCATTGTTTATTCCAACGCTCTTTACATTGTTTTAATGCTTTTGCCCTTCTGGCAAAAGGAAAATGCAGTTTATCATAAGCTATGTAAATGGGTTTTCGTGGTTGTTAACAGCATCAGTCTTGTTGTTAACTTGTGTGATTCAGTTTATTTTCCATATACTTTAAGGCGCACAACAACCAGTGTGTTCCGTGAATTCCGTAATGAAACGAACCTCGGAGATGTCTTTTGGGGTGAGTTCTTGGTGCATTGGTACCTCGTCTTACTTGCAATCGTAGTAATATGGGGTATGTGGAAGTTGTATTATATGCCTAAAACAAACGTAAAGGAGTTTACAAAGAGATCTGAAAAGCTACGCTTTGCAGGTGTACAACTTCTTGCATTGGTCATCTGTGTACCTCTGGGAGTTGGTGCTTGTCGTGGTGGATTGGAGACTGGTGTACGTCCAATCACCATAAATAATGCTAATCAATACGTTGATCGACCCACTGATTGTGCCATTGTTCTCAACACACCGTTTGCCTTGATGCGTACGATAGGTAAGGATGTCTTTACTGTTCCCAGTTATTTCAAGTCGGAACAAGAGGCAGCTAAGATCTTTACACCTATCCATAAGCTTACTCCAACAGGCCCTTTCCGTCATAAGAATGTGGTGGTTCTTATTGTAGAAAGCTTTGGTCGTGAGTATATCGGTGGACTGAACAAGATGTATTTTGGGGGTAAATACAAAGGGTATACACCTAATGTGGACAAGCTTATAGAGAAAAGTGCCGTTTGGTATTACTCCTTCTGCAACGGAAGAAAGAGTATTGACGGTATGCCAAGCGTACTCTGTGGTATTCCAATGTTCAAAGAGCCATTTGTTCTTACTCCTGCTTCAATGAACAATTATACAAGTATGGCAGGCTTATTGTCCAAAGAAGGGTATAGCACAGCTTTCTTCCACGGTGCCAATCGTGGGTCTATGGGATTCTTGGCATTTGCCAATAAGACAGGATTTCAGCAGTATTACGGCCGTCAGGATTATGATGCTGATCCACGTTTTGGCAAGGGCAAGGATGACGACTTCGATGGTCATTGGGGCATTTGGGACGAACCTTTCTTGCAATATTGGTGCACGAAGATAGGAGAAATGAAGCAACCGTTCATGACAACATGCTTTACTGTTAGCAGTCATACACCTTATATCATCCCAGAAAAGTATAAGAAGGTGTATCCTGAAGAAGGAATTGTCATGCACAAATGCATCCGTTACACGGATATGGCCATTGGTAAGTTCTTTGAAAAGGCCAGTAAGCAACCTTGGTTTAAGAATACTATCTTCGTCATGACCAGTGATCACACCAATCTTAGTGATCATCAGCAGTACCAAACAGACATTGGTGGCTTCTGTTCACCTATTATTATATATGATCCTTCACAGGAATTGGTGAAACCAGGTATGCGTAATGGCATCGCACAGCAGATAGATATCCTGCCAACAGTACTGAGCATACTGAACTATAACAAACCTTTCCTGTCATTTGGATGCGATCTTATGACCACACCAAACGATGATACGTATGCTGTCAACTATCTTAATGGTATCTATCAGTATGTAAAGCATGGATACACTATGCAGTTTGATGGTAATAAAGTGATTGGGATGTACAAGCTGACTGATCTCCTTATGAAGCATAACCTTGTGGGGAAGGTGAAGGAACAGGCACAGATGGAAACAGAATTGAAAGCCATTATTTATCAATATATGTACCGAATGGTACATGATAAACTGCTTGCAAAATGAAAAAAGTACTCTCCTATATAGCCTATGTGTTAGTTTATGGCTTTTGGTATACCATGTCATTACTGCCTATGTGTGTACTTTACGTCTTCTCGGATGCTCTTTATCTGCTTGTCGGGAGGGTTGTTAAGTATCGTCATAAGGTGATATGGAAGAATCTTAAGGAGAGTTTTCCAGAGAAAGATGAAGCAGAACTACAACGAATAGAGTGTGACTTCTATCGTTATTTTTGCGATTATCTGGTTGAAACCATCAAGCTCATGACGATGAGTAGGCGTGAATTGCGCAAGCGGATGGTGTTTACAGGAACAGACCAGATGAATGTTCTGCTTGAGAAAGGAGTGTCATGTGCTGTCTATCTTGGGCATTATGGCAATTGGGAGCTTATTACATCACTCCCTTTATGGGTTTCCGAGAAAGGACAATGTTGCCAGGTTTATCATGTATTAGAGAACGAACGTTTTGATAAACTGTTCAAACAGGTGCGTGAAAAGCAGGGTTCCATCTGCATACCGATGGCAGAAACACTGCGTCGTATCATTGATTTCCGACAGAAAAAGCAGCCTATTGTTATCGGATATATCTCCGATCAAGCTCCATTCTGGAACAATATTCACCATTGGTTACCTTTCCTGAACCATGATACTCCTGTCCTTACTGGTAGCGAACGCATCATAAAGAAAACCCAACAGGCTGTGTTCTATGGTGATGTGTCACGTATCAGCAGAGGACATTATCGGTGTGACATGCAGTTGATAACCACCGAACCAGAGAAATATAAGGACTGGGAGATAACTGATGAGTACTTTAAGCGATTGGAAAAGACCATACAACGTCAACCAGAATTGTATCTTTGGAGTCATAAAAGATGGAAGCGTACGCGCGAAGAGTTTAACTTACGCTATGACGAGAAGACTGGAAGGGTAAGCTTAGAGCCACTGGATGAGATTATAAGGAAAAAAGATAAGGAATGATTTTTGTAAGAGATAAAGGTCGGATGTGTAATAACATCCTACAATATGGACATCTGTATGCTTGGGCAAAGGCGAACAATCGGAAGACAGTTTCAATGCGATTTGCTTACAAGTATCAATACTTTCATATCTGTAGGACTTGTTGGCATAACTTTTTTGTTTATCTTCTTGCAAAGTATGCAGCCAAATTTAAGCTAATACCTACCGTCACATTTGATACACCTGAGGAAGACTTAACTGAAAAGGAAAATGCAATGCGGCATGGATGTCTTGTTGCGGAGGGGTGGTTTGCTCGTTGGTATGACCTTTTCTTACAGTATAAGCCAGAGATATTATCCTTATTTGCCTTTGATTCCCACATCGAAAACAAGGTTACTTCATTGTTGGAAGCATCGTCTAAAGAGGGTATTATCAGATTAGGTGTACATATCCGTCGTGGAGATTATGCCACATGGAATAATGGTAGATTCCTCTATGATGATAAGCAGATGGGTAATATTATCCGCCAATTTATCCTTCTTCATCCTAATAAACGTGTTGTAATCTATATTTGTGGTAATGATCCAAAACTCAATAAGCAGGCTTATGGCACAGCTTTTGGGCAAGAGAATGTCGTCTTTCCACAAGGTAATCCAGGCGAGGACCTATGTCTTCTTTCTCATTGCGACTATTTAATCGGTCCACCGAGTACGTTTACACTCGTTGCATCAATGTATCATAACACTCCATTGTATTGGATTAAAGATATCAACAAGCCCTTACAAGAGAATAGCTTTGACTACTTTGATAATCTCTTTCGCAATATCCTATAGTCTTGGAAGCCGTAAATAAGATAAGAAAACAATAACAGTTCATCAATATTCCGTAGTGTATGGTCATACAATCGACTTCTTTTAGTGAATTATTTACATGAAAAAAAATAGCCACAAGCTGTCCGGAAGTATACTTATAATGCCTATTATGAGTAGAAATAACGATAAAAACAATGACTCTTGATGCTCTGTTGTTACAAAAACATTCTATCTTAAAGTCGAAATAAGTAAGAAGAAAAGCCGAAATAAGTAAGAAAAAACCCGAAATAAGTATGAACAACCCCCGAAATAAGTAAAAAGAAATAATGTATAAGAACTTAACATCTCTACTAAAGCATTCTGCTGTCATCCTTGTTATCCTATTTTTTGTTCGCATCTGCTTTGCTATTGCGTTCGTCCCGATGAATATTATCAGTAGTAACCTAACTGTTCTTCCTCGCTTGCTATTCAATATCTTGCGTTTTGATGTGCAAGTAGTATGCTACGTGTTATTACTTCCTACGGCTCTAACTTTCGTCTTTGCAGCCCTTAGAAAACCATGGACAGAACGTGTGTTAAGTCGTTTTCGTAGACTTTATTTCTCTATTGTCTGCACGCTCCTGTTGGCTATTAGCGGTATTGACATGGGCTTCTACGCCAATTTCAATAGCCATATCAACCTCACATTCTTCGATTTCTTCAACGAAGGACCAATGAGTTTGATTCAAACAATATGGGAAGAATATCACTGTGTCTACGAGGCTATCGCTTTTCTTCTTATCCTTCTACCAGTCCTTCTACTTATCCGTAGAATTGAGTTGGACAAGTCGTCCGCTCGTCACTCTCTCCATTCGGCAAGCAGACAGCGACTTTTACGCCTCAAAGTCATTAAACTGTCGGCTACCATCCTATTGTATATTGCCTTTTTAGTCATCGGTCTGCGTGGGTCGGTATGGCGCTTCCCTCTACAGATAGAAGACACGTTTGTGTCAAATCAGAAACCTCTGAACGACCTTGTTCCGAATGCTATTTACATGTTGAAAAAGGCTTATAAGGAGAAGAACAACGCTTTCAAGATAGCAAAGACAGACGACTTACTGCATGAATATAAGTTCAAGAGTCTGCAGGAAGCCCTGGATCTCTATACAAATGGGAAGGTGAAGATGGCGAAGAACGACACGCTAACAGCGCTGCAGCATGCTCTCTTCGAAGAAGTAGGCGACACTCTGAAACAGCCTCAACCAAATATTGTAATCATATATAGCGAGAGTTGGAGCAATTATCTGTTCAATCTCCAACAGAAGGATGCGGAGATGAACTTCGGATTAGAGCGTCATTTCAAGGACGACCTACTCTTTCGTAACTTCCAATCAGTGCAGAATGGTACGGTAGCATCGCTTGAGAACCTCTATGTCTCTACCCCTTTCCCACGCTTCTTTGCCTCGGCTTATCGATTTAAGACTCTCCCTACGTCGATAGCCCTACCTTTCAAAGCCAGCAATTACACAACGACATTCATGTCGGGAATGGACGCTGCATGGGAAAACTGTGCTGAAGCATTGCCTCATCAGCAGTTTGATGCAGTCTATGATAAGTTCTTCCTCTTGAAAGACTATCCTCATGCGACTTATAATAGTATTGGTGTTTATGATGAATACCTCTTCCAAGCGTTGTTAGATAAGTTAAATAAACCATCAAAGAAACGGCAGATGATAACTGTGATGACGACGACAAATCATCCACCTTTTGAGTTCCCAAAGGACTTGAAACTTCCTCCTTTGCCCGATTCTTTCTATGGTAAGAAGTGTTTTGCAGAGCATAATCGTAAGGTTTTGGATAAGTATCTCACTGGATTCCGCTATTATAACAAAGCACTGAACGACTTCCTCAACCGCTTCAAGGCCTCTGCTGCGGCAAAGAATACGATACTCATTATCACTGGTGACCATAACGTACGTTCTATCCTTGACTATGATGCTGTCGACAAACGGTATGAACACTCCGTACCGCTCTATATCTATCTGCCAACTTACCTACGGAAGGAGGTTTACAACAAGCTAACTAATCGATGGGGAAGCCATGATGATATCTTAGCAACGCTCGCCCCCTTTGCTTTCCGTAATACAAAGTATTTCAAGATGGGTAAGAACCTCTTAG
>ERZ773028.105-NODE-105-length-73935-cov-6.013738_pt1 | contig 73935 bp, 61 predicted proteins | sample MGYA00511123_ERZ773028 | MGnify/ENA primary metagenome ERZ773028 (study PRJEB29015, sample SAMEA2738134) | human oral metagenome | biome: human oral; feature: human-associated habitat; material: saliva | place: China | collected 2206 ... | reverse complement strand
CTCATGACATGATAAAGAACTTCATTAATCCGCCGAAGAAGTCGAAAAAGAGTAAAAAGACGATAGATGGCAGCGAGGAAGAAACTGAATATAATGAATCGTAATTTGGAGATGCAAGACTCTTGCAAAAGCCTCTAAGGCTAAATCGGGGCAACATGCTATTCGGCGATGGGGCCTCGATTTTTGCGAAAGTGACATTATGATTAAAAATATTCTAGAGTTATTAGAGCATCAGGCTGATTATATTGGCGATAATACTGTCTTCTACTGTCTTTGTATGTGAAGACAGTAGCTTAACATATTTCCAACTTCGGACTGTCGCCAGGGCTGCATTTCTATGAGTAGCCTTCAAAACTCAGATATAACTCCAGAATATAAAATCTCTGTTATAAATGAGGATGGAAGCGAAGATATTCTACGATAATACTCATATTCTAAAACGTTGGATATTAGAGGAATTCAATGAAAGATTATAGTACCTGCTAGAGTAAGGGGTAGTAGGGCGTATGAAGCGTTTCAAGAGTATAGTCTTAATTAAAATATGGATTGAATATTATCGTTCAATACTATATAACTAAAGTAGTTTAGAAGCTGATAGGAGAAGGGATATGAAAAGAAGATTTAGAATCTCATTGCTCTTAGGTGTAATATTTATATTCAGCGTTGCTTTTGTTAATGCCGACGAAGTCGACTCTAATGAGCAAGATGCTGTAAATGATATTACAACAGAGCAGAACATTGAAGTTCAGGTTGAACAGGACAATCATGGTAATGGGATTCAAACTTCCAATCCCAAAATGGAAGCTAAGGCAAATAACAATACCGATGTTCAAGCACCCCCGCTTAGTGCCCGAAGAGAACCTAGATACAACTCATGGGTTGATGAAAATGGGAATCGTTACTATGTAGATAGCAATGGAAATTATGTAAAGGGAATTTATGAAATTAATAATGTTATATATTTCTTCGACCCAAACACTGGAGCGCTAAAGAGAGAAGCTGGCTGGAGAACTTGGGGAAATGGAAGATACTTCACAAATGGTGAAGGAGTTGCATATAGAAGTAGATTCATAACATTTGGAGTACCTAAGTTCTATATGGGAGCAGATGGTGCAGTGAAGACGGGCATCTTTTCGACGCCTGATGGACATCTGTATAATGCAGATGATTACACTGGGGAAGTGATTCAGATAGCACAGTGGATAGAGAAGAACGGAAAGAAATATTTCTCAAATTCCGAAGGTGAACTCTATAAGAATCAGTTTATAACATTTGGAATACCTAAGTTCTATATGGGAGCAGACGGTGCAGTGAAGACGGGGATGTTCACTATGCATGATGGACGCCTTTACAATGCAGATGAGCACACAGGAGAGATCATCCAGAAAGCGCAGTGGATAGAAAAGAACGGTAAGAGATACTTCTCAAATTCTGCAGGAGAGTTGTATAAGAATCAGTTTATAACATTTGGAATACCTAAGTTCTATATGGGAGCAGACGGTGCAGTGAAGACGGGGATGTTCACTATGCATGATGGACGCCTTTACAATGCAGATGAGCACACAGGAGAGATCATCCAGAAAGCGCAGTGGATAGAAAAGAACGGTAAGAGATACTTCTCAAATTCTGCAGGAGAGTTGTATAAGAATCAGTTTATAACATTTGGGAAGCCTAAGTTCTATATGGGAGCAGATGGTTCTGTAAAGACTGGGATATTCGCAACAAGTGATGGACACCTTTATAATGCAGATGAACACACAGGAGAGATCATCCAGAAAGCACAGTGGATAGAAAAGAACGGCAAAAGGTACTTTTCCAACTCTGAGGGAGAATTATATAGAAGTCGTTTCATCAGCTTTGGGAATATATACTACTACATGGACTCTAAAGGTGCAGTTGTTGTTGGTTCATTTTATTATAATGGCGAAGCCTATTCAACTGAACAAGATGGAGCTGTAAAAGAGTTAATGGGCCCTGTTGGCAGCAGATCGCTAGGAATAGATGTTTCATATGCACAGGGGTTTATTGACTGGGAAAAAGTTGCAAGAGCAGGAATTAAATTTGCTTATATAAGGGCTTCGTATAGAGGTTATGGAACGGGACGCATAGTTCCTGATGAATGGTTTGAAAGAAACATCAAAGGGGCAATTGCAGCAGGTATAAAAGTGGGTGTTTACTTCTTCTCTCAGGCTATTAATGCGGAGGAAGGAAGAGAAGAGGCAGATTATATTATTAATCAGGTGAAAAAGTATAAAATTTCACTTCCTATTGCAATAGATACGGAATATGTTTCTGCACCAAATGCAAGAGCAAATTCTATATCTAAGCAGATTAGAACTGAGGCAGTAAAAGCTTTTTGTGCTAGAGTTTATGAACGTAGATATACTGCATTGATATATGCAAGCACAAGCTGGTTGAATAATCAGCTAGATATGAGCAAATTGAGTATATATAAAGTCTGGGTTGCGCAGTACTACAGCCACGTAACTTATGGTGGAGAATTTCAGTGCTGGCAATATACAAGCTCTGGTTCTGTTCCGGGAATTAACGGTAGAGTAGATATGAACCACTGGTATAACAGGTAGCTGACGATACACAAATTATATGGGAGGGTGATTAGCTCACCTTCCTTTTTCTAGGCTTAACGATAAGATACGCTGCAAACCGTAAAATGCTTCTTAATCAGTGAGTGTTCACGCACTCACTGATTAAGAGGTTTATGCGCTTTAATAGCGATTTAAACACTTGGAATTACTGAAGTTGGCATTTTTGTTTATAATAAGGATTTAGAGGGAATATGAATATAGCAATTGTCGGAGGCGGAAATATGGGAACCTTGATGGCTGCAGAGTTTGCACATCAAGGTCATAATATCAAAATATATAGCAGGCGTCCAAACGACTGGAGTGATACTATCGAAGTTTATGATAGAGATGATAAGTTGTTGTTCTGTAGCAGTAATATAATGATTTGTTCAGAGCTTGACAAAGCCGTCCGGGGCGTAGACATGATCTGTATTACGACACCTGCATCAACTTTCGATGAATTTGCAAATAGGCTGGAGCCACTTGTTAATGAAGGACAGACCTTGTTTGTAGTGCCCGGAAGTGGGGGTGCTGAATTTGCATTCTACAATCTCATTCAAAAGGGTATGATACTGCTGGGAATGCAAAGGGTACACAGCATTTCGAGGTTAAAAAAGTACGGGCAATCCGTTTACATGCTGGGAAGAAAGGAAGAGCTGCATATCGGCACAATTCCTGCGCATGCAACGGGTAGATATAAAGAAATAATAGAAAATTTATTTGCTATTAAGACGGTGGCACTACCAAACTATCTGAATGTAACGCTGGTTCCGTCTAATCCGATATTGCATACAGCAAGACTGTATGCTTTGTTTCATGCACAACCTAGAGATTACGAATATGCAGATAATCCGTTATTTTATGAGGAATGGGATGATGAAAGTTCAGAGGTTTTACTCAATTTCAATGATGAATTGATGCAGATATGCGATAAGCTTCCGTTAGATGTGTCGGGTGTAATCTCTTTGCGTATATACTACGAGAGTGACAGCATAGAGTCAATGACAGCTAAGATTTGTAATATGAAGGAGCTCAAGGGACTGCTATCACCTATGTGCAAATCAGAAAACGGATGGAGAGTAGATTGGAATTCAAGGTATTTCACTGCGGATTTCCCGTTTGGACTTAAGATTTTGATAGATATTGCGAAATTGTTTGATGTCGAAACTCCGGAAATGAATAAGGTATGGAAATGGTACTTAGGCACCGGAACGATAGAATCTGTATTCGAAATGCCGGTGGATAAAGAACAATTTATAGAATTTTACAAATAATAAATGAAATGAAATACCAACCGCAGCAACCGGAGGACAAATGCTTTACGACATAGTAATTATTGGTGCGGGAATCTGTGGCACGATGCTTGCCAGAGAGCTTTCCCGGTACAAGTTAAAAGTAGCAGTGCTTGATAAGGAAAATGATATAGCAAACGGAGCGACAATGGCTAATTCGGCAATTGTACACGCCGGATATGATCCTGAGGACGGTACACTGAAGGCGGAGCTCAATGTTATAGGTGCGCGCAAGTACCCGCAGCTATGTGAGGAATTGAATTGCCATATCAAGAACACCGGTGCGTATGTCGTTGCATGTGGTGCAGAGGAAGAAGCCAGGCTTGATGTGCTGGCAGATAGGGCTGTACGCAGGGATATTCCGCATGAGCTCCTGTCCGGTGATGAAGCAAGAGCTGCCGAGGCGAAGCTCAGTGAGAATGTTACAAAGGTTTTGTCATTCCCGACAATGTCTGTCATATATCCGTGGGAGGTTGCAATTGCCTGTATGCAGGTTGCTGTGAGCAATGGCACCGAATTATATCTTAATCACAAGGTGGACGATATAGAGAAGACGGAAGATGGATATTTAATTACCTCCGGTGGAGAGGCTTTTCATGCCAAGATGGTAATTAATGCTGCAGGGTTAGGTGCGGCTTCAATTTGCCGGATGGTTTCAGATACAGTGGATTTCGAAATGCTGCCAAGACGCGGTGAATATTACGTCATAAGCAATGATGAGCAAGTGGTAGACCGTGTTATCTTTCCGGTTCCGACGGCAAAGGGCAAGGGCGTGCTGGCCATTCCGACTGTATATGGCAATACTCTCATCGGTCCTAACAGCGAACAGCTGGACGAACCGGCCACTACGGCAACAAGTGTCGGGGGAGCGGCATACATACGTGAGAACATTTCCAAGATTATAAATGATGTACCGCTCCACAAATCGATACGAACCTTTGCCGGCTTGAGACCGAGTTCGACGTCAAAGGATTTTATAATCGGGCCGTTAGATGCCGACAATCCGGATTTTATAAATGTTGCATCGATTGAATCTCCGGGGCTTGCCAGTGCTCCGGGAATTGCAGAGTACGTTATAGATAATTTCGTAATTGATAGATTTAACCCGCGGCCTAACGCTGACGCAGTTATGACGAGGAAGCGTCCGGTTGTCGTGTCTGAGTTAAGCGATGAAGAGCGAGATGAGCTGGTTCGTGCAAAGCCACAGTACGGGAATATCGTTTGCCGATGTGAGACAATATCCGAGGGCGAGATAGTTGCGGCAATACATGACGTATGCGGAGCGAGGAGCGTCAAGGGCGTCAAGAAGCGAGTACGGCCGGGAATGGGCAAGTGTCAGGGCGGCTTTTGTGAGCCGAAGGTCGTTGAGATATTGGCTAGAGAGCTTAACAGGTCTCCTCTTGAGATTGTACTGGATGGCCGGAATTCACAAATCTTGAAAAAGGAGAATCGCTAACATGAGACATTGTCAGGCAGTGGTAATTGGCGGAGGTTGCGGCGGACTTGCTGCGGCTGCAAAGCTTAAACAAGAAGGCGTGAATGAGGTTGTTCTAATCGAAAGGGATAGAGAGCTCGGTGGTGTGCTGAACCAGTGCATACATAACGGCTTTGGGCTGACGACCTTTAAGGAGCAGCTCAGCGGACCGGCTTTTGCGGAGCGTTATGAGCAGCAGGTGTTTGACGCGGAGGTTGAAGTCAAGTTGGGCACTATGGTTACGCACATGAGCGGTGACCGTGTCATACAATATGTAAATTCGGAGGAAGGATATCAGCAAATCCGTGCAGATATCATAATTTTGGCTGTCGGATGTTATGAGAGAAGCCGTGGAGCTCTTGGAATACCCGGAGAACGTCCTACCGGCGTCTACACCGCAGGACAGGCACAGAGATACCTCAATATAGACGGATATCTCGTGGGCAAGAGGGTGTTTATCCTCGGCTCCGGAGATATCGGTCTGATTATGGCTAGGAGGATGACCCTCGAAGGCGCGGAGGTTCTGGGGGTAGCTGAGCTGATGCCATACAGCAACGGGCTCCCGCGAAATATGAAGCAGTGTCTCGATGATTTTGGGATAACGCTGTACCTGTCACACACCGTTACAAACATCTATGGGCACGACAGACTTGAGAGAATAGAGGTATCCGAGGTCGATGCGGACAAGATGCCTATTACAGGTACAGAGATGTATTTTGACGTGGATACATTGCTCCTTAGCGTGGGGTTAATTCCTGAAAATACTCTCGCGGAGGAAGCCGGAATCGTTATGGATCCGATCATCCGAGGCCCTGTGGTCGATGAGAATTATATGACTTCTGTGCCGGGCGTATTTGCCTGTGGAAATGGACTCCATGTTCATGATCTTGCAGATTTTGTCACCAAGCAGGCGGGAGAAGCGGCGCTTGGTGCAATACGTTATATCCGTTATATTAATACAGCGATGTCAGACAAAGCAACTTCAGACAGCCGGACTGAAGAGGCTTCTGCTCCGGGGGATGAGGCTGAGGCTCAGCCTCAGGCGGATCTGCAATCCGACTATGATGATGTAAAGAATGATATTACGAGCGGATTGCGAATCTCTGACATGGGGAAACTGCAATCTGATTACGACGATATAAAGGCCGGTAATCTGGTGGGGTACGTGGTTCCGGCGAGGATTCATAGGATGAATTTACCCAAGACAGTAACCTTCTATTTCCGAGTTCGCAAACCGATGAAGAATATTACAATAGAGATTGCTAAAGGTGATACTGTTCTGAGAACGATTAATAAAGATGCCGTTATTCCATCTGAGATGGAGCAGATAGTCTTAGCGGGTAAGCAGCTTGAGCAAGCTTGTGGGAACCTGGAGATTCGTATAAAGGAGGATTCGCATGAGAGAATCTGAGCTAGTGTGCGTCAACTGCCCAAAAGGCTGCAAAATTACCGTACTTCTTGATGGAGATAAGGTTAAAGATGTGCGGGGATACAGCTGCGAGGAAGGTCTGAACTATGCCAGGCAGGAAGTGACAAGGCCAATGAGAATCCTGACTTCAACTGTAAAAATCGATGGGGCAATTGACAGAGTGCTCCCCGTGATAACTGATGGTGAGATTCCGCTGGATATGTGGCAAGATGCTATGAATGAGATTCAAGGAATAAGAGTCTCGGCACCGGTTAAGATAAACGACGTGATATCAGAAAACTTCCTTGGCACAGGTGTGAATTTGGTGGCGAGCAGGAGTATTGGAATAGTATCATTTAAATGCAGTCGTTAAATCCACTACAGGATTCCAACATGCAGGATGGAGGATCAAGTGAAAAAGATCATCTTTCGCCTCGCCCGGATCTTCCTTATCCAAGTTCTTTGAGATACTTGCTTTTATCTATGGGATTTGTAATATATATTCGCAAATGGGAATCTCAATAAGTATTATCTTAAGCCTTCCTTAAATTTTGTCGCGCGGAATTGCCTGAACCGGATGTCTCACGTATAATTAATATGAAATGCGGGGCGGTCAATATTGGCGGCTCGGGTATTCGCGGGTATTTAAGAGAAGAGATTATTTAGATGAAGAATAAGATCGGCAGTATATTGGTAGTAGTTGTAATCATTGGAATTGTGATTGGAACAATTCTGGCGTATTTTGTAGGATTTACCTTCATTCCGGGGCTACCATTGGGAGCGAGAATAATTGCGGCGCTTATCTGTGCCGGGTTTGTATATGGGGTGCTGCACATCTTGATTGAGAGAATCCGCGAGATTCAGAAGGGAGAAGACGATGATCTTAGTAACTACTAATGAAATTGCAGGCAGAAAGCTTGAGACTGTCGGCTTGGTTAAGGGTAGCACAATTCAGACTGTTAATGCTATCAGAGACATCGGGGCGGGGTTTAAGACGCTGGTCGGCGGTGAGCTCGTTAAGTATAACGAGATGATGAACAACGCCAGAGCGCTGGCAACCAAGAGAATGGTTGAAGAGGCCGAGTCTGTAGGTGCGGACGCTATCGTGGCGATTCGTTACTCGTCTGCATCTGTAATGCAGAACGCTGCAGAGGTTATGGCTTACGGCACAGCTGTAAAATTCCTCGACTAATTTGATGATGTCGCACGCCGTGAGCAGTGCGATAAATGAATAACCGGGCTCCATCAGAGTTGCGCCACCGTGATATGTGTGGCTCGCTATGGAGCTCGGTTTTGTTTTTTTTACATTAATTCCTTGCGTACGACACGAACGAGGAATATCATATTAACTATGCTTAAGATTTTTAAATTCATAATTAAGTTAATATTGCTGCTCGTCCTGTTGATAGTCGGGATAAATCTTTTCGTAAAATTTGGCGGCGAGAGACACCTCCGGACACCGGATCAGGTGTCAAGCGAACCTCGTGACTGTATCATTGTGCTGGGAGCCGGCGTGTACGGAAACGGCAAGCCAACCAAGATTCTGCAGGACCGTCTGGATCGAGGTATTGAACTGTACAAGGCCGGAGCTGCGCCCAAGCTGCTGCTCTCCGGCGACAATGGCAAGGCAAATTACGATGAGGTCAAGGTTATGCGTAATTACTGCTTAGAACACGGGGTCTCGGCTGAGGACATTTTTCTCGACCATGCAGGCTTCTCGACCTACGAATCGATGTATCGTGCGCGTGCTGTATTTGGTGTGAATTCGGCCGTAATCGTCACCCAACACTACCACGAGGGGCGTTCATTATACACGGCCAGAAGACTTGGTATAGAAGCGGTTGGAGTCAGCGCAGTTGAGAAGGATTATCCCGGGGATGAGCGTAGAGCTGTCAGAGAATTTCTGTCCAGAGAGAAGGCTTTTGTGCAGTGTCTGCTCAAGACTAAGCCGACATTCCTCGGAGACAAGATAGACATCAAGGGTGATGGGCGAGTCACCTGGTAAGGGATGATTTTACTGCACGAATCTCGGGGAAGTGACCGCATTAGACAAGTATTTATATAAGTGCAATTTAAATCGTTGACAAAATAATTTGATGCAATATAATTGTATATGAAAGGGCCGTAGAGAACGGAGCTAAGGGGCTCGAGTGCAGTGTATGCTGCGGATATGCCGGGCACCTTGCAGCATAACCGAGGAGGAAAGGGATATGAGTTTTTACGATTACACGGTTCCGGCAGCTGACGGCAGCGAAGTCTCGATGAAGGCTTACGAGGGTAAGGTCGTGCTGGTTGTCAACACAGCGACAGGATGTGGATTTACGCCACAGTATGAGCCAATCGAAGATATGTATGAAAAATACCATGATCGGGGATTGGAGGTGCTCGATATTCCTTGCAACCAGTTCGCAGGACAGGCACCGGGTTCCGACGATGAGATTCACGAGTTCTGCACGCTTCACTACAACACGAAGTTCCCTCAGATGAAGAAGTCGGATGTTAATGGCGAGAATCAGCTGGAGCTGTATAGATTCCTCAAGCAGGAGCAAGGCTTTCAGGGGCTCGGTAAAGGGCTCAAAGCAACCGGACTTTCGCTGGTCGTTAAGAAAATGGACAAGGATTACAAGAATAATCCCGATATCAAGTGGAATTTTACCAAGTTTGTGGTTGATAGAAACGGCAACGTCGTTGCCAGGTTCGAACCGACTGCCAAGATGGAGGAAGTGGAGAAGTGCGTAGCTTCTCTCATGTAAATTTGTTGTTCCAAGCCTTCGGGCTGTGACATCCTTAATAATAAATATACTGCAATGGAAAAAGCGTGGCTTGTGCCGCGTTTTTTCTGTGCGAGTATTCCGGCGAGACTCAGTGTATGGGTATCCGTAGGTGTTGGATGTGCGCTGAATGATAGATGCCGTTCGATAACACTGTTTCGACAGCTCCATTCCATATAGAGCATAATTGCGAGTACAATGCTTGCATACTGTCTGCAGTTTGTCGTGCATGGTGCGTAAAAGGTGAGAAAACATACATGAAATATACGTAAATAGTGCAAAAGCCGACCGCTTTCGTGTAGTTGACACTGGAAAAATCAAAGCACAAGATGGTATAATGATTAAGAAGATTGAATGGTGCTTGGGGGAGGCTGTCATTCAGTCATTTTTGTTTATATAAAAGCTTTACACAGGGGGAATGATGGGTAAAGAGACAGATACAATAGATACAAAGGAAAACATACTGGGGACCGCAGCCATACCGCCGCTGATCATCAAGCTATCGGTGCCGCTGATGGTGTCGATGTTCGTGCAGTCACTGTACAATATCGTCGACAGCATATTTGTGGCGCAGATTGACGAGGATGCGTTGACTGCTGTTTCGCTATGCTTTCCTATCCAGTCGATGATGATTGCGTTTGGTATAGGCACAGCGGTTGGTATGAGTGCTCTCATGTCGCGTTACCTCGGAGCCAAGAGCTTCGGTAAGGTAAATGCGACAGCCGAAAACGGTATCTTCCTTTGCTTTGTGACGTATGTGCTGTTCATAATCGTGGGATTTTTTGCTAAGCCGTTTATGGCGATGCAGACCGGCAACCAGAAGATTATTGACTACGGGGAGACATACCTGAGTATCGTTTGCTGGCTGTCTATCATGGTATTCCTGCAGATTACTATCGAGAGACTCCTGCAGAGCACAGGCAAGACCATCTACATCTTTATCACTCAGAGCACAGGTGCAGTTATCAACATCATCATGGATCCGATTCTGATATTCGGGCTGCTCGGTGCCCCTAAGATGGGTATCGCAGGAGCAGCTGTTGCGACAGTGTTTGGACAGACGGTCGGTGCTTTGTTGGGTGTATACTTCAATCTTACCAAGAACCGTGAAGTGCGCATCAGCTTCAAGCGTTTCAGACCGAGATGGAAAACTATCAAGGAGATATACGCAATTGGAATTCCGTCGATTATCATGCAATCAGTCGGTTCGGTCATGGTATTCGGTCTCAATCAGATACTGGTAGCGTTTACAACCACAGCGGTTGCGGCCTTTGGAGCTTACTTCAAGCTGCAGAGCTTCATCTTCATGCCTGTCTTCGGCATGAACAACGGTATAGTGCCTATCATCGCTTACAACTACGGTGCGCGCAACCGAAAGCGGATGGAGCAGGCTATGAAGCTGGCTGCCATATATGGAGTAGTCATAATGTCAATCGGGCTGATAATATTCTGGGCAATTCCGAACGTGCTGCTGGGTTTCTTCGCAGCTTCTCCTGAGCTGCTCAAGATCGGAACTGTCGAGCTGAGAGTGCTGTCGCTGGCATTCCCGCTGGCGGGATATTCGATTATGCGAGGAGGCGTATTCCAGGCTCTCGGCAAGAGTGTATACAGTATGAATATTTCAATTGTGAGACAGCTAGTCGTGCTGCTTCCGGCTGCATATCTGCTGTCCAGGTTAGGCAACATCGACATCGTATGGTGGTCGTTTGTTATCGCCGAGTTCGTCGGACTTGCGATGTCGATTATATACACCAAAATGATCAAGAAGGATATTATCAGCAAACTGTAATAGGAGAAAAGGAGCTGCAGTGGACACAGATAGAAACCCGACGAGCGCGGAGATACAACAGAATAAAAGGGCTCTCAGGGCGAGGTGCAGGGAGATTGTCAAAGGGCTGTCTTCTGAATATATAGAAGAAGCGAGCAGGCGCATCGCCGAGCGGGTGACGGCATCTCCGGCTTACAAGACGGCAGGGACTATATTTTGCTACATGTCCATGGCCGGCGAACCGATTACGGATGCTATTATAGATAAAGCACTTGCTGAAGGAAAGCGTGTCGGTATCCCACTCTGCATCGGTCCTCATGAGATGGTTGTCAAGGAATACAAGCTGGGGGATGAGCTCACAAGAGGAGCATTTGGCATCAGAGAACCGTTGCCGGAGGCTAAGGAGATAACCACAGACGAGTTCGATCTCGCTATTGTTCCATGTGTGGCATGTGCCGAGGACGGGAGGAGAATCGGACACGGGGCAGGATACTATGATAGATTCCTCAGAGCGGCAGGCTTCATCAAGCTGGCCATCTGTTTTGAGAAGCTGCTTGCAGACGACATACCGCTCGAGGATACGGACATATACATGGACGGAGTTGCCACCGAAGATGCTATCTATGGGACGCGATGGCGCGGCTAACTGATACCGCAGTGTGTTAATCGCAGCGCACAAACAGCAGAAAGCAGTTCTAAGCCGGATGTGTGGTGCTGACCGCTACACTTTATATATTAGATATGTCAGGCGCAAGATCCGGGATCCAATATAAACATTTAGAAAATAAGAGGTAATAACATGGCTAAAGATAAAATCGTATTGACCGGTGACAGACCCACCGGCAAGCTTCATATCGGACATTACGTGGGTTCTCTCAGACAGAGACTCATCCTGCAGGAAGACCCGAGCATCGACAAGATGTTCATCATGATTGCAGATGCGCAGGCGCTGACTGACAATGCGGATAATCCTGAGAAGGTGCGCGAGAGCGTACTGCAGGTTACGATGGATTATCTGTCAATCGGAATCGACCCGGATCGCACAACTATATTTATCCAGTCTAAGATCCCGGCGCTGCACGAGATAACGATGTACTACATGAACCTTGTCACAGTCGCCAGAGTTCAGCGCAATCCAACCGTCAAGAACGAGATCAAGATGCGCGGATTTGAGGCCAATCTGCCGGTCGGATTCTTTACATATCCTATCAGTCAGGCTTCGGATATCACGGCGTTTATGGGTACTATCGTTCCGGTTGGCGAGGATCAGGAACCGATGATCGAGCAGTGCCGCGAGATTGTCCGCAAGTTCAACGCTACGTACGGCGAAGTGCTTGTCGAGCCGGAGATATATCTGCCGGACAACAAGGCTTGTCTGAGACTGCCGGGAACGGATGGACAGGCCAAGATGAGCAAGTCGCTCGGCAACACTATCTACCTCTCCGACAGCGAGGAGGAGCTCAGGACCAAGGTTATGAGCATGTACACGGATCCTAACCACATCAGGATCGAGGATCCCGGCCAGGTCGAGGGCAACACTGTATTCACATATCTGGATGCGTTAGTGCAACCCGATTCTTTCGAGAAATACCTGCCTGAGTACAAGAATCTCGATGAGCTCAAGTCACACTACAGGCGCGGCGGACTCGGTGATGTCAAGGTCAAGAAGTTTCTGCTCAAGGTGCTTAATGAATTCCTCGTGCCGATCCGCGAGAGGCGCGCATACTACGAGGAGCATCCGGAGGTTGTTGTAGAGGTATTACGCAAGGGTACAGAGAAGGCCAACGCAGAGGCAGAACAGACACTGGACAAGATGAAGAAGGCTATGCAGATCGACTACTTTAATCAGTGGGCAGAGGATTATAATTTAGACAAAGTGGATATGTGAATGATAATAAGGAAATAAAGACTGAAAAACAGCATATCAAACGCATCAATTGTGCCTTCTTTATAATGGCAGCAATCATAACGATATGTTTGTTGCTGAATCTTGATGGGTTTAAAGAATATCTGAGTCATTTCCTAAAATGGGGCGTTTAAAAGCAAGATGCTGTATTAATCGGCACAGGTTGGTGTGACCTGTGCTTTTCATTTTATCTTCACAAAAATGCACACTAATTAAACATTCTATTTTATTCCTCGTGGTAAAATTCATTTATATTTGAGGAAGGATATCTCATAGACTGCATTCATATACGAATTATGAGCGGAATTAGATACAGCTGTGTGAGATTCAAACATGATTAAAAACGTTGTAGGCATGTATTTTAGTCCATCCGGCGAGACGGCTAAGATCACCAAGAAGATTACAATAGAAATAACTGACAATATGCGGGACAGCTGTCTGGATGATCTGGGCTATTCGTTCTACGATATGCTGGAGCTGACCAAGCATCCCGGCATCAGCCCTTCGATAGACTGCAGCGAGGAGACCATAGTTATCATGGGCATGCCGGTCATGTCGGGCAGAATCCCGGAGATTTGCAAGGAGATGCTTGCCAAGGTCAACGGCAATGGAGCGTACATGATTGCGCTGGTGGCATATGGCAACAACAGCTATGGTGACGCGCTATACGAACTGTATACCTATGCGGGCGAGCAGGGCTTCAACGTGATAAGTGCGGCTGCGTTTATCGCTCAGCACTCGATGTTCCCCAAGATTGCGGAGCACAGGCCGGATGAGAATGACATCAAGAAGATGATCGAATTCAGCAGGATTAGCGCCAAGAAGCTCAAGCGCTTCGTATGTACTGACATAGATTCGATGCGAGGGAGACTGGCACCGCTGGCAATCTCGGGCTCTATGCCTAAGCGCAAGCCTGTTAGCCTGCCCATCCATCCGACTGCGAACTCGATGTGCATAGATTGCGGTACCTGCGCAGAGGTGTGTCCGGTCGGCGCCATAGATTCCAAGAATCTCAGAAAGTCGGATCCTAAGAAATGCATTTCGTGCACGGCATGCATCAAGGCTTGTCCGCAGGATGCGAGAGGCTTCTACGGATCTCTTGCCAAGGCGACACGTATCGCCAGGGAGAAGCTGCACTTTAAGCGTAAGGATCCGGAGTGGTTTATTTAGGAATATTAGAGCACACGCAGCAGATAGCGTATGCAGCAAAGGAAACACAAACGTGAACGCGAGCCGACATATCCGACATAGCTGATACATAACAGCTGTGCAGTTTGGATAGATATGCAGATAACATGGGAGAATATCGGGAGTGGTTCGACGCGATGGGTGCGGAGAACGCACATCGCGGCAGCTACGCAGATATACGCAGATAACATGGGGAAATGCCGGGAGAGTACGAGCTCTCCCGATTTTATTTTGCTGAAAATGCACATCGGGTACTGTTAAAACGGGCAAATCCACTGTTTAAGCAAAATATGTTGATTAGATGAACGTCACAGGTAAAATAAGGCTTAAATAAAGTATTGGGATATTCAAAATTTATATGTTATACGGGGTATTCAAAATGGAGACTAAGAAGAGATTCAAGATTTCACTTACTACCCAGATCCTGATTGCGACCGTTGCAGGTATTGTATTCGGATCTCTCGTAGGACCTTGGGCGGCAAATCTGGCATTCATCGGAAACATCTTCCTGAGATCGATCCAGATGTCTGTTGTATTGCTTGTAATGACAGCGGTTGCCGGCGCAGTAGGAAGCGGAGACGGTCAGGATGTCGGCAAGATGGGATTCCACACCTTCAAATGGATTATTATCTTCACGATTATATCTGCAGGACTCGGAGTTATACTCTCGATGGTCATGAAGCCGGGTGTCGGAATAGACATCTCGCAGGCTGCGGGAGTTGCAAAACAGTCGGTGAAGTCAGCTTCGCTGCAGGATACTATCCTCAACTTCGTACCTACCAATGTGGTGCAGTCGATGGCTGAGGGAGCGATGGTTCCGTGTATAGTATTTGCGCTGTTCTTTGGTGTAGCGATGGGATCTTACGCCAGACAGAGCGGTAACAGAACCGTAGTTGATTGGATTAACGGAATAAACGGAACGATCACCGCAATCATCAAGATCGTAATGAAGGTCGCTCCAATCGGTATTTTCTGCCTGCTTGCAAATGTTGCAGGCTCTACAGGCTTCAAGGTGATCATTCCGATGCTCAAGTTCTTGCTGCTGCTGCTTATCGGAGATGCTATTCAGTTCTTGCTGTATACACCGCTTACCGGCTTCCTTACCAAGACCAGGTTGAGCAGGATGCCTAAGAAGTTTGCCAAGATGTCCATCATGGCTGTTACGACGACTTCCGGTGCTATCTGCCTGCCGACTAAGATCGAGGACGAGGTTACGAAGTTCGGCGTTAGCCGTAAGGTTGCTGATTTTACCGGGCCTATAACGATGGCGATGAACAGCTGCGGAGCAGCTCAGTGTTACGTGGCTGCTATCTTCTTTATGGCACAGTCGTTGCACATCAACCTGAGTGCATACCAGATGGGAATGGCTATTCTCCTGTCTTGTCTGATGTGCCTCGGAACAATTTCCGTACCCGGCGGTTCGGTAATCGTATACACATTCCTTGCAAGCTCGCTGGGACTTCCGCTCGAGAGTATCGCTATTCTCATCGGGATCGACTGGTTCGCCGGAATGTTCCGTACACTGATGAACGTGGACGTAGACGTAATGGTTGGAATGCTCGTCGCAAGCAAGCTTGGTGAGCTGGACCACGACGTATTCGACGACAAGAAGGTCGTAACATACTAAGAGATACTCTGATTCAGAATATCATACATACTCAAAAGACCCGCCGGCACTTGCCGACGGGTCTTTTGGGGTTCAATCTATCTTTCTATCTTTACGGGTTGTCGGTTTGAGCATAAATATTCCGACCTTCATTATATCAGTTTGTTAGGGCGTTTCAGTTTTATGAATAACCTTGAAACGGTCTCCGGATTGGTGTATCTTGACATGCTCAAGTAAATTTACTATATTAACTTAAAAGCGTATCCCTTACAAATAGGGGGATACGCCCACTAATCCGCCACAGAAGACTAATTTACAGAAAAGGTTTCATACGCCCAAAAAGGGGGCTGAAATGCTGACTGGGGAACTTGCCGATCGTCTGATCATCAACCTTGCCGCATTAATAATAATTGCTAACCTGCTTTCGCATATTCACGTGTTCCGGAAGACCATACTGCAAGAACACAGAAGCGTGAAGCAGGATTTTGTGTTGTCTCTGGTATTCGTAGCGCTCATCGTCGGCTCGACATCGCTTGAGGTGAATATGGGGCTCTACGGATTTAACACCAGGATGATAGGCGCGATGTCGGCAGGTCTGTTGGGAGGTCCGCTTGTCGGCTTTTTTGCCTCTATGCTCGGCGGCCTCTACGTGCTGCTGACGGCATCGCCGGCTGTGCTTGCCCATTCCGAGGCGTTCTCAACAGTCTGCTTCGGTTTGCTCGGAGCAGGCTTCTATCCATACTTTCAGCGTGGTAAGTGGAAATATCGCGATCTCATACTGCTGGCTGTCTTTGCAGAGCTGTTTGAGATATTCTCGCTGCTCAGACTTACCGTATCAATGAAGGTAGCCATAGAGGCCATCATAGAGATGAGCATTCCGATGATGTTAATAAACGTAGTCGGTCTCATGGTATTCATCGCGAACTTCAACTATGTGTTCATACAGCAGGATGCCGAGACTACGCGTCAGCTGCAGCGCATCGGGACAGTGACAGGTGAGCTGATGGATTTATTTGAAAACGACAGGAGTTATGCGGATAACCTGTCGACATTTATAGACATACTGATGGATAACTTCGATTACAGCGGGGTGATGATTACCGACAGGAGTAAGATCCTGCACTGGCGTCATCCTGACATACGCTTGACCGTGGACGAGATGACGGAGCTGCCGCTGATAGCCGTGCATGCTATGAATTCGGGTCAGCTTGAGACGATGGAAACTCCGCCTGAAGGGAGCGTTTGGGAAGCTGCTCTCAACGACAACTATTCGGCAGCAGTGCCGTTCGCGGTAAACGGACAGGTACGAGGCAGTCTCGTCGTGTGGGTGAAGCGCACGTGGTTCCAAAAGACCATTGAGCTGGAATTCATCCGGATAGTTCACAATCTGATATTGTTTCAGCTATCCAAGCGTGAGCTGAGCAAGCAGCTGGAGCTGACATCGCAGGCAGAGCTCAAGGCGCTGCAGTTTCAAGTCAATCCGCATTTTCTGTTCAATGCGCTAAATACCATTTCCTTCGTATGTCGCGAGGATTCCGAGCGAGCGGTCAAGCTGCTGCGCGTACTGGCTTCGTATTTCAGGTATAGCCTGAAGCAGCGCAATTTCATGGCGCCGTTGGCTGATGAAATTCAGCATGTGAAGGACTATCTCAGGATTGAGGAAGCGCGTTTTGAGGAGAAGCTGGATATCAGATTTTACGAGGATACAGAATCTGATATACCGGTGCCGATATTGATACTGCAGCCAATAATCGAGAATGCCGTCAGGTACGGAATATCAGCAGACGGGTATAGGCATGTAACAGTGAGGGTCAGCCGTCTTGAAGGCGGTGTAAGCGTCAGGATTCGCGATAGGGGGCCGGGAATTCCCGAGGAGGTGCTGGCGGATATCGCAGCCGATAACGATATAGACGATCATATCGGGCTCACTAACGTAAATCGCAGGCTCAAAGCCATCTATGGCGATGAGGGCGGCCTGCAGATTACGAGTGATGGCGACGGTACGGTGATTGAGATTGATTTCTATGGGGAGCGACAAGATGAACAGGGAGACAGATAGTGTGATTAGCATTGCGATTGTAGATGACGAACGCCCGGCTAGAGAAGGCCTTCGCTATGAGCTTGAGAATATCCTGCCTGAGGCGCATATTGTATACGCTGATTCGGGAGTTGCGACGGTCAGGCTGCTGACTGATACCGATATAGACCTGCTGTTTTTGGATATTAACCTCGGAGATGTGAAGAGCACAGCGCTTGTGCCGACCTTTCAAAGGCTGCAGCCTGATATGATGATATGTTTCGTCACGGCGTATTCCGATTATGCGGTGGAGGCCTTTCAGCTGGAGGTTGACGACTACATAATGAAGCCATTTGAGCCGGAACGCATCGAACGAGTTGTGGCTAAGGTGCGAGAGCAATTAGCTCAGCGCAATGAGGGCGAGCACGCGCAGATAGCAGAAGGGCTTGCGAAGGCAGGGGCTGAAGAAGAGCAGTCGATACGCAGGCTGCCGATTCACGGCAGGGACAGGACAATATATGTGGACATGGATAAAATTGTGTATATTGAAACCTACGAACGAGGCTGCAACGTGTATATGACCGGAAATAAATACTTTGATCCGGATTCAATTGGAATTATGGAGCGCAGGCTGCCGGACCTGTTTCGAATACACAAGAGTTATATGGTCAATCCGGTCAAGGTCAGCGAAGTGTTTCCGTGGGGTAAGAATAATTACTGTCTCAAGATGGAGGGCTATCCCGAAACCATTCTGCCAATCAGCAGAGATAAGGTGAAGCGGCTCAGAGAGATACTGGATAGGTAATAGGCGAAACCCCTCGACGTGCTGTCGGCGAGGGTTTTTTTTATGAGCGGGGTTGGCCGTGGTGACGACAGTCACTTGACATAATAAATATTGCATATTAATATACATGTATACAATTTAACGCAGATTAACGCAGGGATATATATGACGGATAGTTTGACCGGAGATCAAGAGATAAGATCAAGAGACTCCGATTTTACATAGAAACAAGTCTACAGTGCATAAACAAATTGTATATTAGATTTTAATTACCCCGGCAATACCGGGAGAAAGGAAACATCCAATATCATCTATGATAATCGGATTATGCGTGAAATAAATGAATGACATCAAGATCAACAAGCAATCAAATCTGCTGGAACAGGATCCATATAACTACCGGCTGCAGGATGTTGAAGAGCCTAACTTGATGCGTGAATTCTTCGAGTATACGGAGATTCCAAAGGTATCCTTCAACTTTAGAAGAAATCCATTGGGCATGCCTAAGGAGATATGGATTACAGACACGACATTTCGCGATGGTCAGCAGTCGCGCGAACCATACACAGTAGATCAGATAGTGGACATCTACAGGATGCTGTCAAGGCTGTCCGGACCAAACGGCAAGATTCGTCAGACGGAGTTCTTCGTCTATAGCGAGAGGGATAGACGGGCAATCGAGAAGTGCAGAGAGCTGGGTCTGGATTTTCCGGAGATAACAACGTGGATAAGGGCCAAGAAGGAGGACTTCAAGCTGGTTCACGATATCGGTGTCAAGGAGACCGGCATTTTGGTCAGCTGCTCGGACTACCACATCTTCACCAAGCTGGGCATGAACAGGAGACAGGCGATGGAGCACTATCTGTCGGTGATTTCGGATGCGTTTGAGGCAGGTGTTATGCCGCGCTGTCATCTCGAGGATATAACGAGGGCAGATTTCTACGGATTTGTAGTTCCATTTGTCAAGGCTATACAGGAGCTCGCGGAGCAGGCAAACATGTCGGTTAGGATTCGCGCATGCGACACCCTCGGTTATGGGATTCCTTACGGCGGCGTCGCTATGCCTCGCTCGGTTCCGGGCATCATTTACGGGTTGCAGCACTATGCCGGTGTTCCTAGTGAGATGATAGAGTGGCACGGTCACAATGATTTCTACAAAGCGGTTACAAATGCCGCTACCGCGTGGCTGTACGGGGCATCTGCTGTAAATACTACACTTTTTGGCATAGGGGAGAGAACCGGGAATGTTCCGCTGGAGGCGATGGTCTTCGAATACGCGCAGCTGCGCGGCACGCTTGACGGCATGGATACGACGGTAATCACCGAGCTGGCGGAATACTACGAGAATATAATCGGATATAAGATTCCTGAGCAGACTCCTTTCGTCGGCAAGAATTTCAATGTTACCAAGGCGGGAATTCACGCAGACGGTTTGCTCAAGAATGAAGAGATATACAATATATTTGACACCAAGAAGTTCCTAAACAGACCGCCACTGGTTTCGATTAACCAGAATAGCGGCGCTGCAGGCGTTGCGGTATGGCTGAATGAGAAGTATCATCTCGAGGGCGATCGCAGAGTTGATAAGCATAGCGAGGTTGTAAGCTACATCAAGAGATGGATTGATGACCAGTACAACAATGGCAGAGTATCGGTAATCGGAGCTGATGAGATCGACCACCTGGTTAATGAATACGTAAGCGGCGAGACTGACGGCAAGAACTGGTAATGGCGAGCGTATTACAGCTTGTGTCCGGCAATGAGATGCACAAGGGTACATTGAATATCAAGCATAGAATAGTAGAGGACTGAAGGGGAGTAACGTTAAAATGGGTTATACAATAGCAGAGAAAATCATTAGGGCTCATCTGGTGAGCGGCGAGATGAAGACGGGAGAGGAGATTGGGCTAAGGATAGACCAGACCCTGACTCAGGATGCGACGGGAACTATGGCGTATCTGGAGTTTGAGGCGATGGGGATTCCACAGGTCAAGACTGAGCGTTCAGTCGCGTACATCGATCACAACACTCTGCAGTCCGGGTTTGAGAATGCAGATGACCACAGATATATTCAGAGTGTTGCTGCCAAGCACGGTATCTATTTTTCCAGGCCCGGCAACGGCATCTGCCACCAGGTTCATTATGAGAGATTTGGAATTCCGGGCAAGACTCTGATTGGTTCGGATTCGCATACGCCGACCGGCGGCGGACTCGGCATGCTGGCGATGGGCGCCGGCGGTATGGATGTGGCCGTTGCCATGGCGGGCGGAGCTTACCATATACCTATGCCAAGGATGACCTTTGTGGAGCTGATCGGACAGCTCCGCCATAATGTCAGCGCCAAGGATATTATTTTGGAGGTTCTGCGGATGCTGTCTGTCCAAGGCGGAGTTGGTGCGATTGTAGAATACGGCGGCGAGGGTGTAGCGACGCTCAGCGTACCTGAGAGGGCTACTATCACCAATATGGGCGCTGAGCTGGGCGCTACTACCTCGATTTTTCCGTCGGATGAGGTGACCAGGCAGTTCATGGCGGCTCAGGGCAGGGAGGCTGACTGGTCTCCTCTGACCGGCGATTCAGACGCTGAATATGCCGAGCACTACACTATCAATCTCAGCGAGCTGGAGCCTATGGCAGCATGTCCTCACAGCCCTGACAACGTCAAGCCTGTTCGCGAGCTGACCGGTATCAAGGTTGATCAGGTTGCAATCGGCTCTTGCACCAACTCCTCGTTTGCCGACATGACTAAGGCGGCATCTGTGCTGAAAGGTTGCAAGATTGCAGACGGAGTCAGCTTGGGCATCTCCCCGGGATCGAGGCAGGTGTTCTCGATGATGGCAGAGAGTGGAGCTCTCACCGCCATGATAGATGCCGGCGCAAGAATCCTCGAGTGTGCTTGCGGACCTTGTATCGGTATGGGGTTTGCTCCAAATTCCGGGGGAGTAAGTCTTCGTACATTCAACCGCAATTTTCTCGGACGTTCAGGAACTAAAGACGGGCAGGTATACCTGGTGAGCCCTGAGACAGCTGCAGCGTCTGCGCTTACAGGTACCATCACCGATCCGACAACCATGCCGCCGATCGAGCGGCCGCAGCAGCCGGACAGATTCCGCATCAACGATGACGGAATCATCGCACCGCTGCCGGCCTGTGAGGCCGAGACGGCAGAGGTGCTCCGCGGCCCTAACATCAAGCCGTTCCCGGAGACCGGCCCGCTGGATGACCGGATCGAGGCCGCGGTCATCCTCAAGGTAGGTGATAACATCACCACAGATCACATCATGCCGGCAGGAGCCAGGGTGCTGCCATACAGATCCAACGTGCCTAAGATCTCGGAGTTCTGCTTCAACGTAGTGGATGAGACCTTCGCATCCAGAGCAAAGGCAGCCGGCAAGGGCTTCATTGTAGGAGGATCCAATTACGGTCAGGGCTCGTCAAGGGAGCACGCAGCGCTAGCGCCGCTGTATCTCGGAATAAAGGCAGTAATAGCCAAGAGCTTTGCCAGAATCCACGCGGCAAATCTGGTAAACGCAGGCATCTTGCCGCTGATATTTGAGAAGCCCGAGGATTATGACAGGATAGAGCAGGGCGATGAACTCAGACTGGATAATGTCAGAGCTGCTCTTGCAGATGATAGAATCGTGTTGCATGCCGGAGACAAGGAGATTCCGCTGCGCATGGATTTAGCTGAGAGGCAGAAGGCTGTTCTGCTGGCCGGCGGATTGCTGGATTACACAGCACTCGGTAACTAGGATTGGAGATTGAAATGAGTAAGAGCACATACAGCACTGAAATTGAGCACGACATCGCAGCGGCAGTTCAGAATTTCGAGTCGATGCTGCGCGAGCAGGTTGCCAGAAATGAGCGCATGAGAAGCGAGAGAGCTGCGGAGCCGATGAGCACGGAATTCTCCGGTAATTATAAGGCAAAGCAGATAATAATCGGCACCGCAGGTGGTGACGGAATCGGACCGATCATCATGCGAGAAGTCGAAGCAGTGCTTAACACATTGCTCCGGGACAGACTTGCCGGCGGCGAAGTCGCGCTGCGTCCGATCGGCGGATTCACTCTGGAGAACAGACTGGCCGCAGGCAAGACAGTCCCGGACAACATCATGGCAGCGATGCAGGAGTGCGACGTCCTCCTCAAGGGGCCGACGACGACACCTAACGCAGCCATGAATGCAGCCAATATCGAAAGCGCCAACGTCTATCTGCGCAAGGCCTTCGATCTGTTCGCCAACGTCAGACCGGTGGTGATTCCTGAAGAGGGTATAGATTGGACCTTCTTCCGCGAGAATACCGAGGGTGAGTATGCCCTCGGCAGCAGAGGTGAGTATATCAGAGGCGAGTTCGCGGTGGATTTCAAGGTTACGACGGACGAAGGGACGAGGCGAATAGCTCGTGCGGCCTACGAGTATGCTAGAGCCAACGGTAAGAAGCGTGTATCGATTATTACCAAAGCCAATATCATGAAAAAGACTGACGGCAACTTCCTCAACATCTGCCGCGAAGTTGCCGAGGGTTATCCGGAAATCGAGACAGACTCATGGTTCATCGACATTATGGCTGCCAACCTGGTCAACGCGGACATCAGAAGCGATTTTGAGGTTTTCGTGCTTCCTAACCTGTATGGTGATATAATAACTGACGAAGCAGCTCAGATCCAAGGCGGTGTCGGCACGGCAGGCAGCGCAAATATCGGCAGGAACTACGCTATATTTGAAGCTATTCATGGCAGTGCACCGCGCATGATTGAAGAAGGGCTGGGCGAGTACGCCAATCCGGCGAGTCTGCTCAAGGCCGCGGCTATGATGCTGTCCCACGTCGGATACGCAGCGGAGTCAGACAAGCTTGAGACAGCGCTGGCAGCAGCCGATGAGAAGCTCGGCGCACGCATGACCGGACTGGCAGGCGGCGCAACTTGCCGCGAGTACGCAAATGAAGTCATGTCGAGGTTATAATGGTACAGAATTTCTGGATTTGTATAAATGCGGTTATTCCGCTGATGATTTATCTACTGATCGGGATGCTCGTCAAGCGAGCAGGACTGATAAATGACGACGAGGTGAGCAGATTCAATCACCTCGTCTTTATTGTGCTATTTCCGCCGATGATGTTCGAGAACCTTTATGGGGCAAAGCCGGGCACGGCTTTCAATCCCGGACTCACAATATTTGCCATAGTATTCCTGTTTGCCTTCATCGCAGCGAGCGTACCGATCGTGCACAGGATAGAGAAACGTCCGGAGACCCGCGGCGCCATGATTCAGGCAATGTACCGCAGCAACTTTGTGCTGATGGGACTGCCGATTGCTTTGAATATTTGCGGTCGAGGCAACGTCTCGACGACAGCCGTCCTCGTGGCTGTCATTGTACCTATTTACAATATAATAGCGGTTATCATCCTTGAGTACTATCGCGGCGGGCATGCCGACATCTCCAAAATGTTCAGCAAGATTATCATGAACCCGATTATCCTCGGTGCTCTGGCGGCAGCTGTCGCAATTGTACTCGACATCAGGATTCCAAAATCCGTAGATAACGTAATCTATACCATGTCCGAATGCACCACTCCGATGGCTATGATTATGCTCGGTGCATCCTTCAACATCAAGAGCATCAATACCGACAGGCGTAATCTCAGCATTGTAACAATTACAAAGCTGCTTATACAGCCCGCGATAGGCCTCTCGTTGGCTGTGCTGTTCGGTTTCCGCGGCGTGGAATTCGTATCGCTGATCGTCATGATGTCTGCACCATGCGCAGTGTCTTCGTTTACGATGGCAAAGTCCATGGGCAGCGACGGAGATCTGGCAGGCAATGCGGTTATATTTACAACCGGGTTTTCAATACTGACGATATTCGGGTGGCTGTTTCTGTTCAAGAATATGGGGATTTTCTAGTTAAGGCAAAACGTATAAGCCTTGACCGCAAACAGGACAAGCCTTTCTTTTATTGACAAGCTCTTCTTTGCATTGAAGAGAATAAGCTATTCTATGCCCTTCGGGAAATTTCTGGCCAAGACATGTCCGCTTTATAACAACAAGCGGATAAAAACAGACAGCAGATAAATACCAGAGACCGTATATTGCACGCCTTCTTCTGCATAAAATTTCAAGATAATGAAATAAAATCCAAATATCTCTTGACAACCAGAATCAGCACGAGTATATTTATACATAGCAACTATAAATTATGCAAACGGCATAACGGTGTGTAACCACATAGTCAATCAAACAGTCAAATCATAATTAACATTATTTTAGGGAAAGGACACAGAAATGAAAAAGACAATTGGGAAAATCATGGCACTTATGATGTGCTTCATTCTGGCAGGCGCACTTGCAGCTTGCTCAGGCAGCAAGGGTAAGACATACAAGGTCGGGACAGAGCCTACTTATCCGCCTTTTGATACAACAAACGAGGATGGCGATATCATAGGCTTTGATATGGATCTGATGAAGGCTATCGCCAAGGATCAGGGCTTCGAGGTTGAGTTCGCTTCATTTGATTTTGACGCGCTCATCCCGGCGCTCAAGTCAGATAGCGCTGACATCGTAATCGCCGGTATGAACATCACACCGGAGCGTGCCAAACAGGTAGACTTTTCCGATTCCTATTACAAGACAGGAGTCGTGCTGCTAGTCAAGAAGAATAGCACCAAGATTACCGGTTGGGACAGCTTTACTAGTGGCAGCGGCCTCAAGGTTGCAGCTCAAACAGGTACTCTGCAGGCGGACATCGCTAACAAGCTCAAGGACGAGGGCAAGGTGTCAAGCGTATCCGTCCTCAACCAGAACACAACAGCTCTGCAGCAGCTCGAGAACGGCGATGTAGACGCAGTATTGGTAGATAAGCCGGTAGCAGTGGATATCTCTGCAAGTCAGGGTGGCAAGTTCAAGATGGTTGGAGACATCAAGCCGGACAGCATCACAGATAACGGCATTGCAGTCAAGAAGGGCAACAAGGAGCTTCTCAAGAAGATTAACGCCGGGCTCAAGCACGTCAAGGAGAACGGTACTTATGACAAGCTGGCCAAGAAATGGAAGATCGAACAGTAGCGAGATCCGGCCATTGAGCAGCAACTCCAATCCGTAGAATAGGGTTTAAGACCATACCGGAGAGTGCCGGAAGCAATTTAACTTATTAAGCAGCAAGAGAAGCCATGTGAGCCGGCTTCTCTTGATATGTCTAAGCAAATTTACCTATATTGTCCTAAAGGCGTATTCCTTACAAATGGAGGATATATTCACTATCTAACGCAGAAGGATAATTTACAGAAAAAGATTCACACGCGGACCGAAAAAACGAGCTGCGCGTCGAACTCAACGAGATGGTGTGAGTCTAACGCACAGCTCTATCATTATGTCTATCTTACTTTTCTTTTCCTGATGACCGTTAAAACGACTATGCTTCCTAATGCAATCAATATACCTAATGCGTATAGGGTTATATTTGTTCTATCGCCTGTTACCGGAGATTTATTCTTTGTAACTTTCCCCGGAGCTTTTGTTTTATCCTCGGTTACCTTTACTGTAAGCTGTATAGCTCTTTTATCTGCATTTGCATCATTTTCAAGAACGGAATCTCTTCCGGCTTCCGATTGAACAGCATCCCAGCCTATAAACATTTTAGAATATTCTGAAGCACCGACATTATCATATTTTATACCGCCATATTGAGGATTTGTCAGAAGCTCTTGCAATGCAAAACTGTCAATGTACATATCGACTATAGCGTCGCGTGCTTCGAATTCTCGCGATGCAAGCTCATGTAATCTTCCCTTTTCATTGTCTCCGAATGTAGATGATTTCTCTAACATCTCTTCGAGTTTGTCTATTACGGGTTTATCTTTAGCCTTTTGTTCATCGCTTATATTTCTGCTCCAATGATTATATAATTTTGGAACTTTAGCGATATTATTTCTTAATAAATTAATCTCACCATACAGAGAATACGCCTTTGCAGGTCTGTTTGCTGCCTTGTTGCCGTAATCTATGTCAGAATGCCCGTCATGCTGATAAGTCCTATTATAGAGCCTATCTGTCATCATCTTAAAGGGTTCACCTGTAGGAAATTCAAAATTCTTGTCGTCAGAATAATTTTCGTAGAGAGTTTTATCATAAGGATCGTTATTGAGGTATCGGTCAATTACCGCTTTGTTATCAGCAACAAACTTATTAAATTCATCCCTTAATGCCTTTACTTCATCTGCAAGTTTTTGAATATCTTCTACGGCTTGACCAAGTTTTGTTACTTGAGTTTGGTAATCTTGGTATTCAGCAGGCATAATGTTTTTAAACTTCTCGACCTTTGACGGAGTCTTTAAATATTCATCTCGTAATGTTTTCATTCTAGGGTCATAATGAGCAGTAACAAGTTTTCCCATTTTATAATTCCCGGACAGTGCTCCTTTAACAGTCAGAACATCTCCGGCCTTCACCTTTGTTTTGTCAAACTTAACCCCCGGAATGGTAACCTCCAGATGGCTTCCAACCTTGTTTAGCGCATTGTTTAGATCCCTGGCAATATACGGCTTATTTTCTTTATGCGCTTTTTTAAGTGCCGGATCAACAAAGTCCATAGTTACTGTAACCTTCTGACCATCCACCTTTACATCTGATACTTCAAATATGTCTTTTGCATTTTTTAATTTCACATTAGCCTTGGTAAGTTTTTTGCTATAAATCATTCCATCCGGAATAACAAATTCTGCCACGAACTGACTGCTCACTCCATCGAGTTTTGCAAAGGCACCAACGCCCGGAGTTATCATACCTACCGCCTTTTTAATGACATCGACCCTTAGGGTTCCTGTGAAATTCATAGTATCATTGATGTTTACAGCCTTGATTTCTTTATGCTGCGTATCTGTGCCGAGCAGAATATCCCCATCCAGTCTGGTGAGTTTCTCATACTCCTCCTTAGCTTTCTCTTCACTATCGAAGGAACCGCTTAAAAGCACTGCAAGTACTTCTCTTAAGTCGTACCATCCTTCAGGTGTTTTGCTCACAGCGTGTTTGCCGGCTCCGGGTAATGCCTGATTATCATCAGCATGTACTACTGCTGCCGACGGTATTGCAGATAAGACCAGAATTGCACTCAATGCGATACTTAACACGTATCTTGTCAGATTCTTCATGTGAAATGTCCTTTCTCTAAGATTGTTTTTTAAGCTCTCAATTAGATGAATATAGATTTGTATTATTATTTATACATTATGTCAATATACTAACATGTTTTGAGACATAAAGGAAGGGCAATTTTTAAAGCCCCCGCACTGAGACACAGTACGCTATGTGCTATCAGGATTCTCTTATGATCTTTCTTTAATGTGCAGTATTAATTTTATGCCTATTTGTCCACATCCCGACTTCCGCAAACGGATGCTAAGTTTAGAAATACCGTCAGTAAACAAAATCTTTTAGAAATACGAAACGGCAGATCAATAAGGTTTGCTGTTTTTCTTTTATCGTTAATACCGCAAACTTTCCAGGCGGTTTGATTTTTTAAATTCTTTTATCGCTAATACTGCAAATGCTTGACAGAAAAAGCAACGGGTGGTATTATTTGCTTACCGACGATATCGTCGGTAAGCAAGGAGGAGCTGATGGGAAATAAAAGGTTAAGCAGAGAACAAAGGAGGAGGCAGATTAAAGACATAGCATTGGAGCTTTTTATAACAAACGGTTATGCAAATACTACAATGGATGAAATCATACAGGCTGTCGGAATATCTAAGGGAGGGATGTATCATCATTTTTCAGGCAAAGAAGAGATCTTCTTGGAACTTTTAGATGACGGAAATGAATACAGAAAAAATATTGTAGTGAAATATATGAGGGAAAGTCGAAAAAACCGCAGCGAAAAGCTTATGGACAGTTTGCTGGATAAAATTCTCGATGTCAATCCGTACAAGAAACTGTATACCGTATTTCTTATAGAAATGCAGAACAACGAGAATTTTAAAAAATTATTTGCAAAGCTATACGATAAGGGAGTTGAAGATTTTCTTGAATTCTGCAAGGCGGAGGGCTTGGACGAATATATTATGATAAATAATCGGGAATTTATTTTTTTGATGAATTCTCTTTATGTGGGAATGTATCTGTTTGAAGATATAGATAAGGAAAAGCTTAGAGAGATGCTTACGATTATGTTCAAAGCATATTTAAAATGTTAGAAGGATTTAATTATTGCACAACGGACTTAAATATAAGTTTTTGGTGCAAATAAATAAGAAAGTATATTGAGGCTTAAAACCATGAACAAAGAAAAAGAATTGATATTGAACGATAATTTGTGGAAAGTTTGTTGCAGGCTTTCTCTGCCGGCTATTATTGCGATGATTTTATACGGCTTAAATGTAATTTTTGACGGGATATTTGTAGGCAGACTGGTGAATCAGACAGCATTTGCAGGTTTATCCATAGTGTATCCGCTTACCCAGTTGAGTCTTGGATTGGGCTCGTTGGTGGGTGTGGGCGCAGGCTCATATCTGAGTATTTTATTGGGGAACGACGACAAGGAGATGCAGGGCAAGCTTCTTGGAAATGCCAATTTAATTTCTATTGTGGCGACAGTTGTCATGGTACTGTTCGGTTTTATATTCATGAATCCCATGCTTCGGGCACTTGGAGCAGAGGGGGAGGTTTTATCTTATGCGGTAAGTTACTATAGAGTAACCCTGATAGGTAGTGTATTCTGGATTATAGGGCTTGCCTACAATATGATAGTAAGAGCCGAAGGCAAGATGAAGACCGCGGCAATTATGATGGGTATAGGTCTTATAGTCAATATTATCTCAAACTATGTACTTATGGCTATTCTTAAGCTGGGGGTTGCAGGAGCGGCGTGGGGAACCAACATAGGTATGTTTGTCTATGCTCTGCTGTTCGTAATATATTGCAAAAGCGGAAAGGTAAGCTTCAATGCCAATGTATTTACGATAAATACGGATAGGGATGTGATAAAAGAAATCATTTCTTTGGGTATGCCGTCATTAATAATGAGTGTGATGGGGATCATACAGGGCATAATAATTCTCAGGGCATTGAAAGCCTTCGGAACCGAACTGGACATAACTTTTTATGGAGCGGTATTCAGAATATTCAACTTTTCACTCACACCTATTTACGGACTTATGAGAGCTTTACAGCCTGTAGCCGGAATTAATTACGGAGCTAAACAATATGAAAGAAGTATAAGCTCATTTAAAATATTCTCTTTTGTGGCGCTGATTGTTATGCTGCCGTTCTGGATTCTGTCAATGATAAGCCCTTCGCTTGTACTGGGAAGCATGTTGCCGCAGGTAAGTTTCGGTGCAGAATATATATTCTGCTTCAGAGTATTTATGACCATAGCACCTCTGCTTTCAGTTACGATGACAGCTATGACATTTTGGCCTTCCATCAAAAAAGGAAAGCCGGCAACGCTTATAGGACTCGGCCGGCAGTTGTTTTTATATATTCCCCTTATGATTATACTGCCGAGGATTTTCGGTATACAGTCAATCTATGTAGGTTCTCTTGCAATAGATGTGTTTCTTTCGATAATTGTAATATTTATGCTGGCAAAAAATTTCAAGGAGTTGCGTGAGCTTGAGGTCAAGGAAACACGATGCTGTTTGGAATAAAAATATTGAATCGATATATTCTCAAGTTAGTCTGTGCTAACATTAATGTGTGTCCGGAATTTACTTTCGGACGTGGCGAATTAAAATTATTAAACTTAAGGCAGGTGCAGTTAATGCAGCAAAATAGACTGCAGGCAAGAGCTTTTATTGCGATCGGTGTTTTTGCGGCTATTTTGTGGTCGTATAGATTAGACGATATGTCGCCATAAATGAAAAATCGGAATAGCTGGATTTCTACGGACTCTGTCGATATCCCTCGGGAATTAAAATTACTGATTTGAGCAGCCTTCAGTGTGCACTTTCCCATTATCATCAATAAATTTGAATATTCTGGAATAGTAGTCCCACCTGATATTGTCGGCAGCATTAAATATCTCGTGCTTCGAATCCTCGTAGATATAGAACTCAATGTGTGAGACCTTCTTCGCAAAGCTGTAATGGCCCGCAGGTGATAGTAATGAGTCATTGCCGGCACTGAACATCAGGATTGGTATGTTGATATTGCTCGCCTGCCTATGCAGCTGTGACATAGCTCGGAGGCTCGCAGCACCCCATCCGTTCGAAAGACGATTCGTCTGATAGTGGGTGTCTGCCAATCGCTGATTGAATATGTAGAGGTAGCGGGCTTGCGACATGGTGCTGCTTGTACTGAATACGTTCCTCCCGGTCCAGGGCTTGCCGCCGGGGAATGGCTCTTCGGCTTGGTGAAGCAGCTTGATCTTGGCTCTCAGCAGATAGAGCAGCGGCTTGGGTGTAGTGCCTGTGTCAATTGCAAACATCGGGGTGCTGAGCACAGCTTCATCAAAATAGCCCGGATGTTGCTCCAGAAAGAGCGTGCCGACAGCTCCGCCCATAGAATGAGCGTACATGATGTGCTTCAGATCGGCTGTGACCGGGTTAACTATCTCATCCATGAATATAAGCAGGTCGCTGACATAGTCGGCAAAATCGCGTACATGAACCATGTCCGCCATATCAATCTCTCTTCCGGAATATCCATGCCCTCGCTGCTCGAGGAAGAATACCTCGTATCCGCCCTGCCAATAGTATTCCGACATCTCGTGGAATTTGCCCCAGAATCCGCAGTAGCCATGCAGAATTACGATACATCCCTTCGGGTGCTCCTCTGATGGCTGAACTGCGTGATAATACCGGAGCTTCAATCCGTCTGCAGCAGTAAAATCTCCCAGTTGTACGTATTTGTTACGCCACTTCTTGTTGGCACCTGCCATGTGATCCGCATAGTCGTCTTCGCCCAGCATCCTGACTCCGGGAGGGAAATCAAATTGCTTCATTGAGTCCGGCTTCAGTATGATGGGGGAATTATGCATATCTTTATTTTTCTTTTTAATGCTCATATTGCTTCTCAATTACTGCCAGTGCTTTATCCGGATAATTGGTTATTATAGCGTCGACGCCGGCGCTAACGGCCAGCTTCATGTGCTCCTCCTCATTAACGGTCCAGACGTTGACCGCAAGACCCTTTCGCTTGCACTCCTCTATGAAGCCGGGAAACTGAATGTTGTAGAGCGCAGGATGTAATGCTTGCACTCCATATCTCACAGCATAGTCTGGCATGCCTATCGTGCCGTCCGCATACAGGAAACCAAGCTTGGCATCAGGATTCAGCTCGCGCATGTGAGTGATTGTATAATGGTTGAACGAAGAGTACAGAACCCGGTCTTCACAATCACATTCCGCAGCGAGCTGCAACAGCTTTTCAGCCATGTCCGTGTAGAAAACGATGCCTGTCTTGAGCTCAACATTGATAATCATATCGGTAGTGGCAATCAGTTCAAATACTTCACGCATAGTAGGAATAGTGACTCCGGCGAATTCCGCACGGCCGCCGGAGAAATCCAGAGACCTGAGCTCTGCAAGCGTCATGTCCTTGATCCAGCCGCTGCCGCTCGATGTCCTATCCACCTTTTCATCATGGCAGACTACGAGCTCGCCGTCGCTGCTCATCTGCACATCAAGCTCTATGCCGTCAGCACCGAGCTCGTGCGCCTTCAGGAATGCAGGCAGCGTGTTCTCGGGGCAGTAACCGCTTGCGCCGCGGTGGGCCCATACCTGCGGACGTGTTTTGTCCGAGATATTTAATGCTTCAGCTAATTTATTCATGATATCCTCCATGTGATATATTACACCACATATACAGCAAAGGCACAAATTCAAGCTGCCTTGAATTTGCGCTCTCTTAAACGCGTTTATTTATGATTATGAATCCTGTGTTCGTTGGATTTCTTCCACAAATCCTCGTATGCAAAGCCCGTAGCCCTCTCGAGTATGCGCTTCTCCTCATCTGTTGCCACGCTGTCATACTCACCGCGCCTTCTGGCGATGTCCTGCTTGACTACAGTGAATTCTTTGTTTGTGATAGGGAAGATGTAACCAAATAGTAGCAGAAATGCTACGAGTACGACCGGAATAATTATGAAAATCATCGCAATTCCCCGCTGCGTGAATAGTGCCTGTCTGATGCCGCTCTGCGCGAGCTTAGCGTCATAACCGACCAGAGACAGCAGTATACCGATAATCCAGACCGAAAGTCCTGCGGAAATCTTCCTTGCGAATGTCGCCATGCCTGACACTATGCCCGGGCGGCTGGTCGAGGTGATGAGCTCATCGACATCCGCCATATCAGCGAGGATAGCGAAGATGCTCGTGAGCGTTGCCGCGTTGCCAATACCGATGCCTGCGGCGAGCGCCAGAATAGGGATGATAGGCGCGCCCTCGTAGGAGAAGGCGAGTAATCCCAGTGTTGAAACAATTCTGATGGGTGCACCGATTAGGATGGTGGTGCGCTTGGATGTCCTGGTCATTATAGGCGTGAACACTAACATTCCGAGCAGCTGTGATACCATCAGCACGCCCATGAGCATGATCAGATATCCGCTGCCATAGCCGTTGAGCACTTCATCCACATAATAAATAGCCATACCGGACACGAAGTCCATCGCACACTGTCCCGACAGGTATATTCCGATAAATATTCTAAATGAGCGGCTCTTGAAGACCGAAGCAGCCTCGGAGAAGCTATCCGCAAGCCTTGTGCGAACCGGATTCTTGAGCTTTTCCCACGTGCCCGCAAATGTCACAATCGCCGAAAATCCGAACATAAATCCAAACAGGATAGCGACCTTGAGGTACATGCCGGTATTCAGTGTGTCCTTGATAAGCAGAGTTGGAATCATGCCGGCAGCGATAGCGCCGATTGTCGACCAGATCATCCTTATGCTGGAGAATTTTGCTCGGACAGTATAGCTGTCGATCATATCAGGCAGCAACCCGTTGTAAGGTACCATGATAATCGTGAAGCCTGTGGAAAACAAGCAGTACATCACTATGTAATAGATGAACAGCATGGTTGTGTTCCCGGAAGGGATGGTTGTCCACAGCATCACAAACGAAATAGCCGAAACGACACCGCCTACCAATACATAGAGGCGCTTTGCCCCGAAACGCGACACCGTCCGGTCTGTAATGTTGCCCATCACCGGGTCGGTAACTGCATCCCATACCTTGCCGACCATCGGAATAGCGCCGGCCAGTGCAGCCGGGATTCCCAGAGCTTTTGTCAGGAACACCAGAAAAAAGGTGTTGATAATAACAAAAGCGCCTCCGCCGTAGAACTCGGCCATACCGTACATAAGTCCGGCCTTGATTCCGGTGCCGCGGAACTTACCCGCTATCTTGTCGTTCATTTAGAGACTCCTTCATAGTTGTTGTCTCTGTCATATTATCATATATATCTATCTGCGGATAGCCGTAATGAGTTCGCCGAGCATTGGCTCGAACTTGACACCGTACCAGTGTTCCTGGTCATCAATTGTGTTCCTGATACAGCTGAGTACGTATTCTCCGGCGATTTTTGCGGCCTCGGACTTGCCCTTTCCCGCCAGATATGCGCCTACAAAAGCGGATGCGAACACATCGCCGGTGCCGTGGCAAGAAACCGGCAGCTTTTCATGCATTATATATTGACATCCTTTTTCGTCGGAGACTAGGATGCCGGTAGTTGTGTCATCGTAGCTGACACCTGTCATGATTACCGTCCCTGTGCCGAGCGCGTGGATGCCGTCGATAAGCGCATTTGCATAAGACCTGTCGTAATGTTTTCTGTATTCGATGCCGGTGAGCAACGAAGATTCCGTTATATTAGGCAGCGCAATATCAGCTGCTGCGACGAGAGACTTCATGACTTCTACAAAGTCCATGTCGAAGGCGGGATACAGAGCCCCTGAGTCGGCCATAGCCGGATCGACAACGCGCAATCCGTCCGGTGATACGAGCCTGTCAAATATATCCTTTACATAGGCAATCTGCTCGCTGCTGCCCAGATATCCCGTGTAGGCTCCGTCAAATGCAATCCCTTCGATCTCCCACTGTTCGAGAATTCCCGGAATGTCGCTCGTAAGGTCGTGGCACGTGAACCCTTTGAATCCTCCGGTGTGATTGGATAGCACGGCTGCCGGCAGGATTGCGGTCTCATGACCGCAGGCCGACAGGATCGGCAGCGCTACAGTGAGCGAGCACTGTCCGACGCACGATATATCCTGAATTGAAAGTATTCTCTTGTAGTCCATTGAAATCTTCCTTATATTTTCTGATGTGTGCAATCTGACGCAGGCTATTTATCTGATATTTGCAACCTATAGCTTAGTGTAAGCGTAGAGCAGACACGGGCATATAGACACAGGATCTGAAAATACAGAGAACTGTATGATGCCGAAATACGCATTCTGCATATGTCGCCAATCGATTTTTTTAGCTGCGACCCTGCGTCAACAATCTCATTTTGCGTTAATGTTAATAATTTTGAGTCTGCATCAATAATCCCGAGCTTGTATTAATAGCTTGGAGCTTGCACCTACTGCATAGATCGCCTGTAGAAAAAATGCTTGCCCCAGGATGTCCGGCTTAGCGCGGTTGATACGGCAATTGCTATGACTGCTCCGACCACCGCTTGTAGAACATTGCCCGGCATGTCGGCAATTGGAGCTACCCAGTTACCGTAAATTACGCCTTGCGCTATATAGTAGCCGGTAACGGTCCAAACGACTGAAATCGCGTAGGCGAAGAGCTCGACAAGCGGCAACCCTGCAATTCCGGCTAAGCGCCTGCCTTGCAGCATCTTATTCATCGCATATCCAAATGCGATCTGTACGATTATAACCATTATAGCCTTGATGACAAGCGTCCAAGGGGCCCAGACAGCGTACCCGCCATAAATGTCAGCGAGCGCTGCGCCAACACCTCCGGCGAAGCAGGCGCACTTTCTGGGCAGCACGATGGCTGAAAGTAACACGAACCCGTCACCTAGGTGGATGTAACCCATGGCGTTGGGAAGTTTAAAAAAAGTGGTAGCAATCATGACCATTGCTGTCATCATCGCTGTAGTGACTAAAAGCATGGTCTTGCTGGATCTATCAAGCTTGTTAACCCTGCCGGATTCCGTTTTGCTGTCTATCATTTCTGCCTCCATAATCCGATGTGATTTAAATTTAATCATTGTGTAGCAAACTGGCGAGTATTATAATAGCAATATATTGCAGCCATGAAAATGTACAATTACTGTAAATTTTTAGAATACAGATAGGGGAAATTGCACGATGAGAAGCATTATTTTCGATTTTGAAGATAATAATAGCCAAAATCTATATATACAGATTTTTGATCAGATTAAGGCGAGAATTCTTTCCGGGGAGTTTGAGGCCGGCATGAAGCTGCCCTCGCTACGCGGTCTTGCAAAGGCCAACGATATCAGCGTGACAACGGTTGAGACCGCATATAACCAGCTGTTGGTCGAGGGCTACATTGAGAGTCGCCCCAAGTCAGGCTACTATGTGAGCGACGACATTTCGGGTGCCGTAGGCGCCGGCGAGGCCGGGGATGAGCTCACGTTGGATGAACTGCTGCCGCCGGAGAGCAGCAAGACTGCCAAGGAGAGATCGCTCATATATGATGAGGAGAGCTTTGAGTTCTCCAAGTGGAAGAAGTGCATGAGCAAGGTGTTTAACGAGTATGCGTATGCGCTGCAGACTGAAGCGGACGTACAGGGAGAAGCGGCTCTCCGCTATGAGATTGCCAAATACCTTTACGCAGGCCGCGGTGTAAAATGCTCGCCGGAGCAGGTAGTGATAGGCGCCGGCTCGCAGCAGCTTGCCACGCATCTCATTCGAATACTGAGAGATCTCGGCATCAGCAACGCAGCGATGGAATTTCCGGGATATGGACCGGTTCGCGAGATATTTAAGGATGAAGGGGTAAGCCTTTCCAATATTCCCGTTCGTGAGAACGGCATCACGATTGAGCGTTTGCCCGTCAATATGAGAAGTCTCGTGTACGTCAATCCTTCAAATCAGTTCCCGTCAGGTGCAGTAATGCCGATAGGCAGGAGATATGAGCTGATAAAATGGGCGGAGGACAACGACAGCTATATATTGGAAGATGACTACGACAGCGAGCTCAGATATTTCGGCAAGCCTATTCCGGCTTTGCAGGGCCTCGACAGGTCGGGAAGAGTCGTGTACCTCGGCTCCTTCTCATCAACGCTTTTTGCATCAATCAAGATTAGCTATATGGTGCTGCCGCATGAGCTTGTGGAGGTGTTTAACAGAATCAAGAGTCGTTACGCACAGACATGTTCCAAGGCGGAGCAGATCTGCCTTGCTCTCTACATGGAGGATGGGTACTATCACAGGCACATCAAGAAATGCAGGAAGCGTAACGCCGAGAAGCTCCATACCACGATGGAGATGTTCAAGGAATATGGCGATGGTTTGATTGAAGCCATAGATTCCAAGTCGGGACTGGCGGTCATGCTTAGGATTATGCTTCCTGTGCCGGCGGAGCAGCTCTGTCAGCTGGCAAAAAACGTGGGACTCATGATGAATCCCGTTTCGGATCTCTGCACGGAGGAGGAGCAGGTTCTGTATTTCTATTTCTATAGGGTTTCGGAACCGCTGTTGAGGCTGCTTATCAAGATGTATGTAGGAAATATAAAGAAGGGAATGAGGTATCTCAATGAATAGAATATTAGTTGGCAACGACGACGGAATAGAATCGTTTGGACTTCGTACGCTGGTACGCTTTCTGTCTCACATGGCGGAGGTGTATGTTGTAGCGCCTGATTCGCAGTGCAGTGGACACGGGCAGGCTATAACTCTGAGCGGTCTAGTGACTGCGCGCGAGATTGAGCTGGAGGGAGCTGAAAGGGCGATTGCTCTCACAGGTACGCCTGCGGACTGTGCAAAATTCGGTATAGATATGCTGAGAGCTGAAGGAATTGAGCCGGATTATGTAATCGGCGGCATCAATCACGGTGGGAATGCAGGCACAGATATCAATTATTCGGGTACCTTTGCAATTGCCAACGAGGGTGCTTTGAATGGATATAAAGCACTTGCACTATCGGTGACCAGTCACAGCGCGACACATTTTGAATACATCTGCGAGATGCTGCCGGAGCTGCTTGAGGTAGCCAAGCAGCTGCCTCAAGGAATAATCCTCAACGTGAACTCGCCTGACCTGCCCAAATGGCAGATTAAGGGGACAAGGTACACTGAGGCAGGTGGAATCGGATTCGATAACACCTTTGTGAAGGCCGTTCATGAAACGGACGGCATGAACGAAGCTAATGGTAGCAATTCTCCGGCGACTAATGCAGGTGTCATTGAGCTTTCATCGAATGCAGTAGATCCCTCGCACATTAACGGTGAATATAGGTACAGGGCCGACGTCACAGACGGAAGTGCTGCACCTGCTTATACAGATCTCTACGCTCTTGCGGATGGCTACGCAACAGTTACGCCATACAGAGTGAACCGCGTAGACAGCGGTATGCTGGCCAAGCTCCGCGGACTCAGCTCCGACAGAACCTTGTGTATAATCATGGATGTGCAAAAACACATGATTCCGGAAATGAGGAAAAGTGAGAGGTTCATGAACAATGTGCTGAAGCTGGCAAGATGCTTGAATATACTTGAACTGCCAACGCTGTTAACTGAGCAGTACGGATACGATTCGGAGCCGGTTGCAGGAGAACTCAAAAACGAGCTGCGTAGCTATGAGAAGATAGATAAGGTTGACTTCGATTGCACGACTTCGCCTGACCTGGAGGCTCTGCTTCAATCGCACAAGGGCAACAGGATTGTGCTGGCCGGACTGGAAGCGCACATAAGCATAATGCAGACTGCCAAGAGTCTTATGGCCAAGGGGTACGATGTACAGGTAATCAAGGATTGCTGTGCGTCTAAACAGAAGGAGCCCATGGAGGCGGCTATGCAGACGCTTGCTGATGAGGGGTGCACAATTACCACTCTTGAAGCGTTTGCCTACGAAGAAGTCGGCAGTACAGTGGACTTCGCATACAGGCATATCAGGGCAGCGCTGGAGATATAGTGCTGTAGTTATATGCTGAATATGAGAAATGCTGCTAGAAAATAGACTCAAAAAGTGTTATCATTTAGTGCATTAGTGCTCGAATTGGAGTATTATCATGATTTTATGCGTCGCGACGGTGTAATGACGGCGTTACTAGGTAAGGACAGGTGGTTTAAGAAATGAACAACAAAAGATGGTTGTATCTCGGGGTGGCTACTATTTCGACGCTATTCCTCGGTCTGATTTACGCATGGTCGCTATTCAGAGCACCTTTCAGCGAGGTGTTCAAGACATGGACAGTTGCGCAGATGTCTATGACCTTCACAATCTCGATGATTATGTTTTGCTTGGGCGGACTCATCGGCGGACAGCTTGGCAAGAAGTTTGGAGTTAAGGTGAGAATACTCATCGCAGCAGTGCTGTTGCTTGTAGGATTCTTCATGGTATCTACTCTTAACCCGGCAGATGCATCCGGCAGCCTTATGAAGCTCTACATATTCTACGGTATATTTGGCGGAGGCGGCGTAGGTATAGGGTATAATGCTGTAATCACTACTATCACCAAGTGGTTCCCGGATAAGGTCGGTCTCGCCTCCGGAATCATGCTTATGGGCTTCGGCCTGGGCGGGCTGGCTCTCGGAAGCGTTGTAACCAAGTTCATCGCCGGCATTGGTATATTCTCTACATTTAAGCTGCTCGCAATCGCAATCTTCGTTGTGCTGCTCGTAGCTGCGATTATCATCAAGGCTCCGGAAGCACCGACAGCAGGTGCGAGCAAGACTGCCGCAGCTGATGACAACACACATCACTATACCTCGGCGGAAATGATGAAGACTTCGAGATTTTGGATCTTTTTCCTCTGGGCTATCGCCCTCAACTCGGCCGGCCTTATGGTAATCAACAGTGCTGCGAATATCTCAGTTGCTTACGGCGGTTCGGCAGTTCTCGGTATGATCGTTTCGCTATTTAACGGAGCAGGCAGAATTGTTGCAGGCAACAACTTTGATAGGTTTGGACGTAAGACTTCATCTATTGTAAACAACATCTTCATGATTATCGCAGGTGCCTTGCTCATTGCAGGGGGAGTGAGCCACTCGCTCATCCTTGTTGTGATCGGACTTATCTTCGTAGGATTGTCGTACGGAGGAACTCCAACGATCACATCAGCGTACGTCAATAAGGCCTTTGGAGCGAAGTATTTTGCCACTAACTTCAGTATTGCCAACTTCTCGCTGATTCCGGCGGCTATTATCGGACCGATAATTTCAGCCAAGCTGCTCGAGGCAGCAGGCGGCAAGTATGATTCAAACTTCCGCGCCCTTATTGTATTCACCTTAGTTGCCCTTGCTCTGTGGATTGGGCTCAACATCGCCAGCAAGAAGAGCGACAACGAGGATTACAAGTAGGCGGAGAATCGCAGGAGAATCGGAATACTGCGACAATATGTATGCAAATGGCGGTGGTGCATGAGAGCCTGCCATTCCGGAATTTTTTACGAGGCGACGCCGGTCGTCTCGTTTTTTATGCGGCCGGAAGATGGAGTCTGTCTCGGGGCGGACTCATTCATTCCGACCCTTCTTTTATCATATGCTCATTGCAGTATTTAATAAATTTTTCCATTTCCGTTTTTAATTCTTCACAGTTTCTGAAGTGAGTTCTACAGCTTAGTATAAAGCACCGATTACATTCTTTTCAGCAGTATTATTGCAGAGCGCTTCCGCGAAAATCTGATATAATTGCAGTAAATTATTTTTGATTTCAGGGAGGATAGAGAATGAAGAAATTCAGACTATTCTGGTCTATCGTTAAAAGATGTCGTGCCGAGAAGATAACCTTCGGCTTTTTCGTCAGCTTTTTTATCGTCTCGCTGATCATCATGATCCGCGAACCGGGAATATGCACATATGGTCAGGCCATGTGGTACACCTTCGTATCATGCACGACCATCGGTTTTGGCGATATCACGGTAAGCACCGCGTTGAGTAGGCTGCTGACCGTCTACATGACCTTGTATGAAATCATTTGGATTGCCATTCTCTCCGGAGTCATCGTCAGCCACTATTTGGAAGTCATCACCCGCAGGGAAAAAATAACCGCAACGGAATTTCTGGACAAGCTGGAACATCTGACTGAGCTTGACAAGAATGAGCTGCAGGAACTGTCAGATAAAGTGCGGGAATTCAGAAAAAATTCATAGGCAGTATAGCATGAATAGCAGAAAAGCAAAAGTTGCTTTATTCGGAATATTGAGTTTCATCATGGGCGCCGCGGCGAGCGCTTTCCTACCCGTTTTGAGCGTCGCTTCGTTTCTCTCCCCACTGCCGGGAAGACGTGCAGAAAAATCACGATAAAGGTGAACACCCGAAAATCATAAGGTGATATGAAGGAGCGTTAAGATGATAATCAAACTCGATTTTTTGGCAAAACTTTTTGTTTTTTATGATGACAGTTCTTTCATATGTGATGGTCTACGGTAATATGAACATCAAATGAAGGAGAAAGTATTTACTCGTTAAAGAAATTATAATAAATATCATCGAATTTCTTTTGTTAAATGATATATACTTCTATTCGTAAGGACACTATATTAAGGAGGAGTTGCAGTGAAAATTCTGGTTTGCGATGACGATAAAGAGATTGCAAGAGCGATAGAGATATATTTGAATAATGAAGGCTTTGAGGTAATCAAGGCATATGACGGGTTTGAGGCTCTTAGCATTGTTCGCAGTGAGGATGTGAAGCTCGCCATCATGGATGTGATGATGCCTAAGCTCGACGGGATACAGGCTACACAGATGATTAGAAATGAGAAGGATATTCCGATTATCATGCTATCTGCCAAGTCTGAAGACTACGATAAGATTATCGGGCTGAATATCGGAGCAGATGATTATGTGACAAAGCCGTTCAATCCCATGGAACTCATCGCGCGTGTCAAGTCACAGCTCCGCAGATACACTCAGTTCGGAAGTGCTGCGGAACCTTCAGAAGAGGGTATTTACAGAGTGGGAGGACTTGTAATTGATGACAACAGCAAGAAGGTAACAGTTGACGGGAGAGATGTTATGCTTACAGCTACAGAATTTGGAATACTGAAGCTTTTTGCGGAAAATCCAAACAGAGTGTTTTCGATGGGACAAATTTACGAAGCTGTGTGGGATGAACCGGCGTATAATCCGGAAAATACTGTGGCCGTACATATAAGGCATATAAGAGAGAAGATAGAAATCAATCCCAAGGATCCCAGATACATCAAGGTTGTCTGGGGTACCGGATATAAGCTTGAAGGAGATAACTAATGAAGCAACAGGTCGTGACGGATGAGTTCCGCGGACTTAAGTCAAAAGTTGCCGTGGTATTAGCTACGGTCAGCACCGTGCTGCTCATCATGGCTGCAAATCGAATCCTCGTATATGAGGCATATACGAGCGACGACTTCAATGGACTCGTCGATAAGAAGAGGATAGTCAGCATCCTCACGACGAATTTTATATTGCTGCTCGTGTTTGTTGCGCTGGCACTGGCGGGGCTCGTATTTGTGGTGTATTTTTCCGGCAAATACACTGAGAAGGGCAAGGTCAAGCTTAACCTCCTCGATCGTGTATTTCCCGAGCTTCGACTGCTGGCGATATTTGCGCTAGGTGTCGGAATCATCATGGCGGAGAACATGTATTTCAGATATCTGTCCTCGGGCGCAACACTGGAGCGGATACTTAAGACTATCGCCAAAGGACAAGTAGTAACTCAGGAATTCAGAGACAAGACCTTTGAGGTAATGGGCAGAGGCTACGAGTTCAAACCCGAGTGGGTGGAGGGCTTTGCAACCATAGCTGCCATGACGTTGTTCATATTCTGCGCGATTATACTGCTTCAGTCGCTTGTTAAGAATATTAAAAACAACGATTTATTCGAGCGTTCAATTGTTGGCAAGATTCTCATCTCAATTCACAACGCAATTATATCTAAGGACGTAACCATCAAGAAGCTCTATCTGGGATTTGCATTGCTGCTTCTGCCTACGCTCATATGGCACTGGTGGGCAATAATCGCTCTGTTGATTGCTATAGTCTATGTTCCGAGGTGTTACAATGACTATGCCATGGTGCGCAGCGGGATACGCGCTATCAAGGACGGTGATTTCAATCAGAAGGTGGTGGTCAGACATAAGGGAGAGTTTGAGAGGCTAGCCGGAGACATCAACGATATAGCTAAGGCCGAGGAAATCGCTCTTGAAAATGAGCTTCGCAGCCAGCGTCTCCGCAACGAACTCATATCCAACGTGTCGCATGACCTCAAGACTCCGCTCACCTCTATGGTGACCTACATCGACCTGCTCAAGCTGCAGGGACTCGACAGCCCTGATGCTATGTCATATCTTGAGATTATCGAACAGAAGACCAAGAGACTGCAGAAACTCAGCGGAGACCTCTTTGAAGCCACCAAGGCTTCCAGCGGAGCGATGCCTATCAACATAGAAGTAATCGATCTCAACGGAGTTGCACAGCAGGCTATCGGTGAGCTCAGCGACCTGCTCGTGTCGAGCAATATCGAGGTGCATTTTGAAAATAATCAGGAGCACGTATTTGTCAACGCCGACGGTAAGATGCTGTGGCGCGTAATCGAGAACCTGTTGACAAACGTCAGCAAATACAGCCTCCCCGGCACCAGAGCTTATGTCAAGGTGCGCGAGATGGGCAAATTCGCGGCTCTGGAGATCAGCAATGTGTCAAAGGATGCGCTGGATATCGATCCGGACGAACTGATGGAGAGATTCAAGCGCGGAGATAAATCCCGAAACACTGAGGGCAGCGGGCTTGGTCTCGCCATTGCACGCGACCTCATGCATATGATGAATGGAGATATCAGACTGGGAATTGACGGGGATCTGTTCAAGGCAAGAGTGCTCGTCCCCAGAGTCGGTCAGTGATCACAGAGGTATTACATGATGAACGCATTTTCACGTTGTTCATAGCCGTTTGCTTACCGATGGCAGGATGTAATAGCGGCAGCTGCAATATCGCAGCAAAAATATCGGATATGAATAGGCTGACACAACAAGTGATTGTTGAGTCAGCCTATTACAGTTGCATCAGAGCGGCGAGATACTCACCAAGTGGGGCCGATATAAAAACGTATGTAGCATGTACACAAACGAGGGAAAAGTTGATCATAATGGAAATACTTAAAAGTGCATAAAAACCGAACACGTATAAGATCAGGTCAAATTATACTTCGGAAAAATCTCCGAAATCCGCATAAATTTATATAAATGCTGCATTAAAATACGGGTTTTGATAACCCTTTTTGTTGACAATAGCAGCTCATATGATAAATTTAAATTACAAGCTTTTGACAACAATTACGTGTTGATGCGCGTGTATTTGTACAGTGTTTAAGGACGGAGGCCGATAGATAATTATGAAGAAAGTTGCAGTAATAATGGGTAGCGACAGCGATCTGCCAATCGTTGAAAAATGCATTGAAGAGCTGAAGAAATATGAGATTCCAACTGAGGTTCACGTGTACTCGGCACATAGAACACCGGATGAAGCTATTGGATTTGCAAAGGCTGCAGAAAGAAATGGCTTTGGCGTTATCATTTCGGCTGCAGGTAAGGCGGCACATCTCGGTGGAGTGCTCGCAGCGAACACAGTTCTGCCGGTAGTGGGGATCCCGATCAAGGCATCCTCACTGGACGGCATGGATGCGCTCCTGTCCACGGTTCAAATGCCGCCGGGAATACCGGTTGCGTCGATTGCAATTGACGGTGCCAGGAATGCGGCGATCTTTGCCGCCGAGATCCTGGCGGTTTCAGATGAGAAACTGAGGGCAAGTCTTTGGGAAGAGAGAAACAAGGCTCGCAATGACGTAATCGAGAAGGATGCAGCAGTAAGCGCTAAGTTCAATTAAGTATGTAGTTATTCTAATCAGCAGATACTGCACAGATGGATATTAAGGTTAGGAACAGTATGAGTGAGTTAAGAGAAGAATGCGGAGTTGTAGGTGTTTTCTCTCCCAGGGAGACATATGAGATAGGCAGGACAGTGTACTACGGCCTATATTCACTGCAGCACCGCGGACAGGAGAGCTGCGGAATAGTGGTCAATGATGATGGTGTGTTTTCGAGCCACAAGGATCTCGGTTTAGTCAATGACGTGTTCAGCACTCGTGAGCTTGAGGCTCTCGGGCAGGGCGGCATGGCTATCGGTCATGTGCGCTACGGAACTACAGGCAAGAATGAGCGTGCAAATGCTCAGCCAATCGTTGTCAATCACATCAAGGGAAGCATGGCCGTCGCACATAACGGCAACATAGTAAATTCCGCAGAGCTGAGACAGGAGCTGGAACTCAAGGGCTCTATCTTTCAGACCACGAGCGACACGGAGGTAATCGCTTATCTCATCACCAAGGAGAGACTGCGTTCAAACAGCGTAGAGGAGGCGATTAATGCAGCTATGAATAAGCTTAAGGGAGCATATTCCCTTTGCGTTATGTCGCCCAACAAGCTCATCGCAGTTCGCGACGACAGAGGCTTCAGACCTCTCTGCTATGGGCTGACAGAGGACGGCAGATATGTAATCGCTTCAGAGTCATGTGCGCTGGATGCTGTGGGAGCGAAGTTCGTAAGAGATATCGAGCCGGGGGAGATTGTGATTTTTAATCATGACGGTATCCGCAGCATCAAGGAGCACTGCAACCAAAAGCCAAAGGCAATCTGCATATTCGAGTACATCTACTTCGCGAGACCGGACTCCAAGATTGACGGGATCAGCGTTCATCGCGCTAGAGTAGAGGCCGGCCGTGCGCTCGCAATCGACTACCCGGTAGAGGCCGACATTGTGATAGGAGTTCCTGATTCGGGTCTCGACGCCGCAGTTGGATATTCGAAGCAGGCGGGTATCCCTTACGGCATGGGCTTTGTCAAGAACAAGTACATCGGTCGTACGTTTATTGCACCTGGACAGGCGCAGCGCGAGAAGCTTGTAAATATCAAGCTTAACGTCATAGAGGAATCTGTCCGGGGGAAGAGAGTTGTCATGATTGACGATTCTATCGTAAGAGGTACGACTTCGAGAAACATAGTCGAGAAACTCAGAAATGCAGGAGCCAAGGAGGTTCATCTGATGCTTACAGCTCCACCGTTTGTTGACGAATGCTACTACGGAACCGACGTGTCGGATAAGTCACAGCTCATAGCAGCTAATCACACCGAGAATGAGATTTGCACGCTCATCGGATGCGACTCGATTGGATTCCTCAAGATGGACAGATTGCACGAGATGATTGGCAGCGAGCCGGGCAAGGGGTACTGCAGCGCTTGCTTTGGGGGTGAGTACCCGGCAGGGAGGGCTGTCACAGGAAAGTTTAAGTTCGAGATTAAGCTAAGCGATAGGAAGAAAGAGGAGAACTGAGATGAAGAGCCGGAGCGAGAGCTACAAGGAAGCGGGAGTAGATATCACTAGCGGATATAGAGCTGTTGAGCTGATGAAGGAGCACGTGGGCAAGACCATGAAGTTCGGTAATACAGCACCGGTTGGAGGATTTGGCGGGTTGCTGCAGCCTGATCTGACAGGCATGTCCGAACCTATTCTAGTCAGCGGAACTGACGGAGTGGGAACCAAGCTCAAGCTTGCATTCCTGCAGGATAAGCATGACACTGTAGGTATCGACTGCGTGGCGATGTGTGTCAACGACATCATCTGCGTCGGTGCAAAGCCGCTGTTCTTCCTGGACTACATTGCTTGCGGCAAAAACGTGCCGGAGAAAATCGCATCCATAGTTAAGGGTGTTGCGGACGGCTGCGTTCAATCAGAGTGTTGTCTGATTGGCGGCGAGACTGCGGAGATGCCGGGCTTCTATCCGGAGGATGAGTACGACCTGGCCGGATTTGCAGTAGGAATCGTGGATAAAAGTAAGGTTATCGACATCGAGAAGGTGGGTGAGGGCGATGTTGTCATCGGAATTGCATCGTCGGGCATTCATTCAAATGGATATTCGCTCGTCAGGAAGGTTTTCGACGTCGAGAACATCGATCTCTCCGTGAAGAGGGGTGATCTGGGCGGCAGATCTCTCGGTGAAGCGCTGCTGGAGCCTACCAGGATTTATGTAAGGTCTATGACAGAGCTGTTCAAGGAGATGGTACCGCATGCTGTAATGCACATCACCGGCGGCGGCTTCTACGAGAATATCCCCAGAGCGCTTCCGAAGGGAATGACGGCCAGGATAGATAAGAGCAAGCTGGAGACACCGGAGATCTTCAAGGTTCTGGCTGGGACAGGCAGCATCCCGGAGCGTGACATGTTCAATACATACAACATGGGCATCGGCATGACGGTAGTTGTGTCTCGCGAGGACAGCGAGAGGGCTCTCGAGATCATACGTGGTGCCGGAGATAAGGCTTATGTCATCGGGGAGATTGTTAAGGGCGACGAAGGCGTGATCATCGACGGAATCGAAGGTTAGTCCGGCACCGATAACGAAGTAGACGGAGTTATCGCGCGAGATCATCGACGGAATCGAAGATTAAGCGACGCTTAATGCTAATGCGCTCGATATGGCCATATAGGGGATGTAAAGACTTCTAACCGCATAAAAGCATATTAGCAAATACCTGGATAGAAATATTAGATTTAACAATTCACACAGACGGAGACGAGAGAATGAGCAAGTGCGCAAAAGTTGCAGTTCTAATATCGGGCGGTGGCACCAACCTGCAGGCTATCATAGACAGGTCACAGGCCGGCGAGCTGCCACATGCTGAGCTCGCGCTGGTAGTGTCGTCGTGCGGGAGCGCCGGCGGACTGGCCAGGGCGGAGAGAGCGGGAATTAAGCATACATATATCGAGAAGGACAATTTCGAACAGAAGCTGATATCACTGCTCGAAGAGAACGAGATAGATATCATCGTACTCGCGGGCTTCCTGCGTATACTTAGCGAGGATTTTGTCAGCAGATACCCTGATAGAATCATCAATGTGCATCCATCACTCATCCCTTCGTTCTGCGGAGAAGGATTTTACGGGCTGCACGTGCACGAAGCGGCACTCGATTATGGCGTAAAGGTCACCGGGGCGACAGTTCATTTTGTAAACGAGATTACGGATGGCGGCAAGATAATCGCTCAGCGCGCGGTTGAGGTCCAAGAAGGCGACACTCCGGAAATTCTGCAGCGCAGGGTCATGGAGGATGCTGAATGGAAGATGCTGCCGGCGGCAGTCGAGAAGGTTGCGGCAGAGATAGTTGCAAGGAGAGGATAATGGATATTGCAGTAATTGGCGGAGGAGGCAGAGAGCACGCTATTATCAAGGCTCTCAAGCACAGCAAGGGGGTATCGCATATCTACGCGCTGCCGGGTAACGGCGGAATCGCGGAGGATGCGGAGTGTATAGCCATCGGAGCAAAGGAGCTTGACGCTATTGTTGACTTTGCGGTTGAGAAAAAAATCAACTATGTCGTGGTTGCTCCCGACGATCCGCTGGTGCTCGGTCTGGTTGACATGCTCGATGAGAAGGGCATACCTTGCTTTGGGCCTGACAAGGCGGCGGCTATCATAGAGGGGAGCAAGGCTTTTTCCAAACGGCTCATGAAGAAATATGGAATTCCGACTGCATCGTATGAGATTTTCGACGATATGGATGCAGCTCTGAAATACATTGAGACTTGCCCGATCCCGACTGTTATCAAAGCGGATGGGCTGGCACTCGGCAAGGGCGTGATAATCGCCGAAACTCGTGATGAGGCTAGAGTCGGACTTCGCACAATCATGGAAGATAAAAAATTCGGTGCCAGCGGCGACACGGTCGTTATCGAGGAATTCCTGGATGGACCTGAGGTAAGTGTCCTATCGTTCACAGACGGCAAGGTAGTAAGGCCGATGGTTTCATCCATGGATCACAAGCGTGCACAGGATGGTGACAAGGGGCTCAATACCGGGGGAATGGGCACTGTAGCACCTAATCCGTATTACACACCGGAGATTGCCGAGGAGTGTATGACCAAGATATTCCTGCCTACGATCAAAGCTATGGCTGAGGAAGGCAGAGTGTTCAAGGGCTGCCTGTATTTCGGCCTGATGATTACCGAGGATGGGCCTAAGGTAATTGAGTATAACAGCAGATTCGGCGATCCGGAAACTCAGGTAGTGCTGCCTCTGTTGGACGGTGATCTGCTGGAGATAATGAGAGCGACTACAGACGGAACGCTTGCAGATGTCGATTTCACATTCAGAGATGAAGCAGCTTGCTGCGTTGTGGCAGCGTCCGACGGATATCCGGTTGCTTATGAAAAAGGGTTTGAAATCACTCTTCCGGATGAGCGCGAGCACATCTACATCGCAGGCAGTAAGCTCGTAGACGGCAAGCAGGTGACCAGCGGCGGCAGAGTCCTCGGCGTGGTCGAGACTGCGGAAACTCTGGGAGAGGCCATAGATAAGGCATATGCAAAGCTCGAGGAAGTTCACTTCGATAACATGTATTTCAGGAAGGATATCGGAACCAAAGCTCTCGAGGCGCTTAAGTGAAATCATAAATTCAGCAGACTGCATATCGCCACATCGATCGCAGTGGCCTGAGCGTTCCCGGCCTCCGCGGCGTGGCGGTAATCAGCGCAGCAATCGTATATTTCAGACAATCATTAGACAGTAATAGACACACCTTTTGTAAGATGTCCGCTAAAGACATTTTACCATCAGGACATCCAAGGTTGAACAAGTTATTGTATGACACATTTCATAAGAAGATGTGTCGGTAAAACATATTATACGAGGAGTAATGGCATGGTCAAAGCTTTATACGTAGAGAAGAAGCCGGAATTCGCGAACAGGGCGAAGGAGCTCATCAAGGAGTTTAAGGAGAGCCTGCAGATTGTGAATCTGACTGACATTAGAGTAATCAACAGGTACCTGATCGAGGATCTATCAGACGAAGCATTCCTCGAGGCCGGGGAGACGATTTTCTCGGAGCCGCCTACGGACACCAGCTGTACAGATATGGATTTCCGTAAGCAGCAGGTAATCGCAGTTGAGTATCTGCCCGGACAGTTCGACCAGAGGGCAAGCTCAGCTGAGGAGTGCTTGCAGTTCATAGCACCCGACGAGACACCGACTGTAAAGTCTGCTGTCATCTACATCCTCGAGGGCGAGCTGTCTAGTGATGAGCTCGAGAAGATCAAGGAGTATCTGATTAACCCGGTTGAGTCGAGAGAGGCTGCGCTTGGCGTGCCGGCAACACTCCGATCCAAATACCCGGATCCGGCGCCGGTGGCTACAGTCAAGAACTTCATCAATTTCACAGACGCAGACCTCGAGACATATCTAGTGGCAAATTCGCTCGCTATGGATATCGAGGACCTCAAGATGTGTCGCGAGTACTTCAAGGGACTGGACAGAGATCCAAGCGTGGCAGAAATCAAGGTTATAGATACGTATTGGTCAGACCACTGCCGTCACACGACCTTCAACACGACTATCAGAGGCGTTGTATTTAAGGATGAGACTATCAACAAGACCTTCAGTGAGTATCAGGAGCTGCGCAAGCAGCTGGGCGTGCACAAGCCAATCAGCCTTATGAATGTTGCAACCATCGCGGTCAAGGCACTCAAGGAGAACGGCAAGCTGGTGGATGTCGTGGAGTCGGAAGAGATTAACGCATGCACAGTTGATTTTAAGGCGAATATTGACGGTGAGGATCAGGATTGGGTGCTGCTGTTCAAGAATGAGACACATAATCATCCGACTGAGATCGAGCCTTTTGGAGGAGCCGCAACCTGCATCGGCGGAGCTATCCGTGATCCGCTTTCGGGCAGAGGCTATGTATACGCTGCTATGCGCGTGACAGGTTCAGGCAATCCGCTCACCCCTGTGTCGGAGACCAGAGAGGGCAAGCTCTCGCAAAAGAAGATTACAACTACTGCTGCCAACGGATATAGCTCATACGGCAACCAGATCGGACTTACGACCGGTCTCGTGGACGAAGTGTACCACGAGGGATATGTGGCTAAAAGAATGGAGGTAGGTGCAGTTGTTGCCGCTGCTCCGGCTTCTAACATCAGACGCGAGAGACCGGCTGCCGGCGATGTGGTTATTCTGCTAGGCGGCAGAACCGGCAGAGACGGAATCGGCGGAGCGACCGGCTCGTCCAAATCGCACAGCTTGGAGTCGCTGGAGACGTGCGGAGCCGAGGTGCAGAAGGGCAACGCTCCCGAGGAGCGAAAGATTCAGAGACTGTTCAGAAATCCGGAAGCGACTACCCTCGTAAAGCGCTGCAATGACTTCGGCGCAGGCGGTGTATCCGTCGCTGTCGGAGAATTGGCAGACGGACTGGATGTAAATCTTGACAACATTCCTAAGAAGTACGATGGGCTGGACGGCACGGAGCTCGCTATCAGCGAGTCGCAGGAGAGAATGGCTGTAGTCGTTGCTGCTGAGGATGCTGAGAAGTTCAAACAGCTGGCAGAGAGTGAGAACCTCGAGGCGACAGAGGTTGCAAGGGTGACTGAGGAGGCATACCTCACGATGTCGTTCAGAGGCCAACAGCTTGTGAATATTTCTCGTGAGTTCCTCGATACTAACGGCGCCGAGAAGGAGGCTGACGCTGTTATCGAGGGTGCTCGCAGATACGATAAGGAGATTCCGAGGGACTTTGAGAAGGGCATGAAGGATCTCGTCTCCGACCTCAATGTGTGCTCTAAAAGAGGCCTGTCCGAGAGGTTTGACTCTACAATCGGAGCCAACACAGTCCTGATGCCTTTCGGTGGGATCAACCAGAGAACCCCTATTCAGGCGATGGTGCACAAGATTCCGATGCTTGAGGGTGAGTGCAGCACTGTGTCCATGATGGCATACGGCTTTAACCCATACATCTTAGAGCAAAGCCCTTATCACGGCGCATATTTGGCAATTGTTGAAAGCGTGGCCAAGCTGATTGCGACGGGTGCAAGCTATGATCACATCTATCTCAGCTTGCAGGAATACTTCGAGAAGCTCGGAGACAATGACAAAGCATGGGGCAAGGCTTTCGGCGCAGTCCTGGGGGCGTTTAGAGCTCAGATGGAGCTGGGCATCGGAGCTATCGGAGGCAAGGATTCCATGAGCGGAACCTTCGAGGATATCCACGTGCCGCCAACGCTGATTTCATTTGCCGTGACCACAGATGAGCTGGACAAGGTGGTGTCTCCGGAGTTCAAGAGGCGAGGACATGAGGTCGTATGGCTGAGACCGGAGCTTGGTGAGGACGGGCTGCCAACTGCAGAGTCGCTCATCAGAAACTTCAATATGGTTAGGAAGCTCGTAGACAACGGACTGGTTGCGGCATGCTATACGCCCGGATTCGGCGGGCCTGCAGAGGCAGTATTCAAGATGGCTATGGGCAATAATATCGGTTTTGAGTTTGACGCGGACATCTCGATGCGAGAGATGTTCGGTTATGCTTACGGCAGCTTCATTATCGAGACAGGTCAAAACATCGAGCTTACGGCTGACATGAAGCTGCTGGGTAAGACTGTTGCTCGCGAATCAATCGGCAGCAAGAAGGGGCGCGTAAGACTTGTCTCGCTGTGCGATCTGTACGAGGGCAAGCTTGAACCTGTATACAGCTGTAACATCGAGACACCGAAGGTCAGCATTCCGGACATGATATACAGGACCAGAAGCGATGCGGCACCACGCAATGCTGTTGCTAAGCCTAAATTTCTCATCCCTGTATTCCCTGGTACCAACTGCGAATATGATACAGCCAGAGCAGTCGAGAAGGCCGGCGGAGAAGCAGAGACTTTTGTAGTAAACAATCTCACAAGTGAGCACCTCAAGAAGTCGGTTAAGGACTTCGCGAAATCGCTCTCCGAGTCACAGGTGCTATTCCTGCCGGGCGGATTCTCGGGTGCAGATGAGCCGGACGGTTCCGGCAAATTTATCACTTCGTTCCTTCGCAACGAGGAGATTTCCGAGGAACTGATGAAGCTTCTCGACGAGAGAGACGGTCTAGTTGCCGGCATCTGCAACGGGTTCCAGGCATTGATCAAGCTGGGGCTGCTCCCATATGGAGAGATCGGAGTGCAGCAGTCAGACAGTCCAACGCTGACATTCAACAATATCGGCAGACACCAGTCCAAGCTCGTTAGAACTAAGGTGTGCTCGACCAAATCTCCTTGGCTCAGAAGGGCAAGCGTCGGGCAGGTTCTGACTGTTCCTATCTCACACGGGGAGGGCAGGTTCATAGCTAACGATAACGACATAGACACCATGCTCGAGAATGGGCAGATACTGACACAGTACGTGGATTTTGAAGGAAATCCAACTATGGATATCCGGTTCAATCCTAACGGTTCGACCATGGCTATCGAAGGAATCCTTTCTTCGGATGGCAGGATTCTCGGCAAGATGGGACACTCCGAGAGAATAGGGAAGGGCCTGTACAAGAACGTACCCGGCGAGTTCGAGCTCGGTATGTTCGAGTCGGCAGTTTCTTATTTCAGATGTGAAGAGTAGAGCTGTGCTGCGACGAGAAATAATCACATCCGTCCACCTTGAAATCGGTAATCTTGATGTGAAGAGCAGAGTAGTATGACGGCGAAACATAGCAGGTTGACCGATTGGTGATATACTGCTCTAAATAAGACGCAGCTTGCTATAATATATGAGTCTTTACCAATTGCATAGCGCAATCGTTACTGACATTAAGGTATGCGAATGTGATATACTACATGACGTAACATTAGGTAATGTATTTATTATGATTTTGAAAGGGAGATGGATACATGAGTAAAGAGAGAATTCTTGTACTTAATCTAGGGTCGACATCAAGCAAGATTGCCGTCTATGACGATACGCAGGAAGTTTTCAAAGAGACAATCAGGCACACTCAGGAGGAGATGGCTAAATTTGACGATATCCTCGATCAGTTCGATTTTCGCAATGAGAAGGTTAGAAACACTCTCGAGAACAACGGCATCGGGGTTAACACGCTGACTGCAGTATGCTCAAGAGGCGGCAATATCATCGCGTGCCCGCACGGAGCTATCGGTATCGATCAGGAGATGATCGACTATCTGACTAGACCGGATGATACAGCTAAGCACGCATCCCTGCTAGGTAGCATGATCGCATTCAATCTCAAGCAGGAGTTCGGAATCCCCGCTTGCATCTACGACGCAATCGGAACAGACGAGATGCAGCCAATCGCCAGAGTTTCCGGCGTTCCGGAGATTCCCAGATATACGGTTGGACATACTCTGAACACTAGAGCAATGGCTATCAAGTGCGCTAACGAGGTGCTCAAAAAGCCTTTTGACGAGTGCACATTTATCGTCGCTCACATGGGTGGCGGAAGCTCAATTAGACTGTACCACAACGGTGTTAACATCGATTGCGTTAACGACGACGAGGGCAACTTCTCGCCTGAACGCGGCGGCGGAGTTAGCTGCAAGGATCTTGTTAACTACTGCTTTACAACAGATGAGGATGCCAAGACTGTAATGAAGAAGTTCCACGGCGCAGGCGGACTCAAGGCACACCTCGGTACTACAGATGCTATCGAGGTCGAGAATATGATCGACGCGGGTAACGAGTATGCCAAGGCGGTATACGAAGGAATGGCTTACGGCATAGCTAAGGATATAGCTAAGCTCGCAGCTCCGGTATCCGGCAAGGTTGATAGAATCATCCTCACAGGCGGAGTTGCTTACTCCAAGTTCCTCACAGGCAGGATTGATGAGATGGTAAGCTGGATTGCGCCGGTTGAGATGATGCCGGGCGAGTTCGAGATGGAAGCTCTTGCAGGAGGTGCGCTCAGAGTGCTCAGAGGCGAGGAGCAGCTACAGAATTTCGGCGAGATCAAGGCTGCAGCAGTTGACAGAATCCGCATCTGCAAGGGAGTTGACCCATACACAACACCGGCGAAATAGTTATTTCGGTTCTTATAAGCTCAAACAAGCTCAAACTGCCACCGTATCGTGGCAGTTTTCTATTGTAAAAATCGCACAACCATCCCGCTGAATCCCTGTGCCTTATTTTGCGTGCGTTCCGACTCTTCGCGAGTGCTCGGAGCACTGCGATTTATGAAAGCGATAAAGACGACATAAGCCTCGAACGATACTCGAACGATAAAGGTGACAGAGGTCTCGAAATATTGACAGGCTGCGCTATTTCGTGTACTATTCATGTATACGTGCTGTTGTAGCTCAGGTGGTAGAGCACTTCCTTGGTAAGGAAGAGGTTCGGCAGTTCGAGTCTGCTCAACAGCTCCAACAATTTTTAAAGTAAACACATTCTAAGGAGGCTATCATGGCAAAGCAGAAGTATGAGAGAACCAAGCCGCATATCAACATTGGTACAATCGGCCACGTTGACCACGGCAAGACAACTCTGACAGCGGCAATCACAAAGACTCTTCACGCAAGATATGGACTCGGAGCAGACGTAGCATTCGACCAGATCGATAAGGCACCGGAGGAGAAGGCAAGAGGAATCACGATTTCATCTGCACACGTAGAGTATGAGACACCAAACAGACACTACGCACACGTAGACTGCCCGGGACACGCCGACTACGTTAAGAACATGATCACAGGAGCAGCACAGATGGACGGAGCTATCCTGGTAGTGGCGGCAACAGATGGACCGATGCCTCAGACAAGAGAGCACATCCTTCTGTCGAGACAGGTAGGCGTACCATACATCATCGTATTCCTGAACAAGTGCGATATGGTAGACGACGAGGAGCTGCTGGATCTCGTAGAGATGGAGGTAAGAGAGCTTCTTGACGAGTATGAGTTCCCCGGAGATGACACACCGATCGTAAGAGGATCGGCACTCAAGGCACTGGAGGATCCGGAAGGCGAGTGGGGAGATAAGATTCTCGAGCTTATGGAGGCAGTAGATACATACATTCCTGAGCCACAGAGAGCAAACGACCAGGCATTCCTGATGCCGATTGAGGACGTATTCTCGATCACGGGACGTGGAACGGTAGCAACAGGAAGAGTAGAGAGAGGAATGCTCAAGGTTGGCGACGAGGTAGAGCTCGTAGGACTGACAGAAGAGAAGAGAAAGGTAGTAGTAACCGGAGTAGAGATGTTCAAGAAGACTCTTGATCAGGCTGAGACGGGAGACAACATCGGAGCACTGCTGAGAGGTGTACAGAGAGACGAAATCGAAAGAGGACAGGTACTCTCGAAGCCGGGAACAATTCACCCGCACACAAAGTTCAAGGGACAGGTATACGTACTCAAGAAGGAAGAGGGTGGAAGACACACACCATTCTTCAACGGATACAGACCACAGTTCTACCTGAGAACAACAGACGTAACAGGAGATCTGCAGCTGCCTGAAGGAACAGAGATGTGCATGCCGGGAGATAACGTAGTAATGGAGATTTCTCTAATTACACCAATCGCTATCGAAGAGGGACTGCGTTTTGCTATCAGAGAAGGCGGAAGAACAGTAGGCTCCGGCGTAGTAACGGAGATCATCGAGTAATCCCGATATAGGAGAAAGACCGCCAAAAGAGTAAAGAGTAAAAAGTACGGCTGTCGCACAAAATGTGTGACAGCCGTACTTTTTGTCAGAATATTCTTGCAGTGGAGAGGTGCCCCCTGCATTCGGTATCGGATATATCGGTTAATATGGGAGCGTCAGCTTTAGACAAAATCATACCCCGCTTTTAATGCTGCAGTATTTTTAGCGGTAAAAGCGGACTTCCCTTTATCGCTAAAATATTTAGTCATAGCATCGTTATATGCATCGAAAGATAAAATATGAGTCTTTTTCAACATAGCGCCGATCATTGCTATGTTAGCGCCCTTCGGATTATTAACTTCCGCAGCAAGAGCTTCGGTATCAACCTTTGTTACGTTAATATCATCTCTATATTCCCTGTCATCAGGAACAAGCGAGGCATTAACGAAAAGATGACCGCCGCATTTGATTTGACCTTCAAACTTTGTAATTGCAGGTTCATTCAAAGTAACAAGTATGTCTATGTTTTTTACATATGGGCTCGCAATTTCACTGTCGCTCGCTTTAACCATGCAGTTGGCTGTTCCCCCTCGCATCTCCGAACCGTAAGACGGGTACCAAGTGATATTTTTACCGCTACGGTGAAAAGCATATGCCATCAGCATACCTGTAGTTAACACGCCCTGACCACCGAAGCCGGAGCAAATTATCTCAATATTCATACTTTTTCACCATCCTTTATAAACTCTCCCAACGGATAAACCCCTTTAACAACATTCTTCATATGATGAATCGCATCTATAGGAGTAACATTCCAGTTTGTAGGACATGGAGATAGGATTTCGATTAATGAAAAGCCTTTGTTATCCATCTGATTTTTAATTCCCTTGGCAATATAGGCTTTGGTTTTTCGTATATCTGAAGGGGTATCAACACTTCCTCTTGCAAGATATGCTATTTTATAGGGCTTAAGAGCCTCGGTAATATCAAATGGAGGACCGCTTCTTTTGATATCCCTGCCTGATGGAGAAGATGTTGTTTTTTGCCCTTCAAGAGTAGTAGGTGCCATTTGTCCTCCAGTCATTCCGAACACCTGGTTGTTCACCACAATTACCGTTATGTTTTCATTCCTTATCGCACTCCACACTGTGTGAGACATACCTATTGAATATGCTGCACCATCGCCGTGATATGCTGTAACCAGGTTTGATTTTCTGGCACGCTTAACCCCGGAAGCTGTAGGAAGAACTCTTCCATGAGCGGCTCCTACGAAATCCGCATTTGTGGAGTACATTAAAAGCGAGCAACAAGCTACGTCTACAACGGTAACTGAATTTTCTTCATAGCCCATCTCTACAATGTTTTCAAATAGCAGACGTCCAATAATGCCATGACCGCAACCCGGGCAAAATGACGTATTTCCCTGCATAATTAAGTCAGGTGCCTTAAGGTTCATAAACTAACACCTCCTCTGCATCATCGTTTAAAATCTTCTTTGCAATATCCTCTGTGACGCTGCTTTCAGGTACATCAACGGAGCTTAAATATGCGTATATCGGCAGTCTCCCTTTTGTTGCCACTACTACATCGGATTTTAACTGTGCTGATATACTCATTTCCACAAGTAATATTCCCTTGCAGTGATCGGATAGATGCTCGAAGGCTTTGGCAGGAAACGGTGTGGCTGTTTTTAATCTAATTAAACCAAGCTTAACGCCGTCTTTACGTGCGGATTGTACAGCCTCTTTACAAATCCTTGAACTGATTCCGTACGCAACGGCTACGATATCGGCATCTTCAACCTGAACTGATTCCCAACGTTGCTCATTTTCAGAAATCAATTTGATTTTATCTGCATAGATTTTTTCGTAGCCATAGTAAGCTCCTTCGCAGAAATATGATACGTTAGTGATCTTTTTTCCGACTGTATTATTACTGCAGCCTTTTACAGTCCAATCAAATTTGTCAATATCATGTTCTCTCATTTCAGGGAGAACCACGCCCTCCATCATTTGACCTATTGCAGCATCTGATAGAATTAAGACAGGATGTCGATATTTTTCTGCGAGATCATATGCAAGCAGGACGAAATCTACTGTCTCCTGAACAGATGCAGGTGTAAGAGTGATCACTATTGTGTCACCGTGACCATTCCCTTTTGTTGCTAATTCGTAGTCGCTTTGGCTTTGAAAAATATCTCCGAGTCCGCTACCCAGTCTGGCAACATCTACGATAACTGCCGGAAGATCTGCAGCAACCAGATAAGATATTCCTTCCTGGAGCAACGAAAAACCGGGACCTGCAGAGGTTGTCAAAACACGAGCCCCTGTCGCACTCGCTCCGTATATCATATTGATTCCGGATAATTCATCTTCTGTCTGTATAAACTCACCTTCAACCTCCAACATACGCCAGGACATGTATTCCAGTATCTCCGTTTGAGGTGTTATAGGATATCCGCTGTAGAACCTGCAACCGGAGCGTATCGCAGCTTCAGCGAGAGCTTCGTTTCCTTTCATAATAACAGAGTTGCCTGTATTGCTCATAAATAATTCACCCTCCACATATCATATTGCTTTTTTAATAACGGTTAGCGCGTAATCAGGGCAAACGACGTAACATGTGCCGCAGCTTACACATTTCTCTTGATTGATTGATATCATCTCGTAACCGTTTTCGTTTGTTTGTCCCGATAAGGAAATCGCTTTTGTAGGACAATTATGGAGACAATACAAACAACCTTTACAACGAGATGAATCATAGTATACTTTTTGTTCAATCATTTAAATCTCCTTTCTCCGTCTTGCAACCAAATATAATTAATGCATGTATACATATATTAGGTGTTTTTAGCAAACATGTTAAAAATAAAGGGATACAAGTCGAAATATCATGAATAATAGTGGCTATAAAATTAAAATCAAAGATTTTAATTTATGTTGACTATAGTTTAATGCAAGTATACAATAAAAGCAACCATTAAAGCGTTAATTGTTTGGACAGGAGGAGCAACCATGAAAGAATTAAAACCTTATGTGACTGTTGAATGGAATGATACCGAATCTGATGCTAAAGGATGGTTGTGTGCTTTTAATTTTGTTAACCATTATTGTGGCGGTGGTACGAGAATGCATCCTACCGTGACAAAAGAAGAAGTTGAGAGACTTGCTACTACAATGGGCTATAAGTATAAAGCATGCGAATCTTTGACAACAGGCGGTTGCAAAGGAGGCATTGTATATGATTACAAAAAGCCTGATGCAAAGGATGTACTCAGAAGATATATCCAAGCGATGGCTCCTTATATTAAAGCAGGAGTATCGTTGGGTGGCGATTTGGGTGTTGATTATGCGGATGTTCTGGAGATCTTTGATGATATGGGCATCGGACTTCCGGCTACACAGGAGATGAGAAATAATCCCAAAATCCAACAGGGAATTAAGGATCACGACTATCTGTGCGGTCAGAAATATGACGGTTTTCTGATGTACGATATGATAACCGGATACGGCTGCGCAGCAGGACTTGATGAAGCTTGGAAGGCTATGGGTAACGACAAGCCGGGAAGCGTTGTTGTTCAGGGCTTTGGTTGCGTTGGAGCATCAATGTGCAATTCTCTCGATAAGATGGGGTACAAAATAGTGGGAATTGCAGATGCCAATGGATTGGTTGAATGCCAAAGCGGACTTGATGTCAAAAAACTGATAGCTGGCAGGATGCCAAAGGGAGAACTGAATAAGAACGATTTTGAAGATAACTATATTTGGAGAAAAAACTCAGAGTGGCTTGATGTTGAATGCGATATTTTAGTGCCTGCCGCATTAGAGGATGTGATCAATGAAGACAATGTAGATCAAGTAAAGGCACAGCTTATTGTTGAAGCTGCGAATATTCCGGTGACTGAAGAAGCGGAAAAAATTCTGGAGTCGCGAGGTGTAAATATCGCGGTTGATTTCATAGTTAATCTGGGGGGAATAAGAATTTATGAGGTTTCTGTATTCGGGCTTGTGGAATGCAAACCGGAGCTGATCGTGAAAGACACAGAAGATTTGGTAAGAAAAGATATCAGAATTGTATATGAAAAAGCGAAGGCCGAAGGGAAGACTGCCAGAGAGGTTGCTCGTGAACTTTTCAGACCTGATACTTTTGACACGCCTGATATTTAGGGTTTAAAAGCGTTAAATGCGGTAGACAAGGGGTGTGATATGAGTATCGACAAATTGTTAAGGCCTAAGAGAGTAGCCGTGATAGGTGCAAGTGAACAAGAGGGCTTCGGAGGTGATACCTGTCGAAATATAATAGACATTATGGATAAAGACAGGTATTACTTTGTTAATCCAAACAGAGATCATGTTCTCGGTATAAAGTGCTACCATTCCGTGGAAGAGATTCCAAATAATATAGATTTGGCTGTCATTTGCACACCGATGAGAACAGTGGAAGACATTATTAAAAGCTGTGCAAAAAAAGGTGCGGGAGGCGCTGTAGTATACGCAAGCGGCTACAGCGAAGTAGGAACGGCTGAAGGCAAAAGGGCGGAGGACAGCCTCAAGAAGCTATGCGATGAACTGGACGTTTCTCTTATGGGACCAAATTGTGCTGGCTTTATAAACTATATTGACGAGGTGAGTTCCTTTGCCTTTATTTCAAACAAAAGAGATAGACGTGGGCACGTTGGTTTTATTTCTCAAAGCGGACAATTAGTATTGAGCATGATGGACAGGCCTGGAACCGGTTTTTCTTATGTTATTTCGGCCGGTAACAGTAAACTCGTTACTATGGACGATTATCTTGACTTCCTGGTGGATGATGAGGAAACAAGAGTTATAGCTATGTATTTGGAGGGTGTTAAGAATCCTTATACATTTGTGAAGGCTTTAAAAAAGGCAAGAGTAAAAAATAAACCTGTGGTCATATTAAAAACAGGGAAATCGAGAAAAGCTCAGGAAATCGCGGCATCGCATACCGGAAGTCTGTCGGGAAGCGATAATGTATTTGATGCGCTTTTTGAAAAGTACGGGGTAATCAGAGTTGATGATTTAGAAGAATTAACCTCTACATCTCAGGCCATTGCGTGTTTAAAGGATATGCCGAAGGGACATAAGCTGGCTTCCATCAGTCTTTCCGGCGGAGAGACCGGGATATGTGCCGACTTAGGAGAAATTTACGGTGTAGAATATGCGGATTTATCACAGAAGACAATGGACGATATAAAGGAGATTATTCCGCCTTATGCAGATCCCAACAATCCCCTCGATATAACTGCAACTCTGTCATATGACATTGGAAAATTTTCCAAAGCACTGGAAATTTTGATGAAAGATCCAGAGGTTGCGATGGTGGCGATTGGTTATACGCTCCTTGATAAGATTGCAGATAACGCTATTTACTATATGTACGAGTCGATGAAAATAGTATCAGGGAATACGTGGACGAAGCCGATGGTCATGGTTCCTTTTGTTGAAATGTCGAGGAATATCGAGTATGTAAATAAGCTGAAGGGGATCCACGTTCCGGTTCTACCGCCTGCCCAGTACGCATTTAAGATAATATCAAATATTTTGAGACTATCGCTCAGGCATCCTCAGGATTATGAATTCATCCCTGACGACGGTTTAAAAAAAGAATGGACGGCATCGGAGGAAAGGATTGCATTGTCCGAGTACGAGAGCAAAAAATATCTTGAAGCAAGGGGAATCAAGCTTGATCTATACGATTTAGCAAAAAGTGAAGATGAATCTGTTGAAATCTTTGACAGGATAAGGCGAATGACCAATAATCCGTCAGCTAAAGTTGCAGTTAAAATTGACAGCAGGGATATTTTGCATAAATCGGATATAGGTGGTGTAATTTTGAATCTTGATACTGGAGAAGCCGTCAGACATGCGTATAGAACTGTTCTTGACAGAGCTGAGCAGGAATGCCCGGAAGCTGTGATCAACGGTGTTCAAGTCGTCCTGATGGCAGAACCGGGGGTTGAAATGATCATAGGAGTCAATAACGATAAGAGCTTTGGACCGACAATTCTGTGCGGGCTCGGCGGCATATTTGTCGAGCTGTTTAAGGATGTTTCTCTGTCTATCGCTCCTCTTTCAAGAAAAGAGGCAGAAAACATGCTATATAAACTTAAGTCTTTTAAATTACTTGATGGATATAGAGGGACTCCTAAATGCAACATCGACGATATGATCGACGTTTTAATTAAGATTGCAGATCTTGCCTTCAGAGAGAGAGACAGTTTGTTAGAGCTTGATATTAATCCTGTGTTTGTAAGAGAAGATGGCATAACTATTGCAGATGCATTGGTTGTGTGTAGAGGAATTCGCTGAAAGATAAAAGATATAAGTCGCAGAAGGAGGACATGGCGGTAGCTATGTATGATGCTATGAACACGAATAATAGTAGAGCACAAAAATATTTGAGTATAATGGCACTGGGATTTGCGGGAGGAAGTATTTATTTAATTCCATTTATAAGGTATGTTTTTTATACATGGCAAGCCGATGCCATGATGATTACGAATCAACAATTAGGGATTCTGAGCACGATGTACGCTATAGGTAATACCCTTCTTTACATACCCGGTGGAATTGTATCGGACAAGTTTTCTACAAAGAAATGTTTGTTGTTCTCGCTTATGTCGACAACAGTACTGACATTTATGTTTGCCATGAGGGTTAATTCTTATTCGTTGGCTTTGGTCATTTGGTTGTTATTCGCATTTACTACTACCTTTCTTTTTTGGTGCGCTTTGATGAAAACGATACGCATGTTAGGCAGTGAAAGTGAGCAGGGCTTTCTGTTCGGACTGTATTATATGGGTAACGGACTTTCGGGCGCACTGATTAACACGATTGCTCTAAAGTTCACATCGGAAGGAGCAAGTGCTGTAAGTAATTTTAAAGTGGGAGTATATGTGTATGGAGCTTCCACATTGGTTGCATTTATCTTGATATTCTTTTTCGTAAAGGATACGAGAGGGAGCGAAGAAGCGGAAGATGAAAAATTCAGATTCAATCAGGTTGGAGCCTTATTGAGAAATCCGGCGTTATGGTTGTTTTCAGCCATCGTATTTACCGGGTATGCGCTGTTTTCATCTGCAAGTTATTTGACCCCGTATTTAACTGATGTAGTTGGACTTTCACCTACGCAGTCCGGTTATTTATCCATTGTTCGTTCATATATTTTCTATATTTTTTCACCTATTAGCGGCATTATAGCGGATAAAGTCTTCAAATCTACAAGCAAATGGTTTATGCTGTTGTACGTGATATTAACCTTGCTATATATAGGAATTATTTTGATTCCATCTTCTGTAAGTTCAGGTTTCATAGGCCTATATTCTTTGCTTCCGGGACTGTTCGGATTGGCGTTATATGGCATAATATTTTCAGTTGCCAGCGAAGCAAAAATACCGGTTGCATTAATGGGAACGGCAGTGGGAATTGTATCAATCGTAGGTTACTCATCGGACTTCTTTGCGCCGGCTTTATTCGGAAGATGGATTGACAATGCTGAGAAAGCGGGGAGCTTGACGCTGGGATATAATAAAATATTTATATTCTTAGCGATATGTTGTATTGTAGGATTAGTTGCTTCCGCATTGATATTCAGAAATACCAAAAGAAAAGCGAAAGAATGCTAATTGATATCAAAGGGTGTCTTGAAATTGGTTTTTAGACACCCTTTTGCGATTTGCGTAGCACCCGCTAAATCATGTCGGTATGTGCTGCATCCCAATGATTTTTCACCAGAAAATTTCTTAATTCCATCGGTTTCTTTTGTTTGATCAGACTTAATATCTCTCTATGCTGTGCGTTTAATTCTCTCAATACCGAAAACAGTTTATCACCCTCGGTTGAATGATAAAGATAAGTTGGAATACTTGATTTAACATATTCTAATATTTTGATCAGTGCATAATTATCGCATTTGTTTACATAGACATTGTGGAAAGCCTCTTGATGAGAGTTGTAGCTTTCGAATTTTCTATATTTTATGTCAATATCCATCAGATCAATATATTCGTTCATAAGAAGATAATCCTCTTCTTTTAAATTATCCAGAGAAAGCATAGCTGCATTTGCATCAAGTATTGCAATTACATAGTATGTGTCCAGTTTAGTTTTTATATCAAACTCCCTAACTTTATACCCTTTTTGAGGGACCTTGTCGAGCAGGTGACTTGCCGAAAGATGAATTAATGCTTCTCTTACAGGTGTTCTGCTTACATTGAGTTCTTCACATATTTTCGATTCTGAAATTATAGTATTCTCATCATATACGCAATTTCTTATTCTGGTAAGAATTTCATTCTCTATATACTCTTTTGTGGAAATCGAAGTATTCACCCTAGTTTTCCTCATAATAAAATAAATTTCCTATACATCTACGCACGCATTCTAGCATATCTTTGTGTCTAAATCAATTTATACAATTCACAATTCGTTTCTTTATTAAAGAATGTGTAAGATCCTTTGTTAATATCAATAAATAGAAGTATGTGGTAAAATCATAGACAAATCAGCTTAGGGCAGTGGCAGGAAAGATATCCAAAGCCATGAGTTCTGATGATAAATTCTGGCGCAGCCTGGCAGGGACTGTAGAAACTGCCTTTTATCCGAGCGGGATGAAAGGCAACTTAGGCAAGCAGATTCATCTGTTCAGGTACATAATATCTTATCAGCAAGCAAAGTATATAGTGGATAACTACAAGGGCCGAACAGATGAAGAAAAGCTGATCAACTATAATAGTAAAAGAAAAAATCTGGAACTGGACAGCAGAAGAATCTGCAAGACTGCATCAAAAAGCGTACTACGATTCTGAAAAAGGAAAATTTATTTATCCAGAGGGTCACAGCACCACAAATGGAGGAATAAACCTCAAAGTTGTAACAAATGATAGATTTCGTTCTGAGTTTATCATTAATGGCGATGGGAAATTTCTCACTCTTTTGGACGAAGATGCTACACAGGATGGCAAGGTCAACTGCTCAAGTTTCAATTATGCACGTCATAATGATGATGTTCATAAGATTCTTGATGTTGAACCGTCAACCCCTAGCTTTGAACCTCAGTTTAGAGAGGAATCTCGTTATCAGCATGATAAAAATGGAAATAGAATAAAAGATAGTGATGGTAAAGAAACGAAGTTTGAGGTCTCAAAAGAGGTTAGTAAACAATATTATAACATAGATTGGGAGAAACGTGTAATTAACTTTGAAGCGAGGTGTAGTCATGGTAAGACTAACAGAACATAAAAAAGCAATTGTCGTTTGTATAATCCTGATTTTTATAATTACCACTATGGTGGACGTTATGTTACCAAAAAGAACTACTGAAATAAAGAAAAACACTGTATATATGAGTGGTGTGTATCTAGAATATCCTGACAAAGATGATCCAAGATATTACCTTGAGTTTAAAGATGACAATACATATGTATTAATGTACGATGATAGCAGACGTCGTGAAGAGAATTATAATGAAGACGGTGATGGTAGCCATCCTCGTATATGGATATACTTTGGCAAATATGAGGTAAAGAACAATAATTATCTTATTAAACCAACAGAAAGTGGGATGGTAGGATTTAAAGATACTGCTAATGTAAAAAAATTTATAATTAACAGTTATGGCTGCAGAAATTATAAAAATGATAAGAGTATAAAAGGAAGAATCATATTTAAAACCAAGAAAGGGCATTATATATTGGGGGTGCCAAATGATAGCAGATCATCGTATAGAAGAGATACGCCTTATTCCATGCTCTACAATAAATCCGACATAAAGAAACTCCCTAGCTCCGTAGAAGAGTTCCGAAAGCAGTTCAAAATGGATAAGAAAGCAGAACAGGACCTCTTAAAGCGGCAAAGTAGCTAACATATTTATTATGGGAAGTTTGGCAGAAAGTTTCATATACTATGAGCTTTCTGTTCAAATTTAGGACTGACGAGCGTAAGGAAAGTCTCGAGATGCTTGAGAGGAGCTGGGAACTCGAGAGCAGCTTCGGTGACGGGCGATAATCTTAGATGATTGGAAAGAGGGCTATGTAATATGGATAATAAGGAAATAAAAAAACTGGGACTCTACGATGACAGTGTGTTTATCGCAGATGGCGTTCAAATAAGCGATCCGGAGGATATAAAACTCGGTGAGAATGTAAATATCTGGTATAATTCCGTTCTTCGCTCTAGCGGTAAGGAGATTGTGATCGGTGCGAGAACCAACATTCAGGACGGCTCTGTTGTTCACGTCTCGAATACCGGCGGGACCTGCATCGGCCATGACGTTACAGTCGGACACATGGCACTTATCCATGGATGTACAATTGGCAACTCAACACTTATAGGAATGGGAGCAATAATCATGAACGACGCTCACATTGGCAGCGAATGTATCATCGGTGCTGGATCGCTTGTGACGCAGGGGATGGTAATTCCTGATGGGATGCTTGCTGTGGGACGTCCTGCAAAGGTGATAAGAGAGCTTACCGGAGAGGAGCGTGCAAGCCTTCCGGGTGAAGCAGCCTCTTACGTCGAAGCAGCGAGCGCAGAGCAAAGCAATGCCCGCGAGCGCGAGATCAGGTAAGACAGGAAGTCTTCAATCGCGGCTGCGGAAGGTGCGACATTATCGCTGTTAAAAATCGGTTGAAAGCTACCTGCAGGAATCCACAACTTTACCATGAAAATAAAGTTGTGTCACTCGCACCGTCCCGACTTTCCGAAAATCATCGCGATTTTCGTGCAAATCTCGCCACAATATACCGGTGTGCAGGTAGAGAAAATCTACACCTCAATACGCAAAAAAGACTCCTATGTGTCATTCGGAACAAAAAATGTGCGTTTCATGACATGAGCAAACCTTTTCCAGCACACTTATGCTACTATCAAAACGTAATAAGTGTGTTAAATATAAATATCGCCATAAGGCGCTGAGGACCTCGCTCTGTGCAGAGGCCCTTTTAATTTTTTGATTTGAATCTGATATTTCGGTAAGAAAATTTTAAGAAGTGCAGCTACAAACAGATATAATAAAATATTTTATCTGTACATAACCCTGCACTCTTTATAAAGCGAGTCCGGTTTAAAACCGTACCATTTAATCAATAAAATTCAACCGTAATTTCGCGAATTTTTTGCATCATAATTTCTTCACTAATAGTGCGCGCATCGTCATAAAAGGTGCATTTCTTGCATTGTTGAGCAACCGATAGAGTCATATAATTTGCCTACAAATAAGTGAGGTGCAGCTGCACCGTGTATAAATGGAAGGAGTTTTAGAATGGCAACTAATAGTGAAAGAAGTGTAACGTACAAGATTTTGGATCACATCGGAGTGCTCGCAACCTACAAAAACAATTGGAGCAAGGAACTCAACCTTATCCAATGGAATGACCGAAGTCCCAAGTTTGATATTCGCGACTGGGATGCCGAGCACGAGCATATGAGCAGAGGTATTACTTTACATGAAGATGAAGCGAGGGAGTTATCCAAGCTCCTTGGAGCGCGTTTTGAAGATATGGCACCGGTCAACAGTGAAGGTAACTAGGTTTTCAGACTTGAGGTGCGCAATGAATATCAGAAGATTATATAGATGTATTACATTCATGCTGTGTCTGGTTCTATTGCTCGGCACATCGCGAGTATTTGCACTTAATTCCGGAGCGGCTCCGGACGGAAGTGTAAATATCATTCCGCCTGACGCTACTGCTCGACTGCAGGTCAAATTGACGAATGCCGGGTCAAGGCTGTCGATAACAAAGGTTGGAAGCAAGATCAGCTCCGATTTGGACGCCGGCGGAACCTTTATCAAGAACGCGCGTCCGGGCGAGGAGTTTCAGATCAGTTACAGCAATGAAGCTGGTACAGGATTTAATATGACAGCAGAGGGTGAGTCCGCGGGCGCTAATGTGTATGGTGATCTTGATATGGCAGGAAGCTCTGCGACAAGCTTTAGGAGCAACAAACAGGAAGGACGCATAAATATACGTCTTACCGGCGGAGATGCGAGCTTCGTGATTAAGACTTATAGAAGCGAAGCTGACCAAGGTACAGCTGGAAGATCGGCAGTTGGCGATAGCGCAGGAGGACAAAAGGCTGAATCCAATATTGTTCTAACAGGTGAGTTTGACGGTACTAAGGGTAGAAGAGGTTCAGTTCACAACACCGCAAGCCTCGATTCGATTCCCGAAGCATTCTCGTATGATAGAATCAGCACTCGCATTACTATGAATGTAAAAAGGATGGCTGCGCCGGCAAATGCAGAGCATGAATATACCAGCGGCACGGTGACATGGCACAAACAGTACAAGGACAACCACCACAATCATGCAAGTATATTTAAGCTCAACATAGGCGGTGTTATCCATGATGCAGCTTGTGCCGATGGCAAGAACTGGAAGACAGCCGAGACGGGACAGGCGGTATCATTGGCGAGGAAGGATGCCGGTACACTGTTTGCCAAGATTGCATACCTGGCAAGCATCGATACCTGGCAGAAGAGCAATTACAACGAACTTGACTATTATTTTGCTCTTGTCTGCGCAGCTAGAAGAGCTAACGGCAGGATCGCTCACGAGAGAGCCTTCTCCAAGCCTTTGACCGACAGGATGATGCGTGACGCTCAGAACTATTCGGGGACAATTCCTGATAACTTTAGAACGTATCTGGCATCCCCGACTAATGGCGCTCAAATGATGCTCGCATGGGGGCTCAGACCTTATGGAAAAATTGAGGTCATCAAGGCAGTTGGCAATAACGTCAGGATTACCGGCGAATGCGCAGGAGCATATTCACTCGCAGGAGCAGTCTATACAGTATATGATGAAGCCGGCAACGTTGTGGGAACTTTGACGACGGACCAAAATGGCAAGACAGGGTCGATAGATGTAAAGCCGGGGAAGTATACCGTTAAGGAGACAACGGCTCCGGTTGGATACGAACTGGATCACACAGTATATTCGGTTGAAAGCAAGGCTGATACGACCAGTATCGTCAAGTCGTATGACACACCGGTATTCGCCCCGGTCAAGATTTTCCTCGAGAAGAAATCCGGTGGTGACAGTTATATGAACCCCGGAGACATGACAGGCGCAGAGTTTGAGGTGAAATACTACGACACCATTGGCAAGCTGGACAATGTAAAAGCAATTCGCACTTGGAAGCTAAGAACGGGCAAGGATGCTTCCGGCAAATACGTCGCTGAGCTTAGAGCTAAGAATCTGGTAAAGGGCAGCGACGAGCTGTTCGTGACCGAGCAGGGAGATGCCGTAATTCCTAGGGGCACCGTCACAATTCGTGAGACAAAAGCTCCTGCAGGATATCTGCTTGACAAGACCGTTTATACCAAGAAAATTGATGGAGACGGAACAGGTTCAGTTGTATATTTCAACTCAGGTGTTCCATCGTCTCATGTTAACAATCCTGCTATACCTAAGATTGGCACCAGGGCTATAGATGTGGCAACTAAGGATTCGGTGGCTATGTACGGTCCGGAGACAACTATTCGCGACATAGTAAGCTTTACAGGGCTGTATGAAGGTGAGACATATACCGTTGAAGGCATCGTAATGGATAAGAGTACGGGAAAGCCGTTGGAGCAAAACGGTAAGAAGCTCACTGCTGGCAGAGAATTTACAGCAACTGCACAGAACTCTAACATAGAGAACGGCATCGCCTCAGGTCATGTTGAAGTAGAATTCAAACTCGATACGACCAAGCTGGGCGGCAAGAATATTGTAATATTTGAAACGCTAAAATACAGAGGCAAGGAAATCGCAAACCATCGTGATTTACAGGATAGTAATCAGACGCTGCATCATCCCGCAGTCAAGACAGAGGCGCATTCCGCGGACTCCGGGGATAATACGGGCTCCCCGAGCAAGGAGGAGCTGGTAGTTGATAAGGTTAAATATTCTAATCTGGTTGTGGGTAAGAGATACAAAGTGTCCGGCGTACTTATGGATAAGGATCGCAAGAAGCCTATTCTGAACAAGGATGGAAATGAAATAACATCCGAAAAGGAGTTTTTGGCAGAGCATCCGAGCGGCGAAATAGAGCTGGAGTTCCGGTATGATTCAAGGCTGCGTCAAGATAAGACGACAGTGGTATTTGAAACTTTGCTTCATGAGAATGTCCCTGTGGCTGTTCATGCAGATATTAACGACGAAAGCCAATCTGTGCGTTATCCGCGCGTGGGCACTCAACTGACGGGGAAAGACGGAGTCAAACTGGTAGGTAAGTCAAAATTCGCGTCGCTGATAGATTCGATTAAGTACGAGAACTTGATAAGAGGGCGCAGTTATACAGCGCGAGGGGTGTTAATTGACAAATCAACCGGGAAGCCATATGAAGAGGATGGCAAGGCAGTGACAGGAAGTACGACATTTACGAGTGAAGGAACTTCGACGGTTCTGGTGGAATTTAAGCTAAACACATCCAAGCTAGCTGGCAGAGAGCTTGTGGCATTTGAAAGAGTGTACGATGACAAGGGACAGCTGATAGCTGCTCACGAGGATGTCAATAACCGCGACCAGACAATCATAGTAGCTCCACCTACAATCCCTAGAACCGGTGATGAAGCCTCACTATTCGCATATATAGTAATATTGATTACCGCATTCCTGACACTGGCTTCATTGACCGCTATAAGGAGGTGTGTTAGACTTTAACCCATCATTTGTAAAGGACGGTTAAAGTACATGAAAATTGCTTTTCATACGCTTGGATGCAAGGTCAACCAGTATGAAACAGAGGCGATGAAGGAGGAATTCTCCTCTCACGGAGCGGAGATTGTTGGGGAGGACGAGGTTGCAGATGCCTACATTATCAACACATGCACTGTAACGAGTGTAGCTGACAGCAAGTCTAGAAAATATATAAGGAGAATGAAGAAGCTTAGTCCGGATTCTCTCATGGTCGTAACAGGCTGTTACGCACAGACTGCCGGTGAAGAGCTTAAGGCGATGCCTGATGTCGATATGGTGATTGGCAACAATCTTAAATCTACTATCTGCGACGAAGTAATATATCAACTAACACTGCGTGATGCGGGTAAGGAATTTGTAAAGGAGAGCAAAGTTTTACCGTTCGGCGAGCTTGTTGGATATGAGGAATATGGCATAGTCGTATCAAGTGAATCGCAGATGCAGAGAGCCTATATCAAGATTGAGGAAGGCTGTAACCGCTTCTGTGCTTACTGCAAGATTCCATACGCAAGGGGAACAGTTAGAAGCAGAGGCCTTGAAGAGATCATCATAGAAGCAAAGGCACTCGTAGGAAGAGGCTACAAGGAACTGGTGCTGACTGGAATCAATACAGCTCTATATGGATGCGAAGAAGGCTTCAAATTTGATAGACGTGCAGATGAGGCAGGTCTTACAGGAATAGAAGCCGTGCTGAAGAGGCTTGATGAGCTGGACGGAGATTTTAGGGTAAGACTGAGTTCACTGGAGCCTAACGTCGTAGATAAAGAGCATATAGAGCGAATCGTTAAATACAAGAGGCTTTGCAGGCATCTTCATTTATCGATACAGAGCGGAAGTGACAAAGTCCTCAAGGCGATGAAACGCAGATACACAAGAGCAGAATATCTCGACATTGTTGACGAGCTGCGCTCATTCGACCCTATGTTTGGGATCACAACAGATATAATTGTTGGATTCCCGGGAGAAAGTGAGGCTGATTTTAATGATACGCTGGATCTGATTAAGCGTGTGAAGTTCGGCAAGGTGCACGCATTCAAATTCTCGCCTAGAAAGGGTACAGAGGCTGCTGCGTATAAGGAAACGGTGACGCCGACAGAGAAGACTGCCCGTATCAATAAGCTGATTGAAGAAGCCGAGAGCGTAGCTTGTGAATATCAGTCACGTAATTTCGGAACAGTACAGAGAGTTCTTGTTGAAACTTTTGAAGAAGATTATGCGACAGGACATACATCAAACTACATAAAGGTGTATATTAGAGACGGGGAGCGCAAGCTGGCCGCGGGCGAATTCGCAGAGGTTAGACTGGTCGCCATCTACAAAGAAGGCTGCTTGGCAGAAGTGGTCTAGAAAGGAGGAGTCGTATGGAAGATTGCATTTTCTGTGAGCTTGCAAATGGAGAAATTCCTACAGATGTGGTTTACGAAGATGACCTGATCGCGGTTTTCCGTGATGCTGCTCCGGAGGCACCTGTACACGTACTTATGGTTCCTAAGAAGCATATAGCATCTCTAAATGATTTAACGGCCGATGACATGAGGCTGATGGGACACATGATGCTCAAAATCAAGGAGATAGCAGTTCGGGAAGGGCTGGATAATGGCTACAGAACCGTTATCAATACAGGAGAGGATGGTCAGCAGACTGTGCAGCATCTGCATATTCATATTCTGGGGCGCAGAAAGATGACTTGGCCGCCGGGCTAAGCCAATCTATGCTCTGTAAAGCGGGTGCATATGCACTGCGAAGTGAGGATAAATGAGCGGAAGGCCACGCCTTCCGCTCGTTTTACACACAATTGCTATAAGTTAGGGACTGCGGGGATATCGCTGCCCGGCTGTCTTGCAGTATTTCACCGGCAATATTGTCCTAATGTGTTGATGTGTTGCTGATTGATTCATTAACCCGGCATCAGGACAGCATCGGCTTTGCGATACTCGCGACAAATGTTGCTAATTTAGTTCATTAAACCAGAATCCATGCAGGTTGCAGTACTCATACGCCGCAACGACCTTTTCACCATCCTGAACAGCAAATGTAGCAACAGGTGCTCCGTCGGACTTGAGGCTCTTCCTTTGGAAACCGAGATTTGTCTCCAGGATTATAAACTGAATGTGATGCTCTTCCGTCATTGGATGAAGTGTGCTTCCTACGGTAACGGTAACTAGGTTGCCATTGCATTCAACTACAGGAACATGCTTCTCATTTACCATCTCGGCGGTCTTAGGCACTAACTCGTCCATCTCTTCTCCGCAACATACCAGTGTGCCGCCACCATCGTATACCTTGCCTACGATGTTTCCACAGCGGTTGCATTTGTATAGCTTCTTCATTTTGTTAATACTCCTCTCAAAAATACTGAATACTCAATATCTTTCAAGTGGATTGTATCATATCCAAGCTGCGGTAGTCATCGACAAAAATATAAATACGGAAATATACAAAAATACACAAGCGTGTATGCCCTGCCTTGTGAGATGCAGCTGCGAAATAATGTAAAAGTTGCGAATATGCGAATAATTATAAAAACAGGTGTTTTGTTGTCACTGCTGTGAATAGCAAAATGATTTAAAAATAGTGATTTAACTCGAAAAAGTCATAACTATTACGCTGAAATTCCGGAGAAGGCCGAGGAAATATCAAACAAAAATATGCATTTTTTTTAAAACATAGCGAAAAGCCTCAGGTATCTAGAATCGATCAATTAACGGAAACCGGTGGAAAATCGTTAGATTTATACAAAAAACATAAAAAAATAACCGGAATTTGATGAAAACTCAACAGTGAAGAAACGCACGAAAGAGTGTCAGAGCGATAGTCCTTGAACCGCTTGAAAACACTACACTCAGTTTCGCAAAAAAGTATAAAAAAGCCTTGCATTGCAAAACTCACCAATGTATAATCTAAAAGCTTGTTTAAGGCGATGAAGCAGGAAGTTGCTGAGCTATCAGGTAATTTC
>ERZ773028.104-NODE-104-length-74713-cov-6.927201_pt1 | contig 74713 bp, 49 predicted proteins | sample MGYA00511123_ERZ773028 | MGnify/ENA primary metagenome ERZ773028 (study PRJEB29015, sample SAMEA2738134) | human oral metagenome | biome: human oral; feature: human-associated habitat; material: saliva | place: China | collected 2206 ... | reverse complement strand
TGACTGTGTTTATTTGTGAAAAGAATGTCTGCTTGACCTTTCTTTGACCAAGGAATAGGTCAGCAAAACTGGGAGAGGATAACTTCTGTTTCATACCATAAAGGTACAAAAAATATTTAAGAAAGGCAAATTATAGGAGGAGTTTTGCAGAGGTCTCATACCAATCCCATTTGGGAAGGATGCACATATACCCATATAGGCACCATGTGGTACCTATATGGGCATGATGTCATGTAATTCCATGATACTTTTGCAGCAAACTTTTAAAACAAAGAGACATGCAAGGAAATTTCATCATGCTGCAAAAGGAAGATCTCAAGGAGGTCATTGCAGAAGTATTGGAAACAATGGTGGGTAAGAATCTGCTGAAAGAATCAACTCCGGCAGAATCCACCGAGTATTACACCCGTGATCAGCTATGCGCCCGTCTGCACATCACCTATACTACGCTGTGGCGCATGGAGAAGCGTGGCGGCATCCATGTCCATAAGATTGGCAGACGCAACCTGTATTCTAAGCAGGAAGTGGATGCACTGATAGCAAATGGACTTTCTTCTGATTCTGTAAGCAGGTAGTATGGCCATGGCAGAACTTAGTAAGAACATCCACAAACCGCCAGAGGTGGATTATATTATTTCCTCTTTTCAGCAGTTGCAGGAACAGGATGCCATTGATGCGGGTGGCTTTCATGTGACATCCATGAACGACTGCTTGAAGGCGGCCAAATCTTTGCCGCCTCTTGTGGTTCTCTATCCGAACATTGTCCTTGAAGGTGATCTCTGCATCATCTTCGGACAGTCAGGTATCGGCAAGACCATCTTCGCCATGCAGGTGGCAAGGGATATTGCCGCACAGGGGAAGCGCGTGCTCTATGCCGACTTTGAGATGACACTGCGTCAGCTGGCCCTGCGGTACGAGGTTCCGGACTTCCCTCCTACCTTCTTCCGTGCGGAGATGGACAGAGACAATCTCGTTGATGATGTATTGAAGGGAATAGAAAAAGCAGCCGTGGCGAATCTTGCGGAAGTGGTGTTCATCGACAACATTACCGCACTCAGCCAGTCGCTCGACAAAAGTTCTGACGCGGGCTCACTCATGGCATCGCTGAACGCCTTGAAACGGAAGTATAACTGGACGCTGGTCGTCCTCAACCATGTTCCCAAGATGTTCTCCGGTTCAGTCCCTCTTTCCCTGTCGGCCATACAGGGCTCTGCCAAACTCAACCAGTTGATAGACGACGCCGTGGGACTGGGACAGTCAGGCCGTGACAAGTCGCTGGTCTATGTGAAGCAGTGCAAGTGGCGCAACGGCGAAGTTTTGCTCGATGCCGACAATGTGGCTCTGTATGAGCGGGCCAAGAACAAGGACGGCAATCTTTGCTTTACCTTTCGTGGCTATGACACGGAGACCGCCCATCTGGAAACAACATCTGCCAGCGGACGGGAGGAGCTGAAAGCGAAGGTCAGGGAATTGTCCTCGCAGGGCATGAAGCAGCGGGACATAGCCAAGGAATGCGGTATCACCCAGAGCAAGGTGTCAAGGCTCTTGAACCGTTGATTATTCACTTTATGCAGTTTATGCAATATGCATAAGTGCATAAACTGCATAAAACGCACGGCAAACATGGAAAATCAGGACTTGAAAGGAATGTCGGCGAGCAAGGCTGCGCCCAATGATCGGATGTTGATAGAGATACCCCAACAGGATATAGGATGCCATTATTCTTCTCTTACGGATTATCTGGATAAGGCAACTGGTTATGATTCCAAGATATTGTCGGCTATTGATAGTTTAATTATGAGATTTCATCTGGGAGCCGTTACCAAACTTGTGAACGGACACTATGGCACAGTGCTGCCTCGGATTAACCGGAATAACAAGGTCGTAGGAGGAAGTGTGCTGTACTTTGATACGGACAGTGGGGCAATCCTGCAAAGAGAGCCCTTGGTGGAACATCTTTATAGCTGGTACTGCTTCGACTATTACACGGATGATGAGGTCTTCTTTGGTGAGCATCTGCTTTCAAACAAGCCTGTCGCTATTGTGCAGGAGGAAAAGACGGTCTTGCTGGGTACGTTGGTGGAACCGGCCGTTGAGTGGCTGGCGGTTGGAGATGGTCCCAATCTCACCAATGGCATGATGAGTAAACTGGTTGGCAAGAGAGTGGTTCTTTTCCCTGATGATATAAGCTGTGATTATTGGGAAGAGCAGTTCGGAACAAGGTTCAAGGTGGACCGTGGCTTTGTCCATCGGGACATTAATCGATACCTTATCGATACAATAAGAGGTCGTGGCAGTCCTTGAACTCTGGGAGAGGGATGAACAGGGCTTCGCCCTTGTTATAGCCCACTATAACTACCCGCTGCGCTTTCGTAGTTGTGGGCCCAAGGCCAGCCTTGGAGAACCGGTGAAGATGACTCTCCCCCTGCACCCTCCACTCGGTGGCATCTACCCCCAAGCCCCCTGACCAGAGCGTGACCCTCTCTCTGGACTCTCCGCTTAGGGAGCCTCCCTAAGAACCCTATGAAAAGAAAAACCAACAATCATTTAATTCCCTTTTGTTATGACACAAATGACATCGGTACACATCAAGCCCTGCAATATCGGGCAAAGTGAGGCACACAACCAACGGACAAAGGCATATCTCGACCACATCAATGCAGAGAAGCTTTATATCAGGAAAGACCTGATACCTGAGAACCAATCGTGGACATCGGAACTGCAAGGCGATATGACCTTGCGGCAGTATTACGATGCCATTGGCAGAATGGTGAAGGAAAAGACGGGCAGGGCCATGCAGACCAAGGAACGGGAGCGAATCAACAAGAAGACGGGCAAGGTAACCAAGATAGCCGGCTGTACTCCCTTGCGTGAGGGTGTCGTGGTGTGCAAGGCAGACACCACCATGGAGCAGTTGCAACATTTCGCCGACCTTTGTCGGCAGCGTTTCGGCATTACGGCCATACAGATACACCTCCATCGTGACGAGGGGCATTGTCTTGATCCGAATAACAATTCTACATGGAAGCCTAACTATCACGCCCATGTCATCTGGGACTGGATGAACCATGAGACGGGCAAGTCCTACAAGCTGGACAACGAAGACATCAGCCTCATGCAGGACATGGCAGCCGAGGCGTTGGAAATGGAGCGCGGTGTTTCCAAGTTGGAGACGGGCAAGCAACATCTTGAACGGAATGACTATATCGTGGCCAAACAGAAGTGCGAGTTGGAGGAAAGCAAAAAACAAGCGGAGAAGTTGGCAAAGGAACATGAGCGAAAAACTCTTGATTGTGAAAAACTGGATAAGGAAATCCACGACAAGCAGGCGAAAGCCAATCGGGAGAACGGTAGCGCCATCCTGTCGGGTTTGGCCAACCTTGCAGGAAAGGGCAAGTATGCACAATTGGAGGTGGAAAATGCAGCAATGAAAAAACAAGTTGCTGCAATTCCGCAAGTAGTTACTCAGCAAGTAGAAACCTTAACCATTACCTATAAAGAGGAGATAACTAAGGAGCAGAATCGTGCTGATTTCTGGCTTGCAGAATGTAATAAACAAGAGCGTATCTACAAAGGGTTGCTCACACAATCGAAGAATCGGGAGGTTGACCTCAAGCAAGAGTTGCAGCAACGTGATAACATTATCGCTACAATGAGGGCTGGGCTAACAGATTTCCTACGAGGATTCACGATTATTTGCCAAAATGCCATTAATGCCGTTATCGACTTTGCTCATGATACTAAATTGTAGCACTTTACCTTCCCTCAGGCTACAGCCATCAACGAATATCTTTCAGAAGAGTCAAGCGACAGGCGTAATGGTGCCACTATTCTGGTCCTCCTCACCCGTCCCTTTCTTAGTTTGTTTGAGCATCAGAAAGGAAAGGCGGAAATTAAAAATGTGGTTAATAACTTTGATTGGTACAAGGAAAAACAGAAGCAGCAAGAGGAATTAAGAAATAAACAAAGATTTAGAAGATAGATAGGCTATGAAATAATGGTACTCTGCATAAGAGGAATTATGCAAGGGTATCATACTTCACGCATTCAAATCAAGATAAAGTCTACTAAATGATTCTATAATGAATAGTATGGACTAATTCCCTTAGTCATTTTGGCCATTTTTATAAGTCGATTTATTATCGCTTGTTCTTTGGGGTGTAAGTAGCCATCAACTTCTGCCATTGACAGAAATAGGCTGTGTGCATATTTTAATTTTTCTACTGACATCTGCATAACTATTTGCTGTGAAATGAGTTCATCCATTGAACGACAATTCTCTAAATCTGCAATTTTTATGTCTTGCTCTGCAAAGAAATTATCCATAAACTCCTCTTCCTTTGGATCAACAATACCATCGACATTCATTATTTGTGTTAGCACACTGACAATGGCATATTTTTCGTAGGTTGTAAACTGTATCATATTGATTGTTCTCTAAAAAAATCATCATATATAGTGTTCCCTATACTAATAATGTATAGGTTTTCCCTTGCACGTGTTATTGCCGTGTAGATTGTCTCAGGTGTAGCTGGGTTGAATGTACCTCCAGCGATAGTACTTTCATCTTCCAATATCAGTATCACTGCAGGAGACTCCCATCCTTTAAAACTTTGTACTGTTGATAGTTTCAGGCACCGCTTATCAGTTGTAAATTGCAGCTTTCTTGATCGCTCAAGTGCTTCGTAATCTCTCTTAAATTGCCAATTTGCATTACTTATATCGGTAACATTATGAATAGATTTCAAGCGTTCGTAATTTTCGCTGTTGACAAAAGTGACTTCCGTTTTATTACCCGTAGCTTGTCTGTAGAATTTGTCCACGTTTCGCAGAAGCTGTATCGTTGATGCCAGAACAACGAAATTTTTGACCTCTTTACCATCGTTGCGTATGTACTGAGTGATTGTTGAAATAAGTTTTTCTAACGAAAAATTATTTCTTATGTCACTATAAGAAACGATTTTGAAATTCAGTGTATTCCCCATAGTCTCTTCTGTTTGTATATCATCCTTAGGTATGTTTAACATGTAAGTTGATTGAAAAGCCATTGCGAGTTTCGCCAAACGTGGGTTGGTAAAGCGTTGGCTGTTGCTCAGTTGCCTATTCCATTGACCACCAATGATACCTAGCCTTATGTCGCCATTAGAATCGAGCGGTCTGTGATATACGTTCTGTTTTGGATCGCCAAATACAACGAATTCTCCGCCTGGCACAAGAAAATTCTGCATGACGATTCTCAGCCATTCTGTTGTATAGTCCTGCACTTCATCTACAAAGATGGCGGCATAATGTTTCTTTATCTCTACTTTCTCAAAATGATGTAAGTCATCATAAGAACCGAACGAAACGTGCAGTTTATATTCAGATGATTGTATTCTAAAGAACTGATGATAGTGGTAAATATCGACCTTGTTCCAAGAGAAATCCTCCCGTAGTTCAGAAAGTCGGAACTTCAGGTAGTTTGTCAAAGTGATATTGTATGTAAGTATCAGCACATCGCCGCCGGTGCGCTTCATGGCGTTCACAGCTCTTTGTGCAAGTACATAGGTTTTTCCTGCACCTGCAACGCCGCTAATCTTTTGCTGCGTATCAACGCTCTTAACAAGCTCTCTCTGTGCTCCCTTGGGCTCTAAACCATTTCGCCCCTCTTGGTAAGAGTGCCATGATGGTGAGATGATGGAAGCCAGCTTGCGTTTCACGCAATCGTCAAAATAGTGGTTGTGGTGTGTTAATCCAATATCTTGGAAAAGGTTTCGGCAGGTTTGCTTATCATTTATAAGCTCGCTACCATACAGATGGGTGTAATTTTTCTGTCCACTATCTGTATGAAAAAAATTACAGACTTCCTGCTTGTTGTTTTCGGTAAAAACAACGATTTTTTTGATTAATGAGAAATTGCGTTTATCCTCAATGGTGCTAATCAGCAGTTCCTCTATCCCGTCTTTAATGCTGTTTTGGCACAAGCTAATCAAGTCGATAGGCGACTGGTATGTTTGGCTGGAGCATAGAATCTCTTTTCCATCAGCCGACAACTGGCATTCTTCTAAGGATTCTTCGAATACATTTACTAAAAGTACACCTGTATTCGGGCGTACAATAATAAAATCAACAGTCGCTTCATTAACCACAGGACTTATATATAATATATCATCTATCGCCAATATGCTTTGCAGACGGTAAGCCACTCTTGCCTTTTGCGGTGTAAGTATTTTATTCTGAATTTGTAACTGCAAATCATAGTCGTTAAACACTTTTTCGGCAGAACTAGAAATGCTTGCCATTTTACCAAAGTCTAACGGTGCTCCGTTATAGGCAAAGCAACGTGTTATGCAGGTAAATGAGTGTCCTGTTCGTTTGGTGCGGTCAAACCGAGCACTGTCGATGCAGCTGAAATATTGTTGGTCACCAAACGCTGAACAAAACTGCTCAATTCTGTAAGCAGCGGCGTTCTTTGGTCCGATGCATATTATATAATGTTGCCCGTGTGAGGAGGCTACCATTTTGGCCACGCGGGCTAAATCAATGGTAGCTACATCAAGGATGTTGGAAAAAATATGTATTACATTTGTATAGGTATAGCCTATGGAATTCAGTGTGTTGTCGGATGTTTCCGTAGCTGGCATAAACTGGTTGATGGGCACAATCTCAATGTTTCCTTGCACTATTTTCATTAGGTTACACTCTGCCCGCTGCATAGCATTCGGCGACGGTTCAACAAGCGTAATCCGTTTAACCCAGTTCAGCAGCTGATGCTGTTTCAGTATATCAACAATAGTGCCTGAGCCGATGCCTTGTCCGCAGCCCCAGTCTACAATTTCAATACTTCCCTTGAGTTTGTCGAAAGGAAAGTTCATCATGGCTGCCCTGCACTTTACAGAGTGCATTTCACCATAAGCCGACATATAGCAGTCTAGGGCTTCTTCGCTCGCAAGCAGATCTACACCGTGGTTCAGTTCCGGGTGTGTCCACGGCCGTGTCTTCCATTGTGTTGGCAAATATTCGTGGCATCGGTCAATGATGTCATATATGGTGCTACACGCTGACTTTGCAATATCGTCCTTGTAATTTGTCATGGCTATTTTCCTGTAATGGTATCTGCATTTCTGTTTTCCTGATGCCGCTTCCAGTTTGCTATTGCAAGTTGCTTGGTAGTATTGGCATAGCAATACTCACAGAGATGCGGACAAGTGTTATACTCGCCAATATCCTTTGCTGCCATACAGCCACAGAAAGCCCGCTGACCGGAGTCTTTCTTGTGTGCGCTCTGAAAATATTGGTTGTTAGGCAGCGCAATGGCTCCCTCCGGAAGAGGAGAGCTGTCATCAAATAGCGACAGGGTAGGCATGGGAAGAATTTTTACCTTCATAAAGTCCATTAAGACCTTATCCTGCCACGCCAACCGTGTTATCAAGTCTCCGTCGATGCAGCGGTTGTGTGCGATGCCATATTTCTCTATATCTATCTTCTCGCTGCACGTAGCGAGCTGATAGTTCCACCCAAGCTTACGGTTTAACTCCGATAACTTAGCTGCAAACTCTTCCATCTGTGGTGTTACCCATTCCCTGTAGAGTATGCCGCTTCTTTCGAGGTTTTTCTTCACTTTTCGGTATATCCCAATATCGGCATACGAGAAAACAAACTTCTCGGTGTAGCCTTTTAACTGATTACCAACATTCTGTACCTTGTACAAAAGGTCATCCACTGATATGTTGTCGGTTAAAATCAAGGGGTCGAAGCGCCACACTACGCTGCCTACCCCTAGTTCATGGACAAGCAGTTTGAATGTTTCTATGCGAGTGGCTAATGGCGGAACTTTCTCCAAGTGTTCCTGTTCATAGTCGTTCAACGAGTACTGGATGTAGCATTTTATATTTCTCTCCTTCAGAACATCGAGATAAGGTAGAAGCGGTCGAGGGTTTTTGGACCAGAAAACTATGAAGCGCGTTTGTTCATATGACACATACGACTTTACCCCGTTAAAAGGATTCATCCATGCTGAGTAGCCTTGCTTCAGGCGGTCGAAGAACCAATCGGAATAGAAAGCTGGTATATCGGTGCTTCTGCTTGCTGAAACGATGACGGGGGCCTGTGCTTTCACCGTCTGTCCATCAATAATTATATCTTTATGTTGCCAAGTTGCCATAGCTTAAAATATTAAATCGTCAGAATAATCATGTTAACCTGTGAAGTTATTAAAATCAGCTTCAGGTTCTTCTATATTGCAATAAGACCTTCTTTCTGTTTCTCGGCTCCATTTGAGAAAAAGTTTTTGAACGTTTCTTGAATAGAGCTGCAAGTGGGTATCTTCACTTTTTTGATGGATAACAAAATAAGGAGCCATAAGTTCCTGTAATGGCCTTCTGTAGTTATAGACAATACTTTTATATTTCACTAGATTTCCTAACATAACTCTGCTTTTAGAAAGTTCGCCAAAAGTTCACAGTATGGATTATTAACGAAACAAAGGAACTACGAGTGATTTCGTAACTCCTTTATTTATAAGATTTTAATCTTTGTAGCGGGGGTGGGACCCGAACCCACGACCTCCGGATTATGAATCCGACGCTCTAACCAGCTGAGCTATCCCGCCATCCACGGTGCTTTCGTTCTCGAAAGCGGGTGCAAAGGTATGGAAAAAAAGTTAAGTCTGCAAATTTTAAATCACTTTTTTAGCGGATATACAGGAAAAAGTTTTATATTTGCAGGCGGCTGCTGTCTGCGGGGCTGGTTTCTGTCTTTCCGTAGAGCCGGATGAGCGGCTGCATGGCGGGATGTACAGGGAATGTACCGTTCCGCCGGCAGGAGGGGGCGGTAGCTGTCCTGCAAGGCCGGAACAGGTAGCGGGATGCCGGCAGGCCGGAGCGGACGGCCGGGGGAGAAGAGTTATAAAAATAATGAAAGAAAATGCAGAACATTTGAATAATGAGCAGGAAAATAGAACTGGAATATGAGCTGAAGACCCGTTCGGGCAGTGCCGTGTGGACGCTGATCAGTACGCCGATCGGTATGATGAAGTGGCTGGCGGACGAGGTGACCCTGGAGGGGGAAACGGCGACTTTCGTATGGGGCGACCCGCTCCGTGAGCATGATACGCATACGGCGACCGTGATCGAGATGGTGAAGAACAGTCACATACGGCTGCACTGGGACTCGTCCGACAGTGATGCCTACTGGGAAATCAGGATGTTCCACAGCGAGATAGCCGGCAACTATCATCTGGCTGTCACCGACTTCACCGAGGATGACGAACCGGAGGATCTCGTCAGAATCTGGGACCAGAATATCGAACGGCTGCACCGGATTACGGGAGTTTGAGATTTGAGGTTTGAGGTTTGAGATTTGAGATTTGAGATTTGAGATTTGAGATTTGAGGTTTTTCCAAGTCTGTTTCTTCTGTTGAAAAGCCGGAATGCTCTGCCTTTCTTTTTACGACTTTGAAGCCTATGGTTCCGTTTCAGACCTATGGTTCTGTTTCAGATCTGCCAGAATCATGCAGGACAGGTTGCAAGACAGGTTGCAAGAAGGGAGACAGAGAATAAAAATACTAAAAAAGACCATTACTCTGATATTTTTATGTAATTTTGCACGGAATACGCTGCACCCGGGAAAAAGAAAGTGCAAGTACTTTCCATACCGGCCAGCACGCTCTTTGCAGCAGACAGGCTGCACCGGCGGGATGGGATCGGCCTCCGCCGCATTTGCAGGCTGTATTCACGCACGTTAAACAAGGGGTGACACTCCGCTCGCCACCGTCATAATGTTTCGGATCAGGAAATTAGACATATTCATAGCCAGGCAGTTCGGCATGCTCTTCGCCGGGACATTCTTCATCAGTCTGTTCGTGCTGATGATGCAGTTCCTGTGGCGGTATGTCGACGACCTGATCGGCAAGGGACTGTCCATGGATGTTCTCGGACAGTTCTTCTGGTACATGAGCCTGATGATGGTGCCGCAGGCCCTTCCGCTGGCCATCCTCCTCTCCTCGCTTATTTCCTACGGCAACCTCGGCGAGAGTTCCGAGCTGACAGCCATCAAGTCGGCCGGCATCTCGCTGGTCCAGTCGTTCCGCGGTCTGATCGTCATCAGTGTCCTCATCGCCTGCGGTTCGTTCTATTTCCAGAACAACGTAGGACCGAGCGCGCAGAAGCACATCGCCCAGCTGCTCATTTCCATGAAGCAGAAAAGTCCGGAGCTGGAGATACCCGAAGGCATCTTCTATGACGGCATCCCCAATACCAACCTCTATGTGGAGAAGAAAGACCTGAAGACCGGACACCTCTATAACATCATGGTGTACCGGATGACCGACAGCTACGAGGACCAGGCCATCATCCTTGCCGATTCGGGCATGCTCCAGTCGACGGCAGAGAAGAAGCACCTCGTGCTGAACCTGTGGAGCGGAGAGTGGTTCGAGAACATGCGCTCGCAGGAGATGGGCAGCAGTGCCAGCGTTCCTTACCGCCGGGAGACGTTCACCCACAAGCACATCGTGCTCGACTTTGACGGCGACTTCAACCTCACCGACATGGCGGGCATCTCGAACGATGCCCGTACGAAGAGCATCACCAAGATACAGCACGACAAGGACTCGCTGGTCCACGTCTACGACAGCGTAGGAAAGGCCTATTACAAGGATGCACAGTCAATTTACTATCCTTCCCCCAGGCTCCGGCCTTCAGAGATGAAGCAGGCCGTCAGACTGGCGGAAGGAAAGAGCTTCAATGTCGACTCGATGTTCAGCAGGCTGCCGGCCGACCAGCGCCGCCAGGTCGTCGACCAGGCTCTGTCTACTGTCCAGCAGGAGGTAGGCGACCTCGAGTTCAAGAGTCTGGTGACCAGTGACGGTGACAAGCTGATCCGTCTGCACGACATCGAAACCATCAACAAGTTCACGCTGTCGCTGATCTGCATCATCTTCTTCTTCATCGGCGCACCGCTCGGTGCCATTATCCGCAAGGGCGGACTGGGCATACCGATCATCATCAGCGTCATCGTGTTCATCATCTTCTACATCCTCGACAACACCGGCTACCGTATGTCCCGCCAGGGCGACTGGGCCATCTGGTTCGGCAAGGGACTGTCGATGGCGGTGCTCATCCCGATGGCGGTGTTCTTCACCTATAAGGCGAACAACGACTCGGCGGTGTTCAATGCCGATATGTACATGAACCTGCTGCGGCGGATGTTCGGACTCCGCCTCAAGCGCAGCATATCCGGCAAGGAAGTAATCCTGAACGACCCGGCCTACAGCCGTGATGCCGCCCGGCTCCGGCTGCTGAACGGGCAGATCGCCGAATATGCGAAGTCGCGCAGCCTCAAATCGCCGCCTGACGTGATCAAGGTGTTCTTCCGCTATCATGCCGACCATGTCATCGAGAACATCAGCGACGAACTCGAAGCCGTCATCGAAGACCTGGGCAACACGCGCAACAAGCTCATCATGACCGTGCTGAACCGCTATCCCATACTGGCCGTGAAGGCGCATACGCGGCCTTTCGACCGCCGGTGGCTGAACATCCTCGCCGGGCTGATTCTCCCGGCAGGCATCTTCTTCTACTTCCGTATGTGGCGGTTCCGCCTGCGTCTCTATCGTGACCTCCGTGCCATCACTGCCTGCAACGATGTGCTGATTGCCGAGATAGAACGGATGGAGAGAGTCGCTTTTGGGCTGCATAAAAAGAAACATTCATAATCAGTAACAAGTATATGGAAGACTTTAAACTCGATAGCATCGAAGATGCACTGAACGACTTCCGGGAAGGGAAGTTCGTCATCGTGGTAGACGACGAGGACCGCGAGAACGAGGGCGACCTCATCATGGCGGCAGAGAAGATCACGCCGGAGAAGGTGAACTTCATGCTGAAGAATGCGCGCGGCGTACTCTGCGTGCCCATCACGCTCTCACGTGCCGACGAACTGGACCTGCCCCATCAGGTGTCCGACAACACGTCCATGCTCGGCACGCCGTTCACCGTCACGGTAGACAAGCTGGAAGGCTGCACGACGGGCGTCTCCGCCCACGACCGTGCCGAGACCATCAGGGCACTGGCCGATCCGGAATCTACTCCCCAGACCTTCGGCCGGCCGGGACACATCAATCCGCTCTATGCCCAGGACAACGGCGTGCTGCGCCGCTCGGGCCATACCGAGGCGGCCGTCGACCTCTGCAAGCTGTCCGGCTGCTTCCCGGCAGGCGTGCTCATGGAAATCATGAACGAGGACGGCACCATGGCACGTATGCCGGATCTGCAGAAGCGTGCGAAGGAATGGGGCATGAAGATCATCAGCATCAAGGACATCATTGCCTACCGTCTGAAAAAGGAGTCGAGCATCGAAGTGGGCGACGAGGTGGAACTGCCTACGCAGTACGGCACTTTCCATCTGATTCCGTTCCGCCAGGCGAACGGACTGGAAAACATGGCACTCATCAAGGGTACGTGGAAGGAAGACGAACCGGTGCTCGTGCGTGTACACTCGTCCTGTGCGACGGGCGACATTCTCGGCAGCCGGCGTTGCGACTGCGGCGAGCAGCTCCACAAGGCCATGCAGATGATAGAGAAGGAAGGGAAAGGCGTCATCATCTACATGCAGCAGGAAGGACGCGGCATCGGTCTGATGAACAAGATTGCGGCTTACAGGCTGCAGGATGAGGGGCTCGACACCGTCGAGGCCAACATCCATCTCGGCTTCCGTCCCGACGAGCGCGACTACGGCTGCGGAGCGCAGATGCTGCGCCACCTCGGTGTACACAAGATGCGGCTGATGACCAATAACCCGAAAAAGCGGGTCGGTCTGGAAGCCTACGGCCTGGAAATAACAGAGAACGTGCCGATCGAGATTGCCCCCAACCCGTTCGACTACCGCTATCTGAAGACGAAGCGCGACCGCATGGGGCACGACCTGCATCTGTAGAACCCATTTTCCAACTAAACTTTACTTGCGCTTCAATCAAGCCTTAGCTGCATTCCAAGTAAGGCCTGATTGAAGGCCAGGTAAGGCTTAGTTGCATTCCAAGTAAGGCTTACTTGGAACGCAATCAGGCACCTTTTACATCCTTAACCGTATCTTCCTGACTACAAGCCGTTTGCAAAGACAGGAAAAACACGGCAGACTTCCTTCCCAATCTGCCGCCGCTCCTGCCATCCCTGTCGCACGCACGGTGTTCCAGAGGAGGATGCTGCATGGAGTTCCGCAGACCGTGGCGACCACTCCTTGAAATCATGAACACTGCCTGCCGGACAGTCCCCTTGTCTTTTAGAAAACACTTTCTTTGTTTTCCATAAAGCATTTTCCCTGTCTTTTAAAATATGTACATGAACGGTGCGTGCCGTCCTCTCTCCTGGCTATCCGTCATCGGCAGGACAGGAAAGTACTTCCGTACGGCGGGAGGCATTGCACACATACCGCCCCAGACATTCCGGTTAATTGTTTTTAACACACCACTAAGGTTTATTTTCCGCATTAAGTTTGCCGTTTCCGTTTATTTTTATTTACTTTGCAGGTCATTGGAAAGTAACTAAAAACAAAACATCATGGTAAACAGCGAAGAGACGCAATATGTCTGCGGCATGAGGAAAGAGGATTTCCAGACCACGATAGACGGCAGGGAGACCGACCTCTACGTACTCAGAAACGCCAGGGGCAACGAAGTTGCCATCACCAACTACGGGGGGGCCATCGTCGCCATCATGGTTCCCGACAGAGACGGCAATCTGGCGAACGTCATACAGGGACACGACAACATCCAGGACGTCATCAGCTCCCCGGAGCCTTATCTCTCCACCCTCATCGGCCGCTACGGCAACCGCATTGCCAGAGGACGCTTCCAGCTGAACGGCAAGGAATACCGCATCGCTGTCAACAACGGACCCAACGCGCTGCACGGAGGAAAAAAAGGCTTCAATGCAAAGGTGTGGGACGCTGTCCAGGTAAACGACCATGCCATCGTACTGAAGTACACGTCTCCCTATGGGGAGGAAGGCTTCACCGGCGAGGTGGAAGTATGGGTAGCCTATTCCTTTACCGACGACGACGAGCTTGTCATCAAGTATTCGGCAAAGACCAATAAGAAAACCGTCATCAACCTTACCAGCCACGGATTCTTCTCCCTGGCAGGCATCGCCGACCCTACCCCGTCGGTGGAAAACCTGGAATGCCAGATCAACGCCGACTTCTACCTTCCCGTTGACGAGACCTCCATCCCGACAGGCGAAATCCTGAAGGTGGCCGGCACACCGTTCGACTTCCGCACGCCGAAACCGGTCGGACAGGACATCAATGCCGACGACGAACAGATAAGAATCGGCGCAGGCTACGACCACTGCTTCGTCCTGAACAAGAAGGAGGAGGGCGAACTGTCGTTCGCGGCACGCATCAGAGAGCCGGAGAGCGGCAGGACAATGGAGGTCTACACCACCGAACCGGGCGTACAGGTATATACCGACAACTGGGCCGACGGCTACAAAGGGCAGCACGGGGCGACCTTCCCGCGCCGGAGTGCCATCTGCTTCGAGGCGCAGCACTTCCCCGACAGTCCCAACCACCCTTACTTCCCGTCTGTCGTGCTGGAACCGGGCAGGGAATATACACAGAAGACCGTCTATAAGTTCGGTGTGGAGAAACAGACAACCCATGTAGAAACAAACAAATAAACATAAAAATGGAAAATCAAACTAAGAAGAGAGGAACGCTGGTGGCCATCATCACCATGATGTTCCTGTTCGCAATGATCGCATTCGTCACCAACATGGCTGCACCGTTCGGCACCATCTGGAAACAGCACTATGAATGGGCCGGCATGATGGGCAACATGATGAACTTTGCCGCCTACCTGTTCATGGGCATTCCCGCCGGCATGATGATTACAAAATACGGTTACAAGAAGACCGCCCTCGTCGCCCTGGCCCTCGGCTTCATCGGCATCGGCATACAGTATGTTTCCAGCACGATGGACGGCAACGCCATCAGCACCTATGTGGTCTATCTGCTCGGTGCTTTCGTGTGCGGATTCTGCGTCTGCATCCTGAACACGGTCGTCAACCCGATGCTGAACCTGCTCGGCGGCGGCGGCAACCGGGGCAACCAGCTCATCCAGACCGGCGGCTCGCTGAACTCGCTTGCAGCCACACTGACCCCGATGCTGGCCGGCTCCATGATCGGCGAGATCACGAAGGACACATCCCTCAAGGCAGTCACGCCGCTGCTACTCATCGCACTGGTCATCTTCGCAGCTTCGTTCATCATCGTATGGTTCACGCAGCTGACAGAACCCGAGACGGAGAAGTCGGACGTGATGGGCGGCATCAAGGGCGCACTGGGCTATCGCCAGCTGGTACTCGGCATCGTGGCCATCTTCTTCTATGTAGGCATCGAGGTCGGCATCCCGGGCCAGCTCCTGTTCTACCTCAGCGAGCCGGTGGCAGAGGGCGGCGTGCTCGGCAGCGCGGCCATCGCCGGTCTGATAGCCGGTGTCTACTGGCTGCTGATGCTCGTCGGGCGCTTCGTGAGTGCCTTCATCAGCGGCAAGGTGTCTTCCCGTATGCAGCTCACGGTGACCTCCTCCGTTGCCATCGTCCTCCTGCTTGTCGCCATCTTCATGCCGGAGACAAGCAAGATGAGCCTTACCGTGCCCGACCTTGCCGAGAGCACGCTGATTCAGGCAGAGGTACCGGTAAAGGTGCTGTTCATCATCCTCTGCGGTATCTGCACCTCCGTCATGTGGGGCGTTATCTTCAACCTTGCGACGGAAGGACTCGGGAAATACACCGCAACGGCTTCCGGACTGTTCATGACAATGGTTGTCGGCGGCGGTGTCATGCCGCTGATCCAGAACCTGACGGCAACCAGAATCGGCGACATCCAGAGCTACTGGCTGGTCGTGGCCATGCTGGCCTATATGCTTTTCTACGCATTGGCAGGCTCGCGCCCGGCAAAGAAAGATTAAGACTGAATCCCGTATAATCCAGACCATCAACTAAAAACATTACTGACATGGACATAGAATTCGTAAGAAGCCGTTTCATCAAACACTTCGACGGCAAGACCGGCAACATCTACTTCTCGCCGGGACGTATCAACCTCATCGGCGAGCACACCGACTACAACGGCGGGTTCGTCTTCCCCGGTGCCGTAGACAAAGGCATCATGGCGGAAGTACGCCCCAACGGTACGGACACCGTGATGTGCTACTCCATCGACCTCAAGGACCGGGTGGAGTTCAAAGTAGACGATCCGAAAGGGCCGCGCGCCACATGGGCCCGCTTCATCTACGGCATGGTACAGGAGTTCAAGGCACTCGGCGTCGACGTGAAAGGCTTCAACATCGCCTTTGCCGGCGACGTTCCCCTCGGTGCCGGCATGAGCTCATCGGCAGCCATGGAGAGCTGCTTCGGCTGTGCGCTGAACGACCTGTTTGCCGGCAACAAGGTGCCGAAATGGGACATCGCTCTCGCCGGACAGGCAACGGAGCACAAGTACATCGGCGTGAACTGCGGTATCATGGACCAGTTCGCAAGCGTCTTCGGACAGGAAGGGAAGCTGATGCGCCTGGACTGCCGCAGCCGTGAGTTCGAGTACTTCCCGTTCAGTCCAAAGGGGTACAGGCTGGTGCTCGTCAACTCGAAGGTGAAGCACGAACTGGCAGGAAGCCCCTACAACGACCGCCGCAGGAGCTGCGAGAACGTCGTCGACGCATTGGGCAAGCACTTCCCCGGCAAGAAGTTCGAGACGCTGCGGGATGCCGACTGGGACGAGCTGGAGGCCGTGAAGGCGGAAGTCAGCGCCGAAGACTACAGACGCGCCCACTTCGTACTGGGCGAGAAGGACCGTGTCCTCGCTGTCTGCGACGCCCTCGTGGCAGGCGACTACGAGACCGTCGGAAAGAAGATGTACGAGACCCACCACGGCCTCAGCAAGGAGTACGAGGTAAGCTGCGAGGAACTCGACTTCCTCAACGACCTCGCCCGTGAGAACGGCGTGACCGGCTCGCGCATCATGGGCGGCGGCTTCGGCGGCTGCACCATCAACCTCATCAAGGACGAACTGTATGACAGGTTCGTTGCCGATGCGACCGAGAAGTTCAAAGCGAAGTACGGTCATGCGCCGGAAGTCTATCCGGTAGTCATCAGTGAGGGGTCGCACAAGGTCTGCTGAAACCGCTTCAACATCCGGGAAGACGGTCTTTGTCCGCAGGGGCAGGTCTTCCCGGCATACACAAGAGCTGGATTCCTCACGGGGTTCAGCTCTTCGTGTCTGGTTCCCGGCGGTCCCGGACACGACTTCATGCCATGTCAGAAACAATGTTACATCGCTAATCAAAAAAATCTACAACATGAAAGAATACTATAAAGGTGAGCCCAAGATCCTGGTATCGGTGGACTGCATCGTACTGGGGTTTGAAGACAAGAAGCTCAGGCTGCTCGTAGGGAAAAGGAAGGTAGAACCCGGAAGCGGAAAGCTCTCGCTGTACGGCGGGTTCGTCCGGGAGAACGAAAGCCTCAAACAGGCCGCCAACCGGGTGCTCTGCCAATGCACGGGCATCAAGGACATCTATATGCTGCAGGTGGGCGCCTTCGGGGAGACTGACCGCGACCCCGGCGACCGCGTCATATCAATCGCCTACTGCGCACTCATCAACGCGCCCGACTACGACCGGCAGCTGCTGGAGAAGAACGACCTGCAGTGGGTCGACATCGACAAGATTCCAGAGCTATACGGCGACCACATCGCCATGGTGCAGATGGCTCTGAGCCAGCTCCGCAAGCTGCTCAACAAGACACCCGTCAGCCTCAGCCTGCTGCCGGAACTGTTTACCCTCACGCAGCTGCAGCACGTCCACGAGGCGATTCTCGGTGCGGAAGTCGACAAACGGAACTTCCGGAAACGCATCAAGCAGATCGACTTCATCGAGAAGACCAGCTTCATCGACAAGGTCACCAGCAAACGCGGCGCAGCCCTGTACCGTTTCAACCGGCAGGCCTTCAAGGACACTTCCGTCTACAGACTATAAGGGAAGGCAAGAACGCCCGGCCACAAAGCCAGATACCGCCGGCAGGCAGATTTTCCTCTGCTCAAGTTCAGTCATCATCATCTTGACGCATACGGTACCGACAGGAAAGAACACATCTTCCTGTTTTCTGCCTGCGTGCTGCCGCCCATCACTTATGGTGCCGTTGGCAGACACCAGCCGTGTGAGTACCCGGCACCGTGCGATCATGCCGTCGGTCCGGAAGCTGCCGGCAGTTAAACATCACCCGCAGGGACAGCCACGCACGTCCGTCCCTGCCGATCATTTAAGGACGACATACTGATTTCTGCATGAAACCACGTGTCTCGTCCGATCAATCCGTTTTATCCGCAGGACATTGTCAGGCGCGACATTCAGCCGGTCCGCTCCATCCACAGAGAAGTCCTGGGCACGAACGACGCCCGCAACCCCCGGACAACAGCCTTTTGAGGTGTTCAAGACAAATTTATCAAAAATGTAACCCCAATATTTTGAATTCTCCTTATTTATCTCTATATTTGCATTATAAAAATTTAAATCCAATCTATATATGAACGACAAGAAACTGATGGACCGTGCAGCGGACAACATTAGAATTCTCGCAGTGTCAATGGTTGAAAAGGCCAAGTCTGGCCATCCGGGCGGTGCCATGGGCGGTTCCGACTTCATCAATGTTCTTTTCTCTGAATTCCTCGTCTACGATCCGGACCGGCCGGAATGGGCAGGACGCGACCGTTTCTATCTCGACCCGGGGCATATGTCGCCCATGCTCTATGCGGCACTGACCCTCCAGAGAAAGTTCACGGTCGACGACATCAAGCAGTTCCGCCAGTGGGGTTCGGTCACACCCGGCCATCCGGAACGCGACCTCGCACACGGCATTGAAAACTCATCAGGCCCGCTCGGACAGGGACACGCCTATGCCGCAGGAGCCGCCGTGGCAGAGAAATTTCTCGAGACACGCCTCGGACACACCATGATGCAGCACAAGATATATGCCTACATCTCCGACGGAAGCGTCCAGGAAGGCGTCAGCGCAGAAGTCGGAAGACTGGCAGGCGCACTCGGACTGAACAACCTCATCATGTTCTACGATGCCAACGACATACAGCTCTCCACCGAATGCGGAGCCGTCATGGATGAAGACACGGCCATGAAATACAGGGCATGGGGATGGAACGTCATGAATATCGACGGCAACGACCCGGATGCCATCCGTGAGGCACTCGCCGCTGCCAACAGGGAAGAGAACCGCCCCACCCTCATCATCGGCGACACCGTCATGGCCAAAGGCGCACGCCAGGCCGACGGCAGCAGCTACGAACACAGCATAAAGACACACGGCGCACCGCTCGGAGGCGATGCCTATATAAATACGGTGAAAAACCTCGGCGGCGATCCCGACGACCCGTTCAGAATCTTCCCTGAAGTACAGCAGCTCTACGATGACCGTGCAGCCGAACTCCGGAAAATCGTGGCTGAACGCCATGCTGCGGAGGCCGGCTGGGAAAAGGAGAATCCGGAGAAAGCGGCACAGATGCACCAGTGGTTCTCCGGCAAGGCACCGGAGATCGACTGGAGCGGTCTTGTGCAGAAGCGTGACATCCCGACACGCAACGGATCGGCAGCCTGCCTCGGCCTGCTGGCAGAACAGGTGCCGAACATGATCGTGTCATCTGCCGACCTCAGCAATTCCGACAAGACCGACGGCTTTCTCAAGCACACACATTCCTTCGCCCGCGGCGACTTCAGCGGCGCTTTCTTCCAGGCCGGCGTAAGCGAACTGGCCATGGCATGTATGTGCATCGGCATGATGCTCCATGGCGGCGTCGTCACGGCAATGGGCACATTCTTCGTCTTCTCCGACTACATGAAGCCGGCCATCCGCATGGCGGCCCTCATGCAGGTGCCCGTGAAATTCGTATGGAGTCACGATGCGTTCCGTGTCGGCGAGGACGGTCCTACCCACGAACCTGTCGAACAGGAGGCGCAGATCCGCCTGATGGAGAAGCTGCAGAACCATGCCGGACAGGATTCCGTCCGTGTGCTCCGCCCTGCCGACAGCGATGCGGCAACCGTCTGCTGGCAGATGGCCATGGAGAATACTGACACGCCGACGGCCCTCATCTTCTCCCGGCAGAACGTGAAGAGCCTGCCGGAAGGAACCGACTACCAGCTGACCCGCAAGGGCGCATACATCGTGAAGGGCTCTGACGAGCCGTTCGATGTCATCCTCGTCGCCAGCGGTTCAGAGGTCTCCACCTGCCTCGACGGTGCAGAACTCCTGCGCCGGGACGGAGTGAAGGTGCGGGTCGTCAGCGCTCCGTCCGAAGGCCTCTTCCGCCGTCAGAGCAGGGAATACCAGGAGCAGGTACTGCCGGAGGACGCAAGAATCTTCGGTCTGACAGCCGGCCTCCCCGTGACGCTCGAGGGGCTGGTCGGTGCGCACGGAAAGGTATACGGGCTCAACAGCTTCGGCTTCTCCGCTCCTTACAAGGTGCTCGACGAGAAACTGGGCTTCACCGCCGAGAATGTGTACAGGCAAGTGAAAGCATTTTTAGCATAGACGTTTAACCTGAGCTCTGCGCTCCCCCGCCGGGAACGCAGAGGCTCATAAAACCTAAACAGCTTATGGAAATTAAGACAGTAGGAGTTGCCTGCGACCACGCAGGCTATCCGTTGAAGCAGTTCGTCATCCAGTATCTGGAAGAACACAAGTATCCATATAAGGACTTTGGTTGCAACAGCGACCTGAGCTGTGACTATCCCGACTACGCCCACCCGCTGGCCGAGGCCATCGAGAAAGGTGAGGTCTATCCGGGCATCGCCATCTGCGGAAGCGGCGAGGGAATGGCGATGACTCTCAACAAGCATCAGGGTGTGCGTGCCGGACTGGCATGGAACAAAGACGTAGCCGAACTGATACGTCAGCACAACGATGCCAACGTCCTGGTCCTTCCAGGCAGATTCATCGACAACAAGACTGCCGGCAGAATCCTCGACGAGTTCTTCAAGGCAGGATTCGAAGGCGGCAGACACGAACGCCGTGTCAGGAAGATCGCCATCCAGCAGGCATAAGGCGTTCTCTGACCGCCTTGTCCTGATTGTCTCCAAGACATTACATACAGTCAGAAACCGGACGTGCCGGACATTCCTTCCACAGGCTTTCCCTGTAAATGACTATCCAAGACGACCTGTCCGGACCGCACCTTTTCTGACTGCCGGAATTATATGCGGCTTCTTCCTGCCGAAGCCCTGCTGAACAACACAAGAAGGCTGTGCATCTCCCCATCCTCCGGAAACAGACCGTGGATGGGGGGATGTCACAGCCTTTTTTGTCTTCCGTAATACGCATGGACAGGGAGTCAAGACAGCTCTCAATACCCCCCTCTCTTCTCAACTATCCTCCCCTCCCGCATCGGAGATGTGCTCCGTACAGCCTTCCCCCTTCCCGGAGACAGAACCTGAAAGACATGAATCCTTACCTATTCACAGTTATCACTGTCCGGCAAAACCTGAATGTCATGGATTTCCATGTGTAACTTCCTTTCAGCCGGCAATCTCTCATCGTCTTTGGAAAGGCAGCCCCCCTCATCAGAAAAGGTACGCTGACCTTCGGCATTTACCACAGGCCGTTTCCTACCGGGCGGCAGATTGCAGGCGTGCGGGCCTTCAACACGGCCGGTGTTTACCAACGGAACAGCCAGTGTCGGGCATCGGCACGGCCGGAAGAAGAGCGGTTTTGTTCCCGTCACTGTCATAAATATGGTAAAAGGAATGACCGGCTTATACTGGAAAAGCTTACCAGACAGAAACAATTTGCAATCCAATCCATATAAAACAATAAAAAAAAGAGGGAAAAAGGTTTTTTCTTTTATAATTTATATCTATCTTTGCACCGGAGTGTCTGACGGCAGCCCGTCCTCTTGCAGGCAGGCATCCACAAGAAGCTGTCTGCAATACATTCCACCAGGGAAGGCACTGCGAACAAAAAAATCACTGGTTCCCGATAGACAATCACAATCAAAACGTAATATATGAAACAGGTTTACTATTTCGTTTTCCTGGCAGTACTGGCACTGACATCAGCAGCCACAAAGGCCGATACGCCCGTGAAAATCAAGGTGGACGATGCCGCCAGGGTGACCGTGAAAGTCAACTACGCACCTGTCGCTGTCGTCACCGGAACGAATACGGTGAATGTACCCCAGTACGGTTCGGTGCAGATCGAGGCCAGACAGGGCTTTTACCTGAAGAGCGTCACGAAGACGACCGGCGCAGGAGATGCTACCCAGCAGACCATCACCGGACTGACAAGCTGCAGCCTCTACATCTCCGAATCAGACCGGAATGCGATGTTCACCGTCAAGAGCGGCGACCTGGGGGCCGCCCGCACAGGTTCGTGTACGGTGACGGTCGACCATGCCGCAAAGGTGAAGATGATGCGCTACGAATCGCAGACCGCCGTCGACCTGACGGACGGCGACAATACCGTGAAATGGATTCCCAACACGGAGAAGACCCTCGTCATCAGCAACAGGAACTACGGGGAAGCCCCTATATATAAGGTGGCGGTCGACGGACAGGACGTAGTGCCCTCTGACGGCCAGTACTTCGTCGTGCCCAGGCAGGGCAGCACCATCGTCATCACAGCCGGTTATCCCGATACAGACTGTCCGGTGACCTTCCGGTTCAACGACGCTTCGGCAAAGGGTGTCCTGTCAGGAGTGACGGTCGACGGAACGGCAGTCAGCAACTTCCTGGAGGCCGGCTTCACGGTGAAGGCCGGCTCGAAGCTATCGCTGAAATTCGACAAAACGAACTATTCCCTCGATGCCTTCAAGGTGAACGGCACCCCCGTGACGGTCTACGGCACCTATGAGTGCTACGTCAGAGAAGCCACCGCCTTCGACATCCAGGCGCACAGGTACGCCACCGTGAAGGCCACGCTGACCGTAGACAAGGCGGCCAACATCACCGCCTACGAGGGCCAGAGCTATGACAACAAGGTGATAACCCTCCGCGACGGAGAGAACACCCTCGAGCTGAGCGAGAAGAACAATCTCATCCAGCTGAAGCCCAACAGCGGCTGCAGGATCGAATCGGTGAAAGCCGACGGCACGGCACAGTCGGCCGATTATGACGGAGCCTACAACATAAGACTGACGGAGGGAATGAAGATCGACGTCACCACTTCGGCCGTCGTGCGCGACCAGAAGGCAACCGTCGTCATCGACGACATCAGCCTCGCCGGCTACGGCTTCAACTTCTACCGTTCCGACCACAGCACCGTACCGATGCAGACCGGCGAGAACACCGTGATGTTCTCGGCCGACGACCATCACTTCCTGCTCGCAGCCTACGGCAACGACCTGGGCAAGATGGAAGTGAAACTGAACGGCACGAAGCTCGCCCCCTCCTACCCCGGCGGCACCAGCTTCGAGTTCGACCTGGAGAACAACGACCGCCTGGAGGTGTTCCTCAAGGGCGCCCCCACAGGCATCGGGACCATCGGACAGGCACGCGGCGGAGAAGCAGCAGTCTACCGCCTCGACGGCACACGTGTGCAGGGAACAGGCCTGTCCAAGGGAATATATATTATCAACGGTAAAAAAACAGCAATCAACAAGCGATGAGAAAGATTCTACTCACAGCATTCTGTGCCGCTCTCGCAGCCGCAGCCTTCGGACAGTCGAAGCTCGACCTGCAGAGCCAGATGGAGCTGTACAGGCTCCGCAACACGTCCATCCCCACCTACAACAGCCGCACCCGCACGTTCGAGCGGCGGCAGAGTGTCCCGCAGAACACGATGGCAATGATCGAACTCAAGAACGGCAACGGCCGTGCAGAGCTCGAGGCAGAGGGCGTGACAGTACTGCGTATGCGCGGCGGCATCGCCATCGCCGTCGTTCCCTTGGCCGATGTCGAGCGCATCTCGGCCCTGAAATGCGTCCACCGCATGGAGCTGCCGCGCCGTATGTACCAGAAGATGGACATCGTCCGCAAGGAAATCGGCATCGACAAAATCCACCAGGGCATCGACCTGCCGCAGGCCTATACCGGCAAGGGAGTCGTGACGGGCATCGTCGACGGCGGCATCGACCCGAACCACATCAACTTCCTCAAGCCCGACGGCACGACCCGCTTCGGCTACATCAGCAAGATCACCGCAAGCCAGCAGGACCCCAAAGGCTACCAATACGACAACTACTACCCGCGCGCCGTGCTCGACACGATGAAGAACAAGGCGGACAGCTACGCCATCGAAGACTTCACGACCGACAACAACACCAACTTCCACGGTACGCACACAACGGGCATCATGGCCGGCGGCTACAAGGGCGACATCACCTATGCCGTGACCGAGGACAACGACGTCTCCCACAACGTGCAGAAGCCCAACCCCTTCTACGGCTGCGCCACGGAGTCGGAGATCGTGGCTTCCTGCGGCGACCTGCGCGACCAGTACATCGCATTCGGTGTCGACGATGCCGTGCAGTATGCGCTCCTGTCATGCAAGGAGCCCAAGCCCTGCGTCATCAACCTGTCACTGGGCAGCAACCTCGGCGCACACGACTCCACCAGCGTGATGAACAGGTTTCTGGCCGAAGAAGGAAAACACGCCATCATCTGCGTGGCGGCCGGCAACGAAGCCGACCGTGCTGTGGCCCTGAAGAAGACCTTCACCGATGCCGGCGAGACCGTCAAGACCTTCCTCACGCCGATGCAGACAGGGGAGCTTCCGTCGGGCAAGAAGACCTACTACAACCTCCGCAACGGACAGATTGCCGCCTACAGCAACGACAGCACCGAATTCGAATTCCAGATCGTCGTGACCAATACGAGGCGCAACAACCGTGCCGCCGTACGCATCCCCGTGCTGACGAACTCGAACGGACAGGCGACGACCTATGCCTCCGGCGGCGACTACTCCATGACGGGGGCCGTCATCAACCAGACCTTCGCCAAGGCCTTCGACGGATACGTCAGCGTGGCATCGATGAAAGATCCCGAGACAGGACGCTACTATGCCATGGCGGAAATCATGACCAGCGACAACCAGACGACCAACAAGGACGGCAACTACAAGCTGTCGCTGGAAATCAAGAGCAAGGAAGCCGGGCAGCGCGTCGATGTCTACGGCGACGCACAGCACATCTACTTCGACGACAACAAGCAGGTGGGATTCGTCAGCGGAACACGCAACGGATCGATCAGCGACATGGCCTGTGCGGCGAACATCATCACCGTAGGCAGCTACAACGTGCGCAACCACTGGCCTTCCATCGACGGATTCGTCTACGGATACAACAAGAAAGGGCAGGAAGACGACTTCCCCGCAGGCGAGGCATCCCGCTTCTCGTCGTTCGGCACGCTGGCCGACGGCCGGAACCTGCCGCTCGTCTGTGCGCCGGGAGCGTCCGTCATCTCTTCGGTGAACACCTACGCCGTGGAGAACCCCGACCTGGGCTACACGCAGGCGGCCCTGCAGGGCAAGCTGACGAAAGGCAAGAAGACCTACTACTGGCACCAGTCGCTCGGCACGTCGATGGCCACGCCGGTCGTCGCCGGAGCCATCGCCCTGTGGCTGGAGGCGAACCCGAAGCTGACCTGCAGGGATGTCGAACGCATCATCAGGGAGACCGCCCGCAAGGACGACTTCGTGAAGAACACCGGCGACCCGGTACAGTGGGGGGCCGGCAAGTTCGATGCCTACGCCGGACTGAAGCAGGTGCTGCGCGAGAAACAGTCCGCCGGCATCAGCGGCGTGAAGACAGCCGGCAACCGGGAGACGCCTGTCATCACGATGACGGGGGAGCGTTCGTTCGATGTCTTCCTCGCCGGTGCGGCACCGCTCACGGTGCGTGTCTACTCGCCCGGCGGCCAGCTTGTCCACATGCAGTCGGCACAGGGCGACGAGACCAGCGTCAACGCCTCCGCCTGGCAGAAGGGTGTCTATCTCATCCAGGTGAACGGCAGCAAGGCACAGCGCATCGTCATCTATTAAACAGCAGCTCCCTGCCGCTCAGAGATTCTGTAATGAAAATTCAGAACTCAAAGCACAGAACAAAGTCAGTGGAGAAGCAAGAGGGCGTTGCCTGCCTTCCAAGTAAGGCCTGACAGCACGTCGGGCAAGGCCTGATTGACGTGCAGACGAGGCCCTCTTGCCATGCAACTGAGCACCTTTTCCGCACAGGGATTCAATCTGCTGTGAACCAGTAGGTTGCAGTCGCCGGAATCTTCACTTTCCGCCGGGCGGTTACCCGTTCCCCGGCTGAGACATAAAAAATCGGAATTAAATATTATTTACCAAATCGTATGAAGAAAAAGTTTACTTTCCTGCCGTCAGTCTTTCTGTTGCTGATGGCGATGCTGTGGAGCTCCGCCGCCGTGCATGCACAGGAAGAGCAGCTCATCAGGTTCCACACCAACGTACCCGCCAAGGCGAAAAGCAGCGGCATAGCGGCACAGGTCTCCTTCGTGCTCGGTGCGACGGACCAGGACATGACCGTCAGCATCGACTGTGGAGCCGGCGAACAGGAGTTCGACGTGAAGAAGGCCAAGGTAGAGTCGGACAACGGCGACATCTCCATCAAAGGCTCGCTCTTCACCGGCACGGTCTCCGACGAAGGATGGGTGACCATCACCGGCGACCCCGACAACCTCTACTTCTTCAATGCCTCGGGCAACGAAATCGACCAGATCGAGTTCAGCAGCAACCTCAAGCTCCATGTGCTCAACCTGGAACACAATGCGCTGAACGCACTCAACATCGACCGCCTGCAGACGCTGAACGTCATCTACCTGCAGGACAACCCCTTCACGAAGTCCACACCGCTGATGATCGGCAGCATGCCGGAACTCGTCGTGCTGGAGATTCCGCAGATCGGACACCTCTCCCCGGACTTCACGCTCCGCAACTTCCCCAAGCTCCGCTCCTTCGACGCCTACCACACGCTGGGACTGAAGACCGTAGACCCGACCGCCTGCCCCAAGCTGCAGCGGCTGAGTCTCGACATGACGAGCGTGGAATCGGTCGACCTCTCGCAGAACCCCGAGCTGCAGATCCTGAACGTCGGCGACTCACGGGTGAAGACGCTCGACCTCAGCCACAACCCGAAGATCACACAGCTTTACATCTCCCACTCCTCCGGTACGGTGAACACGGACGTGAAGTTCGACAACATCGACGTGACGCACTGTCCGGAGCTATACTACTTCTACTGCGGCGGCAACAACCTCAAGACGCTCGACCTCAGCCAGAACCCCAGACTCTTCACCCTCTCGTGCGACCGCAACCTGCTGCACAGCCTCGACGTGAGCCACAACCCCGACCTCTACAGCGTCAACGTGCGCTACAATTACATGGACTTCGCCACGCTCCCCTGGCCGGGCAACTGGTTCGAGTACTACCACGAGCAGAACCCGATGGAGCTGAACGACACCTACAAGGTGGGCGACGTCATCGACCTCAGCAGCCGCGTGCTCCGCGCGAAGACGACTACGCAGGGACGGCTCTTCCGTGTCCCGAAGAAGGACCCGACGAAGCCCGTCGAGCTGGACGACACCTATTATGAATACAAGGACGGCAAGGTGACGCTGAAGAAGGCACTCGACGACGAGGTCTTCGTACAGTACACCAACAGCGTCCTCAAGGCCTATCCCATCCGTACGGAGAACTTCCGGGTGAAGACCGCCGAAGACTTCGGAAAGGACGTGAAGGCCATTGAGCTGTCAAGCCTCGGCTCGGAAGGCTCGCCGGTGAAGATGTCCGTCGGCATCCTCGGCGCGACGGAAGACAAGCCGGTCACGGTGAAGGTCGACCTGGGCAGCGGCGAGACGAAGCCGCTCAAGGTGACTTCCGAGCATCCTGCAACCGCGAACATCAATGACGTGCGCACGGGATCGGGCAACATCATCGTCTACGTGCCGCAGGACCATTACGTGACGACGCTCGAGTCCGACGGACAGTACATCGACAACATCGACCTCTCCGCACTGACCGAACTCCGCACGCTCTCGCTCCGGAACGCCGGCCTGACCGCCATCGACATGGGCTACAACAACAAGCTCGAGAAGCTCGACCTCTCCGGCAACAGCCTCCGGTTCGTCGACCTCCGCGGACCGTCGTCCTACTTCTACAAGAGCAAGCTCGCCGACATCGACCTGAGCCACAACCAGCTGGACTCCATCCGCTTCAACGACCTCTATGCCGTGCGCCGGCTCAACGTCAGCCACAACAACCTGGAGAAGCTGGATGTGTCTGATGCCGACAACCTGCGTACGCTCGACCTGTCGTACAACAAGTTCACACGTGTCCTGCTGAACCACAGCGAGCTCATCGAGGACATCAACGTGTCGAACAATGAACTCGACGAGGTGAAGATTCCACCGGTCGCACCGGTCGCAAAGCTCAACGTCAGCGGCAACCGCTTCACGCTGGGCAATATGCCTTCCGACTTCGGACTGCCGCAGGGCAGGTTCATCTACGCACCGCAGCATATCCTGCAGATTTCCACCTCCTCGCCGGGCATCGACCTCTCCGAACAGAACATCACACGGAACGGTGCCAAGACGCAGTTCGTATGGAAGAAGAAGGGCGGGGAGACGCTGAAGCCGGGCACCGACTACACCCTCACGGACGGGTCGGCGAAGTTCCTCAACCTCGCACTCGACTCCATCTACTGCGAGATGACCCATCCAGGCTATCCCGACTTCAAGGGTGCCGACGTCTTCAAGACGACCTGCGTGCATCCGATCGCCATGCCGCAGCACGAGCTGGCCTCGTTCACGACGGTCAGCAAGACGGACAGCGTGCAGCTCTCTCTGGCCAGCTACGTGCCGGGCAAGTCGGTCTACTTCGAGTGGAACGGCGACGGCAACGTGACCCAGTACACCCTCGGGACGGCCTACAAGCTCTTCCGCGCCAAGTCGAGGGAGAACACGAAAGTGCGTGTGCTCGTAGCCGAGGCCGACGACAAGCTCAAGATCTTCAGCGTGTCGAACGTCAAGATGAGCCAGGCCGACCTCTCGGGGCTGAAAGATGCCAAGCTCATCACGCTGGCGAATACAGGGCTGGAGCACATCACGCTTCCTGCCGCAGCACCCGGCCTGACCGACCTGAACCTCGACGGCAACGAGCTGAGCGAGATCGACCTTACGAAATTCCCGAAACTCTTCTCGCTCTCGCTGGTCGGCAACAAGTTCCAGACCTTCGACCTCTCACAGGCGAAGAACCTCAGACTGGCCTATCTCTCGAGCAACAAGATGACCAGCGTCAGCCTCGACAACCCGAACCTCTGGAACCTCGACCTGAGCAACAATGAGTTGGAAAGCGTGTCGCTCGACAGGCTCCCGGCACTGGAACAGCTCTGGCTGAACGCCAACAAGCTGACGAAAGTAGACGTGTCGCAATGCCCGAATCTGTCGGTATTGAACATCGTCGGCAACCGCCTGAAGTTCTCTACCATGCCGCTGCCGAGCAACAACGGCAGACCGTTCAACCGGTATTCCTACAACCTCCAGGCACCGCTGGATGTCAAGTGTGTCGACGGAAAGGTCGACCTCAGCTCCGAGGCCGTCGTAGGCGGTGAACCGACTACCTACCGATGGTTCGACGGCAACGTACAGTATGTGGACGGCGAACTGCAGGGCGAGGAGCTGACCGCCGGTGACGAGTACACGGTCGAGAACGGCGTTACCACGCTGAAACTCAACAAGAAGTTCACAAAGCTCGTCTGCGTGCTGGCCAACGGCAACTTCCCCAATGCGCTCCTGTACACGAACTACATCGAGTTCACGCCGACCGGCATCGATGATGTCCATGCCGGCGAAGACGTGAAGATACAGCTCACCGACGGCGGCATCACCGTCCTCGGTGCAGGGAAGCACACTGTCGCCGTCTACACCATCGACGGCAAGGTGGCTTACCAGGGCAAGGCTGCCGGCGATGCAGTCCGTATCGCCCTGCCCCGCGGCACCTACATCGTACGTGTGGGCAACAAGGCTGCCAAGGTAGGCGTAAGATAAGCCACCCATCATCGCTTATCATCGCCTATCACCGCCCATCATCGCCTACCTCATCCCCTCTTTCGGAGGGGCTTGGGGAGGCTTCCCTCCCCCGTCATCCCCTCCCCAAGTCCTCTCCGAGCGATTTGGGGAGGGCTTTTTAAAGTGTATCAGAAACCCTCCTCTGCTTAAAATTAACAACATATTACCCTATTTTTAAGAAGAAATGTAATTTATTCTGTCAAAAACTTGCATTCCCTCTAAATATTTATTAATTTTGCAATCAGAAGGAGACGTAACCTTTAAAGTTTCCTAAGTAAACCGTAGCAGCCCTTACCATCTATCAGGGCTTCACATAAACCATATACGCTCCATCGCCCCCAATACCCAACACCCCACCATCGCTTATCATCGCTTATCATCGCTTATCACCGCTTATCACCGCTTATCATCGCCCATCACCGCTTATCATCCGCATATCACCGCCTACCCCCACCAGCCGGAAAGGGGCGCAGATTGAGAGAAACTGTTACACAACAATAATTCATTAACATTCAAGAAAGAGATCTATGGAGAAAAGATTCACTTTATTTTTGCTTGGACTCGTCCTGTCTATCGGCACGGCATTCGGCCAGGCAAAAATCAATGGTACCGTAGTTTCTCAGGAAGACGGAGAAGCCGTCGTCGGTGCTTCGGTCATGGTACAGGGTACCACGACAGGAACGGTCACCGACATCGACGGAAAGTTCTCGCTCAATGTTCCTGCAGGAAAGAAACTCGTAGTCAGTTACATCGGCATGACCACCCAGACCCTCACCGCCAGGGACGGCATGAAGGTGGTGCTTGCCAATGACAACCACCAGCTCACCGAGGTCGTCGTGACGGGTATGACCCAGCAGGACAAACGTCTCTTCTCGGGTGCCGCCACGAAGATCGACGCCTCCAAGGCGAAGATCGACGGTATGGCCGACGTCAGCCGGTCGCTCGAAGGCCGCGCCGCCGGCGTGAGCGTCCAGAACGTCTCGGGTACATTCGGTACGGCACCGAAGATTCGTGTGCGTGGTGCCACGTCCATCTTCGGTTCGTCAAAGCCGCTGTGGGTAGTCGACGGCGTCATCATGGAAGACATTGCCAATGTCGATGCAAGCTCCCTGTCGTCAGGTGATGCGAAGACCCTGATATCCTCCGCCATCGCCGGCCTGAACGCCGACGACATCGAGAGCTTCCAGATCCTCAAGGACGGTTCTGCCACCTCTATCTATGGTGCGCGCGCCATGGCGGGCGTGATCGTCGTCACGACGAAGAAGGGTAAAGCCGGCCAGAGCCACCTCAGCTATACCGGCGAATACACGCTGCGCCTGAAGCCGAGCTACCGCAACTTCAACATCATGAACTCGCAGGACCAGATGGAGGTCTACCGGGAACTGGAGAAGAAGGGCTACCTGAACTATGCCGAGATTGCCAACGCTTCGACGAGCGGTGTCTACGGACATATGTACCAGCTGCTCTCCGAGTACGATGCCACCAAGGGACAGTTCGGACTGGAGAACACGCAGGACGCACGGGATGACTACCTGCGGGCTGCCGAGTACCGCAACACCGACTGGTTCGACCAGCTCTTCTCAAGTTCCATCATGCACAACCACTCCGTCAGCGCATCGGGCGGTACGGACAAAGGACAGTACTATGCCTCCCTCTCCGCCATGTACGACCCCGGATGGTACAAGGCGAGCCGTGTACAGCGTTACACCGGCAACCTCAACACCACCTACAACATCAGCAAGCAGGTGGGCCTGAACCTCATCGCCAACGCCTCTTACCGCAAGCAGCGCGCACCGGGCTCGCTGACACGGACCGTCGACCCGGCATCGGGAACCGTCAGCCGTGCGTTCGACATCAACCCCTACTCCTACTCGCTGAACACGTCGCGTACACTCGACCCCAACGTGTTCTACACCCGCAACTATGCGCCGTTCAACATCTTCAACGAGCTGGACAACAACTACATGGACCTCAATGTCCACGACTTCCGCATCCAGGCGAGCGTCGACTACAAACCCATCTCGAAGGTGAAGCTCACCGCCCTGGTGGCCGTCAAGAGCGCCGCATCGACGATGGAACACATCGTGCGCGAGAACTCCAACCAGGCGCTGGCTTACCGGGCCATGGGGACAACGACCATCCGCGATGCCAATCCCTACCTCTATACCGACCCTGACAATCCGTTCGCTCTGCCGGAATCTGTCCTGCCGGAAGGCGGTATTCTCGACCGCACCGGCAACCACTTCTTCGGCTGGGATTCGCGTTTCTCGGCATCCTACAACGATGTCTTCAACGACACGCACATCGTGAACCTCTATGCAGGTATGGAGACCAACAGCGTAGACCGCAAGCAGACCTTCGACCGGGAATGGGGCATGATGTTCGACGCAGGCGAGATTGCCAAGCTCAACTACCGTGCCTTCAAGATGTTCCAGGAGGAAGGAACAGACTATTATTCGCTCGCGAACACCCACATCCGCAGCCTGGCTTACTTCGGAACAGGCACCTATTCCTATAAAGGGCGCTACCAGGTAACGGGTACTTTCCGCTACGAGGGTACGAACTATCTGGGCAAGGCGACATCCGCCCGCTGGCTGCCTACCTACAACGTCTCCGGCGCATGGAACGCACACGAGGAGGGATGGTTCGCCGATGTCTTCAAGAAGGCCCTCACCCACGCCACGCTCCGGTTGAGCTACTCGCTCACCGGCGACCGCCCGCCGGTCACCAACTCCCTGCCGATCTTCACGGCGGTAGTGCCCTGGCGGCCGTTCACGACCGTCCAGGAAACCGGCTACGACGAGCAGTTCGGCAACAAGAACCTCACCTACGAGAAGAAACATGAGTTCAACCTCGGGTTCGACTTCGGGTTCCTCGACAACCGCATCAACCTCACCGCCGACTTCTACTGGCGGCGCAACAAGGATCTGATCGGCTATGTGAACCATCCGAACCTCGGGTCCTACAACCTCGCCAACGTCGCCGCCATGAAGTCGAACGGTGTCGAAGTTTCATTAAACACGCAGAACATCAGGAGCAAGGACTTCAGCTGGGAGACCAATTTCATCTTCTCCTGGACACACAACGAAATCACGAGCCTCTTCACCCATGCACGGGTCATCGACCTCGTACAGGGCACGGGCTACAGTCTCGTAGGTTATCCCGTGAACTCCATCTTCAGCATTCCGTTCGCAGGACTCAGCAGCGACGGTCTGCCGACCTTCTGGGACGCCGACGGCAACCGGACGACTTCCGGCATCTACCTCCAGGAACGCGACCAGGACAAGATCGGATTCCTCAAGTATGAAGGACCGGCCGACCCGACGACGACCGGCTCGTTCGGCAACGTCTTCCGCTACAAGAACTGGGACCTCAACGTCTTCATCACCTACAGCTTCGGCAACAAGGTGCGACTCAATCCGGTCTTCAGCAACCGTTACGACGACATGGACGCACTGCCCAAGGAGTTCCGCAACCGCTGGGCATACAGCGGCAACGAGGCGACGACAGACATCCCGGCCATCGCCACACGCCGCCAGAACCGGAACGACTCGCAGCTCAACGTAGCCTACAACAGCTACAACTACTCCGACGCACGCATCGCCAAGGGCGACTTCATCCGCATGAAGGAAATCTCGCTGGGCTACACCTTCCCGGCATCTCTCATCAGCCCCATCGGCATCAACAGTCTGGCACTGAAGCTGCAGGCTACCAACCTCTTCCTGTTCTATGCCGACAAGAAACTGAACGGACAGGATCCGGAGTTCTTCAATACAGGCGGTGTAGCGGCCCCGGTGCCGAAACAGTTCACACTGACACTGAGATTAGGTCTTTAAACTCTTAATATAGAAGGAATTATGAAAATAAAGAATATCATATACAAGAGCGGCCTGATGCTCGCATCGACGGCACTGCTCGCCTCCTGCTCCGACGAGCTGAACACGCTGCCGGACAACCGTACCACACTGGACAACCCGACGAAAGTGGCCGGTCTGCTCGTGACAGCCTACCCCGACCGCACCCCGACACTCATCAACGAGTGGATGTCGGACAACACCGACTACATGGGTCCGCACAACAGCATGGGCGACCGTGAGGGCGACCAGATGTTCTTCTGGCTGGAAGACACGGAAAGCGGCAACGACTCACCGGAACACATCTGGATGATCTACTATGAAGGTATCTACAAGGCCAACGAAGCTCTGAACGCCATCCAGGAACTCGGAGGTGCCACCAACGCATCGCTCCGCAACTCCGAGGGCGAGGCACTGCTGCTGCGCGCCTACAACCACTTCGTACTCGTCAACGAGTTCAGCCGTGCCTACAACTCCAAGACCAGCCAGACCGACCCCGGCATCTACTATGCCACAGAGGTGGCCGACTTCTCCGAGACGACTGCACAGGCCAACCGCGGTACCGTGGCAGAGGACTATGCGAAGATGGCCGCCGACATCGAGGCCGGCATCCCGCTGATCAACGACAGCTACAAGGTGCCGAAGTACCACTTCAACAAGAAGGCCGCCTACGCCTTCGCCACCCGCTTCTACCTCTATTACGAGAAGTGGGACAAGGCCAAGGAATACGCCGACAAGCTCCTGGGCAGCAATCCCGGCGCCTCGCTGCGCGACTACCGCACCCTGCAGGCCATGCCGCTGAGCAACTCCTCGCAGGCCGTGAAGATTGCCGAAGCCTACTGCAACGTGGAGGCAGAATGCAACCTGCTCATCCAGACGAGCGTCAGCTATGCCGGCATGGCACTCGCTCCCTGGAGGCTATACAAGCGTTACGCCCTGACCAACTACCTGTCGCAGACAGAGCTGACGGAGAGCGAGAACATCTGGGGATCGGAGTCTGGCCTCATCTGGAAGCCGTTCACCATCAACCAGGGCGAGGTAGACTGCGCCATGACGATGAAGCTGCCGCGTGAAGTGGAGATTCTCAACAAGACGACCGGCTCGGGCTATCTGCGCACGCTGAACGTCGACTTCACCATCGACGAGGCACTCCTCAACCGCGCCGAGGCCGAAATCATGCTCGGACAGGACGATGCTGCCTGCGCCGACATGACGACGTGGATGCAGAACTTCTTCAAGACAAGCGTCACGCTCACCCCGGCAAGCGTAAAGGCATTCTTCGATGCCCTGCCCTACGCCTACGACGATGCGGCGAAACTCAAGCCGAGCATCAAGAAACACCTCAGCCCCCGCTTCACCATCGGCGCCGAAGGCTCCGTACAGGAGTCGCTGCTCCAGTGCGTACTCGACCTGCGCCGCATCGAGACGGTACACCAGGGACTGCGATGGTTCGACATCAAACGCTACAACATCGAGATCCCGCGCCGCCTGATCGGTGCCGACGGAAAACCGCTGCGCAACCTCGACTGGCTCAAGAAAGACGACCCCCGGCAGGTGGTGCAGATTCCGCAGAGCATCCGTGCGGCCGGCGTAATGGGCAATCCGAAAGTCGTTGCGCCCAGCCAGTACACGAAGCCGGGCTATACGTACACCCCACGGCCGAAGTACGCAGGACAGGCCCGACTTTAACCTAACAGAATGCTTCCGGAATCCGGTCCGGCCGTTACCGAACGTCGGGAACATGATTCCCGGCCGTCGGGAATACGATTCCCAGGCACCGGGAACAACCTTCCCAGGCACCGGGAACAGCAGAACAGGCGGGCAGCCCGCATCCAGCAAGACCGGTTCCGGACACCGAATGACGAATCAATAATCAAGGAATAAGAAATGAAAAAGAACATATTGGCTTTATCGCTCCTGGCAGCCGTTGCGGCAGGGTTCGCCTCCTGTTCCGACGACGACCTGTCAAGTGAGAGCGTCATCAAGCGTTCCACGACGACAGAAACCGCCTTCGACAAGTGGCTGTACAAGAACTTCGTGTCGCCCTACAACATCCAGATACAGTGGCGTTACGAGGACAACGAGTCGGACATGGCCTACTACGACGTGCCGGCCGACTCGGCACAGTCCGTCGAACTGGCGCACATCATCAAGTACACCTGCGTCGAAGCCTACACGCAGGCCGCCGGCATCAACTTCACACGCCGTTACTTCCCGAAGCTCTTCAGCTTCCTCGGCGAGTTCGAGTACGAGAACAGCGGAAACATCAAACTCGGTACGGCCGAGGGCGGAAAGAAAATCCGCCTGCTCGGTGTCAACCATCTCGACAGGTACAAGAACAACCGTGCCTACCTGGACGAGTACTACCTGAAGACCATCCACCACGAGTTCGTGCATATCGTCAACCAGACGAAAGACTACCCGCGCGAGTTCGGAAAGGTGACCCCCAACGACTATGTCAACGACTCCTGGAGCTCGAGCAAGTACGGAACGGGCTTCGAGCAGCGCGGCTTCGTGACCGCCTACTCGCAGAAGGAGGAGCGCGAGGACATCGCCGAGGTTGTCAGCACCTACATCATCTCGACGCCCGCACAGTGGAATGCCATTCTGGCAAAGGCCGTCATCAAGGATAACAAAGGGAACGCTGCCAAAGAGCAGCCTGGCGTGACAGCCATCAACAAAAAGCTCGAAATCTGCAAGCGATACTACAAGGAATCCTTCGGAATCGACCTCGACAAGGTGCGCGATGCCGTCATCGAACGTGAGAACGATGTCGTCAGCGGAAATTACAATCTGACGAATCTCAACTAATGAAGAAAGGATCATTTATGAAAGCAAGTAAAATATTCATCGCCCTCCTGCTCGCTCTGCCGGCAATCGGCCTGCAGTCGTGCCTGAAGGACCAGGAGGACGTCTTCGACAAGTCTTACTCGGAGCGCATGGCGGAGTTCCTCCAGCAGGCGCAGGACACGCTTGTGAAGGCCCCCTACGGATGGGCACTGGACTACTACCCGGAGAGCAACCAGAGTTACGGCGGAGTGGCCTACACCATCCGCTTCACACGCGACAACGCCATCGTGCGCTATGAGAACAACCCCGACGACGGCGAGGTGAAGTCGCTCTACAGCATGAAGGATGACAGCGGTCCCGTGCTGTCGTTCGACACCTACAACACCTTCCTCCACGTCTATGCCACGCCGAAAGACGGTGAGTACCGAGGCAAGGAGGGCGACTTCGAGTTCATCATCGACAGCATCGGGTCCGACTGCGTCAAGCTGCACGGCAAGAAGTCGGAGAACACGATGTACCTCCGCAAGCTCACGGCTGATGCGGCAGAGTACATGGAGAAGGTGACCGACCTCTCCGCCGACTTCATCTTCTCGGGGATGGAAGTGACCATCGGCGGAAAGCCCTACAGGCTCGTCATCACCGATCCGGACAACCGCCAGCTGGCACTCTACGACGGCAACACACTGGTAGGCACATCGGCCTACGCCTTCACCGACCATGGAATCCGCCTCTACCTGCCAGTCACTGTGAACGGCGTACGGCTGTACGACTTCACCTACGATTCCGCAACGGCGAAGCTGTCGGCCGGCGGTGTCGAGACGACCAAGAGCTTCGTGGATGTCAACGCCATTGCCAAGCTCATCGGGTCCGTCAGCGTGTCAAACGGAGCGAAGACCGTCACGAAGACCGTCCCGCACCTCGACAAGCTCGAGGTTACCTGTGAAGCCTCATGGGTACACCTCTCCAAGAGCGGGAACACACTGACCATCACGGTAGACGCCAACCCCATGGCCACCAAGGCCCGCGGCTCGAAGATCAAGGTGTCGAACGGCACCGACGAGGCGCAGGTACAGGTGCTGCAGTACGACCTGCCGGCTCTCCTGGGTTCCTACAAGCTCACGATGACCGCATACGATCCGGATGCCGAGGCATTCAGGCAGACGACCCGCACCGCCAGCATCAGCTACACAGGCAGCGGCAAGAACCGGAAGTACAGCCTCAACGTAAAGAGCGGCTACGGCGCAGATTACGCCTTCCCGCTGACCTACGTGGCATCGGCAAACGCCTTCCTGATGCAGTCAGGACAGAAAGTGCTGACTCTCCGCGGCCAGAGTGCTACCTATTACATCGGCAATGCCTTCAACATCAACAAGAGCCAGGGTACGGGAGCAGGCACCAACGCCTACAACCTGATCTCCTTCGACATTTCCGACAACGGCGACATCAGGGCATCGCTGTGCGGCCCGCTGTTCGTCATCAACGGTGGACAGCTCCAGTACACCGGAATGACCACGCAGATCATCGTCCTCTACGCATTCACCGGCGAGCCGTTCTCCGAGAGCAACCTTGCCGGATGGTTGGACAAGTGGCAGAACGCCGTACTCGAGAAGACCTCAACGTCTTCGCCGGCAAAGCCCGCCCCGCTGTTCGATGACGACGCTGCCGGCAGCGGACACGATACCGCCCTGCCCCAGTACAAGGCAAACCGTGTCGCACGCTTCGACATGGACTGGAGGTCCATCCTGCCGGCATGGAATGCATCCCAAGTGAAACTAAACAAGTAAACGCTTTATGAAAAAGATATTCAATATTTGTCTTCTCTCCGTTGCCGCCGCAGGCTTCATCGCCTGCAGCGACAACGACGACGCAGGCAGCGGATACCTGCGTGAGAACTCCGTGCAGGTCGTCAGCTCCAAGCTCTTCTTCAATGCCGACGCACAGAAAGGAGGCGTGAAGTTCAACGCACCGGCCGGTTCGACGGCCTCCGTCAGCGAGACATGGGCCAAGGCCGAGGTGAAGGACGACTCCGTCGTCGTCAGCGTGACCAACAACACGGCTTCCGACAGCCGCGCCGCCGTACTGACCATCAAGAACGGCAACGACTCCACCAACCTCTCCATCCTCCAGTCGGGGGCTGTCTTCAAGTACACAGGAGAGCAGAACATCGTCGTCAACGACAACGACACCGCCCTTGCCCTGCCCTATACAAAGGTAGGCGCAGAGCCTTCCATCAGTCTGGGAGTGGGGCCCGGAACCGCAGCCGTCGCATCGACAGAGGACAAGGGCAACGCTTTCGTGGCACACATCAATGCCAACACGACAGGCGAACCGCGCACCTTCGACCTCGTAATAACCAACCAGGAGAAGCACGACACCGTCACGGTGACACAGGGCAGCCTGAACGATTTCATCGACAAAACGTATTATCTCCAGGGCTACGACCTTCTCAAGCTCACTCCACAGACCCAGAGCCTCGACGAACTGCTGACCCGGATGACCGGAACAATCAGGAAAGAGGCCGACGGCAGCGTCAGCTTCGCCGTCAGCGGATCGCCGATGGTGGTCCACCTCGGCTTCGATCCCAAGACCCTCGCCTTCTCCCTCAAGGGCGGCGACCTCCTCTCGACGACCCCCAGGGGCAGTGCCTCGCTGCTCCGTGTGACCTCTGTATGGGACAAAAGCTTCTATATCGCCCTGCAGAAAGCCATCAGCCAGGTCGAGAGCCAGCACAACGCAGGAAAGATAAGCGATGCCGACTACGACCAGTTCAACCAATCGACACTGCCCGGCATCTACAGCATCTTCGCATCCAAAAACCTTTCGATGACAGCTGCGATGATGGCTTCCGAGGAAGACGGGGTCGTCATGGGACTCTTCGAAGACAGCGGAACGAACGCCACCTACATGAACCAGCAGACGGGTCTGGCACAGATGGGATTCTCCGTCAACAGTTTCGATGCCAACACGCTGGGTATCTACGAGTACCTGCTATCGGGCAAAAAACTGACATTCAGACGGCCGATGGTCATGCTGATGGTGCCGGTGTTCTATCACCCCCTCCCTTCGGCAGGCGGCGCAAAGCCTTCCCTGCCACATCAGCAGAAGGCAGGCATCAGCCTTCCGGCACTGAAGGCCCTCCTCCGGTAAGGAACGGAAAGACCCCTGAAATCCCCTTTCCGGGGAAGCTACGATGTGTAGCTGAGACAAAACACGAACAGCCCTGTCCGAGCATGACCTGCCCGGACAGGGCCGTTTCTTTTGAATACGGACAGAACGCCTTCCGCTGAACAGACAGGTTGAGCGGAAGGCTTTTTTGTCAGGATTTCACTTAAAAGGAAACCGCAGCCCCATCCGGCATCTTCCAACAGAGCACTGACCGATATCCGACAGAGGCCCAACCGGAGGCCAGGTAATGCTTAGTTGAAGGCCAGACAGTGCCTAATTGAATGTTGTGAGGGATGTCTTATCGAAGAGAACAACCGCTTCTATGTCTCAGAAAACAGAATACCCGATTCCAGCACTTGCTTCTGAATCAATGACAAACCATTGCACAAGATTGATTTCTGCAAGGAGGATGTCGCATAAAAAAACAACTTGCATATATGGATGGCACGTCGAGATGGGGTAAGAACATTGCTCATATCGGTTGGGAAGATACACCACAGATTGTTCCAGAGGGAATTTAATCAGACTGTCTTCGCCTCACTGATGGAGCAAAGACGATGATACGGAAGAGAGATGATATATCCAGATTGCACTGGCTCGAGGGCGGAACAACACTCCATCCACTACACGTTGCTTTCCATCCCGACAACAGACTGCGAAGGTGCGGGCCCTCAACACGCCGGGTGACCGCAGACAACACAACCGGTGACAGGCATCGACACATGGGTCGGAAATGGGAAGACGGACACATTCCTGTCACGGTAATACATAGAGCAAGCGGCTGACGTGTCACTTATACGGAAAGACTTTACGGACGGCGATAATTCCAAAAGACACACATGAAACACAGAACAGACAGACAGACTGCCATGTGTTTCAGGACAGGATAGATACACAGAAATCCCGTAAAGACGGTTTTCCAAAGGCTTCATAATGAAAAAAGGCAGGGAAAGACGCGGATGTCTGTCCCTGCCAGATGGCTGCGATGCTGACACCGGAGGGATTATCCCTGCCGGTGCAGACGGTATGGTGAAAGCCGGTTTATTCCTTGATGTTCGGCTCTTCCAGTCCGAGGTGGCGTTTCTTGTCGACCACCTTCAGGATGAGACCGATGACGAGGGCGACGACACCCAGTCCGGCAAGCATGATCAGCGGTGCCGTGTAATTGAGCTGTGTCGGGTCGGTCACACCGACGTTCGTCTTGTCGAGCACCTTGCCGATGAGCAGCGGGAACAGCCACAGGCCGATGTTCTGAATCCAGAAAATCAGTGCGTAGGCGGACCCGATGATCTTCGCATCCACCAGCTTCGGCACACTCGGCCACAACGAGGCAGGCACAAGCGAGAAGGAAGCACCGAGGACAAGAATCGTGACATAGGCCACGATGACGCCGCCCACCTGGCTGGTCTTGAACAGCGGGAGGACGAAGGCGAAGGTGAGGTGGCAGAGAATCAGCAGCAGCGAACCCAGCACGAGCATGGAGGCCGCCTTGCCCTTATGGTCGACATAGCTGCCGAGAGTCGGGGTGATGCCTACTGCCAGCAGCGGGAACACGGCGAAGATCGACTCTGCCGACTGGCGCATATAGCCCATGTAGCAATAGAGTACAAGGCTGAGTATGGAGAGCAGGAGCATCGTGTTCTTCAGTGCCTTCCGCTTCATGAAGTTGTACATGAATGCGGTGGCTGCGACGACGAGCATGATGACATACTGAACCATCGTCACACTGGAAGACGCCCAGAACGAACCGGCCGGAAGCTCATGGAACGTAAGGTTGCACTGGAGCATGTTCACAGCATACTTCTGGAAGGGGAAGATGGCCGAATAGTACAATACGCAGAGCAGGGCGACAAGCCAGAAGCCCATGCTGGTGAGGATCTTCCCGAGGTCGCTGATCTTGAACGGATCTTCCTTCTCCTCTGCCTCACCGGTCTGTGCGTCGAGTTTCCTGTCCATGAAGAAGTAGACGATGAACATCATCAGGGCGATGCAGATCAGTACGACACCGAAGGCTACGGAACGTGACACATCGACATGACCGCCTAACTTGGCAAAGAACGGCGAGAAGATCATGCAAGTGGCGACACCGAGCCGGGCCAGCGCCATCTCAGAACCCATTGCCAATGCCATCTCACGTCCCTTGAACCATTTCACGATACCGCGTGAGACGGTGATGCCGGCCATCTCCGTTCCACAGCCGAAGATCATGAAGCCGCATGCCGCCACCTTCGCCGATGCCGGCATGCCCTCGTAGAAAGGAGAGACACCCAGCTGCTCGAAGACAGGGATATGGTTGAGGTTGTTGGTGAACCACGCTTCTACCGCACTGCCGGCAAAGCTCTCGCTGATGGCATAGTACTTGATCAGCGCACCGGCCAGCATCACCGCACCGGAGAGTACGGCGGTGAAGCGGACACCCATCTTGTCGAGGATGATCCCGGCAAAGATGAGGAAGAAGACAAATACGTTCAGGAAGGTTTCTGACCCCTGCATCGTTCCGAATGCGGTAGAGTCCCATCCCCTCTGTTCCTGCATCAGTTCCTTGATCGGGGAGAGGATGTCCACGAAGATGTAGGCACAGAACATCGCCAGTGCCAGCAGGAGGAGAGCCGTCCAGCGCATAGCCGCTGAATCTCTCAATGTTGTTTGAATTTTTTCAGTCATGATGAATTATTAAAAGTCTACGAGTAAACGGGTAAACAAGTAGACGAGTTGTCTGTTAGATTATCAGTTAAAAGGGGCTGACGAGTTAACAGGTCGACGGGTTGACAGGTTAATGCCATCAGGCAACTTGTTTACTCGCAAACCCGTCGACCTGTAAACTTACTTTTTCAGCCAGCGGTCGAGCCAGCTGAAGAATGTGCGCTGCCAGAGAATACCGTTCTGCGGCTTCAAGACCCAGTGGTTCTCATCGGGGAAGAGGAGCAGCTCTGCCGGTATGCCGTGCATACGGGCTGCATTGAAGGCGCCCATGCCCTGGTTGGCATTGATGCGGTAGTCCTTTTCGCCGTGGATGCAGAGTATCGGCGTGTCCCACTTGCCGACGTTCAGGTGCGGACTGTTGGCGTAGGTGCGCCGGGCAGCTTCCGTCTTGTCCTTGTTCCAGTAAGCGTCGTCATACTCCCAGTTGCTGAACCACGCCTCCTCGGTATCGGTGTACATGCTCTCGAGGTTGAAGGCACCGTCGTGTGCAATGAAGCACTTGAAACGTCTGTCGTGGATGCCTGCCAGATAATAGACGGAGAATCCGCCGAAAGACGCACCGACGGCACCGAGCCGGTCCTTGTCCACGAAAGGCAGATTGCGGGCCGCATCGTCGATGGCGGAGAGGTAGTCGTTCATGCACTGACCGGTCCAGTCGGTACTTACCTCCTCGTTCCATGCGCTTCCGTAACCGGGCAGGCCGCGGCGGTTGGGTGCGATGACGACATAGCCGTTGGCAGCCATGATCTGGAGATTCCAGCGGTAGCTCCAGAACTGGGAAACAGGACTCTGCGGTCCGCCTTCGCAGAAGAGCAGCGTCGGGTACTTCCGGTTCGGATCGAAGTGAGGCGGTGTCACCACCCACTCCTGCATCTCCTTTCCGTCGGTCGTCTTCACCCATCGGTCGTGTACTTCGCCCAGTGTGAGCTGGTCGTAGATGTGCTTGTTCTCGAAGGAGAGCTGTGTCTGAAGGCTTGTCTTCTCCTTCTTCGCCGGCGTGACGGCGTAGATTTCGTTGGCCTGGGAGAGACTCTGACGGATGGCCAGCAGCTTCCTGCCGCCCAGCAAGGCAATGCTGACATAGTTGTGGTCGCCCTCCGTGAGCTGCTTCACCTCGCCCTTGAGACTGGTCTGATAGATGTTCTCCGTCGCATGCCATACGCCGATGAAGTAGAGGACCTTGGAATCGGCCCCCCATGTGTATTCGTCGACGTTCGAGTCGAAGCTCTCGGTGACGTAGGTTTTCCTGCCCGTGGCCAGCTCGTAGACGCAGAGGCGGTTGCGGTCGCTCTCATAACCGTTGTTCTTCATGCTCTGCCAGGCGATGTACCTGCCGTCGGGCGAGAATTTGGGATTCACGTCGTAGCCCACGTTCATGTCGCCAGCCTGATGGTTGACGGCCTGGTTGCGCATGCTCTTCGTCGCATCGATTGCCGGTTCCACATACCCCTCGGGCTTGCAGAGGTTCTTCGTCCGGCGGGTTTCCACATTATATATATAGATGTCGGCATCGGTCGAGATGGCATACTGCGTGCCCTCTTTCTTGCGACAGGTATAGGCGACAGACTTGGAGTCCCTGCTCCAGTCGATCTGTTCGATGCCGCCGAACGGTGCCAGCGGACTTTCGTAAGGCTCGCCTTCGAGCACGTCGACACCGTCGCCGATGCCTCCGTCAGTGACGTCAGCCACGAACGGATGGGCGTTCGCCGTCACGTAATGGTCCCAGTGACGGTAGTTCATATCCGTGATGACCATGCCTGTAGCCTTCGGCAGATCACTCGGGTTCTGCCTGATCGTGCCGTAGTAAGGGATGCTCTTGATGAGCACGACGCGACGGCGGTCGGGCGAGAAGCGGAAGCCCTCGATGTCGATGTCCGAGCGGGTGAGCTGCCGGCGGTCCGTGCCGTCGGCTTTCATCGTCCACAGCTGTCCTCCGGTGAGGAAAGCCAGGGTGTTGTTGTCGAGCCATGCCGCATCGCTCTCGTTCGCTGCGGAGGTGGTGAGCAGGCGTTCGTTCCTGCCGTCGGCATCCATGATGCGCAGCACCTGGTGACCCTTGTTCTCCTTCACGCTGTAGTACCCCACCTGGTAGACGATCCGTCTGCCGTCAGGTGATGCCTGTGCGGCACCGATGCGCCCCATGGCCCAGAGAGCCTCGGGTGTCATGAGGTCGCTCTTCAGCGTGATGCTGCTGCGCCCGATGTTCACATCCTGTGCCTGTGCGCCGCCGCTCATGACGAGTGCGGCAGCCATTGCGACTGTCAAGTTCCTGTTCATAGTTATAGACCTTTCTTTTTGTTGTTGAGTTCTTCCTTTCTGTGCCTCAATTCTTCCTGCTGCTTCTGCTGCATTTCCTGCAGGGCCTGCATCCGGGCGAAGAGTCCGCCGCCCTTCTGGTTCGGATTGTTCTTCTTCTCTTTGCGCTTCGCCTCCAGTATCCGGAGGAGTTTCTCGTCGTTGGTGGTCTTGCGCAAGGTCCACATGATGGCGGCCGAGAAGAAGAGCGAGACGAAGTAATAGAAGTTCAGACCCGACGAGTAGTCATTGAACATGAAGAAGAAGAAGAGCGGCATGGCGAACATCATCCACTGCATCATCTTCATCTGGTCGGCCTGCTGTCCCACCATCTGGTCCTTCTGCTGCTGCATGGTGAACCATGAGTAGAGCAGATTGGCACCGCAGAAGAGGATGCAGGTGAGCGACAGATGGTCGCCGACGAGCCATAGGTTATGCCCCCACGAGATGATCGGGTCGTAGGTGCTGAGGTCGTCCATCCAGAGGAAGCTCTGCCCGCGGAGCTGGATGGCGTTCGGTACGAAGTTGAACATCGCAATCCAGATAGGCATCTGTATCAGCATCGGCAGGCAGCCGGAGAGCGGACTGACACCGTACTCGGCATACTTCTGCATCATCGCCTGCTGCTTCTGCATCTGGTCCTCGGGCTTGTTGAACTGCCTGGTCGCCTCGTCGAGTTTCGGCTTCAGCACGCGCATCTTCGCCGAGCTCATGTAGCTCTTCTTCACCATCGGATAGGTGATGAGCTTCAGCAGCAGGGTGATGAGAATCAGCACGACACCCATCGGGAACACCTTGCTCAGCCAGTCGAAGACGTAGAGCGTGAACCACCGGTTGATGATGCGGAACAGCGGCCAGCCGAGGTAGACGAGCCTCTGCATATCCAGGTCCTTGCCGAAACGGCTCTCCTTCTCTACCGCCTGGAGCAGGCGGAAGTCGTTGGGGCCGAAGTAGAACTCGAACTCTGACGGCCGCCGGCCCGTAGGGTCGAAGCCGGTCTTCATGCTGGCTTCGTAGTGTTTCAGGTAGTGCGACTCCTTGTCGAGCGGCGTGCTCTTGAGCTTTGCGCCTGCTGCGAAATTGTCCCTGGCGATCATCACGGCAGAGAAGAACTGGTTTTTGAAGGCCACCCAGTCCATGGCGTCCTCGGTCGTCTCCTCCTTTTCGGCCGTCTCGCTCAGGTAATCCGTACTGCCGCCGTGCTTCTTGTAGGTAAGCGTGGCATAGCGATTCTCGAACGTGAAGCCGCGCTCCTGCTGGCGGCAACGCTCCTGCCAGCTGACATCCATCTGGTTGCAGTCCGGTGCGAACAGCCCGCTCATGCCCTCTGCCTGCAGGGATGCGTGGAGCAGGTAGTCCCTGCCGAGGACATAGTTCAGCGTGAGCGTCCTGCCCGGTCCGGCCACGGCGGTGAGGGTGACGGTCGTGTCGGTCACGTTCGACGGGGTGAAGACAAGGTCCTTCGTCTCGATGTTGGTGTTCTTACCGGCCAGCATGAAGTTCAGGCTCTGGTCGTTTCCGCTGAACAGGGTGACGTCCTTCCGGTCCTTCGACCCGTCCTTGACGGCGATGTCATGCCCCACGTAGTTCTTGATGACAGCCTTGCTGACAACGCCGCCCTTGGTGTTCAGGGTCAGTTCCACCTTGCTGTTCTTCAGCGTGATGTCCTGCCCCTTGCCGTTCAGGGCCGAGTGGAACAGGGCCGTCGTGTCGGCTGCCACGGCAGCCTTCTGCTGTGCCTGCTTCGCAGCGGCGAGCTTTGCGTTCTGCGCTTTCCGGGCTGCAGCGACGGAGTCCTTCACGAACTCGGCCCGCTGCTGTGCCACCTGTTCGGCCGACGGCTGCTGCCACCAGGCGAACCCGAAGAGTACCAGGGCGATGAGAACAAACCCTGTAATCGTATTCTTATCCATTTATTTCTTTTTCTGGTTTTCTATTGATGTCTTTACGAAGTCGAGGAACAGGGGGTGCGGATGGAGCACGGTCGACTGGTATTCCGGATGGAACTGCGTGCCGATGTACCACTTCAGACCCGGTATCTCGACGATTTCCACGAGGTCGCTCTCGGGGTTGCGGCCGACGCACATCATGCCGTTCTTCTCGAATTCCTTCTCATAGTCGTTGTTGAACTCGTAGCGGTGGCGGTGGCGTTCCTGGATGTGTTCCTGGCGGTAGATGTCGAAGACGCGCGACCCCTGGCGCAGCACGCACTCGTAGGCGCCGAGCCGCATCGTGCCGCCCATGTTGGTGATGTTCTTCTGCTCTTCCATGATGTCGATGACGTTGTGCGCCGTCTTCTCGTCCATCTCACGCGAATTGGCGTCCTTGTAACCCAGCACGTTGCGGGCGAACTCAATCACCATCATCTGCATACCGAGACAGATGCCGAAGGTCGGGATGTTGTGGGTACGGGTGTAGTGGGCGGCGACAATCTTCCCCTCGATGCCCCGCTGGCCGAAGCCCGGACAGATGACGATGCCGTCCTGTCCCTGGAGCTTCTCCCCGACGTTCGCCTCGGTCAGGTCCTCGGAGTTGATGAAGGTGATGACGGTCTTGTGGTCGTTGTAAACGCCGGCCTGCAGCAGTCCCTCCCGGATGCTCTTGTAAGCATCCTGCAGGTCGTACTTGCCGACGAGTCCGATGTGTACCTCTTTCGTCGCCTTGCGCTGCCGGTCGAGGAAATCTCTCCACGGACCGAGGGCCGGCTTGGGCCCCACCTTCTCGCCGCACTTGCGCAGGATGGCGGCGTCGAGCCCCTGGTTCAGCATATTGACCGGCACGTCGTAGATGCTCGGCAGGTCTTCGCTCTGCACGACGCAGTCGAAATCGACGTTGCAGAAGGCCGCCACCTTCTTGCGGATGTCGTCCTCGAGATGCTTCTCCGTGCGCAGCACGAGGATGTCGGGCTGGATGCCGACGCTCTGCAGTTCCTTCACACTGTGCTGCGTGGGCTTCGTCTTCAGTTCGCCCGCCGCCTTGAGATAGGGGATATAGGTCAGGTGGAGGTTGATGGCACGGCGGCCCAGCTCCCACTTCATCTGCCGGATCGCCTCGAGGAACGGTGCCGACTCTATGTCGCCGATCGTACCTCCGATCTCCGTGATGACGAAGTCGTAGTGGTATTTCTGTCCGAGCAGCTTGATGTTGCGTTTGATTTCGTCCGTGATGTGAGGCACCACCTGGATGGTCTTGCCCAGATAGTCGCCGCGGCGTTCCTTGTCGATGACACTCTTGTAGATGCGTCCGGTGGTCATGGAGTTGGCCTTCGTGGTCTTAATGCCCGTGAAGCGTTCGTAGTGCCCGAGGTCGAGGTCGGTCTCCATGCCGTCCACCGTCACGTAGCACTCCCCGTGCTCGTAGGGGTTCAGCGTCCCCGGGTCGATGTTGATGTACGGGTCGAATTTCTGGATGGTGATGTTGTAGCCCCTTGCCTGGAGGAGCTTACCGATTGACGACGAGATGATTCCTTTGCCGAGTGAGGAAACCACGCCGCCCGTAACGAAGATGTACTTTGTTTCAGCCACGATTTTATGTATGTTTTAATTTATTGTCTTCTGAAAAACGAATATCGCTGGTTATGAACTAAAGTGCAAAGATACTAATTTTCCGTGAATGAGGCTGGTTATAAGGAATAAATTTAGGATTTATACTGCTTTGTGCAGGTGCATGGAGCATAGGGTTCCCAGAGGATCTTTCACCTCCATGCTCATCAGGATTCCAATCAGGCGTTAACTGGCGTGCAAGTAAGCCTTACCTGGCCTTCAATCAGGCCTTACTTGGAATGCAACTGAGCACCTTTTGCAGCACAGCTTGTAAACAACTGGTTACAAGCTGTTTGCAAACCATCAGAAAAAGATTCAGACAGCCTCAACAGCGTCAGATATGACAGCATGGATTACCAGACCCGGAAGTATGGATTACACCAGACCGGCCTGGCAACATGGCACTTTGGGAACATGACTTCATGCAGCCTACTCTATCTTCCACTCCTCTATGCACCGCCGCTCCAGCGAGAAGCTCACGCCGATCCGGTAGAGCTTCCGGCTGTCGGCGGCGAAAGGCCGGGCATACCCCTTCTCGTCGATCTGGCGGAGGGCGGCCTCGGCGGAGCCGTCGAGCTTGAACTCGATGATGTAGAGGTAGTCGTGCGTGCCGACGACCATGTCCATGCGGCCGTCGGAGGTCGTGCGCTCCACCTGCGTGTAGAAGCCGAGCATCTTCGCTACGAGGTAAAAGGCGTTCTGGAAGTAAAGCTCGGAGTCGCCCACGATTTTATAGTCGGTATCGGCGAACATGGCCGACATGAGGCGCATGAAGTCGCCGGGGCGGCCGGCACGGAGAGAACGCACGAAACTGGCGACGGAGAAGGGCGTGCTGCGCTCGGCGCCGGTGTAGAAAGGAAGCAGGAAGCGGGTGAAGCCCTCCTCCACCTCCTTGTTGGGGAAGCCGAGACGGTACTCCCCGAACTCCGGGTCGTAGCCCTTGATGGTGAGGTAGCCGCTCTGGTAGATGACGGGGATGGGGTTGCCCGAGAAGGAGTCGATGCTGTTGAGCACGTCGGCCGTGGCCACCTCCTCGGTGAGGTTGGGCAGGACGTAGTCGTCGCGCTGCAGGAGCCTGACGAGATAGGTGGGCGTGCCCGTCTCGAACCAGTAGCTGCCGAATTCCAGCTTGCTGAAGGTGTTGAGCAGGCTGAAGGGGTTGTAGACGCCGATGCCGTTCTGGCGGAAGTGGTAACCGTCGTACTGATCCCTGAGCCGGGCGAGCGTCTCCTCCTCCGTCAGCCCCTGCCGGTCGGCCAACTGGCGGACGGAGGCCTCGAAATAGGTGTGTATCTCCTCCTCCGTGATGCCGCAGAGAGCCTGGTAGCGTTCGTCCATAGAGAGGTCGAAGAGGTTGTTGAGGTCGGAGAAAACGCTTACCTTCCCGAACTTCGTCACCCCGGTGAGCAGGGCGAAGCGGATGTACAGGTCCTGCGTTTTGAGGACGGAATAGAAAGCCTTGAGCGTGGCACGGTATTCGGACTGCAGGGCTTCATTGTCCAGCGACTGCAACAGGGGCTTGTCGTATTCATCCACGAGGATGACCGCCCTTTGCCCGGTCTGTTCCGCAGCCCGCCTTACAATGCCTTTGAAGCGCAGGGAAAGTGTTGTCTCCGCCGGCTCGCTGCCATAGGCTTTCTCCCATGTCGTCAGTGCGTCATTGAGAATCTCGTCAAGACTTTCCTTGCTGTCATATCTTGCCGTGTTCAGGTCGAGGTGCAGGACGGGGCAGGCCGTCCAGGCCGTCTCCAGCTTCTCCATCGCCAGCCCACTGAACAGCTCGCGCCTGCCGGAGAAGTAGGCCTCGAGGGTGGAAATGAGCAGGCTCTTGCCGAAACGGCGAGGGCGGCTGAGGAAGTAGTATCTTCCCTGCACGACCAGCTGATGGATCATGGCCGTCTTGTCCACGTAGGTGTAACCGTCCTTGCGCAGACTTTCAAAGTTCTGTATTCCGATAGGGTATTTCATCGTCTGTTCCTCCCTGGTTTGGTTGATACTGCAAATTTACATAAAAACTGTGATTTATAAGCCAGTTGGATAAAGAAAGTGATTTTTTCTTCAACGAGGAAAGACAAGCATTATTTCCTGTGCCAAATAACCCGACTATAGATTGTCACATCGCATAAAGCCGGAGAAAGAATCGTCCTCATCCGGCTGACAGCAACGGAAGAATGCCCGTTCCTGCAATTTTACCGTATGCGTCTTGGGTTATTCAATGAAAATCCGTAATTTTGCCGTGGAATATCATTTTTTGCAGTTTACAAATCATTACCTGTCTCATAACAATATGTGGCTGAAAACTTATCCTCATCTCTTCCATACAGCAGCCGCCTGTGCAGGACTGCTGCTTTCCGCAACGGCACTCTCTGCCCAGGAGCAGAACATCGCAGTGATCCGTTCGACGGACACTCCCGCTGAAATCGTCCGCAAGGCTGCCAATGTCGTTCCGTCCGAACGCCAGTTCAACTGGCAGCGGCAGGAGCTGACAGCCTTCCTGCACTACGGCGTAAACACCTATACGGGCCGGGAATGGGGCGACGGAACGGAGTCACCGGCCGTCTTCAACCCGACCGCCCTCGATGCCGACCAGTGGATCCGCGAGCTGAAAGCGGCCGGATTCAGATGTGCTATCCTGACCTGCAAGCACCACGACGGCTTCTGTCTGTGGCCGTCGGCCTGCACGGAGCACAGCGTGAAGCACTCTCCCTGGAAGAACGGCAAGGGCGACGTGGTGCGTGAAGTAAGCGATGCGTGCCGGAAATACGGCATATCGTTCGGCATCTACCTCTCGCCCTGGGACCGCAATTCAAAACTCTACGGCACAGAGGCCTACAACGATTACTTCGTCAGCCAGCTGACCGAACTGCTCACACAGTACGGCAAGGTGAGCGAGGTATGGTTCGACGGAGCCTGCGGCGAAGGGGCGAACGGAAAGAAACAGGAGTACGACTTCGTGCGCTGGTACAGTCTCATCCGCAGGCTGCAGCCCGATGCGGTGATTGCCGTCATGGGGCCGGACGTACGCTGGGTAGGAACAGAGACGGGACGCGGGCGTGAGACGGAATGGAGCGTCGTCCCCAAGGACAATCTCGACCAGGAGACCATTGCGAAGAACTCGCAGCAGGAGATGCTGACAGCTCCCGTGGGCGACATGAGAGGACAGGACCTGGGCAGCCGCAAGGTGATTGAAAAGGCGAAGTCGCTCGTCTGGTATCCTGCGGAAATCGACGTGTCGATCCGGCCGGGATGGTTCTATCATGCAGACCAGGACAGCAAGGTGAAGTCGCCGAAAGAGCTGATGGACATCTACTTCACATCCGTCGGCATGAACGGTGTCCTGCTGCTGAATCTTCCGCCGGACAAAGAGGGACGGCTTGCCGAGGCCGACGTGGAGAGCCTCCGCGGCTTCCGCAGGCTGTACGACGCAACATTCTCCCGCAACCTGCTCACCGGTTCCAAGGTCGTATGCCGGCTCTCGGAAGGCAAGGCAGGCAATATCGTCGACGGCGACTACGACACCTCCGTCCTGCCTGACATGAAAGGCGGCAGGGCCGTCTTCCTGTTCCGGATGAAGCACCCGGCCGCATTCAATGTCCTTTCCATACAGGAGGATATCCGCAAGGGACAGCGTGTGGAAGCGTTTTCCTTAGAGGTGAAAGATGCCAGGGGAAAGTGGAGGAAGGTAGCTGCAGGAACAACTGTCGGACACAAACGGCTGCTGAAGTTCCCCATACAGACCGCCGGGGAAGTGCGACTGACTATCCGGCAGGCGCGTGCCGTCCCTGCCATCTCGGAAATCGGACTGTACCGGCTGGTGGAGTAATAAGCCGTCTCTCGATGAAGAAAAGAGGGTATGCCAGAACACGAATGCCCTTTTGAAAGTCATACAGTCTGAAACGACACCATAAGAAAAGCCCGTTTCTCTACTCGCAGAGGAGTATTGAAACGGGCTTTTCCTTGTTCTTATAAAATTACGACTTACAGATTGAAAGTCATCCGACCGCCGGTCTGTATTCTGCAACACACCCTCTTCTGCAAGAGCATGGACGGAGACAACAGCCCGCTGCCGCCGACAGATCATAAAGACCATCCCGGCAGAAAGCGGAATCAACCTTCGTATTCGCTGAACTGGTCTTTTTCTACGCCGCATTCAGGGCAGACCCAGTCCTCGGGAAGATCCTCGAAGGCTGTGCCGGGTGCTACGCCGTTGTCGGGGTCACCCTTGGCCGGATCGTACACATAGCCACATACATCGCAAACATACTTCTTCATAATTGTCTTTGGTTTTAAATTGTTAATACTGAATGAATCTGATAATCCTGTTGTTTATTTCGTCGCACGGGCAAATTCTCTGCCGTACTCAATACATTCCCTTATCCCTTTCTCGTCTGGGACCCACTGCTCACGGATGCCGTCGTTGACGATGCTGAAACCGGCTTCCTTCAGCTTCTCCGTAAGCTGTTTGGGAGCTTCGCCAGTCCAGCCGTAACTGCCGAAGGCAGCTGCCTTCTTGTTCTTGAAGCGCAGGCCCTTTGTCATCTCGAGGATGCCGGCAATCGCAAAGGAATAGCCATAGTTGATGGTCGGTGAACCGACGAGGACGGCCTTCGACTGGAAAATCTGCGTGATGACATCGTTCTTGTCTTCCTTCGTCACATTATAAAGTTTCACCACGACTTCCGGGTCTTCCTCCCGGATGCCTCTCGCAATGGCCTCGGCCATCTTGCGCGTGCTCTGCCACATCGTGTCGTAGACAATCGTGACCTGATTCTCCTGATAGGCGCCGGCCCAGTCCTGATACTGGCGGATGATGTCGCTGACGTTCCTGTGCCAGATGATTCCGTGGCTCGGGCAGATGTACTGCAGCGGCAGGTTCATGTCGAGAATCTGCTTCAGCTTCTTGGTTGCCAGAGCCGCATAGGTGTTGATGATGTTCGCCCAGTATTTCTCGGCCTCATAGAGCACCTCGCTCATCCTGGCATCCACGTCCAGCAGAGATTCCGTGGCATAGTGCTGTCCGAAGGCATCGCTCGTGAAAAGCACGTCCTCGCCCTCAAGGTAAGAAAACATGGTATCGGGCCAGTGCAGGAAAGGTGCCTCGATGAAGTGGAGGGTCGTCTCTCCCAGACAGAGGGTGTCGCCGGTCTTCACGGTGACGAAGTTCCAGTCCTTGTGATAATGCCCCCGGATGATGGCCTCTCCTTTCTGTGTGCAGTAGATGGGTACATCCGGGATTTCCCGCATCAGTTCGGGCAGCGCGCCGCTGTGGTCGCTCTCACTGTGGTCCATGATGATGTAATCGACCGTACTCAGGTCGATGTCTTCCTTGAGATGCTTTACATACTCCTTGTCGTAAGGCCCCCATACCGTATCGATGAGGGCGGTCTTCTTGTCCCGAATCAGATAGGCGTTGTACGACGATCCTTTTTCAGTTGAATACTCGTCACCGTGGAAGCGTCTCAGCTCCCAGTCGACCTTACCGACCCATGAAACTTTGTCTGTAATCTTCTTCATCCTGTCCGTTGTTTCTGTTCTTTATGTTTCTGGCAAAGTTACCCTGATTTCCAGTCCTCTGAAGGTAACAAATGTGTCCGGACAGCGTTAAAGTAGTATAATTTCCTGCTTTTTATTCCGTTGGCAGTACAGGAAGACTGACACTATACTGTAAAACATCCCATATTAGCCACATTCCGCAGACTCGAATTTTTCACTAACTTTGCCCGAGAAATGCTTACGAAAAAAAAGAAAGTGTGTCACACAGCCCCTTGACTTCAACACTTGCATAAAGAAGCTCTTAAACGGCAATATGGCGGTGTACTTTTACAGCCAATTCCCGTTTTACATAATCGACAGGCCTCTGTTCACTATCAGTAATATATTCATTGACGGCTTTTCCGACATAAGCAGCCAGCTTCACGGGGACAGCATTGCCAATCATCTGCTCAACAGCGGTCTTGTTACCTGTCCAGTGATAGCTCGAGGGGAAAGTCTGTATTTCCGCACGTTCCATTGTCGTGAGCGGACGGACTCCTTTGAGTGTCTCGACGGGATCATTATGATGAAGCTTATAACCTGAAGGCATGGGACGGTTAACACCTCTTACTGTAGGTGAAGGTTCATCCATACTGAAAACTCCTCTGCGGGCATAGCTACGAGGGTGACGATAATAAGCATCAATACCGAGCGTTTCTCCAAAATAGTCGCGCATGGTCATTTCCCGGCTTGCAAGATGACGAATGAAGTATCCATCTAAAAAACCATCGGCAGCTCCAAGCCGCCCCACCATGAAGAAACGCTTGCGCCGTTGAGGGACACCACACAGGGCTGCATTAAGTATATGATAAGACAGTCCATAGCCGGCATCATGAAAAATCTGCATGGCTTCAAAAACTTTGCTGTACTTCATGATGCTGGACACATTTTCCATGACGAACCACTCTGGGCGTACAGCAGTAACAATCTCTGCAAAGCGCACGGTCAGTATGGCACGTCCACCATCTTCATTACGTTCCCCCGCCGAACTGTAATCTTGGCATGGCGGGCCTCCTATTATCATTTCCGGCGAATACTGCATAATGCTTTCCGAAGCTCTGGCAGCATTCATTAAGTCGGCTTTATGGACAGGATGGGAAAAATTGAGGCGATAGACTTCTGTAGCTGCCTCCCAGTTGTCGTAGGCCGCTATGATGTCAAATCCGGCTTGCTGGAAGCCAAGGCTCAGACCTCCGCAACCGCAAAATAAATCAACTACTTTCATCTGTTATTCTTCAAATAAATCAGGACTGTTCACCAAAACTGCATCGAACCTCCTTTCGGGGCTTAACAAGTTCTGCCCTCCCCCAAGAATGATGTTCTTGATTTCTTTCTTCTGTATTCTGGGATGACGCTGTTCTTCTGATTTCAGAAAGCGATAGGAGCGGTTGCCGGGAATAGAGAAAGCTTTGTCGTTAGCAAGCTGGTAGGACTGCAAGCGCACGATACGCCTATAGTCGAAACGGCCATGGGCAACATACTCCAGCAACATACGGAATATCCATACAATAGTACGGTCGAAACGGTCTATCATCGTAATGGGTTCGTTCTTGATGCACATCTGTATGACGGCAAGGTTCGACCACACAAATACATCCATGCAATCATCTTTAAGTCGCATCTTCTTGCCGTCCGTTTTCCATACAGGCTGAATGACAAGCGGCTTCTGCCTGCTTGAAAGGTCAGAGCAGATGTCAAGAATACTCTGCTTAATCTCCTCGAAATGCGGCAGCACTTCGTCTGCTTCCGCCCAGTTGTTTATCATTGGGACGCGATTGAGAAACTTACGCAGTTTTTCCCGTCTGTTAACAGTGTCATAAGCAGAGCAGATACTGCAGGCAATATTCCAGATAGTCGGTGGACGCACTACAATCTCGCAGCTATATTCCTCTTCCCCCTTCCTCGCAGTAGTATTGTCGGGCATGGCAGTAAGCTTCACTTCAAATCCCGAGAGGACTTCTTTGGACACGTTGCTCATCATGACAAGATCCATTTTCTCACGAGGCCCCGTGTAGAGTGTTGAATAAAAAGGGAATTCTGCCTCGTAATTATAGTAGGCACTGTCTGAAAGCGGATCAATGCCTAACAGCTTGTCAGCAGCCATATAGCCATGTTGAACTTTGCAGTTACGGTCAATACTCAGATAGACCGGCTTGATATTTCTGGAATGCATATAGGCTATGAGAGAGGCTGGGAACGAACTGTTGAACATATTCTTTCCCCAACTCCGCTTCTGCGTGTAATCACGGCTGGAGTGTTTCTGCCCAAATAAAGAGGGAAGTTGCTGTGTCATACGTTTCTGTTTTTTAGGGCAAATATAATAAATTAATTCCGTATTCGTATGTTTTTCCATTGAAGATTTCAAATCGGAGATAACAAGAACAAGCCATGGATTATTTCTTCCTCACTCGTTTTCTAAAAATCGCTTGTCATCTCGACAATCGGCTGTTAATTCTCATCCGTTGCCTTATTATTTTTGATGTGTAAACTTGTCCTCTATATCATGCAAGTCAATAACTGACAGGCTGTTTCCTGTATTTCAGACAATTTACTTCTCCTCTGGTCTATCTTTCAGTCGAATGTGCCTGGAAAGCTTCAATTGGTTTGAGGTTTGAGGTTTGAGATTTGAGGTTTGAGGTTTTATAGGACCTTTTCTTTATGTCTTTCCATCTGAAACAGGGTCAGGACTATCCAAGCTGGACGAAATTTGGAAAGTAGAGAATATACGACTGTGCCTCAATAAGTTATACGGAATCTGCACAGACAATGTATGTCTGCTTTTCAATCAGGCGTTACTTGAAAGCCAAGTAACGCCTGATTGAAGTCCGACTAAGGCCTACTTGAAGCCCAAGTAAGGCCCGATTGAAGCCCAACTAAGGCCTGATTGGAAACCGATATATACCTTCCTGTATTCCAGGAAGTTGCATCCAAGGACCAGCGGCTGCCTGCCTGGAACGCAACCGTCAGGCAGCTGCACCCGTCTTTCCCTGTTCTCCTACGCCGGAATCACCTTGAAACGGATGCGGAAGGCATGCTTCTGCTCGTCCCAGTTGGTGCCTAACAGCTCAAAGCGGCCGATCTGTGCAGTAGAGCGCACGTGCCTGCCGATGCAGGGGCAGACATCAAAGTCGCCGATGCGGACAAGACGCAGCATTTCCGATGCGTCCTCGGGCAGGCGGTCAAGGCTGACGCCTTCAGGGAGGTGGTTGCGGTCGACCAGCTCGAAGGTCACCGGCAGGTTCTCAGCGATCAGCCGGTTCATCTCGTCCTCTATCGCCTTCTCTTCCTTGCGGTCGGGCTTGTGGTCGAGGATGAAGGTCATCTTGCTCTTCTTCCGTTCGATGTGCGCATTGGTGCTGCGTGCCGCACCGAACAGACGGAACATCACCTGGTTCAGCAGATGCTCGGCGGTATGCGCCGGCGGGAATTCCTCTTTGTTGTGCGAATTCAATACGTATTCCACGGTCTTCTTCTTTATGTTGAACTTGTAAATCCGGCCATAGTTCCCGGGGACATCCAGTGCGATCTGTCCGTCACGTTTCAGTTCCGCTGTCTTCGTGAAGCCGGAAAGCAGGTCGGTCATCTCCACCTCCTGCTCGGGCAGACCGAGGAAATCGTAGGCATGGGCCGGCACGGTGACGCTGATGTGTACACGGCGGTCGTCGAAGTTGGCGACGACCAGCAGCACCTCATCATCGGCCTTGCGCAGGAAGGCGAACTGCCGGCGGGGATTGAACTGGTAGCTCTGGTTGTTGGCGTACATGAGGTCGAAGGTCTGTCCTTCACGCACGGCCTTCTCACGGTTGCAGAAACGGAGGATGCCCTGGTAGACCAGCGACAGCTTCTTCTCGTCGGTCGTCAGTGCGTCACGGTGGAAGAATCCCTTGTAGACGGCCTCACACGTCCAGTAGTCGAAGATGGTCGAACGGCCGTCACGCCCCGAGAAGCCTTCCTTGTCCATGCCCCTTTCGCCGAATTCCTGTCCTGCATAGACCATGACGGGGTTCTGCTGGAGGAGTGCGGAGACGAGCATCCCCGGAACCCCTTTCCATGCGTTGCCGGCGAAGAAGCCGGAGGCGATGCGCTGCTCGTCGTGGTTCTCGAGGAAGTAGAGCATGTGGTCGCGGATGTCGTCCACCTGCTGCCACTCGCGGGTGATGGACGATGCCGGCCGTTCGTCGCAGATCACGCCGCGGATGCAGTCGTACATCCCCACCTTGTCGTACAGATAGTCGAACCCGGACTCCACGTACATACGGTACTGGCCGGGGTCATAGACTTCGCCGATGAAGATGGTTTCCGGATAAAGGGCCTTGACCTGCTGCGTGGCGTATGCCCAGAACTCATGCGGCACCATCTCGGCCATGTCGCAGCGGAAGCCGTCGACACCCTTCGCCGCCCAGAAGAGCAGGATGTCGGTCATCTTCTTCCACGTGGAGGGGACGGGATTATAGTGGTAGCTTCTGCCGCCCGCATCGCAGTAATCCACACCGTAGTTCAGCTTGACCGTCTCGTACCAGTCGTTCTGCTGCGGATGGGCATCGAAGCGGTCGTTGCCGGTACACTTCGCCGGGTATTCATCGTAAGGAGCGGCATCACAGGCGTATCCGTGTACCGGGACACAGGAGAGGTCGAGCCGTTCGCCCGGACAATAATAAAAGTTGTTCTGCGCATCGAAATGTTTGCCGGTGTCGTCTCCCTCGCCGAGATCCTCCACGCCCTGCGGCCGGGCGATGCTTCTGTACTGGCGTGCGACGTGATTGGGCACGAAGTCCATGAGCACCTTCATGCCGGCTGCATGGGTGCGGGCTACGAGTGCCTCGAACTCTGCCATGCGTGCGTCTACATCCACGGCAATGTCGGGGTCGATGTCATAGTAGTCGGTGATGGCATACGGCGACCCGGCACGTCCCTTCACGACCCGGGGGTTCTGGCACGGTATGCCGAAAGCGGAATAATCCGTACACGTCGCATGGCGGATGATGCCGGTAAACCAGAGATGGGTGACACCGAGGTCATGGATGCGCTGCAGCACCTTGCTGTCGAAATCGTTCATCTTCCCCGCACCGTTCTCCTCCAATGTTCCGTACTCCTTGCGGGTGAGGTTGCGGTTGCCGAAGGTACGGGTGAGAACCTGGTAGATAACTAATTTAGTCTTCATATAAAATCCCCTGCCGGCTCTCCCGAAAGTGGAAAGCAATAAGGGCTTGCACTTACATTATTGTAGGTGCATCAGACAACAGACCATCATCCTACCTGACACACCTACATCCATATTCTTACTGTCTTAGAGTTCCCTCCCTTCAGAGGGATAGGGAAACTAATCTATGCCGTGTGCATTGACATTACGGTCGATGCGGGCGAGCATGCCCTGCAGTGCCTTGCCCGGACCACACTCGATGAACTCGTCGGCACCGTCGGCGATCATGTTCTGCGCACTCTTCGTCCAGCGTACGCTTGAGGTGAGCTGTGCGATGAGGTTCTTCCGGATTTCGGCCGGATCGGTGTGCGGGAGGGCATCCACATTCTGATAGACAGGGCACTTCGGCGTGTTGAACTCCGTCGCCTCGATGGCTGCCTGCAGCTCGTCCTTAGCCGGCTGCATCAGCGGAGAGTGGAACGCACCGCCCACCTTCAGCGGCAATGCACGCTTGGCACCGGCAGCCTTCAGCAGTTCACAGGCCTCCTCAATGCCTTCCTTCGAACCGGAGATGACCAGCTGGCCGGGGCAGTTGAAGTTGGCTGCCACGCAGACTTTCCCTTCCTTGGATACCGTTGCGCAGACTTCCTCCACCTTCTCGTCAGGCAGGCCGATGATGGCCGCCATCGTGCCCGGGTTCTTCTCGCAGGCCTTCTGCATGGCGTTGGCACGTGCCGCAACAAGTTTCAGTCCGTCCTCGAAGCTCAGTGCGCCGGCAGCGACCAGTGCGGAGAACTCGCCCAGAGAGTGGCCGGCCACCATGTCGGGCTTGAACGCATCGCCTAAGCAGAGGGCGGAGATGACGCTGTGGAGGAACACGGCAGGCTGCGTCACCTTGGTTTCCTTCAGCTGCTCGTCCGTTCCTGCAAACATGATACCGGTTATCTTGAAGCCAAGAATCTCGTCTGCCTTGTCGAAAAGTTCTTTTGCCAGCGGGTTGTTCTCATAGAGTTCCTTGCCCATGCCGACAAACTGAGATCCCTGTCCTGGGAATACAAATGCTTTCATCTTTTGTCAATTGTTTAATTGTTAATACTCTACAGCGTGCAAAGATACAGAAAATAAAGCAGATAAAGAAGAAATCGTCCTGAAAAGCCCCTGCCCCCCCTGGCTGCCCGCTCACTTTACGAAGAGAATGCCCGACAGATAGCCGTTCTCGTCCTTGCCTACAGGATGTCAGCCTCCTCCTTTCAGCCGTTTCACCTCTTTGTCGAAATCAGATACGTACGCTGCATCTTGCTGATGGCGGAACACCTCATATTCCTTTTCCGCCTTCAACTTAGCCTCCAATGCAGAAACACTCCCGGGCCCATCGAGCAATGGACGGCCTGCAACCGTCAGAAATCCATCCAGCAGTGTACTCCAGTCATGCATGGTCATGGGTATTTCCCGTTCAGCACGGTCTTCCGCCAGATCAAGATAGGCAGACACAAGACGATTGATTGCCGTCATGTGCTTCTGGTCAAGGTAATTCTTAGCGATTGTCACATCCGACTTCATCACCTTTCCGTCCGGGGCGTGTCTCCAGGTAGTCAGTCCCATGTGAGGAAGGTCTGCGTCAGCCTTGTTATAGATGATCTCCGCTGCCGTTTGTCCGGAAATCGCCCAGTGCAGTTTGTTCTGTACAGAAGCAAAGAAACGTCTTGTCTCTGGTGCTTGTCTATCATAGTCGACCGAAAGTGCATAAATATCTGTAATCTTCTGATAGAAGCGGCGTTCGCTGGCACGTATTTCACGAATGTCTTCAAGTAAGTCTTTAAAATAATCATGCCCGAACTGTTTACCTTGCTTCAAACGTTTTTTATCAAGCACATAACCTTTGGTTATAAACGAATTGAGCACTTTCGTAGCCCACTTCCTGAAATACGTGGCCTGTTCGGAATTGACCCGATACCCCACGGCAATAATGGCATCCAAGGAATAGAAGGCGACTTCCCTTGTTACCTGACGGGAACCCTCGTGCTGAACTATTCGGATTTTCCGAACAGTTCCCTCTTCGGGTAATTCTCCCGTGCTGAAGACACCTTTCAGATGCTCGTTAACGGTACTGACCGCCACGTGGAAAAGCTCTGCCATGTGCTTCTGTGTCAGCCAGAAAGTTCCCTCTTCATAACGCACCTGTATGCTTACATCGCCTTTGTCGTCAGTATATAATATAATGTTGCTCTCCATCATCAATGCTTTGTCAATACCCGGTCAGTACTTACGTGATTCCTGAACATAGCCATTCATTCCCCCTGGCTGCCCGCTCACTTTAAGAAGAGAATGCCCGACAGAAAGCCGTTCTCGTCCTTCTCTTCCTCGTAGCAGGTCAGACCCGTCAGGTACAGGCAGGTGTGCCGGCCGTAGAAAAGAGCCGGATGCTGTATGCGGCTTTCGTTCAGTTCCTTCAGCTTCGCAACCGGCATCCGGACAGTGTCGGCCGTCTTTCTGCCCCGGTACTGATAAGGTATCGTCACGCTCAAGGTGTCATGCTTGACGTAACACGGCAGGAAGCCCGTTTCATAATCATACCTGACCGTCCGGAAAGCGGCATATCCCTTCGGTATCTCCAGTACACTGTCGGAGGCAGAACACTGGATGTTGAAGTAATACATATCGTTGACTGTTGTGAAGGAAGGTTCGCCGGAAAGAAAGTCCTGCATCGAGACCGTCTTCGCATCAACGACCCTGTTGATGTCTGTTGTGTCATAATAGGTATAAAGATAGACGAGTTTGTCTTCAAGAAGCCGGGACTGCTCGTCCTCCGGCCTCTCCCATATCTGTCTCAGTTCCGCATCCCGCATCGGGAAGTGACGGATGCCCTTCTCCTCCGCAAGGCTTCTGATGTCCCGGCACAGCTGGCCGCACGTAAACGAATAGACATTGTAAGGCAGGACCGAAAGGAGCAGCAGCACGCCGGCAAACGAACCGCCTATCCACCACAGCCGTTTCGCCCTCGTCACACAGAGCCCTATGCAGACAGCATAGCACCAGACGTTGAACGCCAGCAGATAGACACGCAGCACCGACACGCCGTAGTCGCTGAAACGGCGGACGATGCCGATGGTCATCAGTACCAGCAGCGGCAGCACGACAAGCGGAAGCCAGCGGAGGACCCTCCTGTCGAACCGTCTGCCTTCCGCCTGGAAACGGACAGGATAGAGCAGATGGACAACAATGACGGTAAGGAACATCAGCGCCGTTACCAGCCAGCTTACCCATCCGTCGGGCAGTGTCCATTCGAGGATGATCTTGAAGACGTAGAGATACAGCGTGGCGAGATAGGCGAAGAGCAGGGGGAGGAGCAGGAAATGGATGACGCCGTTCATGAACCTGTGCTGCATCCAGTCGCGGGGCGTACGGTTCTTTTCGGCCGAAGGTGTCTGCACGACGACCAGCGTGGGTGCCAGGAACACGAAGCAGAAGACCAGAAGATAAAGGAAATGGCTGTCGCTGACCTGGGCACCGAACAGATAGAGAAAAGACAGCACCAGCAGCTCCAGCCCCAGGAACAGGAGTCCCGAAACGGCTATGGCCAGCCCCGCACGCCCCAGGAATCCGATGGCAAAGCTGATGGCGGGCCGGTCGTCCCCCAGCCGGCGGAAAGGAACGATGAAGAGGCTCACCGCAACGGCCACGCAGCAGGCTATGCAGGCGGCCGTCATGGCACCGTCCAGCGGATAGCGGCAGGCGAAAAACGAGCAGACCGCAATCCACACGATGTTCGCCGACAGCATGACGACGTGCCGCCGGCCTCCCGCACGCCCCTCCATGAACAGATGGAGCATATAGGAGAGTACGATTCCGCCCAGGGCCAGCAGGTCGGCCAGGAAATCGATACAGGTATAATCGCCCTCCGACATCTTCCCGCAGACGAACCAGAGATGCACCGTGGCAAGGACGATATACACGAAAGTAACCGGAAAGCGGCCGACCGTCTCCACAAGACGGCTGCTCCAGTCTGCAAGGCTTGGCTTCTTCAATGGTGTCATACGCTTTCAATGTTTCAGCACCGGCTCCCTATCTGTCTGAAGGCAGATGCGGAGACGGACTTTGTCTTGATTCCGCAGCAAAGATAATCATTTCCAGCGAATACAGGTCCGATCCGTCCGTTTTTTTAAAGAGAGGCGGAGTTTTCACCGGTGTACTCGACCTGCATCCTGCAAATCCGGGTCTTCCGTCAAATGTATAGACAGGAATTTTAAACAGCTCTCAGCACCTCCCCCATCCTCCCGGTACTCCTGTTCTCTCTCCGCATCGGAGATGCCCCACTCCCCCTGCCCTCCGTGCCTCTGTGTGAGACAATTCCCCGTACACCGTCCGACTCACACTGAACCGCAAATTCCCGACCGTTCGGGAACCGCATTCCCGACTGCCTGGGAACGGCATTCCCAACCGTCTGGGAACCGCATTCCCGACACTTGGGAACAGCCTTCCCCGCCCCGCATTGCCAGCCGGGCGGGGACAGGATGGAGGTACATGAAACACTTTCATGGGAAAAAGAACCGGACAGGACAATGGGTTCAGATTATTTTTCGTAACTTTGCCTGCGGTTTTCCATGACAACAGAAGTAAGAACCAACCTGTAAACATATAACTAAAACAATTGGAAACAACAATGCGTATCAGAAAATCATGGGCTGCCCTGTGCCTGCTGGGCAGCCTGCTCCTGCCGTCAACGGCATCGGCACAGTTCAACTGGCCCTACAAGATCACCGGCGGAAAGGCCGTCACGGAAGTACCTGCACGCCCGGCAGGACAGGAAAGTGCCCTGAACCTCGCCACCCCGAAGATGAAGGTCGTGCGGGTGGCCTTCGTCGGACTGGGCATGCGCGGACCCAGTGCGGTGGAACGCTGGATGCACATCCCCGGCATCCAGGTGATGGCCCTCTGCGACCACGAACGCGGCAGAGCCGAGAAATGCCAGGATATTCTACGCAAGGCAAGCATGCCTGCCGCCGACATCTACTCCGGTGAGGACGGATATAAAGAACTCTGCCGGCGCAAGGACATCGACCTCGTCTACATCGCCCCCGACTGGAAGCACCACTTCCTCGTCGCCCGGGAGGCGATGACGCACGGCAAGCACGTGGCCATCGAGGTGCCGGCGGCGATGAACCTGTCGGAAATCTGGCAGCTGATCGACCTGTCCGAGAAGACCCGCCTGCACTGCATGATGCTGGAGAACTGCTGTTACGACTTCTTCGAACTGAACTCGCTGAACATGGCGCAGAAGGGTGTCTTCGGCGAGGTGCTTTACGTGCAGGGGGCTTACCGCCACGACCTGACGCCGTTCTGGGATGCCTACTGGAAGAAGGATGCGCAGGACAGGCTGGGCTGGCGGCTGGACTACAACCGGAAGTTCCGCGGCGACATCTATGCCACACACGGCCTCGGACCTGTCGCACAGGTACTGGACATCCACCGCGGCGACCGCATGAAGACGCTCGTCGCCATGGACACGAAGTCGGTCAACGGCAAGATGCACGTGGAGCAGATGACCGGGGAGAAGTGTGACGGATTCCGCAACGGCGACCAGACGACGACGCTCATCAGCACGGAGAACGGCAAGGTCATCGAAATCCATCACAACGTAATGACCCCGCAGCCGTACAACCGTATGTACCAGCTGACAGGCACACGGGGCTTCGCCAACAAATATCCCGTCGAAGGCTATGCGCTGTCGGCCGACGAGCTGAAGAAGTCGGGCGTCACGCCGTCGGCCGACGACCTCTCCGGACACTCCTATCTGTCAAAGGCAGATGCACAGGCACTGGTGCGGAAATACGAAAGTCCGCTGGTTGCCAAGTACGAGAAGGAGGCGAAGGAAGTCGGCGGACACGGCGGAATGGACTTCATCATGGATTCCCGGCTGGTCTACTGTCTGCAGAACGGCCTGCCGCTGGACATCGATGTCTACGACCTGGCCGAATGGTGCTGCCTGGCCGAGCTGGGTTCCATCTCCATGGACAACGGCAACATCCCTGTCGAAGTACCCGACTTCACACGTGGCCAGTGGAACAGCATCAAAGGCTACCGCCACGCATACGCATCGCCTGCCGACGAGGCACAGGCGGCTGCAGACGCCATGGCCTTTACGGCCAGACTGAAGGAGAAAGGGAAGAAGTACTGGGAGAAGGCTGACAGGGCTTCCGGGAAACGATGATCACCGGACCGTATGGCGCACCGGCGTGCCAGAGCGGCACGTCCCTGCTCCGGAGGCTTCCGCCTCACTTCTTCAGAGCCAGATTGTAATTGTAATATTCGGTCTTTCCCGTTATGTCCTCAAGCACCTCGAGGAACGGCGGGAAGTTGACATCCTCGTGGTCGACGATGCCCTTCGTCTCGAGAATCTGCAGGCCGGAGGCCGGCGACAGGTAGGTGTCAAGCTCGAAGAACTGTCCCCGCCAGATGAAGGTCTTGCGCACCTTGTGGATGGACAGGCGGTAAGGGTCGGCCTGCCGCATCAACGACTCGTAGAGGTTGTTGTCGATCTGCCGTTCCGTCACCACCTGCTCGTTGTTCGGGAGGGTCTTCTTCGTCGTGCGGACGTTGATGGAGACGCCGTTCAGCGTGCGACGGCGGAGACGTACCTCGCTGCGCGGCTCCGAAGTGAGGTAGGTCTGCATGATGTCGCTCTCGATGGCATCCGGAATCTCGCCCGTCAGGCGTACGATGTACTTGCGTTCCTCGATGACCTGCTGGGGAATCTCCAGCACATTGGAGATTTCCTGGAGCACACGGTTGATCTTCGTGTCGAAGTTCTCGTGGTTGTTGATGACGCGCAGGTGCGGATGTTCCGACCATGCCTGGATGATCTTCTTGTCCAGCTCGCGGGCAAGCTCCAGCCCCTCCGTGCGCTCGGCGTTGTTGGCCGTCGTATAAAACTGCTCGGCCCCGTCGGCGGCGCTGACGAGGTGGAGGACCGCATCGTAACGGGCACGGAGCTGTTCGGACGACGTGCCGGCGGCGGCCGTTATCTCCTCCCACATCTCCGGCTTCATGTAGGCGGAGATGTCCATCGTGCCGCGATCGCAGACGATGATCGTCGGTGTCTTGATTGTCTCCGCCATGCGTGTGAACCTGTCTTCCAGGTCGAGCTGTGTTTCCAGCGTCGCCTTCTCACCCTCGTAGAAGAAGGCGTGGTTGTCCGTAAGGTAATCCATGCCGGCCTGGCTGAAGAGCGTCGGCACCTCAGGAATGATGAACACCTTGTAGCCGAGACTTGAGAAGTGCTCGATGACCTTGACAAGGGCTGTCGTTTTCCCGGCGCAGGGTCCGCCGGTAAGTACTATTCGTTTCATGACTGACTGAAAAATCCCCTCCACCCGAAAGTGAAAGGGATTCTTATCTAACATTACTGCTTTACAGTGCGAAAATGTCTATGTTGAATTATTCTGCTGCAGGAGCTTCCTCCTCAGCTGCCGGAGTCTCTTCTACTGCAGCAGGAGCCTCTGCGGGCTGCTCGGCAGGAGCTTCCTCGACAGCCGATGCCGGCTGGTTCTCTGCAACGACCGTTACAGGAATCTTCACCTCAACCTCTCTGTGGAAGTGTACCGTAGCCTCGGACGAGCCGACCTTCTTCATGTCGTGCATGGTCACGATCTTGCGGTCGATCTCGATGCCGCGCTTGGCAAGCTCTTCGACGACAGTCGCTGCATTGACGGAACCGTAGGTCACGCCGGTCGCAGAGACCTTTGCCTCGATGACAAGCTCCACGCCGTCCAGCTGGGCTGCCTTCTTCTCGGCTTCGGCCTTGAGGGCGGCGAGCTTTGCAGCCTGCTGCTTCAGGTTCTCGGCCAGCTGCTTCCTGGCAGACGGAGAAGCGATGACGCCCTTGCCTGTCGGGATGAGGTAGTTACGGCCGTAGCCGTTCTTAACTTTCACGATTTCGTTCTTGTATCCAAGACCGATAATGTCTTCTTTCAGTATAATTTCCATCTGTTGACCTCCTTTTTACTTCATCAAATCGGTTACGTAAGGAAGCAGCGCAATCTGACGGGCACGCTTCACAGCCTGTGCCACACGACGCTGGTACTTCAGGGAAGTGCCTGTGATGCGGCGGGGAAGAATCTTGCCCTGCTCGTTGAGGAACTTCTTGAGGAACTCGCCGTCCTTGTAGTCGATGTACTTGATGCCGCTCTTCTTGAAACGGCAGTACTTCTTCTTCTTCGTGTCGATGGAAGGAGCGGTCAAATAACGGATTTCTGATTTCTGCTCTGCCATGGTTTAAGCCTCCTTTTTAGCTGCCCATTTAGCACGACGCTTCTCGGCATAAGCTGCAGAGTACTTGTCCTGCTTAACGGTGATGTAACGAATAACCTTCTCGTCACGACGGAAGGCGGTCTCGAGAGTGTAGATAACTGACGGTTCTGCGTTGAACTCCAGCAGCGCATAGAAGCCGGAAGACTTCTTCTGGATGTTGTAAGCCAACTTCTTCAGACCCCAGGCCTCCTCGTTCAAGATCTCCGCACCGTTGTCGGCGAGCAGTTTCCTGAATTTAGCGACCGTTTCCTTCATCTGTTCGTCAGACAAAACGGGAGTCAAAATGAAAACGGTTTCGTATTGATTCATACTGTTTATAAAATATAAAATGTAAATTTAACCGCACCTGCTTTCGCAAAATGCGGTGCAAAAGTACGGCTTTTTATGCAACCGACCAAATATTTTTCGTACTTTTGCGTCTGCTAACAGCATATTCACGCATCCGTATGAAAAGACCTATCAAATACTTAGGCATCGCCGCCATCCTCCTCGGCCTCCTCCTGTTCGTCCTCCACGTCGTCATCAGCTACAGGGGCAACACGCTGCTGTTCACCGGTCTGGCACTCGTCCTGGGCGGTGCCGCTGCGTTCGTCAAGGGCGAGAAAGGCCCGTTCTGAGGTCTGCCGGTAATCACATCAGAAACCTCTGCAAAACTCTTCCGAAAAACATGAATGAAAGTGTAACGAACTGATATGCCGGACAAGGAGAGGCTTGCAGAGGTCTCTTCACGTCATTTCTCCACCTGCAGAATCCTATGGAATGAAGATGCCGTTTCCTATGAGAGAACGTTCATGAGCGGCTGAACAGACGGGCTGCTTACAACTGTGTCAGTGCCATCTGGCAGACTTTTCCCGTGCAACCGGTCTTCAGCGTCTTGCTGCATATCATAGCGATACTGCAAGAACCGGCCTTCCCTGCTGATGTGTCGAGGCCCGCCACAGATTGTGTTGACGGTAAACACCAGTCGTGTCGACGGTCCGCTCCTTTCAGCAGACTGCCGGAACGGGAGCAACCTGCAGCCTGCTGCCTTGTCCGTTTCCCCTGTTCCGCAGACCGGAGGGAGGCCGCCCTGCTGGTCAGCGGCGACGTGCGGCAGCGGCATCCCTGACATACCGGGAGCGGGCGGCAGACGGAAGGAGGGCGTATTCGCCTCCGGTGATTTCCTGCAGCGACAGGCTCCGGAACTCGATGTCATAGCCGTCGTCCTGTCCGCGCACCTCGTAGAGAAGTCCGATGCGGCGGTTCTTCATGCTGACCATCGTCGAATAGCACGATGAGCCGTCCGTCACGCACAGCCCTTTCTTCCATCCACGGCCCAGTGCATCAGGCGTGGAATAGTCGGCATAGGCAGCCAGCTCCTTGTAATAGAAGCCCACGCTGTCGCGGCGTGCGCTGAGCGGAACGGACTGGAGGGCTACGAACAGCCGGCGTCCGTCGGCCGTCCTCCTTGCCGGAACGACCAGGATGCCGCCGTTGCAGGCGTTGACCTGCCTGCCGGTCATGTTCTCCGGCATCACCTCCTGTCCCCAGCTGCCTGTGCCCTTGAGGGCATCCACATAGGTGAAGACATTGAATCGCCGTCCGCCATAGACATCCCGGCAGCTGAGCAGTACGCTTCCGTCGGGCAGTTCCTCTACCTTCGATTCATCCTGAGCGACAGAGGGGGCAACAGCGGGAGAACCCAGCACGCTCCATGTGCGGCCGAAGTCGTCGGAATAGATGACGAACGTGCCGCAACGGTCCACTCCTGCCTGCCGGACGGGATGGGCGATGTACAGCCGGTAGAACCTGCCTCTGCGGATGTAACGGCTCTGCATGATCTTCCCTGAAGTCAGGAAGATGCCGTCGGGACTGCCGCCGCCGGGCAGCCGTCCGTCATAGAGACCGTGTATCATTTCCGTCAGGTCCGTCCCGTTGTCCCATGTCCTTCCGCCGTCAGTGCTGCGGAAGAAGAAGGCGTGCATGGGATTCCGGCGTGTCGCCGTCTGGTAGCCGGTCTTCCCGGCGACACAGCTCATCAGCACGTTGTCCGACGTGCGGTCGGCGACGATGCACGGATCGCCGAAAGCCGTGCGGACGGTGTCCGCAGCCTGCTCATCGCCCCTTGCGACACAGAGCGTGTCCGACCATGTGCGCCCATGGTCCTCGCTCCTTTTCATGACGACATTGATCTGCCAGCGGCCGTTGCGGTTGTTCCACCCCACGTCCGTATGGCTGAAGCGGAAGTCGCAGGCCGCCAGCAGCGTGCCCCGCCGTGTCTCGGCGATGGCCGGGATGCGGTATGGGACGGGGCTGTGCGCCCTATCAAAAACGATGGTGGTAAAACCATCATCGCTCTTGTCTCTGTTCCTGTCTGTCCCGGCTGCACCGGCCTGTAACAGCACGGTGCAGAGGATGACAGCCGATAGGATTCTTCTGTACATGGATTGTCTTTGCCGGGAGATTGTTAAAACTTGTATTCGACAAACGCCTCCATCGCTTCGTAGCAGGCCAGCCCGAGGTCGTCGTAGAGCTTGGCGGTGCCGCGGTTGCGATCCTCGGAACGCTGCCAGAAGAGCCGTTCGTCGTTGCCGAGGAACGGAGCGCTCTCCATCTGGCTCTGGTGCTTGAGGATGGAATTGCGCTTTGCACGCAGCTCTTCCGGACTGATGGGGACGCACATCTCGATGTTCTCGATTTCCCATTCCGCCCATGCGCCGCGGTACATCCACACACGGCAGTCCTTCAGCCACGCCGCCTTGGCCTCTTTCTCCAGGTCGATGGCGGCGAGGACGGCATCCGTACACTTGCGGTGCGTGCCGTGCGGGTCGGCCAGGTCGCCGGCTACGTAGATCTGGTGCGGCTGCACGGTACTGATGAGCTTCCTCACGATGTCCACGTCGGCCTCGCCCATCGGCAGCTTCTCGATCTTGCCCGACTCATAGAAAGGCAGGTCGAGGAAGTGGACGTGGTCGAGCGGAATCTGGTTGAAGGTGCAGGCCGTGCGCGCCTCGCCGCGGCGGATCAGCCCCTTGATGGTGCGGACATCCTGTGTGTCGATGTCGCCTTCCTTCTTGTGCTTCAGGAACTCCTTTATCTCCTTGTACTTCGACTTGATGACCTCGTCCTGCTCGTTGCCGAAGAGCTGGTTGAAACCGTTGATGAAGTGCATGAAACGCACGACCTCCTCGTCGCCGACGGCGATGTTGCCCGATGTCTCGTAGGCGACGTGTACGTCGTGGCCCTGCTGGACGAGGCGGCGGAGCGTACCGCCCATGGAAATCACGTCGTCGTCAGGGTGCGGCGAGAAGACGATGACCCGCTTCGGGAACGGCCTGGCACGTTCCGGCCGGTAGGTGTCGTCGGCATCAGGCTTGCCGCCCGGCCATCCGGTGATGGTATGCTGGAGGTCGTTGAATATCTTGATGTTGGCGTTGTAGGCCGAGCCGTAGAGGGCCAGAAGTTCGCTGAGGCCGTTCTCGTTGTAGTCCTTGTTGGTCAGCTTGAGGATCGGCTTGCCCGTCACCTGGCAGAGCCAGACGAGTGCCGAACGGACGAGCTTGTCGGTCCACTTGCAGGAAGCGACGAGCCAGGGGTGCTGGATGCGCGTCAGCTTGGCTGCCGCCGAGAGGTCGATGACGACATGCGCATCGTTGTGTGTCTGCAGGAAAGAGGCCGGGACAGTGTCGCTGACCTTGCCTTCTACGGTCTTCTTGATGATGTCGGCCTTCTCCTCGCCCCATGCCGTAAGGAAGATCCTGCGTGCGGAGAGGATGGTGCTGACGCCCATCGTGATGGAACAGGGAGGGACCGTCTCCTGCGAGCCGAAGCTCATCTTCATCTCCTCGCGCGCCGTCTCGTCGATGAGGATGAGGCGTGAGGCCGACGTGATGCTCGAACCCGGCTCGTTGGTGGCGATGTTGCCCATGCGGCCGATGCCGAGGAGGATGACGTCCAGGCCGCCCTGCTCCTTGATGTGCTGCTCGTACTGCCGGCAGTGTTCCTGCACATCATCCTGGGCAAGCGTCCCGTCGGGCGTGAAGATGTTCTCCGCCTCGATGTCGACATGATTCAGGAAACGCTCCTTCAGCTGGTTGATGCTGCGGTTCACGTTCTCGGCGTTCAGCGGGAAATATTCGTAGGCGTTGAAGACGACCACGTTCCCGAAGCTCAGCCTGCCGGCCTCGTGCCGACGGATAAGCTCCTGAAAGATGGGGGTGAGCGAAGAGCCGGACCCTACGCCCATGACGAACTTCCGTCCTTCCTGCTCCCGCTTCTTGATATCGGCTTCCAGCTGGTTGACGATGTCGACGGCACCCTCCTCGATGGTCGGGAAGATGTCGGTCGGCACTTTCTCGAAGCGGGTGATCTCCGAACGTTCGATGGCGGTTGCCGGACGGTAGAACTCCTCCGGTATCTGGTTGAGTACGATCTTTGAACTAAGATTCAGCTTCATCACAGGTTCTCCTTTTCTATGTCTTTAAAGTATTTGTATGTTTCTACGGTGAGCTTGTCGGTCGCAGCCTCGTCACAGACGATGATGCCGTGCTCATGCATCTGCAGCGCGCTGATGGTCCACTTCTGGGTGATGCCGCCCTCTACGGCTGCACGCAGGGCCTCGGCCTTGTGGTGACCGTTGGCGAGAATCAGCACCTCCCGGGCATCCATGACGGTGCCCACACCTACGGTCAGTGCGTGTGCCGGCACTTTCTCCGGGTCGTTGTCGAAGAAGCGCGAGTTGGCGATGCGCGTGTCAGAAGTCAGCGTCTTCACACGGGTGCGCGAGCGGAGCGACGACCCCGGCTCGTTGAAGGCGATGTGCCCGTCGGGGCCGATGCCGCCGAGGAAGAGGTCGATGCCGCCGGCCTCACGGATCATCTCCTCATAGTGCCGGCATTCTGCCTCCAGGTCTTCGGCATTGCCGTTCAGGATGTGGATGTTCTCCTTCGGGCAGTCGATGTGGTTGAAGAGGTGTTCGGCCATGAAGGTGTGGTAGCTCTGCGGATGGCTCTCGGGCAGGCCGACATACTCGTCCATGTTGAACGTGACGACGTTCTTGAAGCTGACTCTGCCTTCCTTGCAGGCCATCACCAGTTCGGCATACATCCCCTCCGGCGACGAACCGGTAGGCAGTCCGAGCACGAACGGCTTTTCCTGGTTTCTGGCAGCATTGACGCGCTCGATGACGTAGTTGGCCGCCCACCGGGACAGCTGTTCGTAGTTGGGTTCTATGATTAATCTCATAATCTTTGGTTTTAATTATTTTGTTTGGGTCTGAATGTGCTGTACACGCTGTTCCCCGCTCATGCCGCGGCCTTTGCCTTCTTCGTCCTGTCGGGATAGGTGAACGGGACGAACCATGTGATCAGCAGGGCCGGAATGGTGCATGCCAGTACGACGATGAAGAACATACGGTAGCCCAGATGGTCGCTGAAGTAGCCGCTCAGCATGCCCGGCAGCATGACCCCGAGGTTCATGATGCCGCTGGCAAAGGCGTAGTGGGCCATCTGGTGCCTGCCCGGCGCCACCTGCTGCATCATGAAGAGCGACAGACCGACGAAGCCGAAGCCGTAGCCGAAGTATTCCATGACGATACCGCCGCCGATCAGCCACAGGCTCTCGGGCTGGTAGACGGCAAGCAACGTGTAGGCGACAAAGGGGATGTTGAACACCAGGGCGAGCGAGAAAAGGCTCTTCTGCAGCCCCCGCCAGGCGATGTAGTAGCCGGCGAGAATCGAACCGATGACGAACGCCGCAGCACCGAAGGTGCCGTAGCACAGGCCGATTTCCTGTTCGCTCAGTCCCAGTCCCTGCTGGGCACGCGGTGCCTTGAGGAAGAGCGGGACGATCTTCATCACGAATCCCTCGGCAAAGCGGTAGAGGACGATGAAGCAGATATAATATATAATGTGTCTCTTCCGGAAGAAGTCGAGGAACACCTCCAGCAGCTCGTGCAGAGAATCGTGCAGCGAGACAGGACTGCCCTCCGTCGTCTTCGCCGGGTCCGGCAGGACGGCATAGTGATAGATGCCGATGGTCACCATGACGGCGGCGATGATCAGCATGATCAGCATCCAGGCCTTCGTCACGCCGAAGTGGCCGATGAACGTGCCGGCGAGATAGACCAGCCCGCCCGTTGCGGCAATCTTCGCAATGTTGTAGAATGCCCCCTGCCAGCCTATCCACCGTGCCTGCTCCTCGTTCGACAGCACGGACATATAAGTGCCGTCGGCTGCGATGTCGTGCGTCGCACCGCTCATGGCGATCACCGAGAGTATCGCTATCGTGACCGGGAAGAAAGAGGGAAGATGGAGCGCAAAGGCCACCAGGGCGAAGAGCACGCCTGTGAGCAGCTGCGTCAGTACGACAAAGAACTTCTTTGTCTTGTAAATCTCCAGGAACGGACTCCACAGCGGCTTCAGCGTCCAGGGCAGCATGATGAGCGAGGTCCAGAAAGCGATCTGCGCATCGCTCACGCCCATTCCCTTGTACATCAGCGTGCAGACCATGTTGAGCACGACGAAGGGCATACCCATGGCGAAGTAAAGCGTAGGCACCCACGTTGCCGGACTGCGCCGTTTCCCGTTGTATGTGGTTTCCTCTGTTAGGTTCTTAGAGTTCAGATTCATTTTCTTTATCAGGATTTTCTAAAAGAATAACAGCCGGGGAGGCACTTTTGCGTATCAGGAAGCAGCGCATTTAACTTTAATTTACCAATGCGCCCCGCCACGACCTATCCGGCAGCCTCACCCGATGCGGACAGCGGGGTCCGCCTGAGATGAACAACAGAATCGGCATTGAATCGGCGGAAGATGCCTGCTCTCCATGGAGAAGCCCTGCTACGCCGTCCTTCATTCCCGTTGCCCGGCAGGGGTTTCCCTCTGTAAAACAGCCGCCAGGAACACACAGCCCATGACCGCTTCAACCGATTCGTAAACCGTCAAATCCCGGCAAGCAAGACAGCCCCTCTTACCTGGCAGACGACTAAGGCCTGATTGCAACGCAAACAAGGCCTAATTGGAGTGCAAGTAAGGCCTAATTGACAGACAAGTAAGGCCTGATTGGCGTGCAACTAATCCTTGAAAAGGAAGAAAAATCGAAATTGGTGTAAACCAACTGATAATGAGCAGGAAACGGAGTCATTTGCATAAAACTGCTCTGTTCATATAGGGCAGTAATATGCAGATTTAGGCAGAAGTTCAGTTACCAAAGCGTTACCCAATTTAGAGATAGGTAACGATGGAGTAATATTCGGTAACTGAATTATTTCCGCTCGTGTGGCTGTTGCTTCGGTCGGCAGTTTTCTGCATAAGTGAGGAACGCTTTGAATTTGGTAATTTTGCCACAAAAC